>Ga0209518_1005113_pt1 | contig 10143 bp, 10 predicted proteins | sample RifGroB1_FD_183993 | JGI IMG/M metagenome (GOLD analysis project Ga0209518, IMG submission 183993) | Groundwater microbial communities from Rifle, Colorado, USA - Groundwater B1 (SPAdes) (version 2) | ecosystem: Environmental > Aquatic > Deep subsurface > Groundwater | place: Rifle, Colorado... | reverse complement strand
CTTCTTGCGGTTCTCGAAGGCACCTCGAACCATCGCCCCACCACAGGTCTCGCAAGGCCGTTCGTGAGTAACGGGGGCGTAGTCCCTAGACATTGAAGTTGACACTCGCCGTGCCGTACCAGTTGGTCCCGTCGTAGAACAACGCAGCGATATCGGTCTTGGCGTTGGTCTCAGTCCAAGTAGGTTCCGTGTCATTCTCCCACTTCACGGTCGTAGTCCAAGTGACGGTGTGTGTCCCGCCGTAGTGGATGATGACGGCGTGCCACGCGCCCGTGATACCGTTGGAGAGAGTGATGCTGATGTTGCCCGTGGTATCGACTTCGACCGTAAGACCAGATACGAAGTCGAGGGTAATGGCGCCCGTTGTCTCCGCGTCGGTCTGGGCGGTAAGGGCTTTCTTGTCATTAGCAGTCATTAGTCCGGCAAGAGTTACAGTCGCGTCACCAAATACATTTGTCCAGTTAGTGCCGTCAGATCGCTGCAGACGAGCATTTGTAGTATCGTAGTACAGAGTCCCTGCTGGAACAGCGGTGGCCGCTGGAATACTTGCAGCAGTACCTGCAACAGCACCATCCCCCGCAGTAAGTCTACGGTCAGAAATGTTGGAGTTCTGAATATTAGTAGCCGCAGCGGCTACCGAAACATACCCTAGCAGGATACGGTTAGCGGGTAGGGCGGGTGGTTTTGGGGTAGAAGATGGAGTCCCCGCCACGACCGCCGGAACACCGTCTGCTGTAGTATCCTTAACAATAAGGTCAATACGAGCATTAGATGGATCAGAGGCAGAAATTGTTAGGTCTGTATTGGTAACAGAAAATTCTGCCCCGCCGGACCTAATCACTCCCACGGCGACATCTACCGTCATGTCAGGAGTACCTTGTGCTGTAATAGCACAACCAGATAGAACAGTTGTTCCCTTAAGGGCGAGAACTATATTATCTAGATCGGGTTCATAGCCTTTGGTATTGTCTGGTATGTATTGGGCCATCTAATCCTCTTAGGTGATGTTCTTCTCGGGGGTGTTTACCCGAGTCTGTCTATTTTGAGTTCTGGGTGCTGGTGGAGTAAAGGAGTTTACTAAACCAAACGTTCCTAGTAGGGTACAATCACCAATTCCAGGTCCAGATGTACCGAGAAGGCCAGAACCTATGCATCCCCACGGCATTATGAGTCTTTAGGCGGCGCGCCGCCTTCTCTCCAAGAAAGAGTTTCAATATCTTCTTTGGTCCTGTGCGCTGCCTTATGTCCATTCTTGGCTGCTTGAGATGCGAACTTACGTTCGCATCCCCAATCACATTTGAACGGTAGCCCGTACTCTTCTTGGACCATTACGCCGGAAGCGGGATCGGTTTTGGCAAGGGATTTCTTGATGGCCTCATGCTCTGTTTCTGGGTATTCATTCATGTCAAAGACACCACCGTAGAATTGATATCTCTTGTCGTTGACGTAGAATGCTAGTGAATGAAATTTAGGGCAAATAAAGATTTCAGCCATTATTTCTCCATCAACTTACGGAGAGTTGCCACGGCGCAGAGAACAATATCGTTGTCCTCTACCACGTCTACCCCGGAGGCGAGGGCAGTCTCAGCAAGAGCGCCGGGCTTGCCCGTTCCGTCATGTCCAGATTTACGAGCAGCGGTAATGTACTTGCTCGCTACGACATCCTGGTTTACTATGTCTCTTACTTCGTCGGCCGTGCTATCGCCCGTGCCTGCAATTGTCTTAAGGGTTACGATGACCTTAAGGGCGGGGAAAGTACCAGCCGTTCTGATACTTAGAGTGTTCGTTCCAGCGCCTTCTACGTACTGAACCGTAACCAGATTAGAGGCTGTTCCGGCTGTCTTAGCCTCAAAAGTGAGGTCTTTATTGGAGCCTTGTGCGGTTGAAAGACTAGCCTTCGTACCGCCGTCGTCCTCAACGAGAGCGTTCTGACCTAGTAGGTCTTTGAGAACTTGGGGAGTGACTATACGCGTTGTAGACCCGTCGCCCGTTCGGAAGGTTCCTCCCGAGTCAACAAAACCTACTGAACTTTTAACTACTACTGTTGCTGTGGACATTAGACTTCCTCTCGTCCCCACGCAGAAGAAGCAATGCTGACGTTACCGCCAGCGCCGTTCTTTACCGTAAGGGCACCATCTGCTGCGCCTAGATCACCAGGAGAAGGTATCTCCTGAATGCCTGTAAAATCTGCGTCAGCGGTTTCAAACGTAAAGATGCGCCGAGACCCGAGGAAAACCTCAAAGTACCCCGCCGCACTTACAGAAACCGAAAACGCATTAAGCCTAATACGCTTGCCGGATGCAGGAGTCCATGTCGTTTGACTTGCAGTTGTTGCAATGGTGGCTCTCGCCGCATCCTTAGTCGTTTCGAAATTCCTAAAGTTCGACACTTGTTACTTCCTTTGGAGTATCGCCGGTTGATTCAGGCTCAACCGGCAAAGCCTTAATAAGGTCCTCAATTTCGACTATACGTCCAAGAAGAACGTGCGCTTCTAGAAGTTTCTCCTGCTGAAGAGACCTCAAAAATGCTAGTCTACCTTCGAGTGTCGCCCTCATTACGCGACTGTAACCGTTCCAGAGGTGTCAACTCGGAGTTCCTTTGTGACACCGGCCTGATCCTTGAACTTAATGAGCGTAACCTTGTTTGTATCGACTGTGGCCAGAGTCGTGCCTGAGATATCGAATCCCATCTCAAAGCCTGCGCCACCGCCTGTGGCCTGGGCTCGGAGAACAGCGTCAAGGGTCTTGGCTCCGCTAATAAATTCGTTCTCAATCAGGATACCGTAACCGTTTGTGAGGGTCATAGAAGAGCCTGACTGAATCTTACCGCGAAGTGCGGCAAGGGTAGTGATAGTGCCCGCCACGTCGTCCATCTGGACTTCTCCAGTGACGCCGTATGCGCTTGTAACAGTTCCGGTTCCACGCTTAAAGCCCGCCGCCTGGCCTGAGGCGCTGCGGGCGGACAGTTCAGCACCACGAATAGTGCTGGTGTTCGCCACGCCAGAGGCAGCGGCTACCTGTATAAAGAGTCCTTGGAACTGAGATGCGGTGAATGCACACGTGTACCGTAGTTCAACTCCCTCGCCGTATGGATAACCAACGGGAATTACAACGGCAGAACCAGCCTGTGTCTTAGTAGAGATTCGCCCCCAACCCGGGGTACCATCCTCCAAGACGAAGGGAAACTGAACTTTAAGTTCACCAGTTCCGGTGTCCTTAACAGTTGACATATTACCCTCCTTACGCTAGGTTCTTGATGATTGCGTGACGATCCTCAGCCTGTAGTTCAAATGAGAACCACCCCTGGATCTGTGCCTTTCGAGCCATTCCGGTTCGTGCAAGATTTTCTAGGGTGAAGGGCTGTCCTTGAACGATCTTCATAAGAGAAGTGTCTAGAAGGTAGATCGTATTTGCGTTGACGTGCCGGTCAACAAGTACGTCCAACTGACCGAAGTCAGTGGTGTACCGCTTTACGGCCTTACCGATGGTCATGTTTCCAGAAGGATCAAATACCACCGGCTGACCAGCACCCGTACCAACAAGGCCAGAAAGTTTCTGAACCTGCTTTGGAGAAATAACCATGAGATTCGGCGTTCCGCCGTTGTCATATACATTCTTCATCGCGTCGTTGATGTGAGTTTCGGTCAGTGCTGCGCTGGAAGCGTCTGTAACTTCAGACGTGATCCAGTAGTCAAGTCCACCCATAAGACGGGTGTTGTTAGTAGAGTCTTCAGACCGTTGTCCGTAGATCAGGGTCTTCTCGGCACGGATGGCGAGAACCTTCATCCACTTCTCTACTTGATAGGTGAACTTATCCTTGATACCGTACTGTGTTGCCCACTGGTTCAGGTCAGAGACGGTAATAGCCTCTTGGAAAACCTGCATCAGGTTGTAACGTAGTGTCTGGTTAGTAGTGCTGAACTGCGCCGGGTCGGCACCGTCAGACACCGCGTAACCAATGATATCAACAACTGAGTCATCGTCGTGGTTGGCGGCAGAAGTTCCTGCATACGCACCAGCAACTGTAACCGTAGAAGTTGTTGGAGTCGTGGTAACACGGAATAGTTCCGTGTCGATCTTCAGGACGTATCCTGCCTTGTACTTCGTGTAGTCGTTCGCCGTAATTGTTCCACCGGCCGCAGTATAGGCTGCGGTGATAGAGTCTGAAGAAGCAGGCAGCGTGTCGTCCTGCCACTCATGCTTAACGGCCGGTAGCGTTGGTGAACCCTTCTCTAGTTTGTCCCAGAGAGGAGTATCGTCCGGGGTCAGGATAAACGGACGCATGTCCGATAGGTCGATCTTAAGACCGACCGTATCATTAAATGTCGTCCGCGTTCCTGTTTGCTGAGCCATTTATCCTTTTCCTTAAGTAGTTTTATCTACCTCTGGAGTTCTCCGCTAGTTGTTTCTCGGCTAGAAGATTCATAATGTCCGTGGTATTCTTGGCGGCTTTTGCAACCTTCATCTTCTCATCCCATGTTTGGGAGGTAGTTCCAGTTGTTCGACCGGCAGTTACCTTCGCGGGATCTTCCTCTTCCTTAGTCTCTTCGTCTGATTCAAACGAAGACTTAAGCGCCTTGATTTGGGACTTGGTTACGGACTCTCCGGCCTTTTCGGACTCCTTAGCCAGTTTGACTAGGGCCTTCTTGACCTTGGGATCATCCTCCATCGCAATCTCTTTCCAAATCTCGGCTGTTGAGCCTGAATTAGAACGAGACTTCTCTGCCTCTTCCTGGGCCTTAGCGGCTTGCTTTTCGGCATCGGATGCGTGGTTCTTCAAGTACCACTCTCGCCACTGAGCGTTGACCTTTTTGGCCTCTGTGAAAGCATCCTTATGCTTCTGGAGATCAGTCTTAAGGACATCCATCTCCTGCTGCTGTGCCTTCGTCGTTCGACCTTCCTTGGTCAGTCGCTTTTCGAGTTCGCGTATACGGTCCTCAGTGTTTTCAACCTTAGTCTCTGCCTTTTCGACTACCGCGTCAGCATTTGCCTGCGGGGTCGATTCGGGGGACTCGTTGCTGAGGCCGGACTTCTCACTCTCGGCCATTTATTTTACCCCTTTGCGGGGTCCTCCATAAAAATAGATTCGCCAGCCCTATTTGGGCATGGTCGCAATTGTTAGTAGCACGATACTGACGCCTGTCAGAATTCCTAAAAAGTAGGAACGAAGACTAAGGTCTATAACGAATGGGGTTTGTACCCAATCTGCAGCAGTCGCTACGTGCTCTACAACTGCTTCCTTAGCGTCTTCTACGGTATCCTTGATTCCGGCGAAACTCCGGGCCATTCGTTCATATTTATCTTGGTCAATAATATCCGCCGTCTGAGTTGCTATTCTATCCACTTCCCTTCGGGTAGAGATTCTTCTTTCCAACCGGCACCCTCAATAGCATCTTGGAATGTTAGTGGAATGACAAGACTAAGAATAGGATTGCGAAAACTAGCCTCTGCTAGTGACTGTGGGTCTTCCGCTGCCTCTAACAGAAATCTTGGAAACGGGGCGGCGGAGTTCTCAAAGAAACCCTGTACATCCTCTTTAAGGTCTCTGTCAAGCGCGCCGGGATTGTTATAATCAACTACACGCCCAGAATGATAAGTCGCATCTGGATTAAATTCATCACCACTTGGGATGTCCTTAATAGTGCTTAGGATTCTGGCCATCGTTCGTACAACTTGAGCCTCCCCGGCCATTAGATCTACCATAACAGCCCTGTCACGCTCGTTGGTCTGAACACCTAATCCAAGAGTACCAAGTCCACCAGCAACAAGTCCCATATTTCCACCGGCTTGGCCGATGTTGACTTTACCAAGATCGGAGTGAGTAGGGTTCATACGAACGCCGAAATTCTCAGATAGCGGATTAAAATCAATATCTAACCAACCACTTTCGTCGGTCTGGAACGCCTCGTGCAGCAATTCTAGGGTCCCCGCGACTCCTGCCACATATCCATACCCAAGCCGAACCTTCTCAAGGGCTACGGGGTCTACACGACGCTTCTTGCCTGCTGCAACAAGCGCAACATCCCTAAGAACTTCTGCGTGCCCCTGGGCCACGTCTTTCAGGAACACAAAGCGAGAGGCTTTATATTGGGGCGAGAACATAAATATATTAGCAACCTTAGCCATCGCAATACGAGCATCGTTTGGATCAAGATTCTTGAGATCAAATCCTCGTCCTGCTGCGTGATTAAGGGTCCACGCTAAGTCCTTTCGTTGCTCTGCAGACATAAGAAGTTTCTGCCAATTCGCGTCGCCCGCCTCTCGTGCAGTATTGGCCATTGCCCGATTAGATTCTACGAGCCCATTACCAACCTCAGAAACAACAGTGTTAAGCATGGCATTAAACCCGCGCTCGGACCGTCCAGTAAACTCCCTAACGGCTTTCCAGAAGGGCTGCATTTTTCCTTCTCGTTCTGCCATGCGTTCAAACAAATGGGTAGCAAAAGACTCTTCTCCATGAACAACCCCACCGCCGCGCTCACGAAGATATAGGTCTGTGAGCCCATTATCCTGTGAGCGAATCTTTTGACTTAAGATCATATCATCAAAAAACTGGGTGCCATTTTTAATGGACTTTATTTGATTGACAAATGCCTTTCCCGATGCAATAGGATGGGCAAGCAAGAAGGGAAGTGCCTGGCGCGTTGTCGCTGAAATGTCTCCAGACGAAACGGCTGTCTTCGTTGACCCTGCCACGTCGAGAATCTCATTAAAGGATGGTTTTCTGAAGTTATCTCCGAATCTATCCCAGAATCCTCTATTTCCAGGCGGCGGAAGGAGATCGTCTCCGCCGCCTCCCAGGCCAGGACGGAGCATATCGTCCGCCGCATTAGGTCCAAAGAGGTCTAGTTGCCCAGGAAGAGGTGCGTCGTCGGCAAATTTACCAATAGTCCCCGGACCTACGCCTGGAACATTAGTAAGTCCAGTGGTCTCTTGAAATGCATTTCGTCCTAAAGGAACATCGGCAATCTCACCAGGAGTAAATCCAGGACTAGGAACATCGTCTAGAAGTCGTGGGGCTGCGCCACCAGCAAGTTCGGCGGTTGCCTCCTGGTCGCCCGCTAGGGCCTTTTTGCGTATTGCCTCCTGTAGGATAGAATTCTGCTTTTTCTGGGCCGGAGTGACATCTCCTGCCTCTGCCGCGATCTGTTCGAAAGTTCTAGGAACATTAATAGGTTTCTTGGGAGCAGGTTTTCCTTCCAGAAAATCAGAGAATTGCTGAGGAGTGATTGCAGTAGGTCTAACAGTATCGCCGGTCTTGGCTGCGCCCTTTTTTGTTGCCAGAGCCGCGTCAATGCTCGCCTGAAGGGTATTCTCAAGAGCCCCACCACTGGTACCCTGGGCCGCTGCGCGTTCTCCCTTGGCAACTGCCATAATTGCAGCCCTCAGGTCTCGCGGAAGTCCCTTTAGAACCCCGGCCTCAATAGCCTGTGCAGCCCCCTCAATAGTGTTGGGAAATCCGATTTCGCTTAGACCGGCCGTCTTAGCAATAATGTCGAGTTGGTCTCTTCCAAGATTAAGCGCCTTGCCAGCCTTCCCTGCCCCTCGGCCTGCCATGCCTAGGGCTGCACCCCCTAGAAGGATCGGAGGAAGAAACTTTTCCTGTTCATACTGTTCAGGATCAGAATATTTATAGGTTCCTTCTTCTACGCCCTTCAGCCTCTGTACCATAGGAATGTTGGTCATTTCATAGGCAAGATTAGCGCCCTGTAGGGCTAGAGATTCATTGAATCCACCAGGACCTCGATCCTGATTAACAAACTTCTCTCGCGCATTAGGATCGAGAATAACGTCACTCGCAGATTTAATAGCGCTACCAGCAGATTTAAAGAACGAGTCTACAAAGGACTGAATAGGGTTGGGTCCCTGTCCAGGATATTGCGTTCGGGGGGCTATCTGTCCATATTGTGGAGTTGGTGGAGGAACTATTCCTCCAGCCCCTGGGTCTATAAGAGCCATTAATACCTCGTGCCGGTGGGTCCGGTTGGATAAGGAGTGGTTGGTAGATTAGTACCAGGCACCTGCATATCAGTTAATTCATAATCAAATGAGGGGTAATCTATTGAACCTGGATCAAAGTCAGAACCATACTCAAACTCTTGAAGGAACGGCCCAAACGACGGGAGTTGAGGTAGCGAGAATGAAGGTAGTTCTAGATCGACATCTGCATCAAGGTAATCAATAGCAAACTGGATAGGGTCCTCTTCGTCCTCTAGAGGACGCGGCTTATAAGAAGGAGTTCTAAATTGCTGAGACCCCATCATATTAGGATCAAACTCTGGATCAACCATTGGCTGAGGTCCTGGCGTGTATGGGAGTTGTCCTCCTGGTTCCTGATTCATCGGCGTAACACCAGTGGCACCACCTATAGATGGAGATTGGTAAATGGGAACCTGCGGCCATGACCCGCCCTGAGGGAGTGCGGATCCAGGCGCTGCCTGTGTAGTATTACCATATCGAGCACGGAAGTAGTTCTGCTCGTTCTCTTGCTCTTTGTACAATTGTTGCTGGCGCAAACCATTAATATCTAGTGTCCCTCGTGCGAAGTTCCATAGGAGTTCAGGGTCTGTTGGGGTAGTCATATCCCTGTTAGTGGCACTGAAGGTCTTGCGTGCAATTTCAGTAGCCTTTCTTGCGGCGCTTACAGCCTTATCATTGCCAATAAAGTCATCCTTCATTGGATCCCAACTGGCGATGCGTCGATCAACAACCCCACCAGATTCAGGATCGAAAGAATAGAATTTGGCTGCGGCCTTCTTCCAAACTTGGAATGCTGTGTCAGGTGGGGCACCGTCCATTCTGAGCATTGCGCGGAGCGCCTCGGGTGTTTGTGCTTGCGCTACAAACTTAGCAAACTCATCCCTGCCTACTGTTGGAATATTATAACGATAGGGATTGGTCTTATTGGCATCCGCATTCTGCTGAGAAACATTTGTAATATACTCTAGATGCGCTACTGCCAATGAATTTTCCTCTGAAGGAGTCAATTCAGCAGGTTTTGTAGCAAGATCACGAGCACTTTCCAGCGCAGCAGACTGCCAGGTAGTAATATCCTGATCCGCGTCTCTCTGAGCATTGGTGGTAATCAATTTATCTTTGGCTACAGACACAGTAAGAAGACGTTCAACGATCTTTTCTGCACGTACATTAGGATCGGGGATCGCGTCTAGTTGGTCCTGAAAGACCCGTCTTCCAGACTCAGAAATATTAATGCCCTTAAGACGGTTGTCGTCAATTTTATTTGGTAGAGTATCAACAAATTCTCTAATCTCAGAAGCGTCGCGCATTCTAGCCGCTACACCAGCAACGCTTGATTCAAACTCGGCAACCATTTCATATTTAGTTCCTAGAATATACCCTGCAAGTTGGAGATCTCGAAGCATTTCGGGCGTAGGAACATCGCCGGATTTCAGGGCAGCATCTACTGTTTCCTTGGTTCGATTATAGTAAGCGATATCTCTAGAGAATTCCTGTGCTACCGCACCAACCCGCGATGCTCTCCCCTGAGCGGCTATTTGCTGTTCGTTCTCAAAGATAGCATTAATTGTGCTCTGAATACTAGTAGCCTCTTGAGGTGTGATTTGCTCATTTCCAAGGGCCTCAATAATACTCACTGCCTCAGCGGCACTGATCTTTCGACCACGGTAGTCGGAATATGTCTCTGACAATCTTCTACGTCGATCGGCTTCCTTCTCTCTTTCCATACGAACCTGGAGTTCTCCAAGTTGCTGCATAATAGTAGAGGAAACCTCAATATCAGTAGATCGGGCTAATTTTTTGTTTAGGTAGTCAGCATACTTTTGATGGTTACTACTGTTAATGTACTCAGTGAATGCAGCCTGATCTTTGATGGCCTCATCCTGGGCCTTGATCGCAGTTTTGTTCTGAGTAATAGAGTTAAGGACCTGCGCGGCCTCGGCCGATCCTTGGGGATATTCAGAAAGTCTCTGGTTTAGAAATTTGTCAAAGTCCTTAAGAGACTTATCACCATTCTTAATCCATGAGGCCCATTGTTCGTCTTCGGCTTTGTTGTATGCTTTATCTAGAAGTTGCTGCCATACTCCATAGGCCATGTCGTCCTGTGGAATACCGAGCAGTTTTTCTTCGGCATATCTAATAAATCCATAAGGATCACCCTCTGCTA
>Ga0209518_1005110_pt1 | contig 10145 bp, 9 predicted proteins | sample RifGroB1_FD_183993 | JGI IMG/M metagenome (GOLD analysis project Ga0209518, IMG submission 183993) | Groundwater microbial communities from Rifle, Colorado, USA - Groundwater B1 (SPAdes) (version 2) | ecosystem: Environmental > Aquatic > Deep subsurface > Groundwater | place: Rifle, Colorado... | reverse complement strand
AAAGTGTATAGGAAATTCAACATTTGTAAAGGGGTAGATTTTATAACCTCGCTCTCTGGGAAACTTCCGCCTCAACTAATTCTTTCGATCTGCCATATTTAAGCCGTGATAGTTGAATAATTGCTTCGGCAATTTTTGGATTTTGCATAGCTACTATTTTTTTCATGTCTTTCGTCAAATCTATTGAGAATGGTTTGACTGGTTCATTGTGTACAATCGTTTTTATGTATGCATTGAATTTATCAATATTAATTAAATCTGTCTCACTAAACGTTGGTTGGAATTCATGTTGGAGATAATTAGCATCAGTAACTCCAACACGAAACGCGATTAGCGACCCAACGTTACCAAAGACAGCGTTTTTCACTTCTTCTTCCATTTGTCCGATGAATTGATTTGCAACAATTAAATTGAGTCTGTATTTCCGAGCCTCAGATAATATTTGTGCAAAATCGGGAGTGGCAAAATTTTGAAACTCGTCAACGTACAGATAAAAATCACGGCGCTCTTGTTCCGGCGTCTCTTGCCTACTCATAGCAGCAATGAGAATGCGAGGAACAAGGATAAGACCCAAAAAATTACTGTTTTCCTCACCTAATTTTCCTTTTGCAAGATTCACAAGGAGTATTTTTCCTTCATCCATCACCTTTCTAAAATCAAAAGAAGATTTCGATTGACCGATGATGTTACGCATGAGTTTATTGGTGACAAACCGACCAAATTTCGAAACGATATAATCCAATACTTCTGACTTATGAAAGTCTGCTGTTTGAGCAATTTGATCGGTCCAATACCTTCGTATAATCGGGTCGGATACTTTTGGAAGTAGTTCCTGAACAAACGCTGCATCAGTGAGAATACGTACTACTTCAACAAATGTGTTTCCGGGTTCACACATAACCGTGAGCATGGCATTTCGGATCGCGTGTTCAAACCGAGGACCAATAATACCGGTTTTCATCGGATCATAGAGTTTATACATAAGTCCAACTATAGAAGTCACCACAAAATGTTTTTGTTCTTCAGTATGTGCCTCAAGCATATTGAGCCCCATGGGCCGTTCCGTATCAGAAGGATCAAAATAAATCACGTCTTCGGCGCGTGATACCGGCATTCTGGACATAATCCCAGTAATTAAATCTCCATGAGGATCAATAACAGCTACCCCTTTTCCTGCGTTTATATCTTGCATGACAAGCTCTTCTAATAATTGCGATTTTCCTGTACCGGTTTTTCCGATCACATACATGTGCCGCCTTCTATCGTCATCGCCTATGTATATTGGCCGCTCAACTCCGCGGTATTTTGAAAGACCCAAAAAAAGTCCGGATTCAGGGATAAGCATTGGCGCGGGAGCACGCTTCGCATTGAGCCAAAAGATATGTGGTGTCTCAACTGTTTTGTTGGGCAAATGAAAAAGTGTTGCAAGTTCGTCACTATTTAACACACTTGACTGCTTATAAAATGGGATATTCACAACAGGAAAATACCGATAGATAAAATCAATCATGAACACATATTTTAAAAAGAAACGGATTTCCCGAAATTCATTATTATCCGAAGAAAATTGATCAAACGATGCAAGAATATTTTTCAAATGCATCTCAGCTTGCTCTTTTGTGGCTGAAGTTACGACAATCCGCACTACAGTATTAAATCCTGTTTTTTGAACTTTTTGATTAATCGACTCGAGTGTTTTTTGATCCACTTTGAAATTCGCCTTTTCCGGATTTGCTTCATCTTTTTTGATTTTTGAAATAAACGAATGACCATTCATCCGCCACCTGTCGTTTGCCGGTTGAATAAGAATTTGTATGACCGCTCCTTCCCCTTCCTGCATTTTGGCCAAAACCGAAGTAATTGAAGATAATGAGTCAGTTGGAAGATCTTTGTATGTCCGAATGGGAAAATAATTTGAATACTTAAGAACAAGTGGGACAAACGCAACTTTCCCCTCTTTTGAAAAAATGGAATATTCCTCTACCTCTTTGATATCAGCCCCAGGGTATGCTCCATGAATCTGTTTTTCCACAAGATCCATGAGATTTTTTGGGACGGAAACGTAAAACCTGATATCTTCACGACGGGCTACAATCTCAAAAGCTATATGGTCTTGCGGTTGTAAGAATGCCCACCATTTTTTGTTATAAAGTCCATAGAGACTGGCAAACATCTGTTCAGCTGCATCGATTTTTATTTCATTTTCCCGTGGAACCGCAATCTGCAAAAGCACATAGGAAAGCGATCGCTTTTCCCGATTTCGATATTTCCATAATAGAAAGGCAACATAGAGTAGTCCAACACCCAAACTTACACAAATAAGCACAATCAACAAACTTATTCCAAACATTTCTAATTTATAGGTAAGATCAGCGAATTGGTCTGTCATACTTTACTCTTTATTCCAAAAATCATCAGTTGTTTTTTACACCATTCTGCAAGCCACCTGAATGAATTCATAACACTGATATGAAGCCCTTTGGCGAGTTCACTATCAGACAAGGGAGTTGCGACAGATGGACTTGCTTGGATAGGAATATTTATTCCTGTTGGTTTTACCCCCAGTTGACTGACGGGCTGTGGGATTTGGACAACGGTTGGTTGTTGCGTCACCCCAATTGCTGAGACTTCCTTTGGAAGTTCAATTTCCGCTCCGGCAGCATGTAATCCTTGTTCAGAATCAGAAATGGTAATTCCTTCAGACTCTTTTCCGATTCCAATAGTTCCGGTTGTTGTTGGAATAGTCGATTTCCCGGCATCGTCGGGCAGAGTGTTCATAAACTTATCATATCATAAATACGGCTATCGTTAATGGGCTACCGCAAACAAATGGTTGTACATCCGACGTGTTTTGAGGAGAGTAAGATATTCTTCTATTTCCTCTATCTCATCATCCCATTTATCTGACACAATTTTCTGTATTCTTCTTGGTCGAATACTATCTTCTCCACAATATTTTCTCACCACTTTGCGCAAAAAATGAAGAAGATTTTGCAGTGTGCGAGTCGAATCTTGCGCTATTTCCACTTCTTCCACCGGCACAAATTCTGTCCTACTATTTGATTCCATCCAAACCAATTTTGTAACTGTTGAAGCAACGTCTCCTTTTGCAATCTGTTTTCCAACTATTTCTGTTACCATCTGTAGATCTTGAATAACTATTTGATCTACTTTATACACCACATTTGTTTTTTCTTCTAACATTGGCTGCACAACAACAGAAACAGATTCTACTATTGGTTCTTGAATTACCTGTTCAACATATTTTGGTTTTATCGCCGTTAGCGATAACGTAATTGCTTTTTCTTCATATCTTGGAATTGGTTGGAAATCAGACATAGTTACAAATGTCGTTATTGGTACCAATTTCTGTATTGGAGTGATCTGTTTTTCTTTTGGTTGTTTTCGTTCTTCTTGCTGAATAGAATCTGGTTCTTTTTGAAATACAATCGTTGGATGCAAACCAAAAGATTGTTCTATGAGTGTTATGTCTTGTATCACTTCTTTTGGTATTTTTTGTTCATGGGTACGTTGGTCAATAACAGGAATATTTATTTTTATTATTTTCTTTTCTGACGGCTCAAAAAGTGCAGACTTTTCTTTTTTTAATGGTGTGTCAAAAATAAGCCATGGTCTGACAAATACATCCCAAATTCTTCTTTGATGAATCCAACCAATTTGTTGCTGATCATTATAATAAGTTGGAGCTACGGGCAAATCGTCAAATGGGTTTTTACGTATTTGTTTTATTGCATATTCTTGCTTTTGTTGTTCGATAGTAATTGGTTTTACCACAAGAGGATTTTTAATAATTTGTTCTTCATTTACTGCAACAGTGCGGCATGTACCAAGGCTCACAGTGTGAGATTTTGTTTCATGACGCGTATCTAACACATCTTGTACAACATCAGCAATCTGTTGTTTGTTTTTTAAATCCAAAGTAATACTTCCTCGTACCACAGAATATAATGGACTATCTTTTCCTTCTTTAAGTACAACTCGTTTTGTTTCTTCTGAAGAAAATCTGTCCAAGAGGTCTGTTGCAGCGCCTTCTGATATTCCACCAACTAATCGCGTTTCATAAGAAATTGTATTGCCATGACGAGTCATATGCATCAAAGCGACCCCATCTTCCGTTGTTAACCCATTCATTACAAATCCAAAAAGAGATTCTCCATCTCGTAACGTCACTGCTTCTTGTTGAAATGCTCGAAATTGCCGAACTTGTTCTATAGCTGCTCTCCATGAAGAATGGGGAAGATTGCCTTCGTTTATTTGATCAAGTGTATATGCGACATTTCTTACCATGGAATCCGACATGGCACTACTGTTTTCCCGATGTGCTCTCCCCGGTATCATTCCAAGTTCAGAAGTTACGAGTGCAGTATTTCCGCGCCCATCAACGCCTAGTTGATATTCACCACTCCAGTATGCATCCACTGGATTATCTAATTCATTCTGGGCACTTTGTCTATCTCTCTCTATTCCAATTAACCGAGCTTCGAATGCCTGTGGACCTACCTCAGCGGCTTGTTGAAGACCTATTTGTGCAGCCTTATGATCGTATTTTAGTAATTCCATAACAATCCTGCTCGGGACATACATTCATATGAGAGTATCGGACTTTCCCTTCAACTTTTTTCAGGGTTCACCGTTGCGGCACAGTGGTTGAATTACTCGCCCCGCGAAGCTTTAGCGGAGTGGGTGCACAACCTTCCTCTATATATGAATATTATTCACACTTAATATTTTATGACGTTGTTTGTTCCAATATTTAACCACCTCATACCCGTAGTAAAAAATAAAACCATAGAAAAAATCACCAATAAGAGAATTTCTGAAAAATGGAAGGGCTGTGACGTAACAATGGATTAGACCAGTCAATGTTTTTGCATACATGCCGCCGGGTACAAGCCAGACAGCAAAATTAGTAATAGCAAAAAACACTATTGATGATATAAAAGTACCTTTCATAAATCGTGAAAGAGAATATTTTCTTTGAACCCACCAACCAATGCAAAGTGTGATCATAAAACTTCCGTAGGTCGCCCACATAACTGGATGGAGTCCAATTACTATATCGGTGATGAGCATTGTTGTAAACAGAATAATCATCCCTTTTTTCATACCAAACTTCGCACTTGAAAATAGTGCCGTTGCACCAACTGGGGTCATATTGGGAAGATGCGGAACAAGCCGGGAAATAATTCCAATAATTATAAGTGTTATTATTTCCATAATTAGTAAATAGGAGTTGTATATTTCCACTCAACGATGTCCCCTTGTTTTAATTCATATTTGTCAGAGGCTACTTCTCCAGACTTTCCATTGACGTAATAAATCCATGCCTTATCTTTTGTCATTTTTTGATCTCCAACACCTTCAACAAATATTCCGAAATCATACTGTTTCGTTTGAAGCTCACTATTGTTTTTCTTTGCAACTTGTAGAAGCGCTTCATAGGGAGAAGATGCTTGAATGTCTGAATATGATATTGAATTAAATACACAGGTCACTGTAGGAAAAGTTTCTTTTAAAGAAGAAATGGTTGGTGTTTGTTGACGCTGACCTCGTACAAACCACAAACCAAAGCCCAATATACCAACAACGATAACTAGAATGAGGATACGTGTAATTTTTTTCATTATTTTGTTCCTTTCCATGGTAATTCTTTCATATGAGCTTTTTTATTGATCACCCGTGCGTACACAAAAAAAAGATCTGATAATCTGTTCAAATACTTGACGATTATAGCATAGTGCATGTGATTACGTGTGAGCCTGACAATAGTCCGTTCTGCTCTTCGACAGACGCTTCTTGCTATATGCATGTATGATGCTGTTAGAGATCCTCCTGGGAGAATAAAATGAGTTAGTGGTGATAATTTATTACTAAACACATCCATATACATCTCCATTTGTCGTACCCTTTTTTCAAGCACATCCACATTTCCTCCCCATCCAGCAAGAACACTTCCAATTACCATCAAATCTTCTTGAACTGTATGAAAAAAATTGATTAATGGGTCTTTTTTCGAAAGATGGGAAACAAGAAGTCCAACAGTGCTTGTTAATTCATCAATTGATCCATATGCTTCTACTTGTGGATCTCCTTTAGAAATACGGGTTCCACCGAATATCGCTGTTGTTCCATCATCACCTGTTTTTGTATAAATTGGCATACGAAACTTTTAACATTCACTATATCCACAGCTGTAACACTTTTTACACGATTCCTCAAACACTAAACTTCCTTCTCCACAATGCGGACATAAATCAATCGTCACTAACCGTTGTTCTTCTGGAGGATGAGCGACAACTGTTGCTGGCGTTGCTCCCATTTTTTCAAGAAGTGCTACAACATTTTTTTCTTTTGAAACACTATCTGGAGTTGTGGTTGACTTTTCAAGATTATGTTTTGCAAAAAAACCAAAGTGTCTGTCAATTACTTTCGCAACAGCATCGGGAAGACTTCTCACACGGTTTTCCCCAAATCCTAGCGACCGAGCACCACCAATACCAATGAGCTCTGCTGCAATTTTCCGTGCCCGTTCCATCGCAGGAAGTGGAGACGCCATACGAAGCATGAGAGATATAAGTCTTCCCATTGCCTCAGCCATTGCTGTTACATCACTTCCGGCTTTTCCGACGTTCACAAACAGTTCCACTGGTTGATTTCCGCCATTGGTATTGACTGTCACATACGCAATACCAACTGGGGTTTCCACTTGATACGTTGATCCTGCAACAACCGGTGGTCTTGGTTTTACCTCGGGCATTCCTGCAATGATGCCATTTGCGTGGTCTTCTTTTTTCTCTTCTGTTGTTCTTGTTAAGACTCCCTGACGACTTCCCTCCCGCATGTACGCTATTCCTTTACATCCTAAATCATAAGCCATTGTATAGAGTCGTTTCACATCTTCCACTGTGTTGGAATTTGGTGCATTGACGGTTTTACTGATTGATGCATCGACATATTTTTGAATGGCAGCCTGTACTTTTATATGTCCTTCCGGAGTTAAATCATTTGCCGAGACAAAATAATCCGGTCTATCCTCTTTTGTTGGTTCCTTTCCGTTTGCAACACGAAATTCACTGCACCACTGGTCATAGAGCGGATGACGGATGATGTGTTCTCCCAACCTATCTCTTCGAATAAATTCAAATTCATATACTGGTTCAATACCGCTTGAGACTCCAGATAAAAGTGATGTCGAACCAGTCGGCGCCTGCTGAAGAAGAAGTGAATTTCTAATACCATAGCGTTTGAGTTGTTTTAATAACTGTTCTGGAAGTTGACTGACAAAATATCCTTCGCTATGTTTTTTCTTATCGATTTTTGGAAACGGTCCCTTTTCGCGAGCGAGCTGTATAGACTCTTCGTATGCGCTATCACGAATAGTTTTATAGATTTTATCAATTTCTTCTAGGCTTTCAGCAGACCCATACCGAAGTTTCATTTTGATAAGCGCGTCTCCTAACCCCATGGTTCCAAGACCAATGCGCCGTTCTCCTTCAAGTTGCACTTTCCGAATTTCATCAAAAATATACACATCTGCATCAACTACATTATCCTGAAACCGAACACCTATTTTTGAAACCTCTTTCAATTTATCATAATCCATCTCCCCTTTTTCATTGACTAGTGCTGCCAAATTAATCGAACACAAATTACATACCCCCCAATATGGTAATCCCTCTTCACCACATGGATTAACACAGTTTACAAACTCATAATAATAGTTATTAAATTGTTTATTGTACCTCTCCATGAACACCACACCAGGTTCTGCACTTGCCCATGCGGCTTTCGCAATAAGATCCCATAGGGAACGCGCCTTGATTGTTTTTGTTATTATTGGTTTTTTCCCAAGTGCGATCCAGTTTGGAAGATATCCATCCCATTTCGTATCATAATCAGGATCTGTCACATCTGGAAACATCAGATCCCAATCGCTATCTCGTTTGACCGCTTCCATAAACGCATCTGATACGCAGACGGACAAATTCGCTCCATTAATTTTATTTAAATCTTGTTTCACGGTGATAAATTCTTCGATATCCGGATGCCAATCCCATAACATGAGCATTAAGGCTCCCCGCCTTGTTCCTCCTTGTTGAATGATGTCCTTGGTGGCAACAGAAAACAGTTCTGCCCAATTAATTGGTCCTGAAGAAAATCCATTTACTTTTTTCACCCGAGCTCCTCGAGGCCTAAGACTTGATAAATTAATACCTACTCCTCCTCCACGGGCCATGATTTCTACCATATTTCCTAAGGTATCAAGGATGCCACCGCGGGAATCTTTTGGACTGGGGATGACGAAGCAATTGTAAAACGTCACTTTGTATCCGGTTCCTGCACCAGAAAGAATTCGTCCTCCGGGAACAAACACAAAATCTTCCATCGCGTGATAGAATTTGTCTTCCCAAAGTTTTCTCACGTCAACTTTTTCGATCGCTGCCACTGCTTTAGCAACGCGCCTCCATAATTCCTGCGGAGTTTTTTCAATAGGCTTTCCGGTCTCATCTTTGAGTGCATACCGATCTAAAAATACGGTATTGCGAAGGCCGGTTAACTCCATACATTATTCCTCCTTTAGGAAATTTTTTTTATTTCTTTTGCTACGTCTTCAATATCAACAAATTCTTTAAACACACTTGAAAACCGAATATACGCGATTTTATCTAATTTTTTTAGTCGTTTTCCCACAAGCTCTCCGATTATCTTACTTGGTATTTCATTTGTTTCTCCACCGATTAGCTCTCGCTCGACATCATCAACAATGGTATTGACTTGGTCTGCTGATAATGTTGTTTTTCCGCTTGCCCGCCAAATACCCCTTCGTAGTTTTTCCCGATCAAACGTCTCGCGCCTGTTATCTTTTTTAATCACAGTGATCGGTATCTGTTCTACTCGCTCATACGTTGTAAACCGCTTTTCGCATTTTGGACAAACACGTCTCCTTCTAATAATTGTTATATCTTCGTTATCTCTTGTTTCAAGAACATCTGTATTGGTATGATCGCAATAAGGACATTTCATACGTGAAAATCAAAACGCTATATATGGTGGACTAAATGAGAATAGAACACTAAATCTATGGGGTCAAGACGTATCTTCTATATCAAAACCAGTCAATATTCATTCTAGCTTCATTTAATTATTTATGAAGAAATAGTACGGAGATTATCATGACCGTTATCAACATCAGTACTCAATACATCAAAAATATACTGTTACTTCAATGCTTTTATCTCTTGTTGAATTCTTGCAAGTAATACAAGTGATGAAGCTATTCCACTTTTTTGAGCTTCTGGAACTTGAACAAGTAACTCTTGTAAAACTTCTGCATGCTTTGCTGCCGCCTTTTCTGCATGTTCAATAACATATGGTGCTATCACACCGCCACTTGTTTTATATGTCGAAAGTCCTGTAACTGCCTTCTCCATGTATTTTTCTGCTTTTGAAATAGTTGTTTCGGCAAGTGAAAATTTTTTTTGCTCAATAAACATAATTCCCATCTGCAACCTTTTATCTGCTTGAAGAATATAGAATTCAGATTTCCGTACTGGTTCGATGATTACCATTTCAAGTACCGCATCCCGAACTCGTTTAACAAAATACAGTGGATGATCGGGAAGAATACCGGGATATGGGAGCGCATACTCAATTTTTATAACAACTGGCTCAGTTGCAATAACCGGTCGAACGATACCCATGCTAAGAATCAAAAAAATAACAGAAAGAATATATTTCATAACAGCTCTCCTTTATCCCCTAGTATACTCTGTTTTACAAGTTCTATCACCTTGTCTGGAGTTAACCCAATAGTAGTACACACAAATTGTTCAAGTTCTTTGACTTTTGGATATGCAGCATCCAAAATAGAAACCTCTTCTTTTGATAATTCTTCAGCTCTCCATAATGCAAATCGCGCATCAACAGAAATTGTTTCATGCTTCGTCATTTTATCTGCAAGAAACAACAATTTTTCCTCCCAAGCTGAAGGCGCGATTGTATCATCAAGTATTGCGTGAAGCGGATGAGTCCGAATGACATTCGCTACTTTGTCCATACCGATTTCTTTTAATATTCTCACTCCTGTATCCGGATGCAATTCGCCTTCTTTTGGCGGGATATTT
>Ga0209518_1005102_pt1 | contig 10155 bp, 9 predicted proteins | sample RifGroB1_FD_183993 | JGI IMG/M metagenome (GOLD analysis project Ga0209518, IMG submission 183993) | Groundwater microbial communities from Rifle, Colorado, USA - Groundwater B1 (SPAdes) (version 2) | ecosystem: Environmental > Aquatic > Deep subsurface > Groundwater | place: Rifle, Colorado... | reverse complement strand
CATGTGATTTTAGCGAAGCGGCCCCGAAGGGGAAAAATCACAATGAGGGAGAACGAAGCGAAGTGTTTTCCGGTGTCCAGAAGGCTAGAGAGGAGAGGCACCGGACGTTAGTCCGGGGAGTTTCACTTGGTGAACTACTTTGACCAATTACATCTTTTACTTGAGATATTAATATCGCTAGAAATATGATTATAAAAATCACATTTCCACCAATTGCCGAAGTCAAACTCTTTTTTTCCACTTTAACATTAGGTAAGATATTGTAAAAATAATAGTTAAAATGACTAAAATCAGAATTGCATAAAACGTACTGATTTTTTTAGAATTATCTAAATCCTTTTCAGACACACTATTTTTATTAGGAAGTTTAATATTTTCTCCATTATTGTTTGTAGATTCTATTTTTTCAACAATTTCTTTTATTTGTTTAGTTTTTTCTTGAAGCTCTTCTATTGGAGCACTATCCTCATTATTTTGAATTTCTTCTACTGGTTCATTTCCGCTTATAGTATGTGCAATTCCATCTAAATATGCATCCTTAACATTAGGATTTGTTTTAAATAAATCTACCCTATTTTGAGAAGTTTGACCATACGGTACATTAACTACATAATGTCTGCTATAACTGTAATGACTCATAATTCTACTATCGAAAGAACTAATGATCTCTCTTTTTTCACTTTCAGAAATTGCAGGTTGAAATTCCACTATTATCCTATCAATTAAATATTTGCTATTTTTAGGAGTAAATGTAAGATTTATTCCAGTCAAACTTGAGTTTGCATAGATATCTATCATGCTCCACTTATAATCATAAAAATTTTGAGTAGAATTAAACCTGACAAATATCCCATAAGTATCTGGCTCTAAATCTTTTACTTCATAGTACCCTTTGTCAGAAGTAATTGAAAAGCCACCCTCACCCCCACCGAATTTCTTAACTTCAACCTTTAAGTCTGCAATAGGTGGATTAACATAACCTGAGATAGAGCCAGTTTCATTAAATCTTGATAATGTTATATCCTGAAGTTTTATTGTTTCATTTTCTCTTACTCCTATCTGAAATATTGTTTTGTTATCGTATTCCCCTCTTGCCCTAATAAAAAGATTGTATATTCCTATCGGAAGCCTAAATGAATATTCTCCATTAATGCTGATTGTGTCAATGCCAGCTATTTCTTGAGTTGGAGAAATTACGTAAATAGTCGCATTAGAATCAGAAGGCAAAATTTTACCTTTAATTTCACCGCCTTGAGCAAGAGCTAGAGGTAAAAATATTAATCCAAAGATTAGTAACACAATTAGACTATAAGAACATCTACACCCGCTTTTGATTTCATTCACCCCCTAATATTAGTATTCTCTTTAATATTCTATATAAACCTTACGAAAATAAGATGTAGCCCAGAGAAATAATTAAATCCAAAATTTAGGTCGAATGTAATGAACCGTTTAATCTTACAGACTGGGTCACAATTCAGAAATATGTATACTGGTTGCTTCATTGCAACTGGAGAGAAGCCCAAATTAGCTTTCTTTCCGATGGCAAAATCAATTGCGGGACAGCGTCCTTAGTTATAGGACAGTTGCGAAGCAATTTCCTATGTTTTTCCGTTTATGGATTAAACGAAGCCGAGAACATTAAAAAATTTGGCGAAGCCCGAAGTTTCTCGAAGAGAACATAAATCAAATTATGCCAATTAATGCAGTTAATTGAAAGTTCCTTTGAGCTTTGCATGGGAAAAGGAATTCTCATCAGGAAAGTGCTACAGCAAGGTGGGACAAAAATTACGCCTAACTTATAGAATTTTACGAAGTGGCAATCCCTCGAAAATTTTGGCGAGGAAAAATGAGGCAACCCACATTTTTCACTCCTGACAAAATTTTCAGAGATGGATTGGCATTTGGGAAAAATCGGGAAAATGCTTGGCAATTTAGCTTTAGCGACCGATTTTTCCGTAAAATTCTTGTTAAACTCTTTCACCCTACAAAGTGGGGTGAAATTTCGTCCGAAAAGTTATTACTCGGGGCACACGTCGTCCTATCGAATGAGCGAAGCAATACATAAAGGACAATCGTTAAGGGGCACACTCACGTAAAAAGTAGTAAGAATCGGGGGCGTTTAATTAATCTTTTTATCTTTTAGGCTAGGAATTTCAAAATTTGAGATAAATAATTCTTGGCCAATTTTGGCAGTTTTTTGTTTATAGTTATTCATCCCATATTGTAGTTCCCAAGAATAAATATTTGCATAAGAGAATAATTCTATAATTTTAGGTGAGTTATCGTAAGTAATAAGCCAGTTATGTTTACATTTTTTTACATTCTTTGCAAACTTGTCATGATCAAAATTAGTATGAATATTCCCTTTCTTACCATATAACTTTGAACTGCCATTATTGAAATAAGGAGGATCAAGGAATATAAAAACTTTATCCCCTTCTTTATTTATTATTCTGTTATAGTCAATACAGGTTATTTTGACATTTTTTAGTATATCTCTAGATTTTTCTAAACGGTCAAATGAAGAAAACGTAAATCTTTTCTTAAATGATTCATCAGAATACCCTCCGGAGTCTGCAAGTCCAGAAAAAGTAATCCTATTTAATAAGAAAAACCTTATTGCTCTTTGTATATTAGTTAAATTCTTGACGTGGCCATTAAATTTTAAATAGAGTTTCTTCCCGTCTTCATAATTTTTTTTAAGTTTGATGACTCCATCTAACATATCTTGATTATTGGTTTTACAGGCCTTCCAAAACAAGAATAATTCTTTATTAATATCATTAATCCAGAATTTTTTCTCAGGAAATTTCTGTTTTAATGCAAAAAAAACAGAGCCACCCCCAACCATTGGTTCTCTATATTCTTTGAACTCTGGAATAATGGGCAGTATTTGCTTTAGTGCTCTTGATTTTCCGCCTGGAAATCTAAGCGGACTTTTGACTTTAAGCTTTATTCCATCAACCATTTTATCCCCTTTTTTAAAACTAAAAATCTATAACTTTATAATTATATCTTTAATTGTCGAATCATATTCAAATCTAGTGAAGATATGCTTATCAATATCAAATATGTATTTGTCTTTCGTGTGAGCAATTTCTTTAAAAAAATCCAAGATCTTACTAATCCTATTACTATCTAAGGATGAGCCTTCAAAAATCTTCTTAAACAAAAACTGTAAATCTCTTGTTTTCAAATCTTTTCCGTCCGATAAGTCTAAATAGTACTTCTGTCCTCCAGGAGCATTAAATATTCTTTTAGTAACCTTAGGTAGATAATCAGTTCTTCTAAATCTATAACTGGCAGCAGATTCATTACCTTTTTTACCTTCTTCTCCAAATATCTTTGTTATGGGCTGTTCCTTAATGACATTAATAGATTTCAGAAGTTCATAACTTCTTGTCAGAATTTCCAGCCATACTTCACTTGCTTTATCACTCTTTTTTAAGTCTACTGGAGATTTGTCGGAAAATACTCTGGCAGCCATCATTGCAAATATGATTATCTTACCTTTGTCATCGAGAGTGGCTTCTAAGGATGAAAATAAATTAAAAAACTTTGAATCTATAAAATCAATGAGAGATTTAGTATTAACTTTCGCTCGTTTTTCTTCTATGGAAAAAATACCTTGGGCAGTAATAGTATATTTATTAACCTCATCAGTTTCTCTGATAAAGTTTTTAGTTTTTAACCAATTTAATTCAGCAGAAGGTATTGATAAACTATCTAAAGAAGATTGGCTTAATAATCGAAGAGCATTATTCGAATTCATATGTAAAAAGGGGAAAATGATGGATGTTACTTTTATCTTACTATTCTTTAAACTTAATAAATAGTCGTCATAAAGTCTATCATATAATCTTTCCAAGTATTTTGTAGAGTTCTCTTCAATATTAACCATTTGACAATGTTATGACCTCGGCATCTCCATCCTTTTTTTGTACAATTAAACCTAAAAGTAATCTGTTCCTATTGTATAATCCTTTTAATTTATCAGTAATCTGACCTAACGATTTTTCGTCCATCATCCCAACTTCGTCAAACATAGCAATTATTTGTCTATCATCTTCTGTGCTTAATAATCCTAATAAATAGGCCGCTTGACTTTGTCCAGTTCCCATTTGTTTGAGGTAAAAAACACCTCCCTTTGAACTTTCCAGAGTACCTTTAAACAAATCAACTCTAGTAACTATTATATGCTCTCCAGTATGAATTAAAATTTTTCCAAGTCTTTTTCCAAGATACTCAAAAATTACATCATTATATTTTTGTTGTTGTGCCGACATGTTTTTTGGTTCTTTCTCACTTTTTATGTCTTCGAGATATTGGTTAAATTCTTCAATTTTAGCATCTAACCTTTTTACTATCTCTACTATTTCATTGAGTCTCTTTTCAAATCTTTTGTAGGGGTGTTCCTCCTTTGATTCTAACTCGCGAATTTGCTGAGTTATGTTTCTTAATCTCCTTTCATAATCCTTTTCGTTAGCTTTTTCGGTTGATATTTCGTCTGAAACTTCTTTTAGTTTGTTACTTATTTGAGATTCGTTGAGAACGTCTAATAATCTCACCTCTTTTCCTATTTTTTGCTTAATTTCTTTTTCAGATGGACTCTTTTTGTATTCGTATTGAGCTTTATAATATTTAAGTTGCTCTGCAATTTTTGAACATTCTTTTTCTAATTCCTTAATCTTATCATCATTATCAGCATTTTTTATTAATATTTTTTCTGAGGCAGAAATATGAGGTTTTAACTTTATTAATATAGGAAATAACTCTGTTTCTAATGCTTTCTTGTGTCTTTCAATCCTTTCTAAATTTTCAATAGTTTTATCGATATTTTCAATCTTTTGAATATTTAATGATTTTTCTCTAAATGCACTTTTCAGTTCTTCCAAGAATTCTCTTAAGGATTTATTAAGAAGAGTTATCCTTAAATCTAAATTAGTAAAATTCTCTAGAACTTGAATTAGTTGTTGATAAATTATTGCTTCTTGATTACTTTTGTCTTCTTTTAACTTTGTTTTTTCATCCTGGAGCATATTCTTAAATCGTATTATCAGAGAGTAGAAATTTTCATTAAACTCGAATTCATCTAAACTTTTTGAAACATTAATTCGTTCCCATACTTCAAGAAGAGTTGATTGTTTAGGAAAGAATCTTTTTAAGTTATCTGTTACCGAATCGTATAATTCTTCTATTTTCTTAATTTCGCTTTTTGCTAACTCATAATTAGTATGAAATTCCCTATTTTCCTTAAATATTCTCCTCTCTGTACTTTTTGTCTGGCTTTTCAAACTTTCTTTCTTTTGTTCTGCCTTTCTGTAGTCCTCTGAATACTGCGTAAACATTCTCCAGAAAAAATAATCTTCAAGATTTGTCAACTCCTTTTTTAATTTCTCAATTGTTCCACTGCAAGATTTTAAATCCGTTTCAAGTTCTTTCTTAGTTTCAATAAGTGAATTAATGTAATCTGGGTCTTTGGACTCTCTAATCTCCTCAAGAATTTCTAGAATTCTCGTTCTTAATCTACTTATTCTGTTTCCGTATTTGTTTTGCTCGTCTCTTACTTCTTCTGCAAGCTGTTTTAATCTTGTAGTTGGGTTTCTTGGAATATCATAAATAATTTTAAATTTTTTTGCTATAGTTACTGGAGTTAATCTTTCTTTTTTATCGTTGATTATCTCAAAAATATCAAAATCTTTACTATCTAACTCATTTTTTGAGATTAAAATCCTTTTATTCTTATTTGTGATTCTTAAATCAAATTTAATTTTTTGATTTTCGCTTTCTAAAAGGTCCCTTATATTTGAACGTAGAACTTCATTTACTTCTGTATTTTGATGGGCATAAAATCCTAATGCAATCAAATTAAGAAAAGTACTCTTCCCAAAAGAATTTGGGGCCTTAATATAACTTAAATTCTCTATTTTTCTAATTATTTTTGAAGGAGTGTATTTCTTTTTTTTGTTACCTTCAAACCTTTCGAACTCATAATCACATTCAATCATTCACTTTTACCTTCTACAAGTTTTTTAATAATGTTCTCTGTGTTATCCTCATTAATCACAATTTTCATAATTTTCTTTTCATCATCAGTTTCAAGTAAGGTGTTAAACAGAGTCTCAATATTTTTTTCTTCAACCATTTTAATCCTCTTTCTCCTCAAATACCCCTGCAAAAGCTAATGGAAATTTGACAAATTTTAGTTGTGGCACTTCGTGAATGGATGCTACTGCATAACCTTTCTGTAAAGATTCCATTTCTTGAGCCGAGACGTTTATTCCTAATGATTTTAAATTTGTATAACTTGATTTAAATAGTATTTTGGTATTTATTACAGAAGTCAACCCGCTAGGAATGTCAGTAGGATTTTGTGAGGAGAAAATTACACCAATTTTTGAGCTTCTTCCTTGTCTGCATATCATATCTAAGTCCCCTAATGCTTCAGTTGAGGCATCACTGTTATAAAAGGACTTAACTTCATCTATAATGATTAAAATTGGTACTTTATATCTTTGGTCTCCTTTCGCTCTTACAATTCTATTTAATAAGTTTCTTAAAAGAACAGATCCGAAAATAATTCCATTTTTAGAATTAACGTCAATTACTGACATTTTTCCTTTTATTAATATATCTGATTCACTTAAACTTACTGAACCATCCTCATTATCAAAAAAGTGAGCAACAGCATCCAGTTTTCTTAGTATACTATCGTAAGTACCCCGTGCCAATTTAATTGAACCAGAATCTCCTCTAATATTCATAGTATCATAATTGAGTTGGTCATTTATTCCTCTTTCAAAATAATTTCTGAACTCAGTAAATCTGTAAGTTGATTCTGTACCTTTTTGCTTTTGATTCTCTTGCCAAAAACGAAATATATTAGGTAAACTTTCAGCAGCTTTGTCTGTGATACCTTGTAAAAGCCCAATTAAAGATTCGGGATCAATCTCCTTAACATTAAGGGTAACACTTTGTGTTATTTCTGTATCAACTCCCTTAGAAGGGGATATTTCATTCCCTGCTGGATAATAAACTACAAAATTAGTAATCGGATGTGCTTTTTTATCTAAAGATGCCCATTCATTAATCACAGCTTCTTTCTTAGGCTCACTTTTTTTATTCATTTTTAAGAAGTCCGCTTCTTTTACATTTATAGCTAATACTGCTCCTCCTAGTTCTTCAACAAAATACTGTGCAAGATACTTTGTTGCTACAGTTTTACCACTTCCAGTAGTTCCGCATACTAATGTCTGATGATAAAACATATCATCTGGAAGAAAAGCGGTTATTAGTTTATTTTGTTCATCATTGAGAATTTTATTTTTTCCAGCATAAATAGTTGAAATGAAAACTCTTGCTCCTTTTTTATTGTTACCTAGAGCAATATCAATTTCCTCTTGTGTTGATCTTCGTGCTTTGGAAAGGGGCCTAATATACTCAATCAAACTTCCTTCTTCATGGATTATATCTTTAACTCTATAAGCCGAGATAATATTTTGGCATTTTTGGTCTTGGGATAAAGGATTCAAATCCATATCAATCAACATTGGAGATGGGCTGAATGTTTGGGATTGTTGACTTTCATCTACCCTTATTATGAATTTGTTTTTTCCTTCCTCTATTGTGAGATATGCTCCTTTAGGAAGCATGCCTTTAACTTCTCCTTTCGAAACTAACTGAATGAAGCCGCTTTTTTCCCCTAGCACTATCCAAACCATGATTACCACCCGAATCTTTCTTGATTTATTGTTGGTATTATTTTCGCTTCTTTCATTATTTTCTCAACATTATATAATCTAAGTGCTTCTCTTGCAAACATTTCAGCTATTTTGATTGTCCTAACTTGAGGGTCTTTAGGATTCCCTTGTGCCAACAATAAATAGTAAATAAAATTTAAAATGTTATTAAGTTCATCCTTCTTTTTCCTTAATATGTTAAATGTATCAATATGAAACTCTATTCTTTGAGGACTCACATTAAAAGGTTTAATATAGCAAAAAACCTTCGCCTTTTTAGGGGAATATTCATCATAATATTTAAAAAAAGCACTTCTTTCTCCTTCTTTCAATGTTTCAAAGGCCCAATGCAAATCAGAATTGTATTTTCCCCTTAGTTCAATGATGTTGTCAGTAACTAGATTACTATTGCTGTTCTTTACGAAGAAGATAGGGATAACATTCTTTCTTAATAAAGCATCATTTAATTGATTAGTTAATTGCGTTACCTGACCACCTATCAACGGGCCATCTATTAAAACTATAATGTTTAAAGGAGTATTGTTCAAGATAAAATTATGTCTATCCTTAATATAGTCTCTTTTAGAGTCTTCTTCTGGCTTATTACTTAATTTGATATATTTAGAATTTTCTTTGTATATGTTGGATCTAGTATAAAAATAAAAGCTTACAAAGACTGTTGGGATATACTCAGTTTCATGTTGCAAAACAAGAGAGTGACTTGTTGCATAAGCTGTTCCGGGAAGAGCATCAAACTTATTTATTGATTCATCATAAGCTGCAACACTAATTTTGTTAGAAAGTTTTTCTCCAGCTTTTGCATCCAAATTATAATTTTTTATTTCTTCTATTGCTTCAAGTTTTGCATCTGGCGGGAAAGTATATCCTTCAAAATCTAATTCCTGAGGATTAGGATTTGGTGGTAATTTAATGTTAAAATTATTAATTTCTTGGATAGTTTCTCTAAAATGCGGATGAATAAAAAATCTATTTAAATGACCACTTTCAGTATCAAAATCTTGTTGGTTAACCATTTTCCCCCAATATTACATGATATTCTTATACATTTATATAAAGTTTCTTATTTTTAAAGCCCCCGATTTCTATTCAGTAAACCGTCAAGGGCGTAGCCCAATTGTGAGTGTGCCCCTTCCGTTTTTTATTATTTTAGTTCGTGTGTGCCCCGAGTAATAATTGATTTTAACGGGAGTTATGCGAAGCAGAACGTGGGTGGGAGGGAGTCAACAGTCGTTTTTCCTCACAGATCAGGCACTGGCCACTGGACAGGCGCCGAGAGGGGATATATAAACCCAAACCTTCCATAAATGGGTTATGGACAATCAAGACGAGTTCAAGGTCCTCATCGATGAGATGAAGGTGCGCGGGTTCAGCTGGAAGACGATACGGATGTACCTGTACCAGAACAGGCGGTTCCTTGAGTTCATCCGAACATCACCCCGCGATGTCACGAAGAAGGACGTAGAATCCTATCTGATCATGCTCTATGACCGGCAGGTCGCCTCTGCCACGCGCCATCTCATCTGTGCCGCGCTGAAGTTCTACTACGAGGGGGTGCTCAAGAGAAGGTTCCAGCTGAAATACCCAAGAAGGGAGAACAAGCTCTCCATTGTGCTGAGCAGGGAGGAGATCCTGCGCATGATCGGAGCATTGGACAACCCCGGGCACAAGCTGCTCCTCATGCTCATGTACGGCTCCGGGCTGCGCCTCAGCGAGGCCGTCAGCGTAAAGCTCGAGGATTTTGACCTTGGAAGGAAAGTGCTGCATGTCAAAAGAGGGAAAGGGGCGAAGGACAGGATGGTGAACCTCTCAACCTCCTTCATTGAGCTGTTCCTGCGCTGCAATGCGGGAAAGGAGGAAGGATTCCTTTTCTCCTCCGCGCATAACCCGTCATGGCACATCACCGGCAGGGCGGCGCAGAACGTCGTCAGGCATGCCCTCAGGGAAGCGGGCATCCCAAAGAAAGCACATCCCCATACCCTCAGGACGAGCTACGCCACCCATCTCATCGAGAACGGCACGGACATCTCGTACGTGCAGCGGCTGCTCGGCCACTCAAGCATCAAGACAACGCAGGCCTACCTGAGATTGAGCAATGCGTCCATACAGGCGATCAAAAGCCCGCTCGATTGAGAAATTCTCCAGCTTCTTCTTCACACATAACTTTAAAAATTCCTTCTCCGCGGATCCCTGGATGAAACAGCTCCTCTGGTATCTCATCGCCGGCACGAGAGGAGGAGAGACAAGAGGAAAAATCATCTCCTTTTTGAGGCAGGAGCCATCCAATGCCAACAAACTCACCTCTTCCCTGCATTTGGATTATAAGACCATCCGCCACCATCTCCGGATTTTGGAGGAGAACAGGATTATCCTGGCCATCAACAAGGGCAATTAT
>Ga0209518_1005101_pt1 | contig 10157 bp, 7 predicted proteins | sample RifGroB1_FD_183993 | JGI IMG/M metagenome (GOLD analysis project Ga0209518, IMG submission 183993) | Groundwater microbial communities from Rifle, Colorado, USA - Groundwater B1 (SPAdes) (version 2) | ecosystem: Environmental > Aquatic > Deep subsurface > Groundwater | place: Rifle, Colorado... | reverse complement strand
TAGAGGTATAGATAAGAGCGCTTCGCAGGACATACTGACGGTGGAGATCTGCAAGCTCTGTAGGCCGTACTAGGCCACGAAGCCCTGTACCACCTGTTCCTTTTATCCCTGCCATCTTCGCAACGCCGACTCCCGTAAGGCCTCCAAGTATCCCACCAATGATCTTGTGTTCTGGGTCAACCTGCGTGCCAAGAACAGCTCCAGCACCAACAGTGACACCCGCAGGACCAAAAGCCTTTACGAAGGCTCGCGTAGTGGAGATCGTCCAGTCAGGAGCAAACATAAGCAGGCGCATTCCTAAACGTCCCGAAGGTGAAAACGCCGCCGATGCTATCTCGTGTCCCCAACGCGACTGAAACTCTCCGGTCAGCGCTTGCCAGTCCAAGCCGCCATAGATGTCGTTAGTGAACGAGGCTGCCATCTTGCCGATCTCTTCGCGAGACTTTAACTGAGCACGACCGGCGGCAATGTCGCGCGCGTTATTGCGGGATAACTCGCTTGTCTTTTCCAGGAAAGTTTCCAGCTTGTTCGCAGAATGGAACCTTCCCCACATCGCCCTATCGAACATACGATTAAGCGCAGCGAGCGCACCTGTAGTCACTTTGCCTAAGCCGGGGATAGTGTTATTAAGAAACTTCGTCGTGGAGTCCAGCGCTTGATACAGAGGCATCCTCTCTTCTGCTATCGTTGGAAGCGCCCGTTCAAAGCCAATCTGCACCCCGCTCTTCAATGCGTATTCTACTCCATCTCCAGCGCCTCCTTCTCGGATCATCTTGATTGCAAGGTTCTCTCCAAAGATCGCTGGCGCGAAGCTTTGTGCGAAGATGCGCGCTCCCCTTACAGGGGCCTTAAATATCGACGTAGCACCAAGCATTGCATGCTCAAGCGCCATTGCATGAAAGAGGGACAGAGAAACTGCAAGGCGCTTCTGTGTCGTGTTGATTGCATCCAGTGTACCGACAATCGCGCCGTGGTTCTTTGAGTCAAAGATAAACCTGAGGTCGGCGGCGATGTCAGGATGCACTACGTAGTTCTTCATCTGTGGATGGCTGATCTCTACGTAGCCGCCTGGCGACTTCATCTGTTTTGTGATTAAAGGCGTGCTGTCTGCTAGAGTAGACGCGCGCAGGGTATTTATCAGTCGCCGATTCTCTACTGCGTTGACGATCGAGTTGCCGTAGATGTCTATAATCTGCGCAATGTCTGTGGTGACTGGAGTGTAACCTGCCGCTTCTGCTTCTGCCCTTGTTTTGTACCCGCGGTGCTTGCCGAAAGGCGACGTAGTGGGCATTCCGCCGACTTGCTTGCCTTCCAACAGCCCCCGTGCTGGCTTGCCGTAAAAGCGTGTAGCGTAGTCATCCAGCATCTCTCGAATCACGCCAGCGTCTTTGGCGAGCTTGCCAAGACTGTCGTAGAAGGAGCGCACTTCGTCGGCGACCTGGCGCTCGGCGGCTGTCAAGACCGTTACTCGTTCCCTTTCTAGGTAATCATAGATCGCCTCTCTGCGTGCCGCGTCAGGTACAGCACGAAGGATCTTCTCCTGCATCTGGTAAATTGCGCGCCCAGCAACCTTCTTGGCGGCGGTGCTGTCGGCGATGAACTGCGTGATGCTGACGATTGGTCGAGGGCTCTGAGCGCGTTTGATCGCTGCAACCCAAGCACGCGGACGAGCATTAGCAAGGAGAGCTACAACACCGACACCGCCGACTCCGCCCTTGAGAGCACTGGTGATAGGGTTCTTAGGATCAAGGTAGGCCCCAAGGGCTGCACCGCCAAGGCCGGCGGCAATGGCTGCCATCGTGGTGAGATCGGCGGAGCCGCGCTGGCCCTTACCTAAAGTCTCTGTAAAGGCTAGAAAAGCTGCTGGGTCTGCAAAGCGTCCAAACTTAGCTTCAGCTTGCTCCATTCCAGCTTTTGTCCATTCTACAGGTCCACGCTGCCCCATTCTAGAGTTACGAACATCTACAAGCCCCGTTCCTTCCAGATCCCCCACTTCTCCCCACTCGCCCTCCTTCACAAAGTCCTGCACATACGGCAGATACTGCGCCGCCGGGGCACGATTGGACTTACCTTTGATTTGGGTGATGCTTGCTGGCTCTGCCGCAGCGTCCGCCTCCATTTCTTCTAGCGTTACTCCCTCAGGGTATTCTAGAGCATCAGGATCTCTTACCCCTTCTGGCTTCACCTCCATCGTCACATGCGGCTCACCCTTCTTATCCACCAGCGTGTAGATCTTTGCATCGCCCCGCTTGATCGCCTCCCATCCACCTAGGCCATAGCCGGGGTGGCCGGAGTCGCCGGAGGCTTCGATCCAGTCGGGGTGAGCTTTGGGTATAGCATCATCACTTCCAGGCCATTCACCAGAGCGGCGATTATAAGAAGTAGATGGGCGCCTCGGCGGCTCATACCCCCTCACCGAGTGTCCCATCCTCTCGCTATTCCAAGCGAACTGCCCCGGTTTATTCAGTTGAATCCACCTCATCCCATCCCCGTAGTCTTTGTACACAGGTGCATCGCCGATGAGCTTCGCGGTGGACTTTGCCGCCTTCGCTGCCAGCTCTTTGTCCCACTTCGCCGTCTCTTGCACCGCCCAAACAAGGTCTTTCTGTTGAAGCTTTTCCAGCGTAAGCTTGCCTTCAGCCATTAGGGATTGCAGGCGATCACCAACATGGGAGAGGTAAGACGTAATGGCCTGCAATTCTATACGCCCTGCTAATGACCCGTTCGCGCTATAAGGCTGCGCCACATCCCAAATCGGCTCCCCGATCTCTGCCTTCCCTTCCTTCAGCATCTCCAGTCGCTTCGGAATGCTCGTCGTCACGAAGGCTTTGTCGGTCAGATCTTCCCACCGCGCCACTCCTTCGCCGAAGGGAATCTCTACATCCTTCAGGCGGTCGGTCGGCGAGCCGGCTTCCTTGTTGAGCCATTTTGTCATGCGGTCTTTGGCCCAAGCAGCGCCAGCTTCTGTTTGCGCTTCAGGAATAGTACGGCCTTCGGCAGCGGCAGCTGCACGAGAGGCTCCCCCAAGTTTGTCAGCGAGCGGCCTCGCCAGCGTCTCCACTGCCCCCTTCGTCCACACTCCCCTACCAGGAATCCGCATCGCGCCTACTGCACCAGCTGCCCCCAACGCTGCCGTATAGATCGGATTCCCCTTTGAATCTGTATCACTTGGCTGCGGCTCCTCTTTCTGCTCCAGTGGCGTGTCCTTTGGCTCCTTCACAAACTTGTTATAGAGCATCACGAGTCCACTCGCCGCCGCGAAGGTGCCGGCGAACTTTCCAAAAAGTCCCAGCAGCTCTGGATCAATCGCGCCCTTGTTTTTCAGTGCGTTCGCGAAGAAGTCCTTTACTGTCTGCACGTCCTCTGGGAGCGCGTCCTTAGCCTTCTTCGCTTTCTCAAAGATCGCTTCTACTTGCTTCTCTGTCACCACGCCAAGCTTTTTATTTGAAATTGGCTTTGACACGTCCTCCCACCCAGACAGCCGCCCCTCTGCATTATACTGCGGGCGATAGCGAGCAGGGTCAGGATTCTCTAGTGGCACCTCTGACATCGAACGGATAGTCGCCTTGGTACTCTCAGGCACCTTCACGTTAGAGAGAACCTCCTTCACCATCTTCGGCCCGGCGCGCACAAGGGCCATCTGCATAGCGCCATCTACAAGTCGGCGGGCATCATATTCTGTTAGCGCACCACCAGTGTACTTTTCTACTGCCTTGCTGCCAGCCTCGATTGCGTGCTCGACAATAGACTGGTCGTAAGGGTCCTCGCCGGAGACGATTTTCAGGGCGCTTTGAAGGGGAGTCTTGAGCACCTCCAACGGAATGGTAAGGTCAGTTCCGGGAATAGGAATAGATGGCAGCTCCTGCGCAAGCTCCGCCGCCGACCCTTGCACCTGTCGCGTTTCCCCTTTCGCAAGCGCATACAGCTGTGTGCCAGTTCCCTGGAGCCATCCTGCCAATCCAGCTGGAGCGCCAAGAAACATATCGGCGGCGGCGAGTGCACCTTTGCCAAGCCCCTTTGCCGCTTCCCTAACTGCCCCCAGCACGCTTGGGCCGCGCTCTGCTTCCACTTCAAAGTCGGTCATCCCACGGGCAGTGTTCCAGTTAATCAAACCTTCCCCTGTCGGCGCTTCTTCTGTCGGCGGCTTTATAGCTTCGTCCCAACTCAGCATAGCCATCATTTACCCTCGATAAGCTTGAATACTGGAAGCCCGTCTTTGTCCATGCCAACAGCATACACCTTGCGGCCATCGGGCAGCTTGTACGTGTTCTTACCACGCTCGGTGACAACATCTTCAGGATTACTAGGCAATGGCGGAAACTCCTTACGTTCTCTTGCCTCACGGGCGTCCCTAGAAGCTTCGATTAGCTCTTTTCGCCGCTGTGCAGTTGTCGGCGACCCTGGTCCATCATTCTTCACTGAGTCTTCGTAGGCCTTTTCCACCACCTTCAACCGCGCGCCGGAGAGCTTCGCCGCCGCTTCATCTCGCGCACGTTGAGATGCACGGCTGCGCCGCTGGTCTGCATCCTCGATCTCTTTCTGCTTCACATCTAGCTGCTCCTTTGCCGAGAGCGCCCGGTTAAACACAGGCCGAAGCATCTGTTGGGCTTCTGCGAGGGTCTCTGGCAAGTCAGCTATATAATCGGGGTCCATGCTTTTCCCGATCAGATCGTATTTTAAGTTGGCATACTCTTGTTCTGTCTTCATGTTCAAGATCATACCTGCATCTGACGCAGCTTGCTGGATTTGTTTCCTCTGCGCGTCGATCTTGTGCAGAAGCTCGTTCGAGCGGGCAGTAGCAGCAGTCTGTTGCTTACCCTGAATATCAAACCCCTTCGTGACCATCTCAGCGCCTGCCTTTACCTGCCCGGCGCCTAACATTAGCCCGCCCGACTTGATCAAGAACTCATCCGGCGGCAAGCCCGCAAAGCGGTTACTTGCGATCTCAGTCAGGCTGGACACACTCGCCGCGGAAAGTGCTGCAGCTTCCTTCTCCGCTGCCAGTGCATTTGCTTGTCGTGCCTGCGCAGCCTGCAATGCAGCTTGCCCTGGCTGCATCCCAATCTTGCCCATCGTCTCTAAGGCAGTAAGGCCGCCGAGAACATTCTTCCGCGCTGCATCTTCTGCGGCGTTGATCCCGATCGGAGCGCCGAACATTCCGCTTGGCATAACCTTCTCCTATTGCAGCCAGGACGGTACTTGATTAGGCTGCGTGCGCTGGACTCCATAACCAAGGGTGGCAAGGGAGCGGGAGGCAACGTCAGTTCCCATACCCATTCCTGACAATGCGAGCTGCTGCGCAGCCGCCGGGTTCGCGTTTGCTCCGGCAAGGCCGCCGAGCTGTGACAGTGCGTTGTTGTAGAAGTTCCCTCCATACTCCGACAACGCTGACATCATGTTGCCAGAGCCTGGCATGGTACCCATCTTACGTTGGACAGCCTGGAGTCCGGCCTTCCATCCTGGCATGGAGGTAACCATGTTGGGGTCTTGGAGAAGTTGTTGCAGCTGTCCGCCGGCCATCGCTCGCCCACCAGAAGCCCCCCAAGGATCAGCTTGCTGTTGGGCGAGCATGGCCATCTTCTTGAGCTTATCCGCTTCCATCAGCCCATAGATGCCGCTGCCCATAGACATAAGATTGCTTGACGACCCCCAAGGCTGCACGCCGGTGTTCTGCGCCCAGCCTTGCAGTGACTTCAGCGGACTGTTAAACAGCCAGTTGCTTGTATCGCGTCCGCCTGCTTCCATGCCATATCCTCCAGCGCCGCCTGCCCAGCCCCCTAAGTCTGGCGCGCCGTAGTCCATTCCGTAGGTGAGCCCTTCTTGCCCGCCACCGACCAGCGAGTCATAGGCGGTCCCGTAGTTAGCCATGTTACCGGTAGCTCCGCCGGCGATGCCCCCGCCAAGCATGGCCAGTTGGCCAATGTCCGAGCCGAGATGCTCCTGCGCGCCCTCGCTAACAAGGCGACCTGTAAGCATTCCTGAGCCAGGGTAGAAAAAGTTTCCTACTCCAACCGCGACAGCTTCGACTGCATCTCTTATGTTTGTCCACCAGCTCATTTTATACCTCCAGCTTAGTTATATCGATCTCACCCGGCTGAATATACTGATCGGCCAGGACATGACCGTAAGATCATCAAAGTACATAGACACGATGCCGACATTATTGAGACTCCAGCAGCCCTCGAATTCTCCGCTCGCGTCTTTCCACGTCACCCTGCCCGGCAGGTTTTTTACTGCATGCAAAGCACACGGCTCCGAATACAGCACAACGCGAGTGCCTTCCCTCTCGACCTGCGCCAGCGGCTCGGCGTGCGCGAGCGATGCGGACAGGAGCAGGGCGAGGAGGAGCGGTTTCATTTTCGTTCCTGCGTCCGTGGATTCCAGCAGTGCGCCTGCTGCTGGTATTCGGCCATAATCAAACACTGCGGCAGTTCATGCGGACCTGACGTCATCGGTACACCGTGGAACATGAACACGAGAATCCAGACAGGCAGACTCATTTACGCTTCGCCTTCGCTCTGCACTCATTGCACTGCTCGCCGGATTTCGGCTTGCGTGTTTGCTCTCTGAACTGCGGCCATACACGCGGCCACCAGCGGCATTCTGGAATCCAGTGCCACACGTCCGACTTCACGCGGCGCCGGTAGGTCATCACAGCACCCCGAAACTCTTGGCCAGCGATGCTGCTGCCGCCACGGCGACAAGCAGGCTCAAAATCATGGCCCACAGCAATTTGCCAGTGCTGAAAAAGTGCGACAGCCTCTGTGTGATTTCCCACATTTCCTTGTGCTGATATGACATCCCGTCTTTGGGATTCCCGTTCCCAGTGAGCGTTAGCCATACCTCGGTCATCAATGCGGCGCGTTCTTCTTCCTGTTCCATGTGCGGAATCATCACTTCCTCCAGCCAGCGCACAAATACGCCGACAGTCATCGTGGCGTTGGGATCACCGAAAACAAGGGGCTCGCGTTTGCTCATGTCGTTTTCGCTTGCTAGTTAGTTCTGTTGGTAGCTACAAACTGCGCGCTACATGCCCCTCTGTCACTTGCCCGGACGTTGATGTAATAGGCTTGCCCCGGCGTGAGCGGCACATCAATGTTCGGAAGTGGAATGCCCCAGAATGTACGCGGGCGAATCGGACCGAAACGACAGTAGATCGGCCCGCCTGTGCTCCCACTTCCCGGCTTTGTAGCCTGTGGCGACACAGGGGTAAAGTCGTACGGGGTCGCAGAGATTACAAAGTCCTTCCCCTTTGATGGCTGAGACTCGTCAACCAGACCTATCTCCACGCCGTTTGGGAATCTTGTGGCGTCAGCAATGAACTGAACACTAATCCCTCTATCTCCTGATCCGGTCAAAGGCGGAACGGGCCACAAGCTTACGGGATGCAAGTCCCATCGCAAGATTCCACTTGGGGGCGGCGTAGGAATGGTAGGGCCAGGAACCGGCGTAGGGTTAGGAATCTGCCCTGTTACAGGTTCAACACTGCCTGCATACTGCACCCCACCTAGCGTCAGTTCAATTAGCATCTTGGGCCTCCGGTTCTTTGGCCGCTTTGGCCACAGCAAGTTCTTCCTGCAGTCCTGCAATCTCGGCGGCGAGTTGCGCTATCGCGTCTTGCGACTGATTGCGCTGATTGGTCAGCATTTGAATGTACGCCTTCGTTCTTGTGTCGAGTTCCATGAGGTCTCCTATTGAACGATGTTAATAGTGTTCGTTCCGGCTGTGTTCGATGTGTTTTGATTCCCAGTCCCAGTGTCGTTGAAGTTGGCAGTGTTGCCTTGCAACACGTTTCCGGCAAACATGTTGTAATCACCAGTCACTTCAATGCCGTAATCTCCAACTCCGTTAACTCCTGTCACGATATTGCCAGTGATTGAATTGTAGTTAGACACAATCTCAATTCCATTAAGACTGCAAGGCCCTACAACAGTATTTCCGGTAACGGCCACGTAGTTTCCTTCTCGTATATCAATTCCTCGCGTGAACACATTAGACCCGTCACTCTTGATTGTGTTTCCTGTAACAGCAACAAATTTCACTGTCGAAGTTGCGTTAAGGCCGGATATATAAATTCCTTGAAGACATCCTGTGTGTCCAGCCACAATTGTATTGTTCGCTACTACTATGTTGAATCCATCATTGTTAACTGGCGTTGTCGTATCCGTAGATACGCCATTGACAAAAATCCCTGATCCTCCATTGCCGACTACAGCAACATTGTTTGCGATAACTGCATGTGAGGGTCCATCCCAGTTATCGTAGGCACAGTTGATGCAGCCATTGTTGTAGTTGTTTGTGACTCTATAGTATTTTGATTTCAAGAAAGCACATGTATCAGGACCGCCATCTGTGTAGCAGTGATGGACACTACAATCGGTAGTATTCATGAAAAAACAGCCGTGTGGTTGCGTCCCAGAAGTGTATGTAAATCTTAGGTGACAAATCTCAATGTTCGTATCTACAGTTCCAGAACGTTGATGCCCGTTTTCGTTCAGAACCATGAAATACTCTGTTCCTGAGCCTCCTCCATTGACCCAGTTAACGGTCACTCCACCTGTACCAGCGTAAGAAATCTGGCTGGCATATCCAGCACCGCTCATCTTGATGTTGCTGCCAATACGGATAGCGTTTGTGATCTTGTACGTACCAGGCGGAAAATACACGTGCCCTGATGTACCAACAGCATCTATAGCTGCTTGTATTGCAGATAATGAATCAGCAGAACCAGTAGGATCAGCGCCATAAATAACTACACTGATCCCTCCCGCATCCTGCCAAGACATAATCGCAGAACCATTTGTATGCAGCGCGTAACCTTTTGTTCCATCCGCGCTAGGTAACGTGTACGTTGCAGAAGCAGTGATCGCCGCCGGAGCTTTGAATCCTACATAATCCGATCCGCCTCCTGTCTCCGTCAGTCTCAACGCGGTACTCAGCACGACATTGTGCGAAGTATCTATTACGAGATCAGTCAACGTGGAGTTTGTGCCAAATCGCAGCGCGGTCGCTGCTGCTGTATACATATCTATCCCGCCGACACCATCGGAATAGATGAGCGTTTTACCTAAAGCGCCTACATAATTCTGTGAGTTCTGAACCAGCACAAGACCTTGTGCGCCACACAGGAAGGAAAACACCGACTGGGCTGCAGCGTCAGTGCTGGTGTTGTCATTCACCAGAACTTTCGCGCCAGCGTAGGATTTGGATAAAGTAAGTGTGCCTGTGCTGGTAGTAAAAGTGAATGCCGCGTCGTCGGTAATCAGTCCTGCCGTTCCGATGAATGGGACGCGGCCTGCTGTCAAAACACTGTTTGTAATTGTGCCTGGAATAGTAACCGCGCCGGCCGCATCAATACTGAGTTTTTCCGTATTCCCTATGTTTAACGATACTGTTGAGCCTCTAACGTGCATTGGCAAAAAGACACTGCCGCTTCGGTCAAAGGCAAATAAATAGCCTTCTCCTGCACTGAACGAAGTCTCAACACCAGATCCAGAGACTGGGGCACCAATGCCGGATACTCTTAATGTGGAAGAGAACTCTCCATTCGCTGCACCAAGCGTTCCTGTGAACGTTGGACTTCCTGCCCGCGCTGGCGCTCCTGTACCTGTCGCAGTAGTCCATACCGGAGCAGTACCAGCTCCACCGCCAACGAGGATTTGCGTAGTCGCGCCTGCCGCAACTGTTGAAGGCGCTACGCCTGCCCCTCCGCCGACAACGAGTCCGCCGGCGGCCAGCGCTGCAGAAGATGCCCAAGTTGTCGCGCCAGAAAAGTACGGGACGCCTCCACTCGTCCCCGCCACCGTCAGCGCAAGCGTTCCTGTAGTGGTGATTGGAGACCCACTTACTGAGATCAATCCGCCTGTGAACGTCTGCGCAACGCTTGTGACGGAGCCCGCCGACGTATTAACTTGGCTCGACAGGTCAAGGAACCACTTCAGCCAGATCGGATTGAATTTCCCCTTTTGAGTCGCCGGATCGACCAAGACGACATCAGCGTAGGTCGGCGCGGGAGTGATTACGAGGGCCACTAGAGAGTTCCCAGGTCGAGTTGAAGCTCAATCGCTTTAAGGCGGAAGGCCGTAGGACTCTGATGCTGCATGTGATAGCTTCGGCGAACGAAGCTGCCACAGTTCGTCAGCATCGGTTGCTTTGTA
>Ga0209518_1005098_pt1 | contig 10160 bp, 10 predicted proteins | sample RifGroB1_FD_183993 | JGI IMG/M metagenome (GOLD analysis project Ga0209518, IMG submission 183993) | Groundwater microbial communities from Rifle, Colorado, USA - Groundwater B1 (SPAdes) (version 2) | ecosystem: Environmental > Aquatic > Deep subsurface > Groundwater | place: Rifle, Colorado... | reverse complement strand
GATCCTCTTCCGGCTTATTAATCACAATTGTTTTTTCTTCTTCTGCTGTCATTCTAATTCACCTCAATTCATGAAGAATAAATCTTAAATTATTAAATCTTCCAAAAGCTATCAAGTATAAATAGTACATTCCTTATCTTATTATAATGTTATACTATGATTAGTATAGATATATTAATATATATTATGGAAGTTTATTATTACCCTAATATATTAATAAATATCATTAAGTTTTAGTAATTTTACCAATTGAAGCTTTTTTAAATTTTGTGATCCTACACCAAACATTGCTGTCTTTAATCCCTTAGAGTACCTTTCTATTAATTCCTCAACCTCATCCTGTGAATTAATACCTGCCTTGGCAAACGGAGTAGCTATTCCAACAAGATCTGCACCCAATGAAATACATTTGGCAATATCAACTCCATTTCTAATTCCCCCACTCGCCAGAAGAGTTAATTTCTTTTTACTCAAAGATTTAACTTTAATAAAATTTTCAATACTGTCTGCAGTAGTAATACCCCAATCACTAAATAGTTCTCCCAATTCTCTATCCGCCTGTCCTCTTAGACCTTCAACCATTGCCCAATTGGTTCCACCCCAACCTGCCGTATCAATTATGGATACACCTACATTAATCAATCTCTGAATTACATCCTTGGACATACCAAAACCAACCTCTTTTGCAATTACCGGAACTTTAAAGGTCTTGACTATCTTTTCCAGTTTTTTTAATAACCCTTCCCAATTTCTGTTTCCTTCAGGTTGAATTGCTTCCTGCATGGGATTTATGTGAACAACCAGAGCATTAGCATTAATCATATCGACACATTTATTGAATTCTTTAACAGTAAATCCGTAATTTAACTGTACCAAACCCACATTGGCCAAAATCGGTATGGTCGGGGCATATTTTCGGATATTATAAAAGATTTCCAAAGAGGGATTTTCAATTGCAACCCTTTGACTTCCTATTCCTAAGGCAATTTTATATTTCTCCGCAGCTAGGCTTAAATTTTTATTCAACTTTCCACCCTCTAAAATTCCACCGGTCATACAAGAGATGAAAAATGGATAATTAACCTTCTTCTTAAGAAAAACTGAAGATGTGTCTATTTTATCAAAGTCTAATTCAGGAAGTGAATTATGGATAAATTTGAAATTTTCCAATCCGTTTGTTCCCACCTGAGCCTGCGCCGAAAGAGCTATCTTGAGATGTTCTTTTTTTCTCTTTTCCGTTTCTTGACTGAATGCATTTTTCATGAATGTCTTAATTTACGGGTATCTTTTTTTCCATAATTATCGATATATTTATATTTAAAAACTTCCCAAGAGAATACTACTACTGAATTCCAAATTCGTCTAAATCTGGATGGTTCCTGAATAAGTCTGTATAACCACTCAAGTCCAAGTTTTTCCATCCATTTAGGCGGTAGCTGTTTTATACCTGCAATATAGTCAAAAGTCCCCCCCACCGTCATAGCACCAATTCCCGGAAGATAAAAAAAGTTTTTCAAAATCCACTTTTCCTGTTTTGGTGGAGATATACCTACAAAAATAAAATCAGGTTCAAACATTTTCATTCTGGCCGTGGCACTTTTTTGTTTTAGTCTATCATCCGGAGTCAGCGGCAATCCCCGACGATCATATTCAGGAGCGTTTAAAGCTAGGATTTTAATGTTTTTATAGTTTTGTTCTATCTCTTCTTTAGCTTTGGTAACAGTATCATTTCTGGAACCAAAAAATACTACGTTTAATCCTTTTTTATTAAATAATTTAATAAGTTCCAAGAATAAAACCCTACCCGGAATGATTTCCAATTTTGTACCATCCAAAAATTTTGCTGCAAAATACAATCCTCTCCCGTCGGGAATTGCCCAATCAGAATTTTCAATTGATTTGGCCAGTACTTTATCATGTTTAGCCTTAAGAACAATTTCAGGATTGGGAGTAACTATATAAAATTTTTCTTTATCTATAAGTCTTGCAGATATAAACCTTAGCACTCGGTCCAAGGAACTGCTTGTAATCTTTATATTAAATATTTTACCGTATTTATGTGCTATTTCGTTCTCCATATTTTTGTTCAGTCACAATATTTCTTGCTAAAACTATAACTTAATCCTCCCTATTTTCTTCCAAATTCATTAAAAATGCAATTTATTAAACTCTTGCCTAAAATATTTATATTTTAGATAACTACTAATAACACTCGTTTTTCAGATAAATACTATATTGTGTAATATTAGGATTTATTACTTCTTTATATTGTATTATTGTGTAATATAATGGTTCAATATACAGGCACGGTATATTATAGTTATCCTCAATCGGTACACATACTTATCCGAAATATTGTAAATATATTATAAGTCTTTAAGTTGTCAAATATCTTTAACCTTTGGTAGTAACCGATCGTCTCCAAAGTTCAATATTTTCTAAAACCAACCCCGTTCCCCTGACCACACATAAAAGTGGCTCATCAGCAAGATGTGCAGGTACCCCAGTTTCTTCAGTCATAAACTTATCAAAGTTGCGTAGGGTTGATGTCCCCCCGCTCATGACTATTCCTTTATCTATGATGTCTGCAGCTAGTTCAGGTGGAGTATCCTCCAATACTGCTTTAACAGCACCAATCATTTGCACAACAACCTGTTTAATAGCATCGGTAATTTCGGTCGAAGTTACTACAACTGTTCTGGGAAGTCCAAAAACTAAATCACGTCCTGATATTTCCATTCTCTCCTCTTTGGGTAAAATTATTGCTGAACCTATTTTGATCTTAATTTCTTCAGCAGTTGTATCTCCAATAACTAAATTGTGTTTCTTTTTGATATAACCTATTATAGCTTCATCAAGTTTAGTACCTGCTATCCTGACTGACTTGTGAACAACGACACCACCAAGGGAGATAACCGCCGCTTCTGTCGATCCTCCACCAGAATCTATTATCATATGTCCCGAAGGTGCTGAAACCGGTATTCCTGCTCCAATTGCTGCTGCCAGGGGTTCGTCTATTAGATATGCTTTGGCAGCTCCTGCGGAAAGTGTAGCTTCTAAAGCTGCCCTTCTTTCAACCTGGGTGCAGCCTGCAGGAACACAGACCATTACATTTGGTTTAAAAAGAGAATATTTACCAGTCACCTTGCCTATAAAATAACGAAGCATGGCTTCAGTAACCTGATAATCTGCTATAACTCCTTCTCTCATTGGTCTGTTTGCTATTAAAGAATCCGGTGTTCTTCCCAGCATTTTTTTTGCCTCCTCGCCTACAGCCACGACTTTATTATCATCTACGGAGATTGCCACAACGGTGGGTTCATTGGAAATAATTCCCTCCCCTGCCACCCAGACTAAGGTATTGGCTGTTCCCAGGTCAATTGCGATATTTTTTCTTAACATATTTTAATTATCTTCAAGTTACAATTTTTTACCAATTATACAGATATCATATAGAGATTAAACGATTATAGCATCTGAAGTGGGTTCTCACGATATCAACTAAATATTTTCAGCTGACGCATATAATCGGCTAATTCTGCTATAATCTAGTCTATGACAAGGATCAGGGTCTTTATTATGCTGACAACTCTCTTGGTAGTTGCCGTATTTGGTTACTTTGCATCACTTTATGCCAGAGGTTACAGATTTAACTTCAAAACATACAGCTTCCAACCAAGCGGAGTTTTAGTCTTAAAATCAGATCCTGACGGTGCATCAATATATATCAATGGCGATCTTTCTGGTGCAACAAATTCAAACCTAAACTTAGCGCCGGGTAGCTATGATGTGGAAATTAAAAAGGAAGGATTTACCTCCTGGAGTAAAAGGTTGATCATTCAAAAAGAAGAAGTAACCCAGGTAACTGCCAACATCTTTAGAATTGCCCCTTCTTTATCACCAATTACTTTTGACGGTGCAACTCTTCCCACCCCTTCTTCTGATTACTCAAAAATAGCATATGTAAACGAAAAAGACTTCAATTTTACCGATTGGATTTAGTAATGACCCCAAAAGAATAACCGATGGTGATTTAACCGGTGCCAAATTCCACTTTTCCCCCAACGGCCAAGAGCTATTACTCGAATCGGAGGTAGGAACCTATCTTCTGGCAACGGACAGTTTTATTTCTCAATCTGATAGGGTTAATGTGGGAGCCAGAAAAACAATAATTGAAAAAGAATGGGAAACAGAAAAAAAAGTTAAGGATACAAGACTTATTAATTCACTCCTTCCCATAATGATGGCCGATGTTATTTCAAACAGATCCAGCGATTATCATTTTTCACCGGACGAATCGATGGTTTTATATAGTGCGAGTTCCAGTGCCTCAATTGCAAATGACTTGATAAAACAACTTCCCGGATCATCTACCCAAAAACAGGAAAGAGATATCATACAGGGTAAAAACTATATTTACGATATCAAAGAGGATCGTAACTTCTTAGTAGGAACCGACCAAGATTCTCTTTATTGGCTTCCTACTTCAAGACATTTAATCAGTGCACAAGAAGGAAGTATCACTATAATGGATTACGATGGAACCAATAGGCAAAAGGTATTCTCGGGTGGATACATTTTCCCCTATGCTTTTCCTTTTGTTAACAGCAGCAGACTTTTAATACTTACCAATTTAGGGTCCGATTCAGCGGTTACCAACCTCTATTCCCTAAGTGTTAAATAGGAAATAAGATTAACTTTGCATAACCTGATATACTTCCTAATGGGGGAAAGGATTATAATTTACGAAAGTGATGAAGAACTTAGATCAAGGCTCCAAATTGCCAGAGAGGTTAACAAAGCCGTTACGGCAATAGAGGACGCGACAAATACAAAAATTATAAACAAACAAAGCGTAGTTTACTTAGACATGAAGTTAAACATACAATTCCACTTGAGGCATATGAAGCATTAACACGAATTAGAGGCTATATAACAGAGGAAGAAAACGGTCAGACCTTACCATTAACTGTAGGAGTAGAACAACAATTCGATAAGTCACTGGTATTACAAAGTATTCTATCTGATATTGCCCCATTATTTGACAAGAGGTTTAAACAAAAACTATCACGTATTGATTTATTAAATGTTAGAGACAGTCTATTTAATATGTTAAAATTCAAATAGACTTAATGGTTGAAAAATATTGTTTTCTGTCCCCGTAGTTCAACGGATAGAACAAGGGAATCCTAATCCTTAAATGGGGGTTCAATTCCTCCCGGGGACACAAGTTTTTACATCGGGATGTAGTGAATCGGTATCACGCTGCGTTCGGGACGCAGAGACACTGGGTTCAATTCCCAGCATCCCGACTGATATCACTATTGGGTGTTAAATTAGTTCCAATTTTAGCTAAACGTGCATAGTCATTCTTGTGCTGAATAATCTCGTCTCTATTTATTACGCCTACAAACTTTTCCCCACTCGTATATATTACTCCATTAGGATATGTCAGTGTCTTGGAACCTCGAAGTTTAGCTAGTAATCTAAAGATTCTGTCAGTAATTGATGTCTTTTTCAACTCATTTTCTTTAAAGATATGAAAGCCATATTTCTCTAATTTAGGATTTAGTTTAGACGAGACACCTCCAAACAATGTTATTCCTATTAATCTAGAATCATCTTGTTCACAAGCCACAGATAAGTTATATAAACCTTCTGCCATGTCTCTAAATGCCGCAAGTTCTGTGGTTACTCCATCCCACGAATCAACATTTATTCCATCAAAATGTAATTCACCTGTAAAGCCTGATTTAAAATCAGGATTGATTTTAACAAAAGCAGGTTGTAATAAAGACTTATTTGAAGTAAAAACCCGGGAAACCGTAAACAACTTGCTAAATAATATACGATGTTTCACTTCTAATTTATGCATTCGATCCATTAAGCCAAACATTCCCAACATCGTAAAAAATCCTGACGAGGCAATAATAGCAGAAGTAGTGCTCACAATCGGATTAGCGGAATTGAGTGCAATGGGTGTAGTAATTATTGAGGCCAGGAAGGCTGGAATTGCAACTTCGTTTTGTACAACAATACGATCAGAAGCTGGTGGATTCTTAATCCAGCAAATCAAATCTGTTACCTTAGTAGGTCTTTTTGCCTGTGTTTCCTGGCTAACTTGAACTCTGTTTCCTCTCTGCTCCATTTCACGATTTGAGTCCACCTCGTGTTGTTCGACAGGTGGTGTATCATTTGTATTTTCTGACTCGGATGATGATACGGGTTCTGACTTTGTTTTGGATTCAGGAAGTGGGACTTGATGAATTTTATCATTGATTTCACTCCGTCTGTAAATTTCCTCTCCTCGCCCTTCTTCTGGCATAATATTATTTATTATAATGTAGTGAATCTTTTTGGTATACTAGACTATATATGGAAAAAGTATTTACAGCTTTAGGTAAAATATTTATAGTTCTTTTAATAATGGGTGTAGTTGGCTTTACGGGTGTATACCTAAGCAAGAAAGGATATATTAATACAAAAATTTTAGACAATAGCTCCCCCACCCCAATAGCAACAACATCAGTCAGTGGAAACTATAACTTGCAAGTGTTAGAAACTCCCTTACCGATATCTCAAACAAAAGTTGTTTCGGCAGGGCTGGATGCATCTTCCGGTCTTTCTTTTACTAAATATCAGCTCCAACTTCCAGGTGGCTGGATAGATAAACATACCTACGAGAACCCTGGAGTGCCCGTAGACACATTGCTTTTGACCAAAGGTCAGTATCAAATAAAGATCTTTCAGGCAGCAACGGGTGGAGCACTTTGTTTATATCCCGGAAGTGCACCATTTGAAGGCCCTAGTTCTTCGTTTGACAACTTTGTAGAGTTGAACACCACTGACGGAGTAACCTTACGAAGAAGCGGTACAACTGCATATTCAGGAACCACAAGAGGGTTTACAGGTTGTCAAAAATCTTTGGACGGAACATATCAACAACCTTCAACTTTCGGTCACATTTCGATAACAACACCCGTGACATACGACCTTTTAAACATGACTGAAATTGATGGAATATTAACTTCACTTAAAAAGATTTAACAATTTAACCAGATACTAATTCTTTTCTGTGTTCTTCCCAATCTTTGGAGTATAAGATCTTTTCTATAGCAAGATCATAATCACTTAACTCATTGTCGGTAAACCATATTGAAATTTCTCTCTTGGACTCTTCTACACTACCTGACGCATGGACCAAATTTCGTATAGACCTTTCACCCTCATCAGATACAAAATATGAATCAAGTGTCAAGTCATGAGTAATTGTTCCGACATCTGCTGATAATGGATTTGTATGACCTCTGATTTTGCGAACCGATGCTATAGCATGTGCTCCTTCAATAACCATTGCTACCACAGGACCAGTAGATAGATACCTGACAAGCTTTTTCTGGATATCCTTGGATATTTCAATAGGAGTGGGATTGCCAAGCGGATGTGTTTCTCCTCTTTCCTTATATGCAGTCAATGTTCGTTCTCCCAAAAGAATCATGTCAGTTTCGGGCTGTTTATAATGCTCGGTAGCTCTCTTGGCGTCCGGCCAAACCATTTTCATAGCTACAATTTTAAGTCCTTTTCTTTCAAATCTTGTTAAAATCTCACCGATTAATCCCCTTTGAACTCCATCTGGTTTAATTAAAACTAAACTTCTCTCATGAAGTGCTGTTTTCATTTAATTATTTTAGCAACTTTACAATCATTTTTATATAACCTAAATCTCCCAAGGGTGTATGTGGTAATCATTGTCTTTTTCACCCAATAGTCCAACTACTTTAAATTTTGTAATTTTATATTTCTTTAAAAAAGTGTTTAATGATTTCTGATTAAACTGAGCAAAGTTTGTTTTTACTTCAATTGGTAAAATACTTAAATCATCTCTTTCTATGATAAAATCAATTTCTTTTTGCCTCTTATTTCTCCAAAAATGAATATTGTTTCTTCCATATTTTTTTGTAAGCTCTCCAAAAACATTTGTTTCAAAAATTGATCCTACAAGGGTGCTCTGAAAATTATTCAGCCACAAAATTGATTGTAATCCACTATCGTACATAAATATTTTAGGATTTTTACTAATTTCAACACTCGGGCTATTACTAAAAGGGGTAACAAGTTTTACTATATAAGTTTCTTCTAAAATTGATAGGTATTTTTTTATTGTTGGCAAAGATAAGTTTGCCTCTCTGGAGAGTGATGGTATGTTAAGAATTTGCCCTGATTGAGACGCTAAAATCTTTAACATGCCATTAAACTTTGTTACATTAGTGATATCTGCTAAATCCCTAACATCTTTTCTAATATATGTATCAATTATTTGTAATAGATATTTTTTCTTTTTAACTTCATCGCTTTCAAGCACAACTCTTGGATAGCCTCCAAACTTAACAAATTCGCTATAGTACTTTTTGAAACTAGAAAGCGCAGCTACAGATAATTCACTTCCATATTGGTACTCTGATTTCTTAAATTCTAAAAACTCTTTGAAGGTTAAAGGAAATATTTCAAATTCAAATGTCCTTCCTGCTAATGAATTACTAAATTTTGACTTAATGTCAAAAGATGAAGAACCTGTCACTATCAAGTGTATATTTTTATTATGATCAGCGATAATTTTTAAAAATGAACTGGGATCATCAAGATATTGGATTTCGTCAATTAAAACAAAGGTGTCTTCTCCTTCTTTATAACCTTTATTAGATAAGTCAAGTAAAAAAGACTTCGTGCCAAGATTCATAATTTCCAAAAGTTCTGGAAGTTCTAAATCATAACTAAAAACTTTTCTTTGTTTCTTTTCTAACCAATTTTGAATAAATTGTAAAATGTGAGTTTTTCCAACTTGACGAGCACCATGCAAAACTATTATTCCCTCGTCACCAATATATGGCTCAATTTCGTCAAATATTGTCCTTTTATATAAGACCATGTTTCGAAAAGTATAACTTTTAATAAAGTCTATGTCAAGTATTAGCTAATTATCTTCTTGAATTTCTCATCACTCCCGTATGGTCCGATTAAAGCCAAGTTTAATCTTTCAGGAGCAAACAATCTTCTGGCTTCGAAGTTAACATCATCTAAAGTAACTTTATCTATAGCCTTGAAAACTTCTTCGGGAGTTTTCACTTTAGGAAGGAATAATTCCTGTTCACCATAAAAGCTAGCGACATCTCTTGTATCTTCCAAGGCCAAGGCCAGATGCCCTTTAAGAAATGCTTTTGCTTTAGAAAGTTCTTTAGTAGAAATTCTTAATTTACCTATAGTTATGCCATAATGCTGTTCCAAAACCACTTTTACAGCCTCTTCTGCTTTAGCTACGTCTGCCCCCACATAGGTTCCCATATAGCCTGCGTCAATATATCTATCCATTGAAGTTCTGACTGCATAGGCAAGTCCACGACGCTCTCTGACTTCTATAAACATGCGGGATGACATTCCCCCGCCTAAAATTGCAGAAAGAACGGACTGCGCATATTTACCTTCATAATTTCTGCCGTCAGCCATGAAACCCAGAATAAAATGTGCCTGTTCTTTCTTTTTATTGTGCAAAAGTATTTGGGCTTTTTTTTGATTATTCTTGAATTCAACTATTTGTGATTGCCTACTATTCCCTTTAAGTTTTGAGAAGTATTTTCTGGCTAAGTCAAGTAATTTTGATCGGGTAATTCCCCCTGCAACTGTAATTACCAAGTTCTGCGCAAAATACTTTTGTTTGATGTATGTTATAAAGTCGTTCCTTGTTATTCCCCTGACTGATTTTTCTGTCCCTGAAATATCCCATCCTAGGGGGTGGCCTTTGTAGATCAGTTCTTCAAAAACATCACCTATTTTCATCATTGGGGTATCCTCATACATCCTGATTTCTTCAATAATGGTGCCTTTTTCTCTTTCAATCTCTTCTTTATCCAAAATGGGGTTTAAGATCATGTCTGAAAGGACGTCAAAAGCAATTTCAACACTTTCATTTTGGCATTTGACAAAGAAGCTGGTGTATTCTTTACCTGTTCCGGCATTAAACTCTCCACCTATTCCATCTATTACCTCTGAAATTTCCTTTGCGGTTGGTCTTTTTTTACTTCCTTTAAAAGCCATATGCTCCAAAAAGTGGCTGATACCGTTAACCTTTTTTTCTTCATTTCTTGAACCTGTTTTTACCCAGATAC
>Ga0209518_1005096_pt1 | contig 10163 bp, 11 predicted proteins | sample RifGroB1_FD_183993 | JGI IMG/M metagenome (GOLD analysis project Ga0209518, IMG submission 183993) | Groundwater microbial communities from Rifle, Colorado, USA - Groundwater B1 (SPAdes) (version 2) | ecosystem: Environmental > Aquatic > Deep subsurface > Groundwater | place: Rifle, Colorado... | reverse complement strand
AGTAGGTTGCAGCCCGTCGCCGGGGCCACATCGGGCGTGCAGTAGAAAACATCCGTCGCCGGGACAACGGGCGCTGAAGGAGAAGCAAATGGAAGACATGAACAACATCCTCAACCCGCCGCAGGAGCAGGAAATCACCCAAGAGGTGGAGACCGAGCGGGAAGAAACCCATGAAGAGCAACAGCAGGAAACGGGCGCAGAGACAACTCAGGTCGCCGCTGAGACGAAGGAAGAGAAACAAGAAGAAGCCAAGCCCGACGCCACCGCTGAAGCCGTACGCGCAGAACTTGCCGCACTGACCAAGGAACGCGAACGGTTGCGCACGAAAGAGGCCGCGCTTGACGCCGAAAGGGAAAAACTCAAACAGCCCGTTCAAGAAGAGGAAAAGCCCGACTTCTGGGACAACCCTGAGGCGCAACTGACCGCTCTGGAACAGCGCATGGAGCAGAAACTCCTCAATGAGCGGCTGAACATCTCCGAAACCTACGCACGCGGGAAATACACCGACTTTCAGGAAAAGCTCGATGTGTTCGCCGGGATGATTCAGGAAACGCCGGAACTGCACCAGCGGATGCTGCGCGACCCGAACCCCGCCGAGTTCGCCTACAAGACCGCCGCCGACAAGCTGAAGGTGTCGAAGCTCCAAGAGTTGGGCGACCCCGACGAGTTCCGCGCCAAGATTGCCGCCGAGCTTGAAACCAGCATCCGCGCAAAGATCCTGGCAGAAATCGAAGCCGAGAAAGCGGCAGAGGTCGAAGCCAAGATCAGGGAAAAGCTCAAGCCTGGCGGATTCAGCGAACAGCGCAGCGTCGGCAGCGAACGAACGACAACCAAGACTTTCAACGGGCCAACGCCGATGGGCAAGATCCTCGGCTAGTAAACTCTGAGAAGGTCCAACCCTTTGCGGGAGAGCACCCGCCAGGAGATACAAATGACCTTCAAAAAATGGATCAAGAAAGTGGTCCTGCTCCCCTTCAACATCTTCATGGGGACCGAGACCACCGCCGCCGAGCGTGTCACCCAATGGGAAGATACGTTTTTCACCGAGTACGTCCGCGCCAACCGCTTCAAGAAGTACATGGGCACCGATGAGAACGCCGTCATCCAGATCAAGGAGAACCTGACCAAGACCCAGGGTGACGCCATCACCATCAACCTCGTAGGCGCCCTGGACGCCAGCGCCGGCCCGAACACCGGTGGCTCCGCTTTGGTCGGCTTCGAGAAAGCCCTCCCCAACGACGGCCACAAGATCACCATCGGCGTTGTCCGTGACGCCGTGACCGTCAACAACCTGGAAGAGCAGGCGAGCCCCATCGCCATCAGGAACGCTGGCAAGGTGGCGCTGAAAGACCTCTCCATGCGCTACCTTCGTAACGCCATCATCGCCGCCCTGCACACCATCAACGGCGTGGCCTACGGCACCGCAAACGAGACGCAGAAGGACGCATGGCTGGTGGACAACGCCGACCGCGTGCTCTTCGGTGCAGCCAAAGGCAACAACGCTGCCAACGACCACAGCGCGGCTCTGGCGATGATCAACGCCACCGACGACAAACTGACCGGATCGGTTGTCTCCCTCGCAAAGCGCATCGCGCAGACCGCCACCACGGCAAACGGCGACGGCATCCGCCCCGTGACCTATGGCGAGGACAACGAGACTTTCGTCATGTTCGCCCCGTCCTTCGCATTCCGTGACCTGCGCGACTGGATGGTAGCTAACGGCAAGTGGGACACCGCCCTGGAGCGTTCCAAGGACAACCCGCTTTACTCCGGTCCCAACTCCATCGAGTGGGACGGCGTGATGGTCCGCGAAATCCCCGAGATGCCGATCCTTGCGGACGTAGGCGCAGACGCCTGCGACGTGGCCCCTTGCTTCCTTTGCGGAGCGCAGGCCATCGGCGTCGCATGGGCGCAGCGCACCAAGACCACCACCAAGAAAGAAGACGACTACGGCTACAGCCAGGGCGTCGGCTTCCAGGAGATGCGCGGCATCCAGAAGATCCAGTGGGGCCAGGGTGGCAATGACGCAGTCGATTGGTCCGTAGTAACCGTGTACGTGGCCGCTAATCCGGACGCGTGACCAACAACGGCGGGGTAGGGGCGACTCTACCCCGCTTTACTAAGGAGCAGCCATGAAGTTTAGATACCTTGGCGAGAAAGACAACATGCAGGTTTTTGGCTACGACTTCCGGGATGGAGCCACCCCCGATGTGGCCGACGAAAACGCCATCAAGCGCCTCAGTGGCAACAGCCATTTTGAGGCCCTGCCGGAAGAAGAGGCGGAAGCCGAGAAGGAAAAAGAGCACCAGGAAGAGGAAGAGGAACCCGCCGCAACTTTCGTCGCTGACGTGATTGCCGAAGCGCAGGATTCCATCGTTGAAGCCCCCCCGGAAGTCATGGAAGCCGAGGCAGAAGCGGCCCCCGTCGCCTCCACCAGAAAGAAGCGCGGCAGAGCGGCACAGGTATAACAAGGAGCTACCGTGTTCCCGATTTCGATAAGGTATGACAAGGGGCTAGGCAATCTCGCAATATCCGCACGGATGCTGTACGGCCTCGGCTATTGGGACTTTGCCAATCAGGTTGAGTCGGCAGATGACACAGCCAATTGCCGCGTATACCTCTCCGAACTCCCCACATCATCCCTCACCCTATCGTGGTACACGGTAGACGTTACCCTTCCGTCCGCTCCCGGCCCCTTCCCCATCGAGATATTCGACGGCAATGGGGATTTGATAGGCGATGACCTTGCCCCAGGCACGGCGGCAGGTTCGACGGGCGGTACTGGCTCCGCTGGCGTAGGCATCACCCGCGAGCAGTTGGCTATCAAGGTGCTCAGCAACCTGAAAGTGTATGACCGCTCGGGCCTTGACGCAGAGGACCAGCAGAACGTACTGGACGCCTACGACGCTGTTTATCAAGAGTTGAAGGACGATGGTCTGGTAACTTGGACGCAGGGCGAGGGTGAAACCATCCCCGTTCGTTTTATGAACAGTGTGATTGCCCTTGTATCGGCGGCAGATGTACTGCTCGGCACCTACGCGCAGGAGCCTGTTGACGTTCAGCGAATCATGGCGGGGAAGGTGGCAGCGGAGCGGAGAATCAGACGGCAGTTGGCGAGCGCACAGGACACCGAGACAACCACCGTGGAGTATTTCTGATGGCTAAGGTTATTCCCCTCAACAACGTGACCCGCTTGGACCTCCCCCCTGACCGTATTTTAGAAGCGGCAATAGGGGAGTTGTCCACCGTTGTGATAGTTGGGTATGACAAAGACGGCAAAGAATATTTTGCTAGCTCCGTTGCAGACGGTGGTACGGTCGTTTGGCTGATGGAGCGGCTGAAACTGAAACTGTTGACGATAGGTGACGACTGATGCCCCGCATCCCCCTCGTATTCGGCCAGATGGACCTAGAGATCGACCAGACCAGCCGCCGCGATCAGGTGTTAGCGCACTTGATTAACGGCTTCCGTGTCGGCTCCTCCATCCACATGTGGCCCGACCGTGCCGAATACTGCGATCTTGGGGAGAATGGTAACGTCTACGTGTGGCAGTCTACCCTTCATGGCGTCAAGTATGCCGTGTGCGCGGGGGAGCTGTTCAGGGTTGATGGGCCGGGGCAGAAAACGGAGATAGCGGGGCCGGTGCTTTCCCTGGACACCCCGCCGGCATTCACCGAGGACGCGCACAGCGTCTTTGTCGCTGCAGCCTCCCCTATCTACAAGATAACCGGAGACACGGGGGCAGCTATCGCGGGGGGGCAGGCACCGGTTAACGTCACCTCGCTGGCGTTCCTCTCTGGCTTCCTCGTTGCCAACGGTCAAGACCCCGCAGGGGGAGGACTGGCCGGTGATTTTGCCTACTCTGACACTCAGGGGGATGACGGCCCGACCTATGCCGTGTGGGCTTATGAGAACAACGCGACCAAGCCGGACGCGCTGCAAGGGCTGATTGCCACGCCGGACGATTACCTGTTCGCCATTGGCACCGAATCCGTCGATGTGTCCTATGTCTCGGGCAACGTTGAGAACCCCTTTGCATCCAACAAGGCACTTGCGCAGCCATTTGGCACCCCTGAGCGGCACACCATCGCCTACGACTCGCAATCCATTTTCTTTCTGGCTGTCATCCAGGGGAACCGGCAGATTGTACGCCTCGTTGGCGGCAGGACGCCGCAGATAATTGGATTTCCTGTCGGCGTGCCGGTGCAGGATGCCGATATCTCCGGGGCAAGAGGCCACATGGTGGGGTATCGGGGCCAGACTTTCTACGTGCTGGCCCTCCCGCAGGCCAACGTGACCATTGATGACTTGTTTTTTCCCTCTCTCACCCTTGCATTCAGCGTGAGAGCCGAAGAATGGGCCATTTTGGGCGAATGGGACGCGGAACAGGGGCGGTATACGGCAGCCGTGGCACAATCCTTCGCCTATGATGGCACCACGCGCTACATCGGCGGCAACGATGGCAAGGTGTACACCCTTGGCGACGGGGAAAGGGTTGATGAGCCGCTGATGCTGCACCGATGGCGCAACGATGGCCAGTTGGAATGGGGCGCTGCGCGGTCCCTCTCCCTTGGGGTGACAGGCGACCGGCGCACCCCGCTGAAGTCCCGGCAGTGCGGCAGGTACTACAAGCGGCAGGATGAATGGATATTCGCCAACGGCGGCACCCGAATGGCGATCCGCACCGGCTGGCGCACATGGGGCAAGCCTACCGACCAGAAGATCAGCAACGAGTATGGATACGACGTTAAGCGCGGTGACAACGGCGTGGTGTTCAACGAGGTGACCGAAGATATCAAGGTGGTGCGATGAAAACTCTAAATGTTCATTGGAAATATCTGGTTTACATACTAAGGCATAAATGGTTTGTCTTGGTTGCCAGCATCAAAATCGGAGCACCGGTGTGGAGAGCCATTGCTCACGACTTCAGTAAATTTCTGCCGTCTGAGTGGTTTGCTTACGCCCGTTATTTTTATGGGGATACTAATTCTGAAAACCTACGGCTGATTGCAGAGTACGGACTACCAGAATTGATCCCTTATGGCATAGCGCCAGAAGATCGTTTTGACATGGCTTGGTTGCTTCACCAACACCGCAACCCTCATCACTGGCAATTTTGGGTGCTAAGAGAGGACAGTGGCACCACAAAATTACAACCGATGCCGCGTTCTTTTGTGCTAGAAATGGTAGCGGATTGGATGGGTGCTGGAAGGGCGATAACCGGCAAATGGGAAGCTTTGGATTGGTATCTGAAAAACAGAGACAAAATTCAACTTAGGGAAGAAACCCACTTGATGGTTGAAAGCATACTGAAGGATGCTGCGAAATGACCCTTTCTTCCAACCAGACGCCGAAATCGCCCCGTGAGTTGGAACAGTTCTACCGGGACGTGGCTAAGATGCTCGGCAACCTTGCGGGCATCCCCTGGAACCTCATCAACAAAGCCGGGAGCCGCCTGGACGAAATCACCGTCCGTACTCACAACCTGCTGCAAGAGGTGAAAGGGTGGGCTACAGGCGCCGACACCGTACAGGACCGGCATATCAGCGATGCAGACGGTAAGGTGTGGCAGGATCACGTTGAGGTGACGGACGGCAACCCTCATGGCACCGACCACAGCCAACTCGAAGCCATTGGGGAACTTGACCCGACCAGCGCAGACGCCACCAAGGACAAGCATCTATCCAACGCGCAGGGTAAGGTGTGGCAGGACCACACCGAGGCAACGCAGAACGTCCACGGCGTCGGCACAGGCAACAGCGTAGTAGGCACAGGGACGGCGCAGACCATCAGCGGCAAGAAGTACGGAAGCGATACCGACTACAGCGAGTTTGAGGCAGACGGCACGCTGAAGTTTATCGAGGATGCCACAGTGTGGAAGGACATATTTTTCCCCATGGCTCCCCCGAAAACAACCGGCGCAGGCAACCCGACGCTGACCACGTGGAACGGCAACCTGCGCGGCTACACCTTTGCCGTCAACGATACTCACGACTTTGACCCTCAGGAGTTTGCCCACGACGGCAAAGAGAGCAGTACGGCGACGTTCCATATTCATTTTGTGAGCCGTACCAACGTGGGGGCGGACAGGGCGGTCAAGTTTCAGCTTGAGTACAGCCAGGCCAACCGCAACGGGGTTTTCCCGGCACCCACTACCGTCTCGGCAGAGATTGTGATACCGGCAAACACTCCGGCCAACACCCACTTTGCCGAGGATATCGCCACCTTCACCACGGGCAACATCGCTGGACAGATGTTTGTAAAACTCACCCGCATAGCGGCGGCAGGGACGGCACCCGCAGACGACCCGGTTGTTATCGGAGTTCACTACCACTACACCCTTGATACCGTGGGGAGCAGGGAAATATTCAGCAAATGAACGACCTGAAAACCCGCGACAGTTTCAGAGAAGAAATCGGCATCTTTGAGCAGGCGCTTAAGGATGTGGGCGGAGAGCGCCGTGTCGCTGGCGTCAATGACATATTCCCACTCATCCACCGCTTTGTGCCGGGGATGTACTGCCGTGAGATCTTCATGCCTGCCGGTGCTGTCATGACCACCATGATTCACCGCTACGAGCATTTTGCTTTTATCCTCACCGGCAAGGCTCGGGTAGTGTCAGAGGATAGGGGCGATGAAATCATAGAAGCCCCCGCCGTCATCGTGACCAAGCCGGGAACCAAGCGGGTGCTGCACATCCTTGAGGACATGAGATGGGCGACAGTGCATCTGACTGAGGGCAACGGGCATGTAGCGACCAAGGCGGAAAGCGACCTTGTAGAGATAGAACAATCTGTGGTAGCGGCGACCTTTAAAGAGTATCAACAGCAGTTGGAGCACGAAGGAGGCCAGTTATGTCTTGGGTAGCCGTGGCAGTGGGCGGGGCAGCAGTAGTAGGCGCAGCGGGTGGTGCGGTTGCATCCAACAACGCGGCTAAGAAGTCTGCCAGCGCTGTCAAGGGCGCAAGCGCAGACGCCAATCAGTTGCAATGGGACATGTACGACCAGACCCGCGAGGACTTCGCCCCATTCCGGCAACCGTCCGACCGTGCGCTAGCCACCCTTCAAAGCGCCCTTTATGGGGGAGACTCCGAGTATGTCGATCCCCGCTTTACCCGGCTGGACTCCGGAGAGTTGCAAAACCTCAACGCCGACCTGTTGCGGCAAAGTGGCGTTGATTACTTCACCGGGAAGGATAACAACTTCCTATTGCAGCACTTGGCCAACAACCCTTGGGATGCCAAATACAGCGCTGACAAGCCCTTTTACCGGGGGCCGAACGGGGAGATTACCGACAAGCCCACCATGCTCTCCGCGCAGTGGAAGCCGCAGGAGTCGGAAGGGTTCAAGTACACCAAGAGCCGCACGCTTGAGGACTTGGGCCGCTCTCTCCGCATGATGGGGCGAGGGTCCGGCAACGTAGCAGCGAACGCCACCGGGCGCACCCTTGGTGACCTCAACGTACAGAACGAGGCCACGCAGCGCAACGAGCTTTGGAACATGGTCAAGACCGGCCAAGGCGCAGCGGGCAGCATCGCCGGAGCGGGGCAGAACGCGGCCAACAACGTTGGCGGCAACATCATGAACACAGGCAATAGCCTTGCCAACATCGCGCAGAACAACGGGCAGACGCAGGCCAACCTCTGGGGCGGCTTGGGCGGCACGGCGGCAAACGCATACGGCACCTACCAGATGGGGCAGTATCTCAACAAGACGGCAGTTTAGGGGGTGGCAATGGCTTTCGATCCGTGGGCGCAGACAAACCAGGGGCTATCCAACCTCACCAACACGCTCGGCACTCTGGCGCAATTGAAGCGGCAAGACCAGCAGTATGCCGACGAGGCACCGTTGCGCTCCCTCCAAATGCAGCAGGCTCAGCAGGGGGTGGAGCAACAGGGGCTTACCCTTGCCAACCTCAAGGGGCAGCAGGGGGCAATGATAGGGCGGTACGGCACGGGTGCGGAGGCTGACCCACTTGCCGGGGCATATACTGCACAGGCCAAGGAGCAGGAGGCCGCAGAACAGCAGAAGGCGCAGAGGGAGAAACAAAAGTTCGCCTTTGACGCCTTCACTAAGGTGCAAGATGCCGTCAAGAACCGCCTCATTGACCCGGCCAAGGCTGGCGACTTTTACCACACTCAGATGAAGCTGGCGGGGCTAGACCTCGACGGCGCAGGGGTGAAGATGGAATTCATGGACAGGGGCAGCTACTTCTCTGGTCCTATCACCCCCGAGGCGCTGTTTATGGTGAACGGCAAGCCTACCCCCTACGGTGGCAACGGCACCATAGAGAAGGCGCGGATAGTGGGGCAAGACCCGCAGAGCGGCAAGCCCATTTTTGAAATGGATGAGCATACTAACTTCAAGCCCGCTGAAGTCAAGGAAGCGACTGAAACGTGGGGCGAACCCTACGAGGCCAACGTGGGCGGCAAACGGGCAATGGTTCAGAAAAGCAGCCGGGGCCAGGTAAAGCCGGTCATTCAGGACACCAGCACTACAATAAAGGTGCAGACTGGTGGTGCCCCCCAAGGCAAACCTCCCGCCGGGTACAGGTGGAAAGGCGATGGCACACTCGAAGCCATACCGGGAGGACCGGCTGAAGCAAAAGCTGAAGCAGCCAACCAGGCGAAAGAGAAGGCAAAGGGGGCTTACGACGCCTCAATTGCGGTAGTGGACAAGCTTTTGAGCCATCCGGGAAGGAAGACAGCCACGGGGCTGTCATCGGCCCTTGACCCACGCAACTACGTTCCCGGCACCAACGCCTATGACTTCCACAAAGAACTGGAAAGCTTTGACGCTGTTCTGTTCCTGTCCAACATAGAGAAAATGAAAGGTATGGGGGCGCTGTCCAACGCCGAAGGTGCGAAGGTATCGGCGGCAGCGGGGGCTATTAAGCCGGGAATGTCGGAAAAGGCTTTTGAGGCAAACCTGAATATCATCAAGACGGAACTCGCCAAAGCAAAGACCCGGATTGAAAGCACCCAACAGGCGGCACCCGCGCAGCCGAAGCAGGGTCAGGCCAAGAAGGGCGGCGGGTACTCGGACCTCCTCAACAAGTACAAGAGGTAATCATGGCCGGATACGATATTGACGCGCTAGTCCGCGACCCCGATTTCCAGCGGCGTCCGTTTGGGGAGCGCAAGGCCATACTCCGCGAAGCTGACTCAGAAGGATTTGGCACTCTTCCAGACTCGGCACAGTCTCGGATGCTGGTTGATATGAAGGGGCAAGAATGGTGGCAGGGCGGCAAGGCCGCGCCGCAAGAACCGACCAAGAAAATCTTTGGCGACCAGCAGGGCGGCGACACCCGCAAGATCAGTTACAAAGCCCCAGCAATCAAAGCGCCATCCCGCAAGACACTTGCTGACCTTGTGCGCCCATCCTTGGAAGCCGGGGGAACTATGGCCGGTGAAACTCTCGGGGCAGTGTTCTCTCTCCCCACTGGCGGTGCAAGTATCCCGGCTCTCGGGGGGCTTGGCTACGCATCCGGGTCCGGCCTGGCCGACGTGATCGAGGGTAAGCCCACAAGCTTTGCCGAGATGGGGCAGGATGTAATCACAGGCGGCAACATGGTATTGGGGGGCAGGCTACTTGCTCCGGTGGCAGGGGCTACCCTTACCAAGCTATCTCAAGCCAAAGAAGCCGCAAAACGCGCAACCCCCGCCGTTACCAAGGCAGGCATTGACCGCAAGGCGGGGCAGATCATAACCGAGAACAGCGGCCAAGGCGCCGCATATGAGAAGAACGCAGCCGAAGCGGCAAAACTCAAGATACCCGGTTACAAGCCATCCATTGGTGAAGCTCGGAATGATCCGGGGCTTATTAAGCTTCAGCGCGGTATCGAGCGCCAGCCTGGTACGGCAGGCAATACCATCCTTGAGCAGAAGTCAGCCAACCAGGCAGCGGTGAAGGATTACCTTGAAAACGAATTCACCGGCAACGAGTCTATAGACGATGTGGTCAACGCGCTCACCCGTAAAAAGGCAGAGGTCGAGGCCACCACAAAGCAGATGGAACAGGGCACAGCAGGGGCAAGAAACGCGCTTAATCCCGCTGATACCCAGACCGTGGGGCGTGGCGTCGTGGACACCATCGATGAAGCGCAAATCCCCGCTAAAAAGGCAGTGAGCGAGGCATACAACAACCTTCCCAACGAGGTGTTGC
>Ga0209518_1005092_pt1 | contig 10168 bp, 10 predicted proteins | sample RifGroB1_FD_183993 | JGI IMG/M metagenome (GOLD analysis project Ga0209518, IMG submission 183993) | Groundwater microbial communities from Rifle, Colorado, USA - Groundwater B1 (SPAdes) (version 2) | ecosystem: Environmental > Aquatic > Deep subsurface > Groundwater | place: Rifle, Colorado... | reverse complement strand
TTGCAGGGAGTAGGGAACAAGGGGGTCGGGGGTCATATTCTCGGTAAAAGGGGTTTTGTTTTTGTTTCCGTAGACCGAAGAGCTTGAAGAAAAGATAAACCTTTTGACTTGATGTTTCTTGGCTTCGATCAGAAGATTTAAAGTGCCCTCGACGTTTACTCTATGGGTCTGCCAGGGATTATCAACTGATCTTTGCAGTCGGGGAATTGCGGCTAAATGGAAAATAACGTCCTGGCCGGCAATAAGATTGGAAACATTGTCTAAGATAGAACCCTTGTGTTTTATTAGATTCGGGTGGTGGGGTAAATTTTCCCATTTGCTCTCGGAAAGGTCGTCAATTACGGTTACGCGGCAGCCTTCATCAAGAAGACGTCGGGTTAAGTGTGAGCCGATAAATCCGGCGCCGCCCGTGACAAGAACCTTTTTATCTGTCATAAATTTAACTCCTTAAAGTTCGACAAGACCGTTGTAAAAGGTTTGCATTTGGTGTAGTCATAGCGGTATTTAAATAACGGATAGATATCGGTATATCTATAGAATTTATTAATTTCGGGTTCGCTATCGTGCAGGATTACATAGTCGGCATTATCTTTTAATCTTTTTGCCTCGACCCTTCTTCTTAGCGCGGGTCTATGGTCTATAAAAGCCACCGACCAGTGGGTATTGTCTATGTTAATCTTATCCCAGTCGTCGGTGAGCAGAATCTGATGGAAGTCGCTGGCATAGATGAGGCTTTTCTCATACCACTTATGGTCGTTCTCATAGGAAACGACGAGCCTCTTGGTAGTTCTAGCCATCATGTCCAATAGCATGGTGCTAAAGCCCATGCCTAGTTCCAGGATTGGGCCTTCGGTCAAATCAACGATTCTTGTTAAAATCGGGATATAACTGATATAGAGCTCTTCTTTTATTTTTTCCATGCTCCAGAACCTTCTGAAAAATCAACTTTTGTCAGATCCAGATTTTGATTAAAAAACTTTTTGAGGAGATGAATTACCGCCTCCGCAACCGCCCCTTCGCCTCCACGCCTTTTGGTCACGTAATCTGCCTTCCTTTTTGTCAAATCTAGCGCATTGGCGGGTGCGATTGCATATTTGACCTTATCGAAAACCAACGAATCAAATATGCCGTCGCCCATATAAATAGTCTCTTTGAGTTCAAATCTGTCCTTAATCCATTCAATTCGCTTAAATGGGCTTACCAACACCAATTTCAGATGCATATCTTCGGCAATTCTCTTTTTGGTGATAGCAAACCCCTTTTTATCGCCGGTGACAACGATGATGTTCAGCTTATTCTTAATTAGGGTTAGCGCATCGGCATCGTCCGGTCCGAATTTTTTTAATACCTTTCCCTTTGACGAATAATAAAAAGAGCCGTCTGTAAAAACGCCATCTGCATCGATAATAAAATTCTTTGGTTTAAATTTCTTCATTTATGGCCCTCCAGAGATTGTATTTACCAAAATAGAAAAGGAACAAATCGAATGGATGCTGATGTAGGGGAGACATATTTAACCAAATTAAAGAAGTTAGAATTTTTATTTTCCTTAAATCGTAATCATACCTATCCACAAACTTATAAAAAATATTCTGGCACTCAATTAACCGGTTATGTCTTAAGATATCGCAAAATACCTTCGACCCCTCAACCTTAATGGTGAACAGCTCTTTATTTACGACTTCGTGATTTATGCATAAGTTATGATTAAGTTTTGCCAGATCATAATATCTGTCTCCTACCCCGAGATTTCCGGAGAAATTTTCCCTCCAGTCGAGGAGAACAAATTTATTTCCTTTTTCGATTGCATTATCTAAGATCAAGTCTCCGTGAAATCTGCTGGGAATTCCATTTGAAAGATAATCAAAATCAACCCGACTTAATATCTTGGAAAGTTTGGGGACCTTGGTTCCGTTGATGAAATCCTCGGTATCCACCATATTAAGGTCATTAAAGAAAATATTGGTACGTTCGACAGTTTTGTCAAAATAAAATCTTTTGCAATCGCTGACAAACTTATCCTTATTTTCTATTTCTGCATTTTTCCAGAATTCGTTTTGCAACCACTCCAGGAATTTAAGAAAATCCTTGGGCAAAATGCTTCGGGAGAGTAAATTTCCTTTAATGTATCTATATTTCAGAAAATTTTTCGAATAAGTAGATATCTTAGGCACAAATCCCTTAAGGAGTTCTGCTCTCTTCACCCGTTGTTCAAGCCTGTTTTCATCCCAGAAAAATTTTATTACATGGCTGTTAACAAAAAACGTTGCCGCTCCCGGTTTGTCCATCGTTCTGGTGAGATCGCTAAATTTACTCCAGGTTTCAAATAAAGACCTGACGTTTCCAGTGTCGTGCCACTCTTTAAATTCCACAGCGTAGAATCTTTCTCCGTTTTTAATCATCCGGTCTATTATTTGTACGTCTGAAAGTGATTGGTCATTTTTGTTCTTGTTATAGAGTTGCGAGGCTTCCTCCCAAAAAATTTTATAATCAAAAATGCCGACAAGCCCGATATGCAAAAAATCGGGACTAATCACTCCTTTGTCATAGAATTTCTCGATAAAATCGTCGACGACGTCAAACGAGCGGTAGTTTGCGGAGTCGATTCCTTTGAAGCCGCCGCTCCAGTTTCTATTGGGGGGCGGTATCTTTTCAAAGACCAAAGTATCGCAGGCATGGAAAATAAAAGGCATTTGGAGGAATTTTCTTGCTTTTAACATCGAAGATAGAAGGCTTGAACCCTTTCCTTGATACTTCGCGACCCGTACAAAAATAAATTTTCTTTCGGGGTAAGCGATTTCTAGAAATTGTTTGATATGATTCCCGTAATACCCAAGCGTTACGACAAACTCCGTGCTTTTTGGATAGTTCTCGACGATATACGAAATCACCGGCCTTTCCTTAATTCTTATAAGGGATTTATTTGTATATTTGGTGAAATCCCCAAGCCGTAAGCCTAGTCCGGAAGTGGTGATGAGTACACGGTAATTCATAGGTTTTTATTTATCGTCTTCCTAAATTCTTTTATTCTTGACGAAAGCCTCCCTTTCTTTTTAAAGATCGATTGGCTTCCGCAGACGAGAATGTCGGCCCCAGTTTTTATCAATTTTGAGGCTGTATCTCGGCTAACCCCTCCGTCTATCTCGATTTTGATATTTTTGTGCTGGGAAATTTTATTTTTGAGATCTGAAAGCTTCTGGTAGGTAGTCGGAATAAAAGGATGGCCTGGAATACCGGGGTTTATTGCCATTAAGGTAATCAAATCTATGTCGTCTAAAAGATAGTCCAAGACGACAAGTGGTGTTGCTGGATTTAAGGCTATGCCGGCTTTCATTCTTTTTTGGTGTATTAAATCTACGATTCTGTTTGCATGATTTGTGGCCTCGATATTGAAGGAGAGGGAATTTGCTCCAGAGCTGGCGATTTTGTCTAAATACGGCTCTAAATTGGTTATCATCGCATGAACATTAATGGGAATTTTTGTTTTTCTTTTTATGATGTCCAGCAGTTCAAGGGGCAGACCTAATCTAGGCACAAAAATTCCATCCATTATATCAAAATGTATTGAATCAATATCTCCCTTCACCAATTTTTTGATCGTTGAAGCCATATTCGATAGATCGGAGGATATGAATGAAGCTGACAATAAAAAGTTATTTTTTTTCATTCGAGATTTGAGTGTTTCTTCCACATTGACGCATGGGTCTTTTTGAGCCGCTTCATGAGCATTAACACAATTGCATCATAGAATATCCCCAAACACTGCTCATTTAAAGTGGTCATCGGCTGGATAGATTTTGTTTTCCTGTCAAATTTTGTTGGGGCCTTTATTATTACCAGTCCGTCAGCCAGTTTACCGATTCGGGACCTGGGATTTGCCGTAATCAGAAAAACACTTGCCTTACTTTGTTTGGCTATCTTTGCTAGATTGTAAATTGTTTGGGTTTCTCCTGAACCTGACGCCACGATTACCAGATCACCCTTCCCGATATTGGGGACATTGGAATCTCCCAGGCAAGAAGAACTGAACCCGAGGTGGGAAAGCCGCATCGAGAATGCTTTACTGACAAGTCCCATTCTCCCTGAGCCTACCAGAACAACCTTCTTTGCTTGCAAGATTGCCTTTATGAGCGAATCTGCCTCTTTTTGCTTTACCGAGACCAAAATTCTGTCTATTTCCTTGAGAATTAAGTCTATATTGTTGTTTATTTCAGAGATGACCATGTTAACGTCTTCTGACAAATACTTTCTTAAAAAAACCGTCGTAATCATCAGCCGCAATCTTCCCGTCTATGTATTGATTGACCACCTGTCGGTTCTCATATCCGGCCATTTTGATAACCACCGAAACTGCTCTTTCGGTAGCGCAAGCAAGATCCTTGTCAGTTGGATAGGGGAACAACAGTCCTTTTTCTTTCAACCCGTCGAGCGTTTGACGGTTACAGTAAAATATCGGACCAAAAACCCCGTATTCGGGATCATTATCTCTTCCTGATATTCCGAGAATTTTGTTTACCCATTGTCGCTGGGAATCGGGGCCGTAGCGAAATCTGAAATGCGCCCAGGCGGCGATTCCCAATTTAGGCTGGACAGCCTTGAATCTTTCCAAGTAATCCTGTTTGGTCACGATAAGGCTGTCGTGCAGGAAAAGATAATTATTGGCCGGGAAATTGTGATAGGCCCACATATAGGCTCCCCAGGCGTAACCTTTATAGGGTGTTCGTGTTACTCTTAATTTGAGATGAGGGAACTTATTTGCGAGACTGGTAACGTAGTCGGTTTCTGAACCAGTGTCGACAATAAGAAAATCATGGGCCGGGTTAACGCCCGCCAACATGTCGGTTAGGACACTCTTGTTATTATTGGTGGCAATAACGATTAAATCTTCAATCATAGGCTTTTTGTGTAAAACAGAAATAATCATGCTGTCCGGCTCGATGTCCAATTCTTTTCTCTGAACGGTTTTAAATCCTTCAATGTAGGAAGAAAGCAGAAATTTTTTCTCCCGATTCCAGATAACGCAGTCTTTGTCGTCGTTGATATCAATGTTCCAGATGTGTAGTCCGCTGTATTCTTCATTCTCACCGACATTGAGGAAGTGGCGGAGATAGATATACCCGCCCGATTTACAAACACGGTACATTTCCTTGATCGCTTTAATCGGATCGGTTGTGTGGTCCAGTGCGTTTACGCAATGGACGATATCAAAAAAACCGTCCGGATAGGTTAGATTCTCCATATTTTGCTTTTTCACTGGAATTAGAGGGGTTACACCTCGGTCTTTAAGTATTTGGTTGAATTCGTCTGCTAAAGCGTCTGACGGGTAGACTTTTACTTCTGCGGTTTTCCAAAGCGACCCTATTGTGCAAAACATTCCGGCCCCAATATCTGCAATTTTAAGTTCTTTTTTCTTGCCTATCATCGGGCCAAAATAGCCGGGTAAATATAATTTGCGGTTGAACTGCCGTGCCTTCCAAGGTAGTTTTGCTCTGTAAAAACGGAGAGTATTATTTTTTCCTCTCTCCCACTTGTCTTTATGTGGGTCGTTTATGGTCTCTATTTTTTGCAGCCACAGCCAATAAGCAAACTTATCTACGTATTCGATTTTCAGCATCTTGAACCCTATCTTTTCGTATACTTTCTTGATTGCCGCTTCGTCATATCCAACACCGCTCCACCAACGGTTCATATCTTTTGTCTTATCCGACCGCAGGAGAACTTTAAAGATTCCTCCAGGCTTAAGCACTCTGTAAATACTTTTAAAGGCGCCTCTTACCATTTTTCTCTCTTTGATGTGTTGAAAAACTAGGTAGGAGAAGACAAAATCGATGGAGTCATCGGGCAGGGGAATAGATTGCCCGTCAATTTCCAAAAATTCAGCATTCTTTAGGCTTTTAAGCCTTTGCCTCGCTTGGGCCAGCATTGTGCTCGAAATATCTACCCCGATTACTTTCTTAAAGTCTTTGGCCATAAATTCGGTAAGTCTTCCAACTCCACAGCCGAAGTCAAGAATATTCTCTTTACCCCTCATTAAATTATCTGTTGCGATGAGATTTTTATATGCTCTTTCTCCACTTTCTCGAAATTGTTCTTCGGTGATACCGCGTCCTAGGTCCGTGTGGATGTAATATCTAGGATTTTTTTTGGCCAGCCTTTCCCAAAGCTCTTTTTGATTATTCATCATGGTGCTTTTTCAAAATAGAGTTTAAGAATGTCTTCGGCCCTGCCCCAATAAGGGAGTTCGATTGCTTTAAGGTCGCCCAGTTTCTTGCGCGTTCCACGGCTAAGGTAACCAAAGGCCTCAGGATGGGAAAATACAATGTTGGGGCACCCCGAGAAAAACTCTTCTGTTTCGCGTACGGTAACCCCCAATTTTTCTTCGTACCTGCCGGGGTCTCCCCAGGAAGGAATGATGTCCTCCTCGCGCCTTCCTTGTGCAATTAATTCGTCGAATCTTTTGAATCTTTCTTCTAATGCCGCCACCAACATGTCGTGCTTGGCGATAAGACTGTTGACTACTTTTCGATTCATTCTGTAAGAGAATAGAGGAGGACGCGTCCAGGTAAAAATCGACCATTTGCTCATATCATAAGCAAAGGTATCTTTTTCCGGAAGATAGGTATGAAAATGCTCATATGAATACAAAACGTCATCTTCCGCCATGGCGACATATTTTGTCTTGGCAGCCCTTGCTCCGGTTAGTATCTGCCGATAGAGGTTAAGATGCGACCTGCCGATTTCCCCGACACAAATATTTTGGCCAAAACCGATCGGCTTTTGGGAAACGCTTATTAAGGGTAAATCTCCGATGGCGATAAGAAGTTGCTTTTTGGTGTTTTCCAAAAAGTAGGGATTATGTGAATCCAGCCAATTGCTCGTATAATAAACAATGGTTAAATTGTTTTTTGTAATTGGTATCATGGTTTTATCATGTCATCATGTCTTTATCCACCAGAAACTTGGCTCTTTGTCATCAGCAGAATCAGAGATTTTGCCCGTTAGATTCAGACTAAGTTTGTGCGCCTTGGTATAAGCATCGACTGCTTCAATTACTCCCATCCTGCCGGAACGGGAATGGTAATAGTCATGCCCAGAAACCACCCCGCCGCGTCTTACTTTTTTGCTCCAGTGAATTATATCTTCCATAACATAATCAAAGGCGTGATTGGCATCAATAAAGACAAAATCCAATGATTCATCGGCGAAATTTTTTACTGCATCCATGCTCATTGCGCGAATCAATTTAGCCTTGAACCCACCCAGCCTTTTTTGGGTCATTTCAAAACCATAGCGGTAGTCTTCTTCTTTATAACGATGGCCGTTTCCGGGGTATGGTGCCCAGATGTCGATACAAAATAACTCTAGTCCGGGAATTGATTGGCATAATATCTCAGAATATTTTCCATCGGCAACACCGATTTCTGCGCCTTTCTTAAAACCCAGTTTATTAAAGTATCTGGCCAGTTCAACTCGACTTTTTATATACATATCGTTTTTTTTGCACAAAAGATGTGATTATCGTTATCTTTCTGTAAACTTTAACCTCGGTCCTAAACCCTGGATAAATGTCTGAAAATAAAAAGGTCTCGTCAGGATGTAACGTTCTGTTCCAGAAGATACAGTCGCCGTCATCGGTGGCATCGATGTTCCACTGATGCAGGCCACTATAGGCTTGGCGTTTGCCTTCGTGGGCAATATGTTTTAAACATATCCATCCTCCTGATTTACAGATGCGTACCATTTCCTGCAACGCCTTATATGGATCTTGGCAATGGTCTAGAGCATTGGCGCAAAAAACAATGTCGAAAGAGCCATCTTTGTAGGTAAGGTTTGTCATATCCTGTTTCTCGACAGGAGTGGGGGAAATCATACCAATCTCTTTCCGCATCTTCGCAAACTCCGTGGCTAGTAAGTCGGAGGAAACAACTTTGACTTTTACATCTCTTCGGTAATTTCCAATGAGAGACATTGCTCCTGCGCCCAGGTTGGCAATGGTCACTTCTTTTTTGTCGCCGATCATAAAATCAAACAAGGAGCTTAAACGCCTCGCGGTTTGGTATAAGGCGCCTTTTCTTTTCAACCACTCCCGCCAAAAGTTCAGTTCGTTTTTTTTGCCGCTTTCCCAAACAGCATTGTAAATTACCGTAGTATTTTGCATATTATGGTGTCCATATATTTTACGTTATCACTTCTTAACCCAAAACCATGAAGAGACTGCTCTTCGTCCCGGTTCCCGAAGAACAAACCAGGGATGAATTCCGTGGGCATAAGTGTAAGCAGGAATGACATCTTTTACATGGTTAATCGTGTCATTTTTTTTCCGAATGAAATCGTGTCCGGCAATAATCCCTCCAGATCTTACTTTTGGCATCCAGCAGTGAATGTCTTGTGTTACATAGAAGAAATCATGATTGCCGTCAATATAGACGAAATCTAAGCTTTCATCGGGAATTCTTTCGCAAACTTTTTCGCTAAAGCCGCGGATGATTTTGCAATTATATGGTTTAAGACGCTTTTTTGTTTCCAAATAAAACTGGTCAAGCTGTTTTTGATTGAACTTTCCAAAATATCCGGGGTAGTTTTTCCAGGCATCAATGCAATAAAGTTTGATACCTGGAATCATCTGACAGATTTTTTCAGAATAAAGACCCTGCTCGACACCTATCTCGGCACCTTTACTAAATTTCAGCTCGGCGAAAAGCTCGGCCAATTGAACCCGGCTCGTGTTGGGAATCTCAATCATGTGCTGCTTGCCGGGATTAAGATTGTATTTTTTGAGAATATACGCATAAGTACTCATGTTTTTATCCAAAACCATGGCTTTATCTTCTGTCCATGTTGGTACGGGTTTAAAGTGGTCGACCAGCCAGGTAAAAGGAAGTGTCTGTTTGTGCCAGGCCGTGTTTGTGAGCCACCTATTGGTGTAAGCCACACCTTTTTCTATTTGGCCTCCACCCAAAGAATATCCTCTGCCGCCGGTTTTATGAAGATGCGCGTACCAGGTCTTTTTATTTATTACCACCCGTCCCCCGGATAGCCAGCACTTAAGACCTATTTCCTGAAACTCGTTGCTGAAACTTCCGTAATTGACTTCATCCTCAAGTTCCAGAGCATGGAAATAATCCTTTTGCATGAACCAACATGAGCCTTGGGCGGACATTGTCTCATCGATCAGTTTTTCTTTTAACATTGGGTCCTTGTTTTTCTCGTCCCATACCTCACCATGCAGGTCTTTTGAGAGATACATATAGTCGATAGGGTATTTGGGATTTTCAATTATCTGCCATTTTTCGGGATCCAAGGCGTATCTCCGGGGAATAACAATACAGTTTTCTTCATAGTCGTCTTTGAGGGCCTGGTCAAAACCTGGTGCAAACAGGCAGTGGGCATCACACTTCATTAAATACTTTCCCCGGGCGATTGATACGGCCGAATTAATGGCAGGTCGCATACCCAAAGGGGAGCCGCGGTGAATCAGTGTCAATCGATCATTATCGGGGATTTTAGGCTCAGGCCAGTAACCATCGAGAACGGCAATAATTTCGATTTCCCCGACGGCTTTAGTCAATAAATCCTCAATAGTCTTTCCTAAAAACTTTTCGTTGCGCGAGGGAATGATAATAGAAACCAAATCACCATTAGTCATGATATTCCAACCAATTATCAATAAATTTGTAAGCAATGCAAGAGGAAAAATCTATTTTTTTTAAATAGTAATTATATCGGGATCTTCCGTTACAACAATTCGTTTACTTGAGGTTTAACAACTTGTAAAAACTTGTAAAAATATTGTAAAAACTTGTAAAAATGAGCCCAGAGTTGTTAATATAAAACTTATGGGGTTTGGCTATTTGGACCGGGGACGCCGTTGCAGGTAAACAGACTGAAGTGTTTAAGGAATGTTGTGACTTTTAGGCAGTGATCAAATCAGGGTTTTCGGTCACAATTAAGTTATTGGTTGGGGTAATTGCCATGATGAGTTTTTGCACACTGGCCCCCACTTTTTTTTCGTAACCGAAACAATAGAGCCGGATATGCTTCTCATCGCTGCCTCCTGAATTCAGGACGATATTGCGATAGAAATGGATGAGTTTCATACTTAGATCTGAGAAAAGGACCGTATAAGTCTGAGGAAACTCCCGGGATATCATTTTGAACATCGCCAGCC
>Ga0209518_1005091_pt1 | contig 10169 bp, 7 predicted proteins | sample RifGroB1_FD_183993 | JGI IMG/M metagenome (GOLD analysis project Ga0209518, IMG submission 183993) | Groundwater microbial communities from Rifle, Colorado, USA - Groundwater B1 (SPAdes) (version 2) | ecosystem: Environmental > Aquatic > Deep subsurface > Groundwater | place: Rifle, Colorado... | reverse complement strand
GGGTGATTACCCGTCCTCCAAGATTGGGCTCAGCCCTCAAGTTGATGCTTGTGACCCGTGCGCCGTTGACCTGGACTTGAGCACCATTCCAAAGATTGGTGCTGGTGGTGGGACACTCGGTGGTGGGTGCCCAAATTACCGTGTTTCCGTTATTTGAGCCACCCGTTGGCGTGGTGGTTTGGGTTGTGTTGCCTGGGGAAGCCTGGTTCAGCGTGACGGATACGTATGCTGAGCCGCCTGACACCCAGCCGGTTCCCCCGTTGTAGCTGATTTGATACCAGCCGTTGCTTGGGCCGCCGACTATTGGGTAATAGCCGTCACCTCTGGCTTTACCGATGACCGAGTTGCTGACATCGGGTCCATTTCTTACATTGAGCTGGCCAGTGACGATTCTCAGATACGGCGGTGAGGGCGGGTTATTGCTGCCTCCATCCAGTTGCAACGCGCCAGAACCGAAGGAGTTTGTGCCTTGGTTTTCACCGCTACTGGTGGGGCCGCCACCGGATGTGGATTGGCCACCACTAATGTAGGTCCAAGTGCCGTTTGCAGGAGAGCTTTGAGACTGACTGTTGCAGGCCCAGGATCCTGAATCACTGTCGCTACCCAGAGATACGTGAGGATTGGCTCCTCCGTATTGCCAGGCGCAAACAGCATTCATGTCAAAAGGATGGTAGTTGTTGCTACCATCCCGACAGAGCCAGCTGTGGGCGTCGTCGCGGGTACGGTCAACGCCGGCGTAGCCGATGCTTTGGCAAAAGGCATTCAGATTCATGCCTTGCCTGTCGTTACCCGAACCTCCACCTCCACCTGTTTGCGGATTGGGGCCACTACTGTTGTTGGCGGGCGGTGGGTTGTAGGTCGACTGCCAGGGACAGAACTCGCCCGACCAACCAGTTGAAAGCTCAGCAGACCGGTCGTTGGGATAAAAAATGTCCCACAACCAATCGCGCTGGCCCGTGTCCAAACTGGTGTCTGGATAGGCACCAATTTGTATACCTCCTGGACCGCGGTCATTCCTATGGGTGTTACAGCGCATATGGAATGCGTTAATGCGCTGATCACCATTCTGGCCAGGGCAGGTCTCCCCACCAAAGCCTTCAGAAGCGGAGCCGGAATTGCCAAACACGTGGTAGAGCCAATCGCGCTCTTGTTGTGTCAGCAGGGTCGGCTCGAACCTCCCAGCGTAAATGCCGTTTGGTCCGCCGGTGGTACCGCACCCTGATTGGGCGCGAGTGATGCTAGCGCTTGTCAACAGAGATGACAATAGCGCCAGCCCAACCAGTACTAAGTTCTTTAGTCTGGTGTTCACCGATTCACTTTCCTTCTCTATACTGTGGACGAAATCGCCAAATGTTCCTGGGCGACTTGGTGGGGACAAAGCCATTGTGTATAGATGCCGGATCAAGTCCGGCATGACAAGTAACAATGCACGGAGATAGTCCGGCATGACAATGTTTATCGCACCACTAAGCCGCTCAGGATAAGATCAATAACAGTTGTCGGAAGGGGCGTGTCTGCCCCCCCACAAGTATTATTGATTGTTTTCCTCCTTGGCATAAAGCTACGGAGGATTGTGTAACCTCTTCACTTGTCAAAGAGCTTTTGGGGACACGAAATACCACAGTAAATTGTGGGTTGTGTCAAACCAAAATCTTACAAAATGATTATATCGCAATAACTATCGGTTGTTGATATGTATGGGGTGTGTAGTCCGAAGTTCGCCTTTCCGTATGGAGCGATCGGCTTCCAGGTGAGGATGAGATCCTGTAGTACTCTGGCGGTAGATCTCACAATTTCCTGGGTGCAGAAACCGATTAGCGTATTTTGACGTTTGTATGATATGGATCCAAGGAGGGGGCGTCATTACCCGAGAGACAAATCGGTGGTGAAGTATTCTTTGGTCCTTAGTTTTTTTTCCGCCAGGGATTCGATGTAGTCTTTGAGGCTGGTTTCAGAGAATTGTTTGTCGTGAGTAAAGCCTAGCTCTTTGAGAATAAGGCGAATGTTTTCAAGGAGCATGGTTTTTTTGGAGCCGCCTTGTTCGAGAGCGGAAAGGGAGTTTTTGAGAAGGTAAAAAACTTGGGGGTGGGATTCGTCCTCGACCGTGAGGTGATCGATGATTTCGAGGAGTTGGTAAGTTTGGGTGATGCGGGAGAGGTTGCCTTTGGCGGGGGCAAAGGAGTTGATGATGACGGCTTCGGTGACGATGGGGGTAGTGTGTCCCTTGGCCAACATGAGTTTGACGTGGTTGCCGGGCTCCAGGGCGGCGCGCTTTCTGGAGGTGAGTTTCCTGACGCCTTTGGCCAGGGCGGAAACCTTGCCTTGCTGCCTGGAATAAACGGTGATAAAACGGTCGGCTTCGGCGAAATTATGGCGTTTTAAAACGATGGCTTCGAGGGAGAAAGTGTGAGACATAAAAATGGCTATGTGGTTACATGGTTTAATGGTTTTAGCATAACCAGAGGACCATTTGACCATCTAACCAATTGATCAATTCAAATCGAAGACAACTTCCCGGTCGGTGTTGAGGTCAAATTCTTGTTTGTAGGCGTCATTGACGACAACTGTGTATTTGGGCTCTTTTTTTCCGGGCTGTTTTTGGATCTTGAGGCGATATTGGTCGGTGAATTTTTGGGGAGAGTTGTAGGTGAGTTTGACTTTAGCCTGAGATTGGGGTTGGAGGGTAAAGAAACCTTCGACAACGGTTTTGCCCAATTCATCATAAGTTTGCACGGTGTCTTCCTCGAACCCAAGTGATTCGGTCAAGGTGCTGCCTTGGGGCAAATAAAAACGGACGTAGTCGCGATAAGTGCCATTTAGACAAAGCTGGCCGGCTTCTAAGTTACAGTTACTGCCGGCGGCGGGGTTTTTGTAGGTGATGGTTGCGGCAGTGGTGGTGCCGGCGTCAGTCAAGGTAGTGGCCAGATCAACGTCTTCGGTGATAAAGATGTTGGATTTGGCGCCGCCGAAGTTGACGTCAACGACCAGAAAGTAGTCGCCAGCCGCGTCTTCGACGTGGCCGGAGATACCCACGGTAGCGGCGGCTGTCTGGGCGGCTTCGTCGAACATGTAGAAAAGGACGTGTTTTTGCATAACATTGTTGATAAAGGTCTCAAAGAGATTGGGCCATTGGCTGTTTTGGGCGCCGTAGGCTTTGAGAATCAGGGTCTGCATCATTGGCCCGAGGAAAGCTTTGCGGTCGGTTCGCAGGGTGGCGACCGGGCGGGAGGCCATGTCCTCGAGTTGATAGATGACTTGGGGGCAGTTGCAGCGGGGGTCGACCTCTGAGGAAAAAGTGCCAAAACCGGGGACGTCGATGGGGCCAAGGGTCGAAACGAGATCGCTTAAGAGGTGGGTGTCGATGGCGATGACGCCATCCAGGTCTTTGGGTTCACCGGGAATTGTCTGGTAGTGCTCGAGGAAGGTATCCATGGAGGTTTTAAAGTCTGGGGAGAGGTTCATGTCCCGGAGGTACCAGTAGTAAACCAGGGGCAGGTATTTTTTGATGGGGGCGGGTGGAGGGAGGCGTCTCTTAAATTTGTCGTCGAGGTGGTAGATATCGTCGTTTTGCTCGGGGTTGACCTTGCCTTTGTCGACGGTCATTACGGCATAAGCGGTCATAAAGCCGCCTGTGGCGCGGATTTCGGCGTCGTTTTGAAACAGGACCAAGTAGCGTTTGGGGCTATTGAGGCCGGCGGCGGCGGGTAAGACCTCGAGGATGGGTTTGAGGTCGGTGACGGCGGTGACGGCGGTTGAAGATAAGTCCTGAGCTTTTGTGAGCAAGTCCTCAATTTTTTGTCCTTTGATGGTAAAGGGGTAGCGGCTCGGGCTGATCTGTTTTAATTCAGTTTGAACCGTCTCTAGGTCGGCCGTGACTTGATCGAGAGACGGAGTGAGCTTGTCCAGAGTTTCGAGGATCTTGACCAGACGTTCTTCGGCGGTGCCGCCGGTAAAAGAGCCTTCGCCGGCAAAGCCCAGAACGTCGGCATAGGGCTCGAGGCTGTCAACCAAAGTGGTGGCAGCGTGTAATCCTGCCTGAGCGGCGCGCAGGGCGTGTCCACCGTCGGCGTAGTGCCAGGCAAGAGGGGTGACCCGGAGCCAGACAAGATAAGCGTAGGAGCGGGAAATGTCGTCAAGGGCGGTGCTGGTGTCGGCCAAGTTGGCCTGGGCGGTGATCAAGTTTTGGGCCTTGAGAGAATCGTAGGTGGAGCGGCCTGAGGTTTCGAGCCTGGCGGCGGCGGCCTTGATTTGGAGCAGCGGAAGGGCAACTGCTAAAGTAAGGGCGGGCAGGAGAAGAATGAGTGATAAAGCAAACCAGAATTTTTTGGCGCGAAAGTTGACGCGCAGTCTTTTGGGGCCAGCGAGCTGTTTGGGGGGTGCGGGGGGTTTGGAGGCGGGTGGTGGCTTGGAAGATGGTGGCTTGGCGGGAGCCGAACCCGGAGACATGGCCGGGTTGTCATCGGGAAGGGGCGAGTTGTTGATGAAATTTAAGATGTTGCTATTTTGATCGGCGGGCAAGTCGGTCATGTGGCTACCATTTACTAATCATGGCCTTGGGAGTCTTGGCCATGATAACTAGATCCTGAAGAATTGATTGGTTCCTGGCATATTGTGCATCCATTTGGGCACGCTTGTCAAAGGGCACCTCGTTACGGCCCGACGTTTGCCAGGGACCGGTGATGCCGGGTTTGACGGAGATAATGTCGTGGATGAGGGCTTTGGTGTGGGGGTATTTCAGCTGTTGTTCGTCCAGTTCTTTTTGGACGTAGGCGCGAGGGCCGACCATGCTCATCTCGCCTTTTAGCACGTTATAAAGTTGGGGAAACTCGTCGATGGTCAGGGCGCGAAGTAAGCGGCCGAACTTGGTGATCCTGGGGTCGTTGGCAAGCTTCCAGTCGCCTTGTTTGAATTCTTTGAGGAGTTTTTTGTCGTGCCGATGGAGGATGTCGTCGGCGTTCCTGACCATAGTACGGAATTTATAAAGCCAGAACTGGCGGCCGTTTTTGCCGACCCTGAAGTGACGATAGATGATGGGGCCTGGAGAATCGAGATAGATAAGAAAAGGAACGACGAGCCAAACCGGCATAAAGAGGATGATCAGGAGGCTGGCGACGGTGACATCGAGAGTGCGTTTGGTGAGGTCGTACATGGGTGTATCTTAGAACAAACTAGGTATAGTGTTCCATGCCTGATTCCTGAAGCTCGGTGACCAGTTTTTTAACTTCGGGAATGGAGTCTTTTTTGGTAACAAGAATGACGTCGGGCGTGACAACAATGACGGCGCCATCAAGATCAATGGTGGTGATTAGTTGGTTGGTGTAGGAATAAATCAGTGAGTCCTTGGTGTTTTTGGTTTTGACATTGCCTAGAGTGACGTTTTCCTCCTGTGACCCTTGGAGAGCTTCTTTGAGGGCCTCCCAGGCGCCGACGTCGCTCCAACCCAAATCAACGGAAATAACGACCGCTTCCTGTGGAGATATTTTTTCGAGGATAAGGTTGTCGAAAGAAACTTTTTCGAAAGTGGGGTAGATGGCTTGCAAGTCCTGTTCGTGGCCTTTGGTGCCGAAAGAGGCTTTGAGGGTTTGGAGTTTGGTAAACATATCGGGGGCGTGTTTTTGGAACTGATCCATGACGAATTTGGGCTTGACCACGAAGTATCCCGGATTCCAGGCGTGATGGCCGGAAGTAAAGTATTTTTGGGCGGTGGCGAGTTCGGGGCGATAATGCCAAGAAACGAATTCGCGGATTTGGAGGTTGTTTAGTTCCGTGATCTCTTTGCCAAACTCGATCCAACCTAAGTTTTGGCTGGCAAATCTGGGTTTTTGGCCCAAGAAGACGATTTGATCGTTGTGGTGGTTTAAGTATTGGGCGCCGGTGGCGAGAGCTTGTTTAAACAAGTCGACGTTTTTGACCAAATGGTCGCTCCAAAGGATGGCGGTTGGAGTATCGGCAAATTTTTTGGAGAGGATAGCCATAACGTAGCCAACGGCGGGGCCGACGTCGCGCATTTCCAGCTCGCCGATGAGGTTGGCTTTGGGAATTTCTGGGAGTTGTTTGGCAACGATGTCTAAGTAGCGGGCGCCAGTGGAAATATAGATGTCTTCGGGGGCAAATGCCGGGGTCAAACGATCGACGGCAAGTTGGAGAGTAGATTTGTTGTCGATAAGTTTTTCAAATTGTTTGGGTGTGGCTTGGCGGGACATGGGCCACATCCGGGTACCGACGCCACCGGCAAAGATGACTGCCTTCATTTTTGGTACTGCTGCCATGAATCCTCCACAAAGTGTTTGAATTTTGATTTAAAAATCTCTACCGCGTATTTGTCGGCGTTTTTGATGGCCGCTTCTTTGGTAAACGCTAGAGATTGTAATGTATTTAGGGAGCGAATTAAAGCTTCTTTGGTCTGTTGTTTAAAGAGTACGCCGGTCTTGCCGGGAATAATGGTCTCGGCGGCGCCGCCACGAGCATAGGCAACGACGGGGATACCGGCGGCTTGGGCTTCGAGGCAGACGATGCCGAAATCTTCTTCAGCCGGAAAGATGAGGGCTTGGGCTTTTTGGTAGTAACGGACGAGTTTGCCTTGAGAGACGCGGCCGACAAACTTGACGTTGTCGCCGGCAATTTTCTTGAGCTCTTGCTTGTAGGGACCGTCGCCAACGATAACCAGGGTGGTGCCGAGCTGGCTGCAGGCTTGGATGGCCAGATCGACCCGTTTGTAAGGAACGAGGCGGGAGACGAGCAGGTAGTAATTGTCAGGAAGGTCAGCGGTAGTGTCGGCGCGGGCCAGGTCGAGGTTGACCGGAGGGTTAATAACGGCGGCTACCGTACGGCGATAGTATTTCCAGCAGCGGCGGGCCACAGTCGAGGAAATGGCCACAATTTGGTCGGGCCTGGTGGCGGCGACCTGGTCCCAGCGGCGCAGAGAGGAGAAAAAGAGGGGAGTGAGGCGGCGGGTGAGAAAGTTTTTGTTGGTGGCGTAGTGGCCGGTTTGATAAAAGTGGGTGTGGCTCCATAAATAACGAGTGGGGGTGAGTAAGTAGCAAAGGTGGAGGGTCTCGGGCTTGGTGATGATACCTTTGGCTTCGGCGCTGGTCACGGTGACGACGACGTCGTAGCCGTCAAAATCAAAGGACTCGAAAGCCAGGGGCATTAACCAAGCAAACCACTCGTGGTGGCTTCTGACGAAGGGGATTTTTTGCAGGAAGGAAGTGTAGACGGTAAAGTCGCGCGCCCAGGGTGCAGAGCGGGGGTTATAAACACTCGTGAACAAGGGGGCGGTGGGCCAGAGTTGGTGGAGAGCGGTGAGGACGCGTTCGGCGCCGCCTAGTTTGGTGACGCGGTCGTAGACAAGGGCGATTTTCATGGTAGACAAGTTATTCGAATTTGGCTCGCGTCTGGCGCGACGGGTCGAATTACCTCGGGTTTTTTGTGATCGGTAAGACTGAAATTATTTTGACTTTTGAGATGAGCGAATCTTTTTGTGTGAAAACATCTTACATTATTTGCGGGTGAGTTGGCGGTAGGTTTGTTGGTAAATGTCCAGGGTTGCTTCGGCCATTTTACTCCAAGAGTATTTTTGGGCTTGGATCAGGCCCAGCTGGCGGTGCCTGAATGACAGGTCTTTGTCGGTCAAAAAACGGTTGATGGTGGCGGCCAGGACTTGGGGCTTGGCGGTGTCGGTATACAAAGGGGCAGAACCATAGATTTCTGAAAGAACCGAGTGCTTTGAGCAGACCACGGGCAGGCGGGCGGCCATGGCCTCAAGTCCGGTCAGGCCAAAGCCTTCGGAGAGGGAAGGCAAGACCAAGGCTGAAGCGGCTTGATAGAGGCCAACCAAGACGTCATCGGGTTGATAGCCGAGGAACTTGACCCTAGAGGAGAGGCCAATTGAGGTGACGAACGCCTCGGTTTTTTGGGTGAAGACATCGCGGGAGGAGACGATAGCCAGGGATAGGGTCGGCGGCAAAAAGCGGAGGCTGTTGATCAAAGTGGTGACGTTTTTGTGGGGATAGAGGCTACCGGTGTAGATGATAAAAGGGGGGGTAAGCTTGAACTGCTTGAGGCTTTGGGTCACTGCCGAAGGGCGAGGTTTGTGACTAAAGACGGGGGCGGCGGCCTCGTAGGTGACGGCGAGCTTAGTGCTTTGGAGGCGGAAGTGTCGTTGGACTGAAGAGGCGATGGTCCTGGTTGGGGTGATGATGTTGACGGCGCGGGAGACGGCATTTCTGACGGTGGCGCGATAGCCTAAGTATTTGATGAGATAAACGGCGGGATTTAAAGTGGTGACGCTTAAACCGATTTTGTGGTGCCAGAGGAGGTCGTGGATGGTGACGATAAAGGGCCGGCGGTAGAAAAAGGGGACGTTAAAGTGGGTGGCGTGCAAGAAGTCAAAGCGGTAAGAATTGAGGAGGCGCAAAAATTGGGTTTGCTCGGCCCAGGTGTAGTGGCGGATATTGGCGCCAACAAGCTGAAAATTGTCGGGTAAAGGATCGATCACCTTGGGATCGGTGACAAAAAGGAGGTAGTGATTCTGGCGGTCGATTTTTGCCAACTCTCCGATTAGGTTTTGGGTGTAACGGCCGATGCCGGCGTGCCGGAGGCCGTAGAGACGAGCGTCGATACCGATTTTCATATTTTATTTAAAAACGTGCTTAAGGCAAAAATTAAAAATCAAATAGCAAAATGCAATTAAAATTCAAAACTTTTTCATTTTGATTGGTAATTTTGATTTTTGAGATTTGATGTTTGATTTTGGTTTAAATATCAACCTTTAATCTTTCCGACGATATATATCCCCGCTTTGACCAACCAACGGGCTGGTTTGGGGTATTTGGCAGCGTGGTGTTTATGAAAGTATTGGTGCATGGTGGTGTAGAAGTGACCCCTGGTGCGCGATTTGGCCGACGGGTCCTGGCTTTTTGAACCGGAGGCACCTTTGAAGTGAACGACGACTGCTCCTGGGTAATAATAAGTAAGCCAACCCGCTTGTTTGGCGCGGAGACAAAAGTCAATATCTTCGGCGTACATAAAAAAGCGTTCGTCCAGTAAACCAATTTGGTCGATAAGTTGACGGCGGATGAGCATGGCAGCGCCGGAGACGACGTCGACCGGGTGAGGGGTGGCGAAGTCTTGATAAGTCTGGTGATATTGGGCTAAGGGCTTGAAGTTCGGGAAAATTGACTCCAGACCGAGGAAATAAGCAATTGAGTTGCCAAGAGTGGGAAAGCCGCGGTGGCAAGAGAGGTCGAGGGCGCCGTCGGGGAGGATCAACTTGGGAGTGAGGATGCCGATTTCCCGGTGGGAATCGGCAAAGTGGAGCAGCTTATCTAAGGCGCCAGTTTGGACTTTGGTGTCGGAGTTAAGAAGCATGATGTAGTCGCCTTGGGCGGCCCTGATGCCCAGGTTGTTGCCGGCGGCAAAGCCGACGTTTTGGGGGCTGACGATAAGTTTGACGTTTTGGTGGTTTGATTTGATAAAGGAGACAGAATCATCAGTCGAGGCATTGTCGACGACGATAATCTCGTGGCTTACTTTGGAGTGGAGCGAGCCAATGGCTGCATCAAGAAGGTCACGAGTGTTGTAGTTTAAGATGATGATAGAAAGGCGCATATTTAGGTCAGATGATTTATGAATAACCAAAATACAAATAATAAAACTTAAGATGTTTGGGTGATTGAAGGTTGATGCTTGGAGCTTGTTTGTGATTTGATGCTTGCCTGCCCCGAGCGAAGTCGAGGGGGTGCTTGATTATTTATTTCTTCTGGTTTACCTATCTGCCTATAGAGCTTATCCAAATCTTCGGAGATGGTTTTCCAGTTGTAGTATTTGGCGACGTTGATGCGAGCATGTTGGGCAAGCTGACTTTGAAGCTGGCGGTCTGAGAGGAGTTTGACGGTCAAATCGGTTAATTCCTTGGCAGTGTTGCCGATGAGTAAGTGTTGCCCGGGAGTGACCCGGAGGCCTTCGGCGCCAAGTTTGGTAGTAACCACCGGGGTGTTGGTGGCCATGGCTTCGAGAATTTTGTAACGGGTGCCTTTGCCGCTTCTGATGGGTGCCAAGAGCATGTGGGCGGCTTTGTAGGCATCTGTGATATCTTTGATGTTGCTACTGACGGTAATGTCTGGCAGGTGGCCGAAATCGCGAACGGTGGCGGTGGGGCTGTGGCCGAC
>Ga0209518_1005090_pt1 | contig 10169 bp, 12 predicted proteins | sample RifGroB1_FD_183993 | JGI IMG/M metagenome (GOLD analysis project Ga0209518, IMG submission 183993) | Groundwater microbial communities from Rifle, Colorado, USA - Groundwater B1 (SPAdes) (version 2) | ecosystem: Environmental > Aquatic > Deep subsurface > Groundwater | place: Rifle, Colorado... | reverse complement strand
TAGAGGTTGGTTTTCAGACTGGTTACACGAATACAATTACGAACGGCCCCACTTGTCACTCGAACTCAAAACTCCCCACGAAGTTGTTGCAAATGTCTTGGCATCATAAGCCATTGTCAACTACCTCGGCTTTGCCTGCCCTGCCGAAGCCGTAGGCAAAGGACGGGTAGTGCCCTCCGTAGCTTTCAGCGAAGGACGGGCCGTGCCCTCCGTAGCTTTCAGCGAAGGACGGGTCCAGCTAGCAAAACCATATTTAATTAGTTAAGAACTATTACTGCACATCCCAATATAAAAATCGTTGGATTGCACATTCTCAGACGAAATTTGCGCCGTGTCCCAATCCTGTCCAACTATATCAACAAATTTAAAGCTGGTTTCCAATGATTTTTTAAAATCTAGGTATGACCACCTACTTTTGTGATAACGTTTGTGACCTGGATTTGGCTCTCTGGACACCGAAACAAAAAACACTCCATTATTTAAAAAACACTCGCTAACTTTGTTAAATAATTTAAGACCATCTCGTCGAGTAATATGCTCCAAAGATTCAAAAAAGACAATAATATTGTATCCATCAACTTCCGTGTCATTTAAATTAGATCTAACAAAAGAGCACTTTGGGTAATGAATTTGAGCATAATCAATTGCATCTTTACTAATATCTATTCCTGTAGCTTTGTATCCAGCTTGTCTAAGCATTTCTGTACCGTATCCACTTCCACAAGCAAGATCAAGAGCCGAAGTTCTAGATTTAGTTGGAGGACATATTTCTAAAACATACTTGTACCTGGCCCTATGATGAGCCACGGTTTGGGGCTTAACTCTATCATCTCCAGGATAAATCCACTCAACTTGACCAATCATCATCAAGTTATAACATACCGCAAGCACCTTTAATTACTTCGGTTTTGTCCAGCTGGCAAAATCACGACACATTTAAAAATATATTTCTGTGTGTAGGAATAAAATCCTTAGGTGGCTCAAAAAAGAACTTCTTGCTTTCTATCTCAGCAACTTCTGATTTCTTAACCCGCACTTCATAAACCATGTGAACCACATGTCCTCTAGGTTCACGTAAATCCTCATCTAAATACCGCAACTTAAAAACATTTCCCCTAACTTTCAAGCCCAACTCTTCATCTGCCAATCTCTTGACGCACCCATCAATTGTTTCTCCTAATAACAAAAAGCTCCCCGGCAAGTGCCACAAACCTTTAAACGGTTCCACGTCCCTTTTTGTATAGAGCACCCCCCCATCCTCATTTTTTATCCACAAGTCCACCGCAATCCGCGGCGCCAGCTTGAAGCTTTCCAAAAATTTATCGTAAGGCAACTTCTGTGGTTTCATAAGTATATTTTACTTGGGTTTAGTCCAGGAAGCAAAATCACACTTGGGGTAATTGCTGCAGCCGTAGAAAGACCGGCCGGTGCGGGTTTTTCTGATGATTACATCTCCCCCGTCTGTTTCTCCGCATTTGGGACATTTTTGTCCTGTTTTGTTTTGATAATTGGCTTTGTAGTCACATTCAGGATACGTACTGCAGGACAAGAATTTCCCAAACTTGCCTAATCTAATTACCACATCTCCTACTTGGCATTTGGGACATTTTTCTCCCGTTTTCTCCGTCTCAATCTTCACTCTCTCCGCCGTTTGCGTCACATCCGCCAATTGTTTTTCAAACGGCGTATAGAAATCAGCCAGCAAAGGCTGCCACTTCTTTTCTCCATTGGCCACCTCGTCCAAACCGTATTCCATATTGGCCGTAAACTCATAATCCACAATGTTGGGAAAGTTCTTGACCAAAAAGTCATTGACGGCAATCCCAAGTTCCGTCGGTTTAAACCTTTTCTCTTCCTTTTCCACATACATTCTGTCCTGGATAGTAGACAGCGTGGGCGCATATGTGCTTGGCCTTCCAATTCCCATTTCTTCCAAGGCCTTGATTAAGGATGCATCGTTATACCGGGCCGGTGGCTGGGTAAACTTTTGTTCTTTGGTCAAATCCACAAATTCCAGTTTTTCGCCTTCAGTTACTTCCGGTAGGATATTTTCTTCCAAATCTTTTCCGAGCACTTTGTACCAACCCTCAAAAGAAATAGTTTCACCTTTCGCTTGTAATTTATATTCCCCTCCAGTTACAGTTACAGTTACTGTTACTCCCGTCACCTCCATCATCTGACAGGCCACAAACCTTTTCCAAATCAATTCGTACAATCTCTCCTGATCGCGGTTAAATTGTGCGCTGAGCATTGTGGGCTGCGCGCTTACGTCCGTCGGCCGAATGGCTTCATGAGCCTCTTGAGCCACCTTGGATTTAGTCTTAAAAAGCCGGGGGGTTTCCAAAGCATATTCCTTGCCATAAGTAGTAGTAATAAAATCTTTGGCAGCACTTACTGCCTCGGCTGCCAAATTTGTTGAGTCCGTTCTGTGATATGTAATATGCCCTTCTTCATATAGACCTTGGGCAATCTGCATAGTTCTTTTGGCACTCCACCCCAATCTGTTTGCCGCGGCCTGCTGCAAAGTAGAAGTAGTAAATGGCGCAGGGGGAGTGCGTTTAAATTCCTTTTTCTCTACGCTTTCCACCACATAGCTGGCTTCTCTTAAGACCTTTTCAGCTTTATCGGCCTGTTCTTGGTTTTTAATCTCGTCGACTAATTGGGTTTTAATTGTCTGGTCATGTGTGTTTTTTACATCCACAAAAATCTGCCAGTATTCATCTGGTTTAAAAGCTTCAATCTCTCTTTCCCGCTCTACAACTAACCTCACTGTTACTGACTGTACCCGGCCAGCAGACAGCCCTCTTCTGATTTTTTTCCACAACAAAGGGGACAGTTTGTAACCGACCAATCTGTCCAAAATTCTTCTGGCCTGTTGAGCATCCACCAATTTCATATCGAGTTCCCGAGGGTGTTCCAAAGCCTCTTTTATGGCATGTTCAGTAATTTCATGAAATACAATTCTTTTGAAATCTTTCTTCAGCAGTTCCGCTACATGCCAAGCAATGGCTTCTCCTTCCCGATCAGGATCAGTTGCCAAAAATATCTTGGTTGCTTTATCACTTAGTTTCTTAATCTCTTCGGTCTTGGCTTTCTGCTTGTCCGTCTGCACATATTCCGGTTCAAAATTCTTGTCCGTCTTTATCCCCAGTTTTTTCTGCGGCAAATCCCGGATATGCCCAAAACTAGCCTCAATTTGATAATCTGACCCCAAAAACTTCCCCAGCGTTTTCGCCTTCGTCGGTGACTCAACAATTACAAGATTCATAGTTTTAACCATCGCACAATCCTATCACCCCCGTCAAGTTTTACTCACCAACCCCACTCACAGCTGCGTAGTTGAAATGATCTTCTACTCCAAAATATTTAACCAGCACTTTACGGGCAATGGGAGCAGCAACGCGAGAGCCTTCCCCCCCACCTTCAACTAATACTGTTACTGAAACTGTGGGATCTTCGGCCGGTGCATATGCTGTCAGCCAGGCGTGCGTCCCTGTCTTGCCACTTGCCAATATATATTCTGCCGTTCCAGTTTTACAAGCCACCTGCGGTTTGAAATCAAACAGCGGAAAGGCCGTTCCGTCTTTGCTGCACGCTCCAATCATCCCACTCTTCACGATCTCTAAAACCTTCCCGTCTATTTTGAGGGTTGAACACTGTGGGCTGAGGGCTTTGTTCAAATGCGGTACACACTTCTTTCCTCCCGCCGCAATTACATTAGTCATCACATTTACCTGTATGGGAGTGGTCAGCACGTCACCTTGGCCGATGGCCATGTGATATGTGTTTCCCAAAAACCACTTTTCGTTTTTAAATTTCTCTTTCCAGGCTGGTGTGGGAATCAATCCCGTCACTTCTCCCGGCAAATCAATTTTTGTTTTCTCTCCCATTCCTAAATCTTTCGCCCAGGCGGCCATCAGATCAGGCCCTACCATTTCCCCCACTTTGTAAAAAAATGTGTCCACTGACCGGGCCAGCGCTTTTTCCCACCCCACCACTCCTTCTGTCTTGCCATATTGGTTGAAGTACCAGTTAGTATACGCAAAACTGCCAATATTAATCACTCCCTTGTCATCATATGTAAAATTTTTGTCTGCCTTCTTCTCCATCAATGCCGCCACGGTGGTGACGATTTTAAATGTTGACCCGGGAGGATATATGCCTCCAATAGCCCTATTTAAAAGCGGCATATTTGGATCGGTCAAGGATTTTTTAATGTTTTGAGGATCAAACCCGGGGCCGGAAACCAAAGCCAAAATTTCCCCTGTTTTGGGATTTGCCACCACCACCGCCCCTTTTCGCCCATCCAAAGCGGTATACGCAACTGTTTGCAGATTGGCATCCAAACTAGTTTGCAAATCGCTACCAGGTTTAGGATCAGACTTACCCAAATTGCGTACCACTTCCTGATGTGGATCCACCTCCACCAGCTGACCTCCGTCGATTCCTCTTAATTGATCTTCGTATTCCTGCTCCAATCCGGATCTACCAATTTGACTGCCGATCTCATATTTCTGGCCCTGCTCACGCAACAGTCCTACTTCCTGCTCATTTACTTCACCCAAATACCCTACTACATGGCCAGCTGCATCACCCAGAAGTCTTAAATCCTGTCCGTTTCGATCTAATATCTTTCCTCTCGGGGCCGCAATCCTGATTTTTTTGACTCTGTTTTCATCAGCCAGCACCCGGTATTTACCTCCGGAAATAAGTTGCAGACTTCCCAGGCGCATCAATAAAAGTCCCATCGCAGCCAGCACTATCAACCACACTACCAATCCTCTGCGGTAATCAATCGGCATCTCCGTCTTTCCCCGTGGCTGTTTGGTCATCATATCCGTTACCACAAAATCTCCAAAAGAAACCCCCGGCTTAAACTTGATCATCAATTTATTCTACCGCAATCCTCCCACAACCCTAACTTTACTCAAAAGTTTGGCGTCGTCCAAAACCATCCCACAACCCCGGACTACTGCCGTCATGGGATCTTCGGTAATATACACCGGCATTCTAGTTTCCTCGCTCATCAGCTTATCAATCCCGGCAATTAGTGACCCACCTCCGGCCATCACAATCCCTCGCTCTAGCACATCGGATACTAGTTCTGGAGGCGTCTCTTCAATCAAATCTGCCACCCCGCCCGTAATCTCCCGCAAGGTAGGCAACATCGCTTCCCGCACTTCCGCAGCGGTTATTTTTATGGATTTAGGCAATCCTGATTCCAAATCCCGTCCCCGGATGACCATCACCTTGTCAGTTCCCTTAAATGCTGATTGGTGTGCATTTCCCAAAGTAATTTTTATTTCTTCAGCTGTTCGTTCCCCCACCAAAACGTTGTATTTCAGCCGCATATAATGCGTAATTGCCTCATCCAGCTCGTCTCCGGCAATCCGCAATGATTTATTAAGAACTATTCCCCCCAAAGAAATCACCGCAATCTCACTGGTTCCTCCGCCAATGTCTACAACCAAAAGTCCTCCCGGATCGGTAATTGGCAGTCCTGCTCCGATAGCCGCCGCCATCGGCTCCTCAATCAAAAAACATTGTCTGGCCCCTGCCGAAAGTGCGGCTTCCTGGACAGCCCTTCTCTCTACTTCTGTTACCCCAGATGGAATGCCTATTACTACCCGGGGTTTAGGAATCCGTGGAATGGCATGACCCGTTTCGTGTACCCGTAAGATGTAGTGCCTAAGCATGGCCTCCGTAGCGTCAAAATCCGCAATCACTCCGTCTTTTAGAGGCCTGATGACCTCAATCGTGGCCGGATTACGTCCCAACATTTTTTTGGCTTCTTCGCCAATGGCCAACACCTGCTTGGTTTTTTTGTGCATAGCCACCACCGACGGCTCCCTAATCACAATACCCTTCCCTTTCACATGTACCAGTGTGTTTGCAGTCCCCAAATCAATCCCCACGTCATACGAGAGGAGACCGAACAGATAATCTAACATATTTCACTCCTATCTCCTCGAAGTCCGCCAATAATCGCTCCCTGAGCCGTATACGAACAGTATTGGAAAGGCGAAGGGGAAGATGTGGAGGAAGACAATAGTCCAAAAAAATAATCAAGCATTGCTCTCGCAATATAATCTTCCCACTTGATTTTGTCCACCCCAACTGCTAAATACTTCCCTTATGTCTAAAAAAACTCAACCCAAGCCAAAACCCGACAAAAAACGCCCACCACAAAAACCGGGCAACGGCAAGTCAAACAACAGACCCGGCCGGGGCGGGAACATCTACAACTGCCCAAGAAAATAACCTAACCAGAAATCTCTCCATCCACACCAGAGACTACATCAGAAGTAACCTCACTAGAACCTTGCACTCTTGCTTTCTTTTTCATAATCCCCTCTGCCGCCCGCTTCAAGTCTCTAAACTCCTTCATCTCTTCCCCTTTTGTAAATTTTGTCCCAGGATCCAAAGGGCTCGCAAGAACCTTCATCGACTGCTCCGCTTCAGCTTTCAAGTAATCCGCCAATATTTGTCGGGCTGTCTTTTTACCCATAGTTAGTCAATTATACCAGCAGCCATGATATAATCCAATCGCTAACATGAGCCACTTACGCGACATCCTCGGTTACACCCCCCTTGACGAGATTTCATACAATGCCCCAGCGGAACCCCCCATTCTCCTGGGACAGCTCACCCTAGAAGAAAGAAAAATCTTAGGTAGAATGTGGCAACTGAACGCAATAATCCCCATAACTGCATCACGCCGAGAGATAAATTATTTAGGAGAACTGAATAGGAAAGGACAAAAAATTTTAGCCGAAGCAAAAAGACAAACTCAAGAAAAAATAGTGTAAACTTGATTTCATGCTTTGGGCGAAGCGTCTAATCTCTAGTTTCTATTTTCTGTTATTTATCTTCGTCCCCCTTGTTTGGCTCTCCAACACTTCTGAACTCTTTGAGTTTAACAAACTCATTCTCACCTATGTTTTAACTACTCTGATTGTTGGCACCTGGGCCATCCGCTGCATTATCGAAAAGAAATTTATTTTTAAGCGCACCCTCCTCGACTGGCCCATCCTCTTATTTCTATTTTCTAATTTCATATCTCTGGTTTTTAGTATCGATCCTCACACCTCCTGGTTTGGCTACTACTCCCGCTGGAACGGCGGCCTCTTATCTCTTCTTTCCTACTCATTTCTGTACTGGGCCTTTGTTTCCAACATGAGCCGCGATGCGGCAGTGCTAAGTGCTAAGTGCTTAGTGCTAAGTGCCATTCCCGTAGCTATTTACGGCAGCTTAGAACATTTCGGCTTCTCCATCTCCTGTCTCCTAACTACTGATTCATTTAATGTATCCTGTTGGGTGCAAGACGTGCAAAACCGCGTCTTTGCCACTCTCGGCCAACCCAACTGGCTGGCTGCCTACCTCGTCGCTTTGATATGGATTCCCATCTCCAAAACTTTTAAAAAGTTTTCGCTCCCCTATTTTCTAATTTCTATTATCTTATTTCTCACCCTTCTCTTCACCAAATCCCGCTCCGGTCTCCTGGCATTTGGAATTTCGTCATTGGTGTTTTGGGGCACTCCTCTTCTTTTCCCCCCTAAATTAGGGGGGAATCAAAAGGGAGTAATTAAAAATTTTATTATCCTTAATTCCTTATTCTTAATTCTGGTTATATTAGTTCCCAACCCCATCCGTGATCTGGTGCTAAAAACCAATGACCAACAGCCAAAGACCAATCAAGGTCCCGCCCTTGAAACAGGCGGTACCGAATCGGGAGAAATTCGTAAAATTGTCTGGACTGGTGCCTTGCGTATTTGGCAGGCCAACCCCAATAATTTTCTCATCGGCACCGGCCCAGAAACTTTTGCCCAGGCGTATTACCAATACCGACCCTTAGAGCATAATCAAACCTCTGAATGGGAACTGCTGTACAACAAAGCCCACAATGAGTTTCTCAACTATCTGGCCACCACCGGCATTCTAGGCCTTGGATCATATCTGATTTTGCTTTTCTTTATGCTCAAATCTTTCCGCCGGTCCCAAATAGCTCTCTTGGCTGGCTGGATTACCATTTCTATAACCAACTTTTGGGGCTTCTCGGTCGTTATCATGCAACTCCTGTTATTTCTCCTCCCAGCTATTGCCACAGTAATCGAAGATGGTGAGCAAAGTCGAATCCATGACAAATAACCAAAAAATCGCCATCGTTATCTCCTGCTCTTTTACTCTCCTGCTCTTATACTCTATCGGTAAATATTGGTACGCAGATACTCTTTACGCGCGTGGTCAAAGAGATTATCAATTCTTTCAAAAAACCCAGGACACCCAATATCTGATTTCCAGTTTCCAGTCTCTGCAATCAGCCATCAAACTCAATCCCTCTGAACCGGCTATCTTAGCCGATTACGCCGTGGGAGCCGCCTATTTGTCGTCTGCCGTAGACACCAAAGACCTTGCAGTTGCAGCCGCTACCCGAGCCGTCTCCCTTTCTCCCCACCACCCCAATTACTACAAGTCCGCCGCCCGGGTGTATATCCTCCTATCTGATCTGCCCTCGGCCGCCGAAGTTTTACTGCAAGCAACCAAAATCTCTCCCACAGATCCCCGTATTCCCTATAATCTCGGTCTTATTTACGAATCCTTAAACCAGCCAGACCTAGCCCGCCAAGCCTACGAACACTCCCTCTCCCTCAAACCCGACTTTGCCGATGCCAAAGCCATTCTACAAAAGCTCAACCCTTAGGCCTCTTATCCTCTTCTCTCGCAATCCCAAACATACCAGCCGCAACAGATTGGGCCACATGAATCACTTTAGTAACTAATCGTCCAGCCTCATTCACCCTACCAACAAATACGGAAAGTACGCCCCCTTCCACACCAACCACCGCCATCGGCCTTCCTTCACTATCTATTGTTTGTCTGGCAACACCCATAACCGCATTAGAAGCAGCCGATCCGGGAACCATTTCCGACTTATCATCACCAGACATAAGTTCATTTAACCATGCCCAATTTGTTAAAATCAAGGGGATGAGTCAAATTGTCACCGTTCCCAATGCCGTTTTGCGCCAACCCACCAAGCCAGTTGACACCCTTGACGCTAGAGTACTGGGTATACTCAAAGATATGGAAAATACCCTACGGGAAGCCGAAAACCCCCAGGGGGTTGGCCTGGCTGCTCCCCAGATTGGCCTGTCCCTACGAATCTTCATGATCCGCCCTACCAAGTCAGGACCAGTTACTACTTTCATCAATCCAGAAATAATTAAATACTCCCAACGCAAAATAAAACCTAATTCCAAAGACGGAGTTTACGAAGGCTGCCTCTCCATTCCCCACCACTACGCACCTCTCGAACGGTCTTCATCAATCACCATCAAATATCAAACCCCGATCTTGAGCACTGAGGGCTGTGCGCTGAGGGCTGTGCAGAAAACCTATTCAGGTTTCTCTGCACACGTTATCCAGCATGAAACAGATCACTTAAACGGCATTTTATTTATTGACCGGGTCCTCGAGCAAAACGCCCCCCTGTTTAAATTCGAAGGAAAAACCTGGCACGAGGTGACTCTCTAGACAACTGGGAGTACAATTGGCGCCATGAACAAGGAACCACAAAGAATCTGGAGCGAATTTCTTCATCTTCTAGCTATCGCTGGTCTAGTGGCTGCCTGCGCGCCAAAACAAATCGAAGCTACTCCTACAGAAATTCCTGGAGGGTTGGCAATAATAATTTCTAATGAAGGCAAATATGTGTTCATAGTCGGTTCTGAACCAAGAGATGCAGGAGCAGCTGGAAACTACGCCCACGCAAATGGTTACGCTTCCGACCCGCTTGAATGCGCAAGACAGCTTACTATGACCCCACCCGTCATACCCAATATAGATCAACCATGGAATTCGATACTTCCACCATACAGTACTGTTGACATGGGATTAAGTTGCCTAGACGACAAAATTAAATCCGATTACGCTCCCTAATTCTCTCTTTACACGCTCTCAAAGCAGCTTGAACATCTACAATTAAAATGTTAGAACCAGGCCACCTCCTGTACTCATCAAGTGATAATTGCATTGCATCTCTATTCAAATTTCCGACCATCACTTCCGTTCCTCCTTCTCCATGCACTATAATTATGCCATGCCAAAGCAAATCGTCTTTTTCGGCAGTTCGCCGTTTTCAATAATCATTTTGGAAAAACTGCTTGCCG
>Ga0209518_1005085_pt1 | contig 10174 bp, 6 predicted proteins | sample RifGroB1_FD_183993 | JGI IMG/M metagenome (GOLD analysis project Ga0209518, IMG submission 183993) | Groundwater microbial communities from Rifle, Colorado, USA - Groundwater B1 (SPAdes) (version 2) | ecosystem: Environmental > Aquatic > Deep subsurface > Groundwater | place: Rifle, Colorado... | reverse complement strand
ACAGGGCGCCGGTTTCAATGTCCCTGGCAATCAATATGGTGTCAGGTTTATAGTCGGTACTTTGGACCGGGAATTTCAACTTTACCGTCACCGTACCGGCCACCCTGACGATCTGCTCACCCTTTTGAATGCCGGTTGTGGGGATATTCTGCTGAGTGTAGTCCATCTCCTTGCCGATGGTGTCGAGTATGCGGTTCAAGATGGCTTTTGTCGAGTCGTCAATCGAGGTCGAACCCACATCCCTTTTCAGGTCCGATATGTTTTGGAGTCTATTCAACGATGATGTCGCCTGAGATTTCGAGGGGTTGATATCTCATCCCCATCCGCTTGAGTTTCCATGAGGTGTATTGGTCTATCGCCCGGCCCGATACTTTGATCCTGAAACTTGAGCACCTCGCATCGTCCGATAATTGAATGAGGGTCCGGTAATTGTTTTTGCTCAAGGTGACGGGACCAAAGAGAACTTCGGCTGTGTCGTTTTTATAGGCTGTCACCTGGAAGTCAATCGTCGAGCGATAGCGCAGATAGATTTCCATGAGGTTCAAGTCGAAGGGAACCGGTGAAGGATGGTCGATCTCGTTTGTTTCATACGAGAAATCGTACTGGCCGCCGTTGTGGATAATACCTTCATCCAAGACAAAGAGGTTCCGCACCCCCGAATTATCTTCGGCCAGGAAGGTTACCCTGTTGGCGGTATTGTCGATCGAGAAGCGCAAGGGCAGATCGTTCCAGTCCTCAATCATCCACTCACCGTCGAGGAGGTCATAATGATAGACCAGAGCGCCGAGGACGAGAATGTATTTTTTATTGTTCCGGTCGAAAGTCGCAATGGCCGCCTCTTTAACAGAATCGGAGAGGGCGAGTAAATCCTGCAACCACGCCCTGTTGATGATCTCGATGCCGTTCTCGTTGAACTTCATCACTCCGGAATAGTCCAACCAGTAAAGGCTTCCGTCATATTCCGCCAGGGTGCGCGGAGCGGCAATGCCCCACCCCTTCGTCACGATGTCGCGGATGTATCCCTCGTTCGGTGAATAGCGCAAGAGGACAATGGAGCGTTTCTTATGAACGGCAATGCGGTTATTCAATCCGACCACACTCAGGGCTTCGTCGGCGTCGTTATACTCTACCGAGAGAGCGTGAATCGGATCATCGGGGAAGATGTCGTACTCCTCTCGGCCTGATCCGGCAATCGCCGAGGAATAGACCTTGTTCCTTTGATATTGACCGTTGGCGTAGACTCCAACGGCGAAATTATGAACACCGATGACCGCGGCCTGGGAATATCGGATGATCCCGGCATCAGCGGGTGATCGTCCAATATCTGCGTTCGCCTCCGGGATGTCGGTGTTGAAATCGTCCACCGTGATTGCGACGTTCCGATAGGCGTAGAGGTGCTTCACCCCGGAGAGTCCCATCACAAGCTTTTCCGAATAGCTTCTGACGATTGGCAGCACCGGCGTCGCGTCAGTCGGTTCGACCAGGTTTAACTCCTTTACCTTGTAAAAATACTGATTGTCGTCGCTCATGTAGATGGCAATTCCCCTCCCCCGTTTCGGGAAGGCCCCGGGAGACCAGAGAGCCCGGAAGCCGGAGAGTGGCGTTCCCCCGAGAAGCCGCGTCGTATTGTCCGCCTCCCAGGTCCCATTGTACTCCCGGATGGCATCGTAGAGCCTCCCCCGGGAACCGTCGTCGTAGACGATCGCGTACTTGAAATAATACTTCGTCGCCACTCCATCATTCGGAGGGGCAACGTCGAAGGGTCCGAGGATCACGAACTTCACTGCGTGGGGCCACTCTTCGGCGCCGCCGTGAGCGAGGACCAGCTCGTCAAGGTCCGGCCGATGGAAATATGCGGGAATTGCGTTCGTCGTCTCACGAAAACCGGCCATAAGCACCAGATCGGTTGGAGACCCGCCGGTTGTCACGCGCATTTCGTTCAGCACGTTGTGGCAGTAACTTGAAAGCACCGATGGGGTTTCGGCAGTGAGAAAATTCCGGTAAACGAGGATCTTGCGCCCCACACTGATCGAGTCGAATTCGTCGGTTAGGTGATAGAGATCGAAGAAGTATTTTGCCCCGTCATACCCGCACTTGCGGATGAGATCGTAATTCTCGTTATCGCCAAACCCGTCATAGACGATCGTCCAGCCCTTAAAATACTCAGCGTTGAACACTTCGGCGCCGGGATCGGCGGCGGCAAAATCGTAGGGCGCAGCACCTTCGGAGATGTTGAGGCGCATCAAGGCGCCGGTTGACGTGTAGATGTCGATCACCACCCGGTTCAGGAAGAATTCCCGGGAAACAGCGTCGTAATTCTTCATCGTGAGGAAGAAACCGATGTCGTCGGTCGAGATGAATGACGCGCTCCAGAGGTCGGCCGCTCCGCCGATGGTATGCTCCTCGTCGACGAGGTTCCAGGCTGTCGCGTCGGATTTCGCCACCCCGGTCGGCGATCCATTTTTCACCAGCAGGAGGCTTTCCACCTTCACGGGGCAGAGGTCGGATGAAGCCCGGGCCAGGAGTCGGAACGCGATACCGTCGATTGTCACCCCCGCGGGGAGCCAGTCGAGTCGAATCTGTTGGCCGACCAGATAATAGGACTGCGCCCCCGCCGGCAGGGTCAGTTTCCGGTGGTAGGCATCGTCGGTTGCGAGTTCCCACCCGGCCGGATGTGCGGGATTACTCGTCTCCCAGGTGATGGTTCCGACGGCGCCGGAGACATCAATTCCGGTGTTCGGAACGCTGATCGGGACGACAGACGCTGAATTGAGTGATGTGATTTCAAAGACGAACATCTCGGTCAGCTCGCGCCACTTGTCCACCCATGCGGCCCCATCCCAAAAAGGACGCACGAAGAGGCCGGAGCGGTTAATGGCGGGATTGCCGGGAAAGAAACCTGTTTTCGTGTAAGTGCCGACCACGACCGTGATGTTGCGCCCCCCGTGATCCGGGACGTAGAAATTGTGGACGTTCTCGAAGACCAGATTCGTAATCTTATGAATGGCCGGATTGAGATAATTGGAAATTTCGAGATCGCCCGATTGCGGGAGATTCGCGTCTTCTGTCGGAAACCTAAACTCGTAGGGTATCCCGAGTTCCAAGTGACCGAGTTTCTTTGAGCGCACGACGTTGCGGCAGCTGATCGCGCTATTGGGCGCGGGATCTCCAATTGAGGTGCGAAGACCTTTGAAGTCCTTGAAAACGATGTGTTCTGGGGGGGCGTTTCGTCCCCATCTTCTCGGAGGGCCTATCCTCCCCGGGTGGGGGTTTTGTCTACGGAAGGTTCCTTTGAAATTTCGGAAAAGGTCTTTGTCACTTCGGCGATTAACTCCGCGTTGTCTTCCGGTTGCAGGAGAATTTCGGTGTCGGCAGTGGCGAGCGTGTACGTCCCAGGCTTGCCGGCATATTCAACCATAATAACACCGAGCGGGAGCGCCGATGAACCGACGAAGAAATCAATCGTCGTTCCACGGTGGCGATAGGCTACGCGAGAGGCTTTCGTTTTCAGATATTTCAGGTTTGAAAATTCCTCACCTGAGCCGACGGCATCAAAATCCCCCTGCGTTGGACGACTGACACTATCGTGGATGCGGATGATCCGGTCGAAATAGTAGGGCGAGAAATCGGACGAGAGGACGCTCTGCGATTTTAAGACCGCCACCATCAGCGCGTCATTAGCCGCGTTATAGGCGTCCATGAAGCCGATCAGAAGTTCGAACGTCGCCGTCGCCCCTCCGAGCGTTACTCGCGCCACTGCCGTTCCCATCCCGTAATTCGCTCCCGCTCGGCGGATTAACGTGAGGCCTAATATTGATCCGACCGGAAACGTCCCGGTGGAGCGCGTGATGGTTGTGGCCGTGAAGTCGGTGATGACGGCACTCCCGGCCAGAATAATTGGGCTTGCGGGGATCGTCCACCCAACGGTACAGAGCGCCTCAGCATCCGCCGCTACAGCCAGAGTCGAGGTGAACCGGTAGAAGGGATTATCCTTCCTCTTCTCCCAGAGACGGAAGACTACCGCATTGATGATCTCACGGCGAACCGCTTGGTCGATCACGTCTGGATCGACGCCTGCCTGGACTAAGCAGAGTTGATCGAGGACCGCGTATGTGAGGTTGTTTTTCACTTATGCTTTAAACGGAGATGATCCGCCCTGCGTTTTTCGCCTTGACCCGATGGAAGATGAACGTGGCAATCGTCTGATTCACACCCAATGCGCCCACAATCCCGGTAAAAAGCGATTCGTTGCTCATATAGTCCACGCCGAACACGAGCCCGATGAGAAAAATCACGCCAACAGATACGAGTGACGAGAGAACCACCATCACCGTACCCTTGATCTTCGCGGTTTCAGCTTCTGCAAACCAACCGAGTTTTGCGAACCAGATGTCAAGCTGCTTTGTCACCTGATAGGTGACCGGGGCCATGACAGCGCCAAAAAGAACCGCCACCAGCTTATCAGGAGTCGTCCCGAGGACTGTTGCGATCAGTGTTGCGATTTGATGAAGAGCGTCCATACCACCATTCTCCTTTTATTTAGGGTTTTGCCGCTTGATCCGTTGTGGCGAGGCCGACCATGAGATCAATGATCGCGCCGTCATCGTACTTACTGATTTGAATGTCTGAGAGTTCCGGGGTATAGTCGCTCACCAACACAGTCGAGACTATTTCATTCGCCGTGGGGAGATAATCGCCCCCTATCGTCACTTCGGTCGCGCTCACCTTTGCAAAGATCAGTGATTCGTAAACACCCGTCAGAGTACCAATCCCGTTGACTGTTGCAAAAATGATTTTTTTTCCCACGTCTGAATCCGCAAAGGCAATCGACATCGCGGCGGTGAGCTGCTTGGTCGCTACAGTGAATGCGCCGTTGGCCGTGTTCTTATTTCCGACACCGGAAGCAGCCGTATTGACTGCAATATCAGCGTGTTCCTTGACGAACCGGTATTTCACCTCACCAGTCAAGCCCGTATCGGGGAGGAAATACATATACCCGTTTTCAGTGAAGAAGGCGGGTTCATTCACGCTTGGGACGATCAAGCGGTCCACACCTGAAAGTACGTCGCCAATTCTGTGGTCTGGAACCTTCTTGAATTTCAAGCTCCCGAGCCAGAGTTCGGTGACCAACCATACATCGCTCGGAATAGCGATCCTCGTCAGCGCATTAATGGTAAAGGGATCGCTCGTCTTCATCATCTGGGGATAGCGAAGCGGAAATACCTCTGGGGCTGCATCGTATTTCGCCTTGATGAGATCGCGGATTGCCCTGTTTTGGTAGTCTGATAGCCGAGCGGATGTGTAGCGATTGCCGGTATCTCCACCTGGGCCGGCAACGCTACGGTTCTGCTGAAGTCTGCGAGCCGCAACAAGGATGTTATTATTGAATCTGGTCGAGGCCACGGCCTAAAATCCCCTATCGCTCCAATGCTGGACTGTGATAAGGCCGCCTGCGGTTTCTTTCAATCCCTTTTGCTTTGCATCGTCGAAGGCGGCTCGATACATCGCCGCATAGTCGCCACCGCCGAGGAGTTTTGCCGTTGCACCCTCGGTAATCACATAATCCCATTCCCTTGGTGATTCAGGGTCGGCGCCTAATACCAATAGAGCGGTCGGTATCCGGTAGAAATACACGCCCACCTTTAACCCAGAGACTGCCGGAGATGGGAAGAATTCAAGATAATTTCCCCATGAGAGAGCTTTCACCGGCTGAGTGTAGGTGAGCGGATTAGCGATATACTCAAGCCAGCTTTCCAGATTTTCCTCGATTGTAATAGGCTCTTTCCAGTCGGCGGGCATCCTCAACCCCGCAATTTTGTAAAGCCCCAGGATGTCGTAACGCGCCGTACCGGCTTCGGTCGTCAGGTCGGTCATATCACGGATCGCGTAACCATCGCGGGCGATCTCCTCATGCGTCTCACTCATTGCGTCAAGAATCGTATCGGCGTCAAAGGATTGCACTCCCTCTGGCCCGGCTCCGGCTGATTTCACGTTCCGCTGGACCCGGGCAAAGATGGTATCAACGCGCTTAAAGCTCATAACCCCACTTTGGCCTTTTCACTGCGGACCGCTTCATCAAGCACGAATCCCGGCCTTAACCCTGGATCGTCCGGGATGAGGTTCCGGGCGATCATGGCGAGGGCGAGCTGTTTATACTGCGCTGGCAAGGGCATCACCGTACCTGTCAGCGTTGTCACTCGATCCGGGTTCGCGCTGTACCAGAAGGCAATCCTTGTGTTCGCGTCATATTCATACGTTGCTATCCTTACGAAGACATATACCATCGGTCCCTCGCGGTAATAGGCCGCGTCGGTCAAGTTGGTCGAGGAAAAAGGCATCGAGAACACTTCAGCCTTCGTTGATGGACTCGCCAGTTGAAGGCTGTCGTTCGTCACCAGATCCACAAGATCCACCCCATTCAACTCTTTGAGGTTTTGGACCGTCAGGTCGAACGCTACGACATCCCCATAGGGGCCATTGATGAGCTGCACTCCGTCGGTAATCGGATTTCCAAACATGGTGCGCCTCTACCTATTTAATCCGGACGCTTTGAAGTAGTAGTAATCGACCAGGAGATTCTTCCCCGTCGCCACCAAGTCCGCCCCGTAATTCCACGCCGCGATGACGGGTGTTGCGGTTGTCGTGTTTGCCGGAAGGTTTGTTGTCACCGTCGTTTTGAGGGTATCATTAACATAGAATGCGATCGAGGAGGCCGCGACCACGATCTTGAGTTTGTACGCCGTCGATAACGCGACGGTTCTCAGGGCTATCTTGTTTTTCACAGCGTTTCCGGTAACAATCGCGTACAGGGTGTCGTTCGTCGCGGCGACCGACCCGAAATTAAATAGGATTGCCTCGTTCGTCGTCGCCAGGTCATCGGCGGAAACGGCGGACGTCGCATTCCTTTCCACAACGCCGATCATCCATCCCATCGAGTCGGTCGTGGCAGGGGTGTACACGCCGAATTTATACGTTGCCGGGGCCATCATCGGGAATGGGTAGGTGGACCCGGAACTGTTCATTGTGACGTATCCGCCCCTTTCGGTGCCCATCACCGACGCTGCGGAGGGGTCAAGACTGATTATCCCAAACCGGGCCGGGGAAACAGATCCCCAAGATTCTGACGTGACGGTGAGCGAGACCGTTGCATCCCCACCAAAACCGGCAACAAACCATTCGTTCGACCCAAGATTCATCGCGCTACTGAGTGCGTTATTCCCATTGATGGTCGTACTGATTCCACCGTGGGGAAATTCTTCCCAAAACACGAAGTCCGTTTCAGGGTCGAGTGCCGGCGATCCGGTGGTTGGCAGGGGCACAAAGGTATATCCGGCGAAGATGTCTGATCCGGTAAGCATTGGGATCGTGCCACTATCGCCGCCAAATGCGTAAATTATTTCACTCGGTAATGCCTGGGCGGGAATGGGCCAAATAAGTTTTGTTGATGGTATACTTCCATCCTTCGGCTCAATCGACCCGTTGATAACGTCGAAATACGAGTTTCCAATCACCGAGCCGCGTGTGCTGTTCGTCGCCAGTGGGCTTGAGAAGTGGAAGCCATCAGCGGAGAGCGTGACCCCCACCCCGTCGGTTGCCCATATTTTGACCGGGGATGTGGCAGAGGTCCCATCGGAACCGAGCTGCATGGAGAAATTCGGATAGGCCAGCGATCCATCAGCGTACCTGATTCCGTTTAAGCCGAGGTTGCCAAACCCGGTGAGCGATACCGGGATTTGCGTCGCGGGGATGTCTTTAAGGGTGAAATAATCGGGGCTCTTAAATTTCCTGACTCCACCTTCAACGATGTAGACGGAGTTCGACGATATCTGCGTCGATGTCCTTGCCACAATCTTCAGGGCATTAGAAAGCGTTACCCTTCCACCGTCCCCGTTGACGAAAGTGAGCGAATAACTCCCGACCGGGAGCGTCGCATTGGTCCCGACCGTGACACTTACCGAGGTTGCCCCCGTCAGCGTGTACGCCCCAATAATTATCACCCCTGAATTTGAGAATACAAACGCCAGGTCTGTGCCGGAAAGGAAATTTGTTCCTGTTAAGGTGAGGGCTTGCGTCGTCCCAGGGTACATCGTGTCCGGGACGAGACTTGTAATGGTTGGGGCAGGGGTGACCGTCAACCCCCCAACCAGTGTATCTTTTAATCCGGTGTTGTTGGTCAGGACGAGGTTCCTTGCGCCAATCGCCGATCCCGCTCCCACGCTGAGTGTGGCGGTAATCGTTTGCGAATTGACATAGACGGCGCTAAGGACCGTCACCCCCGCACCACTAACGCTGAGTGTTGGACCCGACGAGATGTTCGACCCCGAAATGGTGACACTGCGGTCTACCGCCCCCTGGCCTACGGTTGAAGGAGATGCCGAGGTAATGACTGGCGGGGTTGAGGCCGCATTGACGACGAGGTTCACGGTGTTCGATGTGTTCGCACCGTTCTTGACGTAAATTCCTTTGTTGCCGGCCGTCGCTATATCCGCCGCCAAGATCGCCGCTGTCAGCTGTGTTGGCCCAACGTACGAGGTCGCCCGGTACACGTCCGCCCCGATAAATACGCTGTCGCCGGACTTCAAGTTCGTGCCGTTCACCGTAAGCGTGAAATCTACTTCTCCTGCAACCTTCGTCGCCGGAGAGATCGACGTGATCCTTCGCGTCGTCGTATCGGCGGCGGTCATTATGATTTGTTTTATGAGCTCCATGTTATGATTCCGGTTTGGGTAACCAGGGGGCCTTTGCCCTTCGGTGTAGTTCCAGACGATAAACCCCCCAAAGCCGGAATCGGTCAACATCGTCAGTGTATACTCGACGGTCATCGAGTCGGCATAGGTGAGGAAAATGTCGTCTTCCCAGGGGGCGGCGGGGTTCGGCGCCTCCGATGCGGGTTTCAGTATTTTCAGGTACGCCCCTTTGTGGTAGTCGTCCCACCGGATTGATGCGGAAGTCGCCGTATCGAGAAACCGCGCATACATCTGGTCGAAGTTGTAGTCGTAGATCCGTTCAATGGCGGGTGATGTCCAGATACATTTGGGTTCGGTGCACCCCTCGTCGGGATTTGTCGGGCTTCTCGCCCCCCGCCACAACACGCCGTTCCAGTCGAGGGATATTCCCCATTTCGCCTTAGTCAGCGTCACCGGGGAGGCGACATCCTGACTCGATAACCAACGCTCCTGAATTGATTGATAGTACCGATTCGAGCCGGTCGGATTATCTTTGTTCGTAGAGAAGAAGGGGTTCATGTGCCAGGTCCGGTTCTGGCCCCACCCCAGGTTGCCCGGAGCGTCGTACGACATCAGGTTGATCTGATCCATGAGATATTCGTGACGGGCATACCACGCCCCGCCCCACGAGGGAGTCATCGACGCGTTTATCATCGGCTTTCCCGTCGCGGTGTAGGCGGAAGTTCTCACCTGGAGTGAGTCATACAGTCTTCTGATCCACGGACCAACGCGGCCTGTATCGTTCGTGCCACCGACGGAATTACTGAACGGCTCAATGTCCAGCGTGATGCCGTCCCAACCCATTGAGTCTACCTCGGTCAATACGTTGTTGAGCCAAACGGTCCGCATCGAATCGTTATTGCACGCCGCCCCCCAATTCGTGTTGCCGAATCCCCCCAAACAGAGGATTGCCGGTTTGCCGTGCAGGTGCGCCTCGCTTGTGAATGTCGAACGCCGGATCGGTAGTCCGTTTCCGACCAGCAATTGACCGGCTGAGCCCGGCCCCGTAGTGAAAAACAGCGCGTGGGTGAACGTCGTCCAGTCGATGTCCGACATCAACAGTGCGCCGTAGTTCGCCGCTGTTCCGGGTATGTTGAGGGTCCAGGAGGTGAAATATGCCTCAACCCAATACTGGGCGGGGGTCGAAGCGTTGGAATCGACCGTAAACGTCTTCGTCCCTGAAGTCGGTTCAAGCACTACCGACGCCGAATCATCCCTCACCCGTCCATAGTAGGTGTGTACTCCAACGCTGTACCGTGTCGCGGTCGTTGATAAAACATCCGATGTTCCGGTGATCCCCCCCTTTTGGGCCGCGAGAGACCCATCAACATAAATCTTCATCGAATCAAGGCCCGCCCCTACTCCCGCGTCTGAGGCGTTCATGGTGATCGTCACCAGGGAATCGGCGGTCGCCACGTTCGGCGACGATGGGGATGATGTGAGGAATG
>Ga0209518_1005082_pt1 | contig 10179 bp, 13 predicted proteins | sample RifGroB1_FD_183993 | JGI IMG/M metagenome (GOLD analysis project Ga0209518, IMG submission 183993) | Groundwater microbial communities from Rifle, Colorado, USA - Groundwater B1 (SPAdes) (version 2) | ecosystem: Environmental > Aquatic > Deep subsurface > Groundwater | place: Rifle, Colorado... | reverse complement strand
GCTTGGAAATCATACCGATGCCGTTGAGGCGCTTAAGGCGGCAGTCAAACTTGTGCCAGGCGACAATCGTCTTGTAAAGAGACTTTATAAAGCAGAGGCACGCTTGAAAGCAAGTCAGGAGGTTGATGGCAATAAGCCGGCGTAGTTAAGCTTGCCCCGTTAGAGCCGAAGTAGCTCAGTGGTAGAGTCCCGATGCGAAGCATCGAGGATCCTCGATTTACAACCAAGGTTCGGAGCCGGCATAGTCCCGCCGTGGCGGGACAACTGTTTTGCTCCGGTATTCTTACAAAATCTAAATTTTGTTAGAATACCGAGAGTCCACGATGTTTAAAATTTTGCCACCTTAGCTCAGTGGTTAGAGTCCCGATGCGAAGCATCGAGGATCCTCGATTTACAACCAAGGTTTGGAGCCGGCATAGCTCAGTGGTAGAGCAACTGTTTTGTAAACAGTAGGTCGTCAGTTCAAATCTGACTGCCGGCTCCGAACCTTGGTAAATCGGGACAACTGTTTTGTAAACAGTAGGTCCTCGGTTCGAATCCGAGAGGTGGCTCAAAACAAAATTTAGAAACATCGGGATAAACAGTAGGTGGTGTAGAAAAGAAGGAAATGGAGTATTATTAAACTATGGAAACACCTCAACAGCCACCTTATCAACCTCCGGTTATGCCTCATCCTATCGTGCCCCAATCTACGCACAAGGTTTGGGCAATTCCACTTGTTGTAGTTTTAGTGCTTGTGGGTGGATATTTTGCTTTTGCAGAGTATCAATCAATGCAACAGATAGAGCACATGCCAGAATCTGTATCATTTCTGTTTCCAAGTGTTTTACAAAGTCCCGTGTCAGATTTGCAGACATTTAACAGTAAATACTTTAATGTTTCGTTTAAGTATTCGAAAGGGTATGAAGTATATGATTCTCAGAATTACATAGCGGTTGCAAAGGACAAATATCAAACTTATAAAAATGAGGTTGCTAACGGCGATAACGCCTTTTTTCAAATTAAGAGATTTAATCAAAATTATACTAAAGAACAAATTCTTCGTAATAATGCCTGGCTGGAAAACCCTAAGCTATCTAAGATTTTTATAGATGATTCCGAATTTACAAAAATTGAGGGCGAAAGGTTAGGAGGCGAGGTTTATCAATATGGTAAAACAATAGTTGTAGTTTTTGATGCCTCATCATTAACAATCTCTCAATTTACTGGCGGTTGTAGTAAAAATGACGACTGCTTTGCTGTCGGCAATCAAATTTTGGCCACTCTCAAATTATTTTCCACCGCAAATTGGAAAACATATACTAATACGTCAGTGGGTTATAGCATGCAGTATCCTGCTAATTTAAATTTCGTTAACTTGTGTGGCGGTGAGAGTGATGTTGTTGATCCTGCAATAACATGTAACGAAGCGACGATACCATTGCCACCAAGCAATACTTCTAATGGACTATACGCAATTATGAGACAAAATAAAGACAACCTACCTATAAAGACTTTTACTCAAGCCGTACTAAAAGATGCAAAAATTATTGAAAGTGTCACCGAAAAAAGTTTTAGTGGTAAAGGCGGAGCAACTGCGACTTTCACTGGAGCATTCCATTTTTCACCAGACCCTGATGGTGGCGGTATGCTTTATGATGATAAAATATCTATTACATTAGTGAAATTAGATAGTAATAATGTTTTGGAAATCACTTATCCTATATCTTTTTGCACTACAAGTACAAGCTGTTTCTCTGACGAAAGAAATATAGTATTCAAGCAGATTGTCGAAACTCTAATCGTAAAATAATTGAATTCTGCGTGCATAGAGAGCGGGACCGCCGGCTCAAAATTTACTCAAAATTTATTTGGAAGCTATACATTCCCATTGCGCAAATACCGCGGATTGTTGATCCTGATTTTTGTGGTGGCACATCAATAAGCGTTTCCCCGGATGATGGGAGATTTTTACGATAACCCAAACTTGGGATAGATAACGCAGACGAGCAGTCAAATGTACCCCTTGTATCAACTTTGATAATTGTCGGCATGTTTGCTTTTGCTGCCGTCACTTTTGGCATATATCCACCTTTGGCACTGATCTCAATAATTTGTCTGCCTCCAACCACGCTTACATTATTTACGATCTGTGTGCCAGTGCCGTTCGCATCGTTGCGATTTCCAGCAATTATTATTGCTCCGCCGATAATAATTACGGCAAGGAGAACCGATATGGTAGTCATTTTCATGGGACTGATATTTTACATGTTTTAATTAGAAATTGAAAATTGGACTGATAATGCCGAAAGCAACCAATGCATTTATTAAATTAAAAATACCAAAAAATATCACAATAATTCCGGCTGATTTAAAGAATATTCCCGATGATGCCTTTTTATGAATACCAAGAGAACTAAAACTTAAAAGTGAAAGCACAGGCAGTGTGCCAAGCGCGAACACAAACATTATTAACGCTCCGGACAAAAAACTTCCCGTTGTTAATGTATAAATCTGCATGGACTGCGTGAAACCGCACGGCAAAAAGAATGTAGCAATACCAACCAAAAGGGGAGTGAGAGTATGATTTATACTTTTAAGCCCATGAACATGCTTGCCAATAAAGCTAGGAATTGTCGGCTGTAATCTTTTTGCCCATGGGAATATATCTAGCAGGTTTATCCCAAGGATAAGAAGAACAATTGCAACTATAAGACTAAGAATAAATGTGCCAGTTATGCCAAGCTGAAAGGATGAGCCGATTGTGCCGATTACTCCACCAAGAATAAAGAACGACATAAGTCTACCGACATGAAATAAAACTTGTGGCCGTACTTTATCGCCTTCTTTAGCGAAATTCGCGGACATAGAAAGAACCAATCCGCCCACTACTGCCATACATGTGGAAACGGAAGCGATAAGACCCACGACGAAAGCTGTGCCGTAGCTAACATCCGAAGATGTTATTAGGTTTACGATGCCAAGTTTTTGCAGGAAGATGAATAAAACAATAAATGCCACAGCAATAGGAATTGCGATATTAAAATCAGACCATTTGACTGAATGATTCTGCTTTTCAACGGAAAGAGTGTATCCGTGCGGCTTTAATATTTCACTCAAATCTCGTGCGATATGTTCCGGTTTTTTGTCTCCGAATTCGCCAGCTACTTCAATGCTTAGATTTTTAAGAGATGCCTTAACATATGATACCTCCGGCAGTTCGCTAATCTCGCTTTCCGTAAGCACTTCGCATGCACTGCAATGCATGCCATTGATGTGAAATGTATATGTTTTACGCATTTGTTTATGCTATCACACTCCGCAACTATTTCCACCGCGCTGTTGTTGCGGTTTGATAACTTTAGAAGAAATATTCGCATATCCATTGGCGCTCGAATAGATATTCCCAAGAATTTCCTGCGGATTCACATCTTTCCATTCAACACCACTGTTTTCCATATAAGACGCTATAGTGATATAGGTATCGGGGAACCAATATGAATTAACAGCAAGAGCCGCTTTCCATATATTCTGTTCGCTTACGCCCTGCGAAGCCATGAGCTCAAGAAGCCCGAGCATTGCCATCCCGTGATTGCAGTCGGGAAAGTTGGTAGGATTATTGCAACACGGCCTGTATATGCCACTTGATATTTTATCTACAAGATTTTGTTGTTCCGGCGTCAAGTCAAAAAATTTATGACGGCCGTAGTGATCCATCGCACCACCCTGCGCGATCGTCCAACCGCCCGTTGAGGCAAAGTTTCCAGCGCCTCCATATTTTGGATTTATCATCTCACCTTTTTCCAAGATTTCATTTTTATTGCCAAGACCCAAAGCCCAAAACAGATTAAGCAAATATCCTGCATTACTGGCCGTTATCTTCAGCTTCTCGTTGCTTTGTCCAGACAAAAGAGTCTCGTACTCCTCGGAAAACGCATTTCGCTGAACATATGTGGCACGAAGTTTTTCCGCATCAATTACACCGGTGCGAACAAGTTTTGATCCTATATCTCCCCAAACAATTGGCAGGATCACTCCTTCAGACGGCAATACTTCTCCAAGCGCCGAATCTATTTGCCCAATTTGTTGTGTGGCGGTTTTTTGCCGCGTTGTGTATATCCATGCGCCGGACAATATTATAGACGAAATTAAAACGCTTATCGGGAGGATATTATTTTTTATATCTATGTTTTTCATTGATTTATTTTTATTGTTACTCATTACAACAATCGACAAGCTTGCCCACAAGATCCTCAAGATCGGAGCTATTCTTTGCAACCGTTTTTATTTCATGGCCACTGATTAATTTGAGCTTAAGTGCCCAGAAGATTGAGTATATTTTATAGGCTTTATTGAACATATTTTTTGCTTGATCTTTTCTGTCTTCAGATTGTAATTTACTGCCAACCTCAATAAGTCGCATAGTAGTAGCCAACAGATGTTTTGAAATACACCATGTCTCTCCTTCGTGATTTGGCATAAGTATCGCAAGCAGTTCTTTGCGAACCGATCGGATTTCTTGAGATGTGTCAAAGTAACTGTCCTTTTTTGTTTTTACGCCGGTAAAGAAAAAATGTTCTTCAAGACTAACAAGATTCATCACTGCCATGCTTAAATCTTCGGCAGTAGATAGGTCAACCCCAGCCCTTTTTTTGAGTGATTCTATTTTGTTGAGAAATTCGCCAATTGTTGGTGTTTTTGTATTCATAGATTTAGATGAAGAAAATTAATACGCCGATTACGATCATAGCCAAACCAGTCCAGAACCGTACCGCCGCCATGTTTGTTTTTTTCCATTCTTGCATTTTGCCAACGATTGCTTTGTCTGCAGAGATCCACAATACCGCCATAAGCGGCAAGATAATAATTGTGTTGTAGAGGACAAGGTAACCGAAGCCGGTGAAGTAGGTAACCTGATCGCGAAGCAAACCAATGACCATAAGATACGGTCCGCCCATGCAGGGGAACTGGCAGATGCCAACCAAAAGTCCAAGTCCGAATGCGGCCGGAAACGATGCCTTTTCCATTAGACGACCCATTGTAGTGTGCGAGACTGACGGGATTTTGAGTTTGAGCGGGAATCCCGGGAAGAACCTGTTTATGAGATTTATCACGCCGAAGACGATTAAGATCGTTGCTCCGAGCTTCCCCATAAAATGAGGCGTGTTGAACAGATGCAAGACTTTAAGAATGCCAAGCCCGATCAGAAGATACGCCGCAAAAATTCCTGCAACATATATTCCACCTATTTGGAGGATTTTTCTTCTCGCCATCTGCATCCCAAAAAGAAACGCGATAGTAATGAGAAGAATGGAAAACGAGCATGGATGAACACTGTCAAGAACAGCGGACAGCAAAACAAGCGGCAAAAGCCATGCACCCCTATCGCTCAAGTCCCATATAAGCGAGGCGGTTACCGAACTGTTTTTGAGAATTACAAGTCCGATGATGACGATGACTACAATTGAAAGAATTATTGATATTCTTTTCATGTGGATCATGGAGTTACTACTGCTTTTATTTCAAGCTGGAGCGTGGCGCCCGATGCATCAGTGAGATAAATAAATCGGTCAATTGCTCCAACGCCTGCTGGACCATGAGCATTGGGGTCATATACAACTCTTATATCTCGTGATTCTCCGGCCTTAATATTTTCATTGGCCGGTGGAAGATAGGCCATGCCCTCCATACCAAACGGCCCCTTTTCACCGTTAGCGCCTTTTATGTACGCGCGAGTGCACATGCACGAGGTATTTATTTTTTTTACATAAATATCCTTATCTGAAGAATTAACGACCTTGAATATACGACTAACTAAGCCGTTCTTCATGGATATTGTTCCGAAGTTATATAATTTTTCGGGAGTCGTTAGAGAGCTTACTGTTCCGGAGTTTTGAGGAATTCCGGAAATTTGGCTGTTCCAGCCCCATAGCATGAGACCGATTAGCCCGAGAACGATTGCCGTGCCGATGATTATTATTTTTTTCATAGTAGTTATTACAATTTACGAATCAAGAAACAATAATCCCTTTGATTGGGGGATTATGAATGCACGATACAAAACTCGTTCAAAACGATTTTATATCGGCATCCTAAAAAATATTCGGACTATTTTCGTGCAGAGAAAACCAGCGTGTTACAGCTCTTCTATATGGATTATCTGGCGGAGAATCATAAATGGCGCCAACAGGGGCAAGCAATCCAAGCAAAGATCGTCTCGCGGAGACCATAATAATCGCTATAGCAAGAAGTATAGAAATAAACACTACCATGACGCCAAAGTCTATCGGCACGCTAACAAACGACCGATAGGAAGAAATATGATGTAAAATTATGGCTGTAATATTTTGTGGACAGAGTGGCGCTCTCATTGCCGAAAACGGGCAATCTCCAAACATGTTCTCGTCAGCCCCATACATCATAGTGGAGAAGCCAAAAAGTATGATTGTCACGAACGATAACAACACTATGAAAGTAGTTATTTTTTTGAGTAAGGATGATGGCATTGTAGATTAATTACAACAATTATCGTGACTCTTTTTATCCTCGTTATTATGACTATGCCTTACCCGCCGCATCCTTCCAAAATGAATCATTAGAAAGATGGCCACCAGTCCGATACCAATCCAATTATAACCGATTGATTTAAAAAATGCAGTACCACCAAGCAAAATAACGACAGGCAAAAGACAACAAACAACCATCATCCACATCATACTTTTATGCCCATTATTATCGTCGCCGTTGTGATTATGCATTTTGATTTGTGATGACTAATTAAATAATCTCGCCTCGCTTTTCAAGCATCATGTGATGAATCGCACCGATACTAGCCCAAATTGCTATAAGTATAAGAATGGCGGAGCACAAAAGGGCGTCAAATTTTGTAACACCAAATACAAGATCATCTGCACCACCGACTATTGCCGCGACAAAAACCACAGCCCCTGAAAAACCCACAATTACACCGATGACATGAAGAATTTTTGATAATTTCATTTTGATAATTATTTTGTTAATACGCTCATTTTTGCTTCAAATTCTTCCTTAGTTATTTCATCTTTGGCGAACCTTTCTTTTAATATATTGATCGCGCTAGAGTTTGCCGAATCAGATGTGTTGCTTAATTTTTTAACAACCCACACCACAAAATATATTATCAATCCCCAAAATACGACCATCATAATCCATCCGCCAAACCACCCCATCATACTTCCAGAACCCCATCCAAAATAATTGCCATACGGCCAGTACATCATTGTGTTATAGATTAAGTAATATTAATTTATTTATTACAATTTTCTCGCTTTTAGTTGGAGTGAATTGCCGACGACCGACACGCTGGAAAATGCCATAGCGAGTCCGGCAAAAACAGGGGAAAGAAGCCATCCAAAAAATGGGTAAAGGATCCCAGCGGCGATTGGGATACCTGCAACATTGTAAATAAACGCCCAAAAAAGATTTTGTTTAATTCCGCGCATAGTGAATTTAGATAATCGGATAGCTTTTACTAATTTAGAAATATCGCCGTGTAAAAGCGTAATACCGGCAGTTTCTATAGCCACATCCGTACCTGTCCCCATTGCAATTCCAACATCGGCTTGTGCAAGCGCGGGCGCATCATTTACGCCGTCTCCGGCCATTGCTACGACATGGCCGACCCGTTGAAGATCTTTGATTTTTTTCAACTTATCGTCTGGAAGTACTTCGGCAACAACATCGTCTATACCAACTTCTTTGGCGATCGCGTGTGCAGTGTTATTGTCATCACCCGTGAGCATAACGAGTTTGATGCCAAGCTTATGAAGACTCTTTATCGCTCCAACGGCTTCTGGCTTTATTGCATCGGCGACCATAAATACACCGAGCACTTCCTGTTTTGTTGCAAGCAATACTGGTGTTTTGCCTTGCAATGTTTGTTCTTCTAGCTGTTTTGTGTCAAAAGAGATACCGAGATCGGCGATAAGCTTGGCATTTCCGACAAAATATTCAGTGTCGCGTACTTTCCCTTTTAACCCCTTTCCTTTTATTATTTCAAAATCTTCAACTTGCTCTAAGTCGGCACTCATAGATTTGGCCCGTTGGATTATTGCGTGAGCGATTGGATGTTCTGATTTATTCTCAAGAGATGCAAGAATGGAAATAATATCTTGTTCGCTCTGGCTTGAATAATTATTGATATTCACCAGCTCTGGTTTGCCCTTAGTAATCGTTCCAGTTTTATCTACAACAATCGTATCAACCTTATGAAGCTTTTCCAGCGTCGCTGCGTCTTTAATAAGAATGCCTTCGCGAGCCCCTTTTCCTACGCCGACAATAATTGCCGTTGGCGTTGCAAGCCCAAGCGCACACGGGCAGGCGATAACCAAAATTCCAACAAACGAGGTGAGACCTAGCGAAAGTGATTGCGAAAATCCAATAATCTGCGACCCAATTATCAGCCAACCTGCTAGCGTTGTGAATGCAATACCAAGAACGACCGGCACAAATACTGCGGAAATTTTATCGGCGAGTGCTTGTATTGGCGCCTTGCTTCCTTGTGCTTCCTCAACCATCTTGACAATATGAGCGAGCAATGTTTCCGATCCGACTTTGGTTGCGCGAAACACAAATGTGCCAGTAGTGTTTAGTGTTCCTGCAACAACCGCGTCGTCAGTCGTTTTCTTTACTGGCATTGGCTCGCCAGTAATCATAGACTCATCAATAAATGAACTTCCTTCTGTAACAACACCGTCAACGGGAATTTTTGCCCCTGGTTTTACGATAATAAAATCTCCGTGGACAACCTGGTTAATTGATATCTCTAGTTCTTTGTCTCCACGGCGAACGAGCGCAGTTTTTGCCTGGAGATTTAGTAGTTTCTCTATTTCGTCGCCAGTTTTTAATTTTGAACGCGCCTCTAAATATTTTCCGAGCGTGATAAATGCGATTACAACTATAGTTACATCGTAATATGTTTGCTGGGTATTGACGTATGCGCTTAATGAATTCTCAAACGCGGTAATTGCAAAACTATAAATAAATGCAACCAAAGTGCCGATTCCAATTAAAGTATCCATATTTGCTTTGCCATATCTCATAAAACGATATACTCCAAGTAAGTACGGCTTCCCAATGACAAATAAGACATATGTCGCCATTACGGGTAATAAATGATGGAAAAATTCTTCAAGCAATAAACCAGGTGGGGCAATATATTTTTGTGCAAGAATATCCCAGCTCAATATAATGATGCTGATGATAGTCAGTGGGGTAGCCACGATTACCTTTATCCGCATATCTGCTATTTCGGCGAGTTTTTCTTTCTTTGTATGATTAAGGCCAAGGTGTTCAGCGTGCTCATCGGCTGTCATACCCATCTCATCTGCTGTTTTAGAAATATCTAGCGAATAGCCAAGCGGTTCAATTTGTTTTGATAGATTCTGTGGATTAGTTTTTTGCGGATCAAAAGAAATCTTTGCTTTTTCTGTGCCAGGATTAACCTCAACCGATTCAACCCCGTCTATTTTTTTAAGGGTTTTTTCAATTATTGATGCACACGAAGCGCAATGCATTCCTTTTACTTGGTAAGTTTCGGTGTGCATATTATTTTCTTTTTAACTTATACACCTTAAGAATCTCATCTCTTGCTTTTTTCGTCTGCCCAGATTTTACTTGATCCAAAATACAGCTACTCAAATGTCTTTCAAGCAATAGATCTTCCACATTTGAGAGGCCCTGTTTTACCGCAGATGTTTGAGTTATCACATCTATGCAATATGTGCCCTTTTCAACCATTTCTTGAAGTCCGCGAATTTGTCCCTCAATAATCTTAAGTCTATGAAGTATATGATTTTCATTTTTCATAAAATACAGCATACACCCCCTGGGGGGTATATGCAAGTGGTTGCTGTGGAAAAAGAAAAACCGGGCGATTATTGGTCGCCCGGAATGCGAGGTGGCTACGAAACGAGCAGTGCTATACGCGCGGCCTCCTAGCTTCCGCTCGCTGCCTTTTTCGAGAGGCCTCCCCGCAGAGACCCTACCTCAATCGGAACCTGTTCACTCGACCCTCCTTCTAAATTGGCTCAAAATCATCTTTTTTGGTATGCTAATTGGTAGATCATTTTGGGCGGTTCGGATAGTGGCAATTCCGTCGCGCTGTAAACGCGATGACCTTTGGTCTACGGAGGTTCGAGTCCTCCACCGCCCACTAAATAG
>Ga0209518_1005077_pt1 | contig 10189 bp, 12 predicted proteins | sample RifGroB1_FD_183993 | JGI IMG/M metagenome (GOLD analysis project Ga0209518, IMG submission 183993) | Groundwater microbial communities from Rifle, Colorado, USA - Groundwater B1 (SPAdes) (version 2) | ecosystem: Environmental > Aquatic > Deep subsurface > Groundwater | place: Rifle, Colorado... | reverse complement strand
AAGTATGGAAATGGGGCTAAAGATATTGGGATTGTTTTAACTCCAAGACACATAACAAAATTTGCGAGTGAAGTTTTAGACATAAATTATAAAGATTTAGTTTTAGACCCTGCTTGTGGAACTGGAGGATTTTTAGTTTCTGCCTTTGATGAAGTAAGAAAGAAAACAAAAAATAAAGATGATTTTGAAAACTTTAGATTAAATGGATTATATGGAATAGAAGAACAAGATAGTATAATCTCTTTAGCTATTGTTAATATGATATTCAGAGGAGATGGGAAAAATAATATGATTGAAGGAAATTGTTTTAGAAAATGGCTTAATGCTAAAACAACAGGAAAAACTTATTCTGCCGAATATTTATCAGAAGATACATCCAAGAGAATACTTCCTATTACAAAAGTTATGATGAACCCTCCATTTGCTTTAAAAAAAGGGGATGAAAAAGAGTATAAGTTTATTGAACACGCATTAAAACAAATGGAAGATGAAGCACTTTTATTTGCCGTTCTTCCTATTTCTGTTTTTGTTGAAGGAGAAATCAAAAAATGGAGAAAAGAAGTTTTATTAAAAAATAACACTCTGTTAGCCGTTATTACGTTTCCAGAAGATTTATTCCACCCCTCTGCAAGTGTAGGAACTATTGGGGTTTTTATTAAAAAGGGAATTCCACATAATTTTGATGAACAAAAAGTTTATTTTGTAAGAGCAACTCAAGATGGTTTCAAAATGAAAAAAGGAGTTAGGAAAGAAAATAATAGAATAAGAAATATGTTGGAAGAAATAAAAGGGGAACTAAAGGATTTTATTAGTGGAAAACAACAAAAAATAAAAGATGTTCCAGAATTCAAAAAAATTTGTTTATTAAATAAAAATGATAAAAATACCGAATTAGTTCCAGAAATCTATATTGATAGTAAAATCCCTACTTCTAAAGAATTGGAAGGTAATTTAGACAAGATGACAAAGGAAGTTTTATTTTATATAATAAAGAATAAAAGAGAAAGAAAAAAGCATATAAAAGAAAATAAAAATATAAAAATTCTAAAGGTAGAAGATTTATGTAATATTGAAAAAAAGACGGCACCCCCTCAAAATGCTATAAGTTTAGAAGGGAATACTCCTTATGTAACAACAAGTTCGTTAAATAATGGGGTTTCTAATTTCACGGATGAAGAACCAAATTTTAAGAAAAAATGTTTAACTATTGCTTTAAATGGAAGTGTTGGAGAAGTATTCTTTCAAATTGACGATTTCATAACAAGCGGAGATAACGCAGTTTTACATTTAAAAACAGGTTATAACCCACACTTTCTTTTTTATTTAGGAGTTCTTATAAGAAATAATCAGTGGAGATACAATTATTACAGAAAACTTAACTTAGAAAAATTAAAGAATATGAAACTTCCAATACCTTATAAAAATAACAAAATAGATTTAGAATATATTGAGAAGATTGTTAAAAATTCTTATGGATTTAAAGAATTAAAGAAATATCTTTAATTTCCTATTTAACAACACTATGATAAGAACTTTACAACAAGAAATTATAATGGTTCTCAAAGAAAGTAAAAAAACTATGACAACAAAAGAAATAGTAGTAAAGATTAGAAAAAGAGGATATTACAAGTTTAGGGGGAAAACTCCAAATGCTTCAGTATGTGCAAGATTAATAACTGATATTAAGGATAAAGGGGAAAATTCTATTTTTGAAAAAGTAACAAATGGGTTTAAGATTAAATAATAAAACATTAACTCCCGCCCCTTAACACCTTATTCATCTCCCGAATACTTAACACTCTCTTATCCAGTAAGCTTTAAAAACCTATTCAAATATTAATTCTTATGTTTAAAATAAACATCTCAGAAAAAACTGGGAAAACATTCAAATTAGAAGCAGAAGCAGAAGGATTAGTAGGAAAAGAGCTTCATGATAAAATTAATGGGATAGATATCACCTCAGATTTAACAGGATATGAATTTGAAATAACTGGCGCAAGTGACAAGGCAGGCTTCACAGCAATGGCAGATGCGGAAGGAGTTGGATTAAAAAAACTCCTTCTTGGATATGGGAAAGGCATGCATATTAAGCCAAAAGGAAATAAAAAGAAGGGCAAGAGGCCAAACGGATTAAGGCTCAGAAAAACTGTCAGAGGGAAGGTTATCTCTCCAGCAATCTCCCAGATTAATCTTAAAATCTTAAAAGCAGGTTCAAAGAAGCTTGCAGAAATTTTCCCAGAGCAAAACAAGCCAAAAGAAGAAGCTAAATCTGAAAGCTCTGCTTAAAAAATAGGCATAATTGTTGTTTCTTATAAATAGTAACAAAATAGAAAGATTTATAAATATTGGTTTTTTAAAAAAAGAATGAATAAAAGATATATTGGCAAAGAAAAAAATCTAAGAGAAAAAATACTTTTCGGAGGATTAGTTATATTAGCATTAGGAGGAATATACTACCTTAATTCTTGGAAAACAGAAACAAAAGAGTGTGAGACTTTTCAAGGTTATTATTCCCTCCAAGAAGAAGGCAAAGAATTAATGATTTTTGACAGTGAGACAAAAGAAGAAAGAAAGAAATCAGGAAGAGAGCCTAAAGAAAGAATATTTGGGTATCCGAACGAACTTAAGTTAAAAATCGGAGAAAATTATAAGGTTACAGTAAAAGAATATCCTCTATCAGATTATTCATATGCTATAAATGCTAAAGAATGTAAGAAAGGTATTAACTTAAAATGATTGACAGAAATACTACATCATACAATCTTAGAGATAAAGAGAAGTTAAGAATAATTGATTATGGAGGAGAAAAAGTTCTTGTATCCTATAAAGAAATGGAAAAATTTCCCCAAGGGTTTTTAGTAGAAAAGAATAAATCATTAAAAGAGCTAAGAGAGAAAAAGAGTATTGATATTTACTTGTTTTCAGATAATGAAAAAAAAGCTATTGAAGAATATTTAAGATTTAAGTAAATATTAGCAGCAACTTTTTTATCAAAAACTTCTTATTATCTCTAACCCAAACATTTTTTAACAGACTTTTTCTAAATTTTATATGAACAGTAATATACCAGAAATAAATGTTGGAGTTGTTGGCCATATTGACCATGGCAAAACAACTTTGCTTAGCAAACTTACTGGAAAGTTCACAGATACTCACTCAGAAGAATTAAAAAGAGGGATTACAATAAAACTAGGTTATGCAGAGACTATTGTCTATAAATGCGATAATGAATATACCAATAAAAAAGCAGACGGAAAAAAGTGCACCCCTCTTAGATATGTTAGTTTCATAGATGCTCCTGGCCATGAGATGCTTATGGCAACTATGCTCTCTGGAGCTGCCACAATTGATGCAGCTATTCTTGTTATTGCGGCTAACGAAGGGATAAAACCACAAACAATGGAGCACTTCATGGCCTTGCAGGCAAAAAAGATAAAAAATATAATTATAGTACAAAATAAAATAGACCTGGTAACTAAAGAGCAAGCAGTAAAAAACTTTAATGAGATAAAGAAATTTGTTAAAGGGACCATAGCTGAAAATGCCCCAATAATCCCAATATCTGCTCAGCAAGAGGTGAACATTGACAAAATATTTGAACAGATTGCCAACTTAGAAATTCCTGAAAAAGATTTAGATGCCAGCCCAATCTTTTTAGTAGCAAGAAGTTTTGACATCAATAGGCCTGGCACAAAAATAACTGATTTAAAGGGAGGAGTTTTAGGAGGGATTCTAAAAAAAGGAAAGTTAAAAGTTGGTGATGAGATAGAGATAAAACCAGGATTAAGCATTAAAAAAGCTCATCAGCAGGCATACCAAACTCTGACTACAAAAATCCTCTCCGTCCATAAAGGAGCAGAATCAGTCAGAGAAGTCGTTCCTGGAGCAAGCATCTCTATTGAAACAAATTTAGACCCATTTTTAACAAAAGCAGATTCACTAACAGGATGTTTAGTATCAGTAAAAGGAGCTCTCCCAGAAATAACAAAAAATATAAAACTAAAATCAGAATTATTCAATGAAGTTTTTGGAACGCAGGAGCATCAAAAAATTGAGCCAATAAAAACAAAAGAGATGCTCATGTTAAGTGTGAATACCACAATTACAGTAGGGACTGTTGAAAAGATTAGCAAAGAAGGAAAGGAGATTGAACTAATTTTAAATATCCCGGTAGTTGCTCTTAAAGAAGACAACGTAGGGGTTGCAAGAAATATAAAAAATCACTGGAGATTAATAGGCTGGGGAGAAATAATACAATGATGAGGTTTATACTTTATTAATCCAACAGCTGAAGAAATTAGAATTATTAAGACAAGTTTAGCAGATTACCTAATTAGGAACAGACATTAATTATCACAAAACCTTGTGTTTTACCGCACACTAAAGCTTTGAGAATTTATAATCCTCAACAGTGCTCAAGAATCTGAATTTATGAAGATTCTTGACATGTGCGGTTTGCTGTGGTTTTGAGATTCCAAAAAAATCCGGCGCAAACAGACCGCTATCTAAAGATGCTGGGTTTTTTTAGATTTATAAATAGTATATAAACTACAATAATCCTTAAAAAGAATTAACATTCTAAATGAGTATGGTAAGTGATGAATATCTTAAAGAAATGGAAGAAAGAATGAAAGACCCAGACTTCTTTTTGGGATATTGTAAATCTCATAGTCAGACCCAAAGAGCATTATTTCACATAAAAGATGTTAATAGACTTTGTGAAATGGCTGGATTGCCTACTTATGAAAGAGTTGGAAATACCAATCTTTATGAAAAAACTAATGGAAGTGGAGAAAGAATTGGGAAATTTCGTCCAATTTATTATAGCGAAATGGAAGAAGTATTAGAACTTATTGACAAAAAAAAGCATAGAAAAGCAATAGAAGATACTCTTAATTAATTTTATAAACTAACCATATTTTGAATTTATATGGTGATATATTCTAATTCAAGATTAAGCACATTTGAGCAATGCCCTCTTAAATACAGATTCAGATACATCGAAAAAATACCCTCTCAGATACAGTCTATTGAATCTCATCTAGGGAGTATTGTTCATGATAGTTTGGAATGGCTTTATCTGGAAGTAAAAAAAGGGGATACTCCTGCAATTAGTGAGTTGATTGAGTTTTATTCAAAGAAATGGGAAGAAGATTATAATCCAGAAACACTGATTGTAAATCACGGTCTGGCAGAAGAAGATTATTTCAACAAAGGGGTTAAATTTCTTATTGATTATTATGTAAAAAATAAGCCGTTTGACGATAATACTTTAGAAGTTGAAAAAGAGATTATAACTAATTTAGACCAAGGAGGAGATTATAAAATTCAGGGGTTTATTGATAGGTTAGTCCATAATCTAAAAACCGGAGAGTATGAAATTCATGATTATAAAACAGCCAATAATCTGCCTCTTCAGGAAAAAATAAATGGTGACAGGCAGCTTGCACTTTATGCAATTGCAATAAGAGAATTATACGGAAAAGACAAAAAAATTTGTTTAGTTTGGCATTATCTGGCGCATAACAAGAGAATATGCTCAAGAAGAACAGACGAACAGCTAAATCAATTGAAAGAAGATACAATTGAGCTTATTAAAAAAATAGAATCAACAGCAAATTTCCATGCGAACAAAACAGTCCTCTGCAGCTGGTGCGAATATAAATCAATATGCCCTAAGTTTAATAGAGAAGCAATCGAAAAACAGGAAAATTTAGATAAACATCCTAAGGTTATAAAATAATCAGTGAATAAATTTAAAAAGAAGTTATCTATTAATATAAGATGGAGAACATAGAATTCAAAGGAAGGGAGATTTTGAATGATGAAGAAAATAAGACAGCTGATAAATTATTTGCTGAATATTATCCTAAAATCCAAAGAAAGATAAAAAACATGCAGTTATTAAAAGTTCATATTAAAGAATATAAAAAAGAGGGGAAAGGAAAAAAATATAGCATCAATGTAAGTATAATTGCTCCTACAAGATCGATTAAGGCTAATGCATCTGACTGGGATTTTGCAAGGACAGTCCACAAAGTACTAAAAAAAATTGAAAGCGAAATAGAAAGCATGTTTTATGTAAGCGATCAGCATAAAAGATGATTAAATAATACAGAGTCAACAAAATTATGCAGATTGGAATTTCGCAGGAAAATTCAAGATACAGAGAAAAAGAATAAATTGCCTCCTTTATGTGGCAGACAATTGCCTTGCAATTGTCTCTTTTTCTCTGGCTAAAAAACTCTAAGAAAACTGCCAGTTTTAACTGGTAGTAAAATACAAAGAGTTTTTTATAATTACTGTTATCAGCCCAGAGCCAAATGCGAGAACCCGCATAGTATAGTGCGACTGAAAGGAGCAAGTAGTGATGGCACTAAATTAGAGAAAAAATAGAGATTGTCTTGTTAGTTATATGTTCTATATCCAGAACTTAAATTTGTTACACCCTTAAGTTCACATATTTGAAGAAAACATTTCCAATTTGGATAAACCGCAAATCCAAAAACATTATACTTGCCCCCTTCATCATTTTTATAAGAACTTCCAGTATAATAATGGTCATATACTTGACATGCCTCATTAATTCCATCTTCTATCATCAATGTAATGGTATTATCTGCAACATTATAATGACCAAGCCCATTATAGTAGGATTCAGTTTGCAGATATTTATAATTTCCAATATATTGCATATAAAATAAACCACTGCTAGAATAAGGATAGTTATCATTCTTGACAGCATGAATTTGCCAAGAACACCCAAATCCTCCTTGATCTGGTTGTTTACAATCATAAGGCAAAGTAAAATTAAACCATCTCCAATTGTTATTAGTTTGATCTAAAGCATCAAACTCAAATGTTTTACAGTTTAACCGTTCTCCACTCATTGCAGAAGGACACCCAGTCCCGTCAGTTTTGCAAACCCCTTCAATCTCATCAGCAGAATGCCCCATAACAGCAGGATTATTATATGCAGAATTATAAGCATAAACCCCAATAGCTAAAAGAAATATAATCCCAACTAATATAAATGTGTAGAATAATTTATTTGACAAGACAATGTTTATCTGCTTCACCATTTTTTATAATGTTTATTAGGGAAGATGGTATTTAAATATTTTTACTCCCCGCTTTCTATTTCCTGAAAATTAATTAGATCAGTTACAACATCTCCTTCTTGGAGCTTAACAACTCTAACTCCTTGCGCTGCTCTTCCCATTACTCTTATATTTTCAAGAGAGGTCCGGATTACAATTCCTTTGGCAGTAGTAATTATTATACTGTCTTTGTCATTCACAGCAACGGTTGTGACTACCTCTCCTGTTTTATCGCTCACCTTGACATTGATGACTCCTTTTCCTGCTCTTGCTGTTTTTCTATAATCATTAACAGCACTTCTTTTCCCGTATCCATTTTTAGTTATTGTCATAATAGCATCACTATCTAAAACCTCCAGGCTTACAACTTCATCACCCTTGTCCAGCTTTATTCCTGCCACTCCATAGCTTGCCCTTCCCATATCTCTAACATCATCGCTGTTAAATCTTATTGCCTTCCCTTTCCTTGTTGCAAGCAGAACTTCCTGCCCTTTCTTAACAACCCTGACCCCAACTAAGCTGTCTGAATTGTCAGCAGGAAGATTAATCGCCCTTACTCCTGATGCTCTTGGCTTTGAAAAATTGCTCAATGAAATTTTCTTGACTATCCCATTTTTTGTTGCCATGAACAGATAGTCCTCAAAACTCTTTACTGAGATTACACTTGTAATGCTTTCATCTTTCAAATTTAATAAATTAACAATAGCTTTTCCTTTGCTGTATCTCTCAGCTGCCGGAATGTCATAAGCTTTAAGCCATAAAACTCTTCCTCTTGTGCTAAAGAACATCAGATAGTCATGAGTTGAGCAGGTTATAAGCTGTTTTGTAAAATCCCCCATTGCAAGATTGCTTCCAATTACTCCTTTTCCCCCTCTTTTTTGTTCTTTGTAATCCTTGACGTCCATCCTCTTGCAATACCCTTTTTCAGTTATTGTCACAACAACTTCTTTTCTCTGCACTAAATCTTTCTCAGATATCTCGGCAATTCTTTGAAGCACCTGCGTTCTTCTGTTGTCACCATATTCTTTCTTCAGCTCATTCACTTCCTTAATTATTATGCCCAATACCTCTTTAATATCCCCTAACACTTTTTCAAGCTTTGCAATCTTCTCTTTCAGTTCATTATGTTCGTTTTTCAGATTATCCTGCTCCAAAGAAGTTAACTGTTGAAGCTTTGTCTCTAAAACAGCCTGCGCCTGCCTCTTGCTCAATTTGAAATTATTTATTAATGAATCTGAAGCTTCAGAAGCTGATTTTGATTTCTTAATAGCAGATATAACATTATCAATATTCTTCAGTGCTATCAAAAGGCCCTCGACAATTTCCAATCTTTCCTTCGCTCTCTTTAATTCGAATTTTGACCTGTTGGTAATCATAATTTTTCTATGATTAACATACTCTTCAACAACATTCTTTAAATTCAAAATTCTTGGCTGCCCTTTGACTAATGCGAGGAAATTCACATTAAATGATTCTTGAAGTCTTGTATATTTATATAAAGAATTAAGAATAAATTTTGGGTTTGCTCCTTTTTTTAATTCAATAACTATTCTTATTTTTCCTTTTGAGCTCTCATCTCTTAAATCAGAAACATCCTTTATTTTTTTGTCCTGAATTAATCTGGCAATCTGCTCAACTAAAATTGATTTGTTGAGCATATACGGAATCTCAGTAATAATTATATTCTCCTTATTTTTTAATGTCTCTGTCGTTGTTTTTCCCCTCATGATTAGCTTTCCTCTTCCTGTCTTGTACAGTTCAAGCATATCTCCCTGCACCATTCCTCCTGTAGGGAAATCAGGGCCTGTCACAATTCCAGCAAGATCTTCTATTGAAATAGATGGATTTTTTATGTAAGAGATAATTGAATCACAAACTTCATTTATATTATGAGGAGGGATGTTAGTTGCCATGCCGACTGCAATTCCAGTTGCTCCATTCAGCATAAGAGCGGGTAGCTTCCCTGGAAGCAATTCTGGTTCTTTAAGAGAGTTGTCAAAATTAGGGTTGAACTTAACTGTCTCCTTGTCAATGTCCTCTAAAAGCTCTGATGAAATAGGAAATAATTTTGCTTCTGTATACCTATATGCCGCAGGCGGATCTCCGTCGATGCTACCAAAATTTCCCTGTCCGAAAACCAACGGATATCTTAAAGAAAAGTCCTGCGCCATTCTTACCAAAGCATCATAAACAGCAATGTCTCCATGAGGATGAAACTTACCAATAACATCCCCGACAATTCTCGCACTTTTTTTAGTTTGAGAGTTGGGCTTTAATCCCATTAAATTCATTGAATATAAAATCCTTCTCTGAACTGGCTTTAGGCCGTCTTCGATGGCTGGGATTGCCCTTGAAACTATGACTGACATGGCATAATCTAAATATGCCTTTTTCATCTCTTCAGATATCTCTTTATTTACTACTCCTTTTTCTACTTCAGCAATTTTTTCTTTGTCTTCCATGTGATTTATTATTTACTTTTATTGTCTGTTATTATATAACTAAATTTTACTCTCTTATTTTCTTTTAATGTAATATATCTTCTAATTCGTTTAATTCTTTTTCACTTTCAGGAACTTTTTTCCACTTAACATTTTCAATGATATCATATTTAACCTTACACTTATGCATTCTTTCGTTTTTTTCTGAGCATCCATAAACATTTCCTTCTATACATCATCTACAATCTGTGCTTATAATCTTGCCACATTTGGGACATTTAGCAATTGCCTTCATCTCAACTTGTTGGTTCTCCTTTTTCATCAAGATATTTCATAAATTCCTCTTCAGAGAGCTCTTTTTCTCTTATCTCTTTGCCTGCCCACTTGCACTTGTGGCATTCCCACTCTCCTTTCTTCTCTTTTCCAACAACAACTCCGACATCAGTGCTGTTGCATTTTGGGCATTCCCGAATCTTGAAAGTTTTTCCTTCTTTCTTTTTTTCTGTTTTTTTTGTCATCATACATCCAACTGCGCCTCCATTGCATTTTCTGAAATAAATTCTTTTCTTGATTGAACATCATCACCCATAAGCATTTTAAAAACCCTGTCAGCTTCAATAGCATCCTCAATAAAAATTTTCTTTATTT
>Ga0209518_1005076_pt1 | contig 10189 bp, 10 predicted proteins | sample RifGroB1_FD_183993 | JGI IMG/M metagenome (GOLD analysis project Ga0209518, IMG submission 183993) | Groundwater microbial communities from Rifle, Colorado, USA - Groundwater B1 (SPAdes) (version 2) | ecosystem: Environmental > Aquatic > Deep subsurface > Groundwater | place: Rifle, Colorado... | reverse complement strand
GCCGAGCCGTTTCCAATAAACCCTTTGATTGTATTATCCGCATATGACCAGATGGCGTAATTCATCGCAACCACCGATCCGTTTGCGGGACCTTTTTCAACCATTAGTCCGTAATTTTTGAATGAATTCCACTTAACCCATACGGATATCGTCAGATTTCCCGCAATATCCAAAGAACCGCTATCAGTACTTGATACATAACTTGTTGTTCCATTAAAACTCAAACAGTTTCCTACTTGGCAACTGGAAGAAGCGGTTCTCGTCGGACCATTCGCCAATGTTCCGTTGTTATAATTTCCCGAAGAATCATAAGCAGTATCGCCGGTAGCTTCATCAAACTTCCAATGCCCTACCAATCCCGCCGCTACATTATTGGAAAGTACGCTTTCTTGACCACTAACGACGGTAGCGGCAGTGGAACTGGAGACTAGATAGTATTGGTTTCCGGAACCTTTGGGCAGATTGTAAATATTGTGCCAATCGGATTCGGCAAAAGAGCCGACATTACTAAAAAGGTCTGATGCCAGTGCGTTAGCAATCTGATTTCCCTTAGATTCAAAATTGTGCCGAATCACTCCCAAAATAGCGGCGGTTGCTCCCGCCAAAAGCAAACTGGCCACCGCCACTGAAACCAAAACTTCGACCAGTAATTGCCCTTTGTTAGATCTGAGTAATGAGTAAAGAGTAATGAGTTTCATAGAATAGAAGTGAGTAATGAGTGATGAGTGGTGGGCAGGAAATGATGAGTGGCGAGTAAAGAGTAATGAGTATTAGGACGATTGAGATAAAAAATCCATTACTCACAACTCATTACTGATTACTTATTTCGTGCTTTTTATTAAACCATTCAACATTTTTGATAGTTCTGATGCTTCATCCTTATAATGCAACAATTCTTCATCACTAATCAACCCCAACTCATAACAAATTGTTAAAATAGGAACACATTCAAACACAGAAGCCCGACTATATTTATAAAAGTTAGCTTTTTCTTTTTTGCCAAAACGCCCGCTACCTTCAGCTATATTTAAAGGGATAGAAATAGCCGCCCCTATAAGCTGATCTCTGATACGGCTATATGCATAAGGAAATTTAGCCGCTAATTTACAAAGCTCAATTGAAAATTTTAGAGATCTTTTATAAACTTCCAACTTCTCAAAGCTAAAATCATTATTCATAATTTCTTCTACTCCTTACTTCTTGCTTCTTGCTTCTTGCTCATTATTAATTACTCATTACTTCTTCTACTCCTTACTCATTACCCATTACCCATTACCCATTACTCCTTACTCACTACTCACGTCTCATTACTAATCTCAATAGCTTTCGTAGAGTCTCTTTATTTCCGTGGCCGAAAGAGCGCGGCTATAAACACGGACATCATCTATCTGACCATCAAAGAAAAATCCGGCATCAACTCTTGCCGCATACAGTGCTCCTGAGCGGGAACTGGATTGTGTTCCTGTCGCTGTTGTCAGAGACCCGTCAAGATACCCGTAAAATTCGCTCCCATCCCAAGTCATTACTGCATAATGCCATGTATTTTCTGTCCAGGTTCCGATGTTTGTCGAATCCTGATTGCCAGCTCTAAAATACACAACCGGCCCAGACCATTGAAAAATATCGAAATTGGAATCAATCCATCCTTGACTGGCATTGATGCTGGAGGGTTTAACCCACAGCGCAAACGTTCCTTCGCTAAGTATCCCTACGTCAGGAAAATTAGCCTGATCATCGGTCCCATCAAAGCTCAGTGATGCACCGCTTCGGCCATTTGCTCCCGCTGACCATGCTTGAGCAGGCGTTGTTTGTGTCCCCGTCCCTCCGATAACAAGAGTCCCGTTACCGCCTTGTGTGGAAGCGTCGTAGAGCATATCACCGCTCCCCTCATCCATCGACCAATAACCCACCAACCCCGACTCCTGAAGGTTACTAACCTGACCTCCTAAACCGGCAAAAATTGAGGCGACGGCAGGACCGGCTTTTTGTTTAACGGCAATAACCTGAGCCGAAACCGGCTTTCCCGAGATGGCCGAAAAAGAAACGGTTTTAGAAAACCCCGCCGCCGGGTTGGTCACCTCCGAGGCATAGCTCAAATTTCCCCTGACAACCACCGAAGAAGCAGAATAAGTAGTTCCCGGGAAAATTTCAAAATAATCGTCGGTGGTCGTGCTGTTGGTAAAGCGAATACTCCAACCCTGACCGCTCTCCTGGGCAATGGAACGATATTGAGTGTTTCTTAAGGCCCCGGTAATGCTTTCTATATCCAAATCAAAACTGTGTTTACTTCTATAAGAAGCGATGTTAATTATTCCCACTGTCGCCAGAACACCAATAATCCCCACGGCGATGAGAAGTTCGACAAGGGTAAAGGATTTGTGGCTACGAAATACGAAAGTTTTACGAAACTTACGAAAAATCATATGATATTAACGATTCTTTTAAACTTAGCTCCGTCTCGTGTTATATGGATAATTATACCAAGTTTTAATCCACTCACTTTTAGATAAGATAATAATTGCTCAATGTCTTTTTTAGAAAAATAATTTCTCACTTTAATCTCCAAAATTATTTTATTATCAATAAGAAAATCAAAGAAGTTTTTACCGACTGCTTCATTATGAAATTTTACAGGACAATAGATTTGCTCTTCAAACTTAATTCCTTTTTCTTTAAGCCGTTTAGCTATCGCCTTTTGATAAACGCCTTCCCTATATCCAAAGCCCAGTTCTTTATAAACATCGAAGACTGCCCCCATTATTTTGTAAGCCTCGTCAGAATAAATAAGATCTTCCCGTTTTACGCCTACTCTCATTTTTTAGTACTTTCGTATTAGTTTCGTATTTCGTAGCTACATTAGAACGAACTCGTCAGCTGGTAAACCGGAACGATGACCGCCAAAGCAATCACTCCCACCACAACACCGATGAGCATTAGCATTATCGGTTCAATGAAGGACACTAATGATTTGACGGACGACTCAATTTCTTTGGCGTAGAAATCGGCCAGAGTCGTCAGAATACTTTCAATATGACCGGATTTTTCCGAAACCGCCACTAAATTGGAAACAACCTTGGGAAAAACCGGTTCTTTGCGAAAGGCCTCCCCCACCGTCAGACCCTTGGCAATACCCTCTTTAGAAATTCTCAGAAGAGCGCTTTTTAGTTCGGGCATTCCCACCGATTGAGCGGTGATTTCAATAGATTCAATAATGGGCAGTCCGGAAGTCAGTAGAGAAGAAAGGGTAGCGGCAAATCTTTGAAGGGAAATTTCTTTAATAACTTTTTTAATCACCGGGATTTTCAAGGCAAAATTGTAAAGAACTTTTCGGCCCGTTAGGGTTTTAAAGAGAGCAAACCAGCCGCCAAAGAGAAAAACCACCAAGAGAAGCAGTATCCAAGTTAGATTGTCTCCTATAAAAAGGCCCACGGTAAAAACAATTTTGGAGAAAGGCGGCGGATTCATTCCTCCCGAGAGAAAAACATTGGCAATCTTTGGAAGAGAAAAACTTACCAAAAGAACAAGAATTAAAATAGAAGCGAAAAAAAGAATGACGGGGTAGGTCAAAGATGCTTTTATCTTGCTGTTTAAATCTTTCTCTTTTTCCAAGGAGACACTCAGCTGGTCAAAAACTCTTTCCAGATTTCCAGAAACCTCGCCAGCTTTGATTAAATTTACAAAAACCGGGGAAAAAACTTTCGGATAATGGGCAAAGGTAGTATAAAAAGGTTGTCCCTTCTCCAGATTGGAGCGAATCTCCAGAAGGAGGGTCTTAACTGCCGGTTTGTCAAAATCCTCCACCAGAATATCAATTGCTTTAAAAAGGTCAGTGCCAACCTTTAACATTAACGACAGATATTTGGTGATAAATACTTTATCCTCCAAAGTAACCCTCTGACCGGAAAAAAGCTTAATGTCGAAACGGACCGATTTAATAGGTTTAATCAAAATCGGTCGCAAGCCCTGGGAAGCTACTTTAGAAATAGCCTCCGAAGATCCTTGAGCGTCGACTTCCCCTTCCACTATTCTATTATCGGGACGAACAGCTTTGTAGTAAAAACGCATAGTTTTGACAAACGACCAACAACTAACGACTAACGACTAATTTTTTCTTAAATCCACCCAATCTATTGGAAATACTACTAAGTTTATCGGCCAACTTGATAAATTCTTCTTCCGTAATAAAGCCATTGTATTTAAAAACATCTAATCCCGCCAACGTTTCATAAATTGATCCGAGGGCTATATCTATAAATCTGTTTAATTCTTTATCTGAAGTTTTGCCACTTCCTTCGGCAATATTAAGAAGAATAGAAAAAGCCGACCTAATAATTTGAGAACCTAATTCAAATCTGTATTGTTTTGGAAGTTTATTTACAATCTTAATTATCAAGGAGAATAATTCTTTGGCATCATTATAAATATCCCATTTTAGAAATCTGAATTTATCCATGTTGTAAGTTGTTCGTCGTAAGTTGTAAGTCAGCGTCATTCCCGAATGACGCGGAGCACTTCTTCTATGGTTGTCTGTCCCAGAGCAGTTTTTTTCAGTCCGTCTTCAAACATGCTTATCATACCGCTCTTTCTGGCCGCCATGAACAAAAGATCCAGAGAAAAGTCAGGGCTGATAATAATTTTTCTAATATCTTCGTTGACTTCCACGGCTTCGAAGATACCCATTCGTCCCCGATAACCAGTGCCGCCGCAAGATTTGCATCCCTTTCCCCGATAGAGAATTCTGGGAATTTCTGATTCGGGAAGATTAAGACCTTTTATTTCATTCCGAAGAGAATGGAGAAATTCTTGGGTAGGGGTAAAAGATTCAATACAGTCCAAACATATTTTTCTGACCAGACGCTGAGCCAGAACCAAATTTAAGACAGCAGCTACCAAGAAAGGGGGAATTTTCATATCAATCAACCGGGGAACAGCTGTCGGAGCGTCGTTGGTGTGGAGCGAAGAAAGAAGTAGGTGGCCGGTTAAGGCGGCATTAATACCGATTTCGGCTGTTTCTCCGTCACGAATTTCACCAACCATGATGATGTTCGGGTCCTGACGCAAGATAGACCTTAGTCCCGAGGCAAAGGTGATACCGGCAGTCGGATTTATTTGAATTTGATTGATATATTTGATGTTATATTCAATCGGGTCTTCAATAGTGACAATATTAACTTCGGGACGGTTAAGCATGTTAAGAATCGAATAAAGAGTAGTTGTTTTTCCCGAGCCGGTCGGTCCGGTTACTAGAATCATTCCGTATGTCTTTTTTATATTTGCCTCCACCACTTTTTCCATCTCTTCCATCATCCCCAGTTCCGATAGGGATAGCGGCCGCTGAGTCGCCGGCAAAAGCCTTAACACGATTTTTTCTCCATAAAGAGTGGGAATCACCGAAATACGGACATCGATCACTGACGAACCGGTTTTGTAGCGAAAACGGCCGTCTTGAGGTTTTTGGTGTTCATCAACTTTTAGAGCTCCAAGAAGTTTGATGCGAGCGACAATAGCCGGGTGAACTTCCCGGGGAACCTGAAAAACTTCGTGAAGAATCCCATCCACCCGAAAGCGGACCAGAATACTTTCTTCCATCGCTTCCAAATGAATGTCAGAAGCATTGAGAGAAGAGGCGTAGGAAAGAGTGTTGTTAACGATATCAACAATGGGGACCTGAATGGCTGCTTCTTCTTCTTTAGCTGCTCCGATTTTCTTTTCCAGAGAGGTGCGGATGCTTTCTTCAATCAACTGCTTAAAATCTTGGGTCAGCTGGGAGCCATAGGCCGAAAACCCGTGGGCCAGGTCGTCCGTGGAGGCCAGAAACGGTCTTATTTTAGATGACAGCTTCTTCTCCAAAAATTCAATCGTGGGCAGATCGGTGGGGTCATCCATCGCCACATTGACCGTGCCGTCAGTATCCTGAGAAAAAGCGATAACGTTTCTTTCCCGGGCAAATTTTTCCTCAATCTTGGAAAGAACTTCTCGGTTAATTCCCCTGTTTCTTAAATTAGCTACCTCCACTCCAAAAAACGAAGAAGCTAGATGAAGCAAAAAATCTCTAGTAATGAATCCCTTGGAAATCAAAACGTCTCCTAGGTTCTGGTTCATTCTTTGGGATTCTTCCCAAGCTTGGTCAAACTCCTCTTCTTTGAGAAGACTCTGCTCGATAAGAAATGGTTTTAATTTCTGAGGAGGAATGGATAGCATATGCTTAAATATTTATATATTTAAATGTTGAAACTTAAGTTAATTTTATCACAATTTGCAAAGAAATAAAAAATACCCCGATGGATAGCGGGGTATTTTTTATCTTCAGAAGAGTGCGCGTTAAAGATCAAGTCCCGTGTCACTTCCTACCTCATAGATGGTGGTAGAATCACCGCCATCCCCCGATTCTCTGGGACCAGCGTACTTGTTGCTTTCAAGCTCGCAGTTTAACTCAAATGTTTTGTAGGTATTATTTCCCTTATAAGCATAGTGGTAGGTGGCGCCGTTAGTTGGGTCTCTCGGTAAAGCTGAAATTGGCGAGCCGGGATTAGACATTACTGTCAAATCAACCGCCACCCATCCAAGTCCACCAATAGTATAGATGTCTCTGGCACCACACACCCCCGAAAGTGAAAAACAGGAAGCGGTTGACCCCTGAGCATAAGGCCCGGCGGAAGAAAAATCTGTTGTAGTGGCAGTCGAGAGGTAGAGGGAAAGAGTGCTTCGAATAGCATCCAAATCGGACATTCTTTGAGTATCTCTGGCTTGGGCTAAAAGTTCGGCCGGGTTCAAGACGACCACCACCGCTGCCGTTAGCACCGACAAAATCCCGATGACTATCAGCAACTCAATCAGGGTAAAACCCCGTTTAGAAATTTTATTTGTTTTTTGTTCCATATAATCTAACTAACAAATCTTGATTATTGGTAAATTCGTATATTCGCATCGATACTGTTAATTATAGAACATCAGAATCTTTTTTAAAGGAGCCTGTGTATAACTTTACCCTCCAAAATTTTATCTGATAAAACTTAGGAGGGTGAATCAGCGAAAACAAAAAACGCCCCAAAAGGAGCGTTTCTTGTTTTGTATTTCTTTTAAGAATTACACAAGGTAAGCCCGGGGTCAGTTCCGACTTCATAAACAGTAGTGGAACTACCCCCATCGTTGGTTTCTTTGGTTGAAGCATACTTGCTACTTTCTAACTGGGCGTTCAATTCAAAATTCTTATCGGTGTTATCTCCCTTATAAACATAGTGATTTGTAGCATTATTGACTGGATCTCTGGGAAGAGCCGAAATGGGAGAGCTTGGGTTGGTCATCGTAGAAAAATCAATAGTTATCCAACCATTTCCGTCAATGGTGTAGACATCTCTTGCTGTGGCAGCACCGCAATTAAAACCATCGGTTCCGCTGGTAGAATAAACAGTGGTTCCAAACACCGGAGTAGTGGTAGCGACCAAGTACAAAGATACCGCTCCTCTGATAGCATCCAAATCGGACATTCTTTGAGTATCTCTGGCTTGGGCTAAAAGTTCGGCCGGGTTCAAGACGACCACCACCGCTGCCGTTAGAATCGCCAGGACACCGATGACAACCAACAACTCGACCAAGGTGAATCCTCGCTTGGAATCGTCTGCGAGTTTTTTACTTGCGTTACTCATATTTTTATTGCTTACTAATTATGATAACAAAAAACCTTTTAATTTCTATCAAATTCATTATAGACGAAAATACGTCTGTTGCCAAGGTACCTGTGGATAAGTTTGTTCATGGAACAATCCTGCCAATGTCTTACTTTACCGACGATAAAAACCCCAAAATATTGGCGACCAGGTCGTCTATCGAGGTTTTGGCTTTTATAAAATACTCCACCGCTCCCAGCTCCTGGCCTTTTTGGATATCCTCCGGTTGTCCCAAATTGGAGATAATAATCACCGGCGCGTCCTGGATTTGAGGATCACGCCGAATTTCCTCCATTACTTCAAACCCAGATTTTTTGGGCAAGATTAAATCAAGCAAAATCAAATCAGGTTTATTGCCCTGAAGAAGAGTAATCGCTTCCTGGCCGTCTTTAGCGTAAATTACCTCTATTCCCTCCCGGGTGAATCTGTTTTTCAAAAGAGATGAGAGAAACGGGTCATCTTCTACCAAAAGTATCTTTTTAGCGTTGGTAGCGTCCATATACTTAAACTAACAACCTACGACAAACGACTAGCGACAACAATAGCACAAAACAGCAAAAACTAGAACTGTTTGTTGTTAGTTGTAGGTCGTATGTCGCCAGTTAATTAATTTAAAGACTTTTTTGGTTGTCCCATACATCTCGTCAAAGGCGAGAACGCTGACAGTACAGACATAACACTGACAGTTTAGGAAAAATTCCATACTGTCTGTGTCTTGTCCAAGACTGTCCGCGATCTTGTCTTTGACAAGATGGGCCGAAACTTAAGGATCCTCGGCCAACTCCTGACATCTCGCCGAATTTGTCTCCGACAAGACGAACGATCAATAATTTCGTAGTTAATTGTTTCACGCACAGCTTCCGCTACACGTGCCTTGTTACGACTTTACCCGTGTCACCGATCTTGGGCTGATCCCGCCCTTTTGGCGCGAATTTCGTACCAAAAGGGCGGGACTTCACCCATTACCGGCTCCCTTGGTATGACGGGCGGATTTCGATAATCATAGGTCGATTTCGAGTTCCCAAGCTGATGATAGATAAATCTATATCAGCTCCCCGACTTGACGTCGGGGCGTAGCGAGCGGATTTCCCGCACTACGCGAGCCCAACAGTTTTTTGATTCATACGCTTTTTTAACAGGCGAATCTGTTCTATGCCATCTTTTGTAAGATGCTTGCCGCTTTCGACTAATTCGGCAATCTCACAAAAAAACATAAAACTTTTTCGTTTAGAATCACTCTGTAGAGAATGTCTTTTAAAAAACGGAATGATTCTCTCTATAACATCTCGGTGAGAACCGACCGTATAGCGATAACATTGAGTGTGATTTTTACGCTGCTCTCTCTGAAAATAGACACATCCGCATTTCAGAGAACGTCTCACTTTCTCAAGCAGGTTCTTATCTCTTTCATTCATTTTAATATAAAAGTTAAGACCTACTCTAGCTCCTCCCACATATCTAGGAGAATTCGAAACATAAACGTAAAAACATCCTTCGCCATCCGTTAAACCAACGACATAATCTGCAGAAACTATCGGTTTTGTCCTTCCCATACGTCACAGTATATCATAGTATGACGCACAGTACTACGACGCAGCTGACTTCTCACGGATTCTTGTTACCTATTTTTATCCATGAGATCTCCTGGGGTCATATTACTTGCGATTCCCGGCATCCTTTCCGCTTTTTTAAAAGTAACCTTCCTCTTGACTCACCGCAAGAGTCGGCCACAGCGGTTTTAACAAGGCTGTCTTTTGCCACATCAGACCCTTCAGTCCACGGATCGCTCCAGAGGACCTGTCTTTCGGCTATGCCGCTTGCGCGGCAGAAGGATTTTAACCTTCTCGTAAAAAATACTGCCCAGCGCCTTTAATTTTGAGTACAAGACTCGAGAACGTATTCACCGCGGCGTGCTGATCCGCGATTACTAGCGATTCCGGCTTCATGGAGTCGAGTTGCAGACTCCAATCCGAACTGGGGCAAGTTTTGATGGGATTGGCTCCGCCTTACGGCTTGGCTACCCATTGTACCTGCCATTGTAGCATGAGTGTCGCCCAGGGCATCAAAGGGTCACGCTGATTTGACGTCATCCCCTCCTTCCTCCCAGCTCTTTTGGCACTATTCTAATAAACTATGTTTGACGCGCCTTTTAAGATGACCAATTACGCTGCCATGATGTTTTAATTTTTTCTCTCTAATCAAAGCATCTTTCTTACTTACTCCGATAGGCTTCGCAATAAATTAACTTAAAAGGCGCGTAAGATTTTGTTGATAGTTCTCTTCCACTACTATGTTCTGCAAATCTTCTTCTTAAATCATCGGTAGTACCGACATACAGAAAATCACTTTTTAAACTTTTTATCAGATAAACATAGAACATACTCACATACTATCAACAAAATCTAATACTGCCAAAAGAGCTGGGCAGTCTTGCCTGACACTTGTAACAGGCAACAGGGGTTGCGCTCGTTGACCCACTTAAGGGAACAACTCAAGCCACGAGCTGACGACAACCGTGCAAC
>Ga0209518_1005071_pt1 | contig 10195 bp, 6 predicted proteins | sample RifGroB1_FD_183993 | JGI IMG/M metagenome (GOLD analysis project Ga0209518, IMG submission 183993) | Groundwater microbial communities from Rifle, Colorado, USA - Groundwater B1 (SPAdes) (version 2) | ecosystem: Environmental > Aquatic > Deep subsurface > Groundwater | place: Rifle, Colorado... | reverse complement strand
CAGGTTTCGAGCATTGGAAAACGAGGGAGGGGAGTCGTTTTCACGGACAGAACAGCTCTTTGGCGCGCTGGGTGTTCAGGATCAGGCGAAATATCTGGCCAGCCTTTTCGTTGACGATCTCGCGGATGTCATCCGTGATGGAGTTGACGAGCGGTTCGCGCTTTCCCGCTATGCTGAGAAGATTGCGGCCAGCGCGGCAAGCTTTGATCCGCTTGAGCGGGAACTGAAGGCTTCGCGCACTCTGGTGGATCGATATCTTGACGAACTGACCTTTGAAGTGGTTTCCGCTAACAAACCGGACCTCGTCGGCGTTTCCGCACCCTTTGCCGGAAATGTTTATGGCGCTTTCCGGATCGCCCAGCTCATTCGCGAGAGGTTCCCGTCGGTGAAAACCGTTCTTGGAGGCGGTTACGTCAACACGGAACTCAGAAAGCTTTCTGAAAAAAGGGTTTTCGACTACTTCGATTTCGTCGCTCTTGACGACGGCGAAGCCCCTCTTGGCGCCATCGTTGAGCATCTCGCGGGGAAGCGCCCGGCGGAGAACCTGGTTCGGACCTTTGTCCGGGATCAGGATCGCGTGGTTTTGCATAGGGGCGAGGAGGTGACCTCGTGCCATTCGGATGTTGCTCCCAGCTATGAGGGCCTGCCGCTCGCGGATTATTTCTCGCTTCTTGAAATGCCCAATCCCATGCATCGGCTCTGGTCTGACGGGCGTTGGAACAAGCTTGCGCTTGCACATGGGTGTTACTGGCGTAAGTGCAGTTTCTGTGACCTGTCGCTGGATTATATTTCCCGTTATGACCCGGCTGACGCTGATGTCCTGGTGGATCACATCGAAGCCATTCAGCGCGAAACGGGCCAGAGCGGCTTTCATTTTGTGGACGAGGCGGCGCCTCCGGCGCTCCTCAAGGCTCTCGCTAAAAAGCTCATAGAAAGAGACATTCAGATCACCTGGTGGGGAAATCTGAGATTTGAGAAAACATTTACTCCGGAGCTTACGAGGCTTCTTGCGCGCTCCGGCTGTATTGCCGTCACAGGGGGGCTTGAGGTCGCGTCCGATCGCCTGCTCAAGCTCATGCAAAAAGGCGTGACGATCGAGCAAGTGGCCCGAGTGACCCGAGCCTTCGCTGATTCGGGAGTCATGGTCCACGCATATCTCATGTACGGCTTTCCCACGGAAACGGAGCAGGAGACCGTTGATTCGCTCGAGGTTGTCCGGCAACTTTTTGAGATGGGTTGCATTCAGTCGGCCTTCTGGCATCGATTCTCGGCCACGGTTCACAGTCCTGTGGGCAGGCATCCGGAACGATATGGAATTCGAATCACCACGGATATTTCGAAGGCAAGATTTGCCCTGAATGACCTCGAGTTTGAGGATCCGACGGGCTGTGATCACGAGGCACTTGGTTCCGGGCTCCAGAGAGCGGTGTATAACTATATGCAGGGAGCTGGTCTGGATCTCGATGTGAGGTTCTGGTTCGAGGGGCGGGTCCCAAAGGCCAAAGTCGCGCGGAGTCGAATCAAACGGGCTCTGATATCCGAGCGGACCTGATTACTTCGTCTTCTTTTTCGCGACGGATTTTTCGGCCATTGGCGAGCTGTCATCTTTCAGGTGCGCTGCGCGTTTTGCCGCGACATTTTTCTGCCGGTTCTCCGCAAGAAGCTCTTCAATCGCCCGAAGTTCGTCTTCAAGTTCCCATTTCGCAAGAAGCATGACGGCGAGGTCTTCATGCGTTTCAGGCGCTTTCATGCTCTCGTGAACCTTGAGCTTGTGTCGAATGCCGAGCGATCGCTGAATGAGTTCGATTTTCTTAACCCGATCCATTTTGGTTCCCTGTTCTCAGCGAGTGAGCTGCTGGCGAAGTACATACGACAGAATGCCGCCATGTCTGAAGTACTCGACCTCGTTCGGTGTGTCAATTCGGGTTAAAACGCTGAAAGATTTCTTTGAACCATCCGCCAGCTGGGCTTTGATTTCGATTTTCTTGGCAGGAGCCAGCGATGCAAGCCCTTCAATATCGAAAGTTTCCGTACCGTTCAGACCGAGAGTCTGCCGAGTTTCTCCAGGCAGGAACTGGAGCGGAAGGATTCCCATCCCGACCAGGTTGGAACGGTGAATGCGCTCGAAACTTTCGGCGATGACGGCGCGAATGCCAAGGAGTTTTGGGCCCTTTGCGGCCCAGTCACGGGAAGACCCTGTGCCGTACTCCTTGCCGGCGATCACGACCAGCGGCACACGGTCAGTCTGGTACCTCATGGAGGCGTCGTAGATGGACATCTGCTCGCCATCGGGGAGATGCTTCGTCACGCCCCCCTCAACTCCGGGAACGAGCAGGTTTTTCAGCCGGACGTTGGCGAAAGTTCCGCGCACCATCACTTCGTGATTGCCACGGCGGGAGCCATAGGAGTTGAAGTCAGCGGGCTTCACGCCAAGTTCCATCAAATAGTGGCCGGCGGGCGTCGATTTGCTGAAAGAGCCGGCGGGTGAGATATGATCGGTCGTGACCGAATCTCCGAGCAACGCCAGCACGCGGGCTTTGCGGATGTCGGTGACAGGAGCGGGCTCAGCCGTGATGTCGCTGAAAAACGGCGGTTCCTTGATGTAGGTGGACGACGCTTCCCACTTGTACAGATCGCCTTTCGGGATCTTGGCGCCTTGCCAGTTCTTGTCGCCGTGGAACACGTCCGAGTAGCTTTTACGGAACTGGTTTGCGGTCACGAATTTGTTCATTAATTGGGCGACATCCTGCTCGGCTGGCCAGATATCCTTCAGGAAGACGGGATGGCCACTCGGATCGATCCCGAGCGGGTCTTTCGTCAGGTTCATATTGATATTGCCGGCGAGAGCATAAGCGACCACGAGTGGCGGCGAGGCCAGGTAATTGGCGCGTACCTGAGTGTTAACGCGTCCTTCGAAATTGCGATTGCCCGAGAGCACGGAGGCTACAACGAGTTCGCCGTCCACCACCGCTTTTGCGATGTGATCGGGAAGAGGGCCGCTGTTTCCGATGCAGGTCGTGCAGCCATAGCCGACGACATGAAAACGAAGGCCTTCCAGGTACGGAAGGAGGCCGGATTCAGTCAAATAATCCGTCACGGCTTTGGATCCGGGAGCCAGGCTCGTTTTCACCCAGGGCTTCACTTGAAGCCCCTTTTGGACGGCATTCTTCGCGAGAAGTCCGGCCGCGATCAGCACGCCGGGATTCGAAGTGTTCGTACAGCTCGTGATCGCGGCGATCACGACGGATCCTTGCGTGAGGTGATAGCTGAGACCGTCGGGCTGGGTCACGGCCATTGTCTTTGCGACCGGGCCGAGTGCTGCATCGGGATGCGCCGACGACAGTTCAGGGGCAATCGGGTAAGCTGCATCGGTCGCATGCGTCCACGCGTTGAGAGCGTCTTGGTTCGTGTGCTTGAGCTGGTCGGCAAGCTGCGTGGTCAAAGCCTTGCGGAAGGAATTCCTGGTCTCGCCGAGATTGACCCGATCCTGAGGCCGGGCCGGCCCCGCGAGACTGGGCTCCACTTTTCCGAGATCGAGTTCCAGGATATCCGAATATTCGGGCTCGCGGTTCCCTGGCGTATACCAAAGACCTTGTTCTTTGTAATAAGCCTCGACCAACGGCACCATTGCTTCACGTCCCGTCAGGCGCAGGTAATTCGTTGTCACTTCATCCACGGGGAAAATGCCGCAGGTGGCGCCGTATTCCGGAGCCATGTTGCCGATGGTTGCGCGGTCGGCGAGCGAGAGCCCCGCAAGCCCCGAACCGAAGAATTCGACGAACTTCCCGACAACGCCTTTTTTTCGGAGCATCTGAGTCACAACGAGGACGAGATCGGTCGCGGTGGTGCCGGGTGGCAGTTTTCCCGCCAGCTTGAAACCCACAACTTGCGGAATCAGCATGGACGAGGGCTGCCCGAGCATTCCGGCCTCGGCTTCAATTCCGCCGACGCCCCATCCCAAAACGCCAAGTCCGTTGATCATCGTGGTGTGCGAATCCGTACCTACGAGCGTATCCGGGTAAACCCATTCGACGCCGTTTTTCGAGGAAGTCATCGCAACATGAGCGAGAAATTCCAGGTTCACCTGATGAACGATTCCGGTGTCGGGTGGCACGACTCGAAAATTTTTGAATGCCTCCTGCCCCCACCGCAGGAACTCGTAACGCTCGCGATTCCTCTGGAATTCGAGTTCCGCGTTCACGTGAAAGGCAGAGTTCATTCCGTATTGATCCACCTGGACTGAATGGTCAATGACGAGATCAGCCGGTTGAAGCGGGTTGATTCGGTTGGGATCGCCCCCAAGCTTTTTCAGGGCTGCGCGCATCGCGGCCAGGTCGGCTACCGCCGGGACCCCGGTGAAATCCTGCAGAAGAACCCGGGCCGGCATGAACTGGATTTCGGTGTCGGGTGTGGCCTTGGCGTTCCAGCGGGAGAGCGCTTCGATGTCATGCGCTTTGACGGAGGTTCCGTCTTCGTTGCGGAGCAGATTCTCCAGAAGAATCTTCAACGAGAAGGGCAAGCGATCGAGGTCGGCGCCTGTTCTTTTCGCGAAACTCTTCAGTGAATGGTAGCGGAACTCTTTTCCGCCGACAGAGAGGGTGCTTTCAGTTCCAAAGGAATTTCGATTCTTTGTCATGGCCTTCTGAAACTACACAAAAAGGCCGCTAAACGGAACCGAAAGCGCCTGTGATGGTGTGGCAGCGCGCCTTGGTGCGCGTCATCAGGCGGGGAGATATTCATCGCGGTTTTTCGTTTTTCGATCATTCGCCCGGCGCGTTTTCACGCAGCAGGACGCAAGAAAACCATGACGAGAGCGCAGCAAATAGGCACGCACGCGGGCTTGTCTATCTTGATGTATTAATTAACTGCTTAAATCAATATAGCTCAAGTTGATGGATTCCATTTAAAATCCAAGAGTTAGCGTTCTTTTTGCAGTCGTCCGGGAGTTCTGGGACAGACGGTGGCGATGTAAGGGCAATGTGATGGAAAACGCCTGGTTGCAAAAATATGACGCGTAGTGTTATGTCCTCCGGGTTGGCAAACGTCATAAAACGGCACCCCAGGGGGACACCCAGGGCATGCCCGAGGGATGAATGATTATGTGGAAGACTCTTTGTGCATTTCTTTTTGTGAGTGCGTTGAGCGCTCCTGCATCGGCCCAGGAATTCAGCTGTTACCTCATCGATAATTTTGATGATTGGACAATTCAAGTGGACACGGCGTCAGGTGAAGCGGGTTTTTTCGACAACGACACCTGGACGACGTTGAAACGAGTGGCTTCCGGACAACTCAAAAAGAATCCACCGGAGCGTTTTCATGTGTTTCGAGAGCTGGACTCCCGAAATTCCCCCTTCGGGCTTCTGATTCATTTCAACGAGTACCGGCTTTCCGCCACTTTGACCGAAGATATCGATACCGCGAAACGGCGCGATTACGAATTCTTCTGCAAGCGCGCCCGCTGAACTGAGTTCATATGAGCGTTGAAACGCAATCACCCGCAGCGGTTGCAGAAGACTCAGGCGTTCGCGCGGTCATCGGCGAAAGACTTAGCCTCGAGGCGTTCCTCCAGATTTCCGGAAATCTCGCTGGCTATCCTTTCGTCAAAGTGATCGTCGATCGCGCCAATCGCGAAGTGCCCGTGGTGCATTTCATCAATAACGCGCGCTATAAGTTTCACTCGGATTACATCGCGGAAAATTTTCTCGGCGTTACGCCCGAGGATCTGGATAGTCGCATCGATGAGTTCAATCGCAGTGTTTATCTCGATCCTTCGCGTCGCTTCATGCTCGGGGTGATCGCCTATCAGCTGAAGGGCGAACGGTTCTTCACGCTCGAGACCGTCGAGATCGACAACATGGATCAGGAGATGGTCCTGTATTTCTACCGCGCGGTGAAGAATCATCTCGACATGGAGCTTGCGGTGCTTTTCAAGCCCGCTAATCACATCCAGGAGGCCATCGCCACCTCAACCGATCCGGCTCAGCTTCCCCGGGTCTATGCAAGAGAGCTTTTCGCGTCGGAGGATTTCGTCGCGCTCAATCCTGGAACTGCGAGAGGGAGACTCCGGGCGTTCAGGTCCGAGGCGGAATATAGGAAAGCATGGCATACGCTCGACTGGTACGACATCATTGTCATGGACCGCGTGCCCGAGGATATCCCTCGTCTCTCCGGCATCATCAACGTGCAGCACACGACGCCGTTGTCTCATACCAACGTCCTGGCCTCGGGCTGGCAGGTGCCGAATGCAATCCAGCTTGGAATCTGGAACCGGATCGATCGTGAGCAGCTCGACGGCAAATGGGTGAGCTATAGCGTCGAGCTCACCGGAACCGGAATCGATCTCCTTGCAATCGCAAGACCCGAAGAGGTGAATACGCGCCCCGCGTGGAGCGTTCACAATGTGAAAATCGAAGCACCGGAAACGGTGAATACGCCGATTGCGGTCCTCGATAGCTTGAGAATGAGTGATCGGTATCGTTACGGAACGAAAGCGGCGAATATCGGTGAACTGAGATACCTTCTCGATCGCGGTTCGGAGCGGCTGCTGGGGTTTTACAAAATCCGCCGTCCTCCGCGGTCAAATCTCCTGCCGCACGTCGCGAAGCTTTTCGGGCTGCCGGAAAATTCGGAGCCCGCGAGTCTTTCGCGCGCGGCCTGGGATTTCCTGAAGGCGAATGTGCAGATTCCTCGCGGAATTGCGCTTCCATTTTCCATCCAGCAGGAATTCCTTGAGTCCTCACCAAGAATTCAGCAGATGGTGGGTCGCCTGAAAATGGCGATTGAACTGAACGCGAAGGAAGTGGATTCCATCTGTCTGAATCTTCAGAACATGATTCGGGCCACTCGGATACCGGAGCGCCTCCGGGACACGATTGATGCGCAGATCGCCTCGCATCTGGCTGGCGTATCGAGCTTCGTGGTGCGCAGTTCCTCGAACGCAGAGGATCTGGATGGTTTTTCCGCAGCGGGCATTTATGAGTCGATCAATCACGTGACGACCTCCGAGAACGTGTTTCAGAGCATCAAGGAAGTCTGGGCCTCGCTCCTGTCGCCCCGGAGCGTCCGTCTCCGGAACGAAGTGGGTATTTCGACGGATGATTCCTACATGGGCGTGATCGTCCAGGAAGAGGTGCCTGCGGGAATCGGCGGCGTCATGGTCACCCGTAATCCGATGAATCGCGCGGACTTCAGAAACGTTTACGTCAATGTCTCAGCCAAGTCCGTTGCGGACGTGGTGCAGGGACTGGAGCTTCCTTATCAATACCTTTTCAATACCGTCGAGGGCGGAGGGCGAACAATTTCGATCGGTAACGCGGAAAGCGACCTGAGTACTGAGCAGAAGAAAATGCTCCAGAAGCTCGCGATTTCAGGTCGGCTTCTGCAGTCACATTTTTCGCCCGACTATACCTTCACCTCGCCTCTGGATATTGAGTGGCTGGTGAACAGCGAAGGCATCTTCATCCTGCAGCTCAGGCCTTATTCGAAATGAAACGCGTCATACGCCTGTACTACGGGTTCACTTTCCTGTTTTCTTTGCTGCTCTGGGTCCCCATATTCTACGAATTTCAGAGAAGAGTGGGCCTTTCAGAGGCTCAGATCTTCTCGCTTCAGAGTCTCTATTATTTCGCGTTCTGCTTTTTCGAGATTCCCACGGGGTATATCTCAGACCGCTTTGGCCATCGCGCCAGCTTGAGGCTCGGCGGCGTTCTTCTTGCGTTGGGTAATCTGCTGCCCGTGCTCGGTGTCGATTACAGCTGGTTTGCGGCTCATTTTCTGCTCGTCGCCCTCGCCCGTTCGCTCGTATCCGGAGCGGCGAGCGCTTACGTCTACGATGCTCTTCAGGCCGAAGGTCAGGGGGCGCACTACAGGCGCATCGAGGGAAATGCTCGCGCGATGTCTCTGGCCGGTAAAGTTCTGTTCTGGGCAGGAGTGGGCGCGGCGATGGAATGGCACTTGTCGCTTCCGTATGCGCTTACGGCGCTGGCCTCGGCTGGGTCGGCATTGCTTGCGTGGATGCTTCCTGCTGACAGCGCGCAGTCCAGCCAGGAGGATACGCCCGGCCCTGTTCAGACTTTTCTGGCGATCTCGAGATCCTGGCCCGTTCTGCTTTTCATGATCCAGGGGCTCTCCATTTTTGTCCTTTCCAGAATCTGTCAGATCAATCTGTTTCAGCCCTTGCTTCTGGATCGCGGCCTGAGCGTGGCATCCCTGGGTTTTGTGATGGGTTTGATCACCCTCGCCGAGGCGCTGGGGTCTGCAAGGCCGCAGTGGGTGAGGCGCTGGGCGGGTGATACCGGAGGAGTGTTTGTTCTTACGGTCGTGATCGCCATTTCCTTATCCGTTATGGCAGCGTCGAGTTCCATGGGAGCCGTGCTTGCGCTCGTAGTGCTGTCCTTCGCGACGGGCCTGGCCTATCCCATTCAACGGCAGCTTCTGAATGATGCGATTTCAGGAGCGGGGCTTGGAGCCATTCGGGCCACAGCTCTTTCAGTGGAAAGTATTTTTGATCGGGCGGTGAGTGGAACAGTGGCGCTGGTGCTCGGGCCCGTGCTCGCGATGAAGGCCATGGGGACTTTTCTTTACGGATCAGCCGTGCTCAGCATTGTTGCCGCAGTCGTGATTCTTTTTTGGATTCGGAATCTCAGGCTGGCAACTGCCGCTGCGGACACTGTGTTGGATTGACGAAGTGACGAAGACGATACCAAGAATTTATGCCGTGCTTGTACTTTGTGCGGCAGTCTTTGCGTTATTCGCGAAAGGTGAATTTAGGGGAATATCTCACGATCGTGTCGATGTCCTGGAGCATTGTCATAGTGATGATGCTTGATGGGATTGGAAATATCGATCGTGTTCCCGAGATCGGCAAGGTCGGCGTGCTCACTTTATCCTGCGTAATCAATTTCGTATTGCTGAAGCGCTACATCTCTTAATTGCTGGCATCTTGCGCTGTCTGCGATTAGATTTCTTCTCAAACGGAGGAACTGATTTCATGCAGCTCTTAATTTCCAACCAGTGGATTGTCCCGATTTCCGGCGTCGTCGGTTTGGTTCTCGCTCTTGTTCTTTATCGCTCGGTGGTGTCTCAGCCCGCCGGTACCCAGAAGATGATCGAAATCGGCCATGAAATTCAGACCGGCGCCATGGCGTTTCTCAAGCGCATGTACGTTATTCTTGCCGGATTCATCGCAGTTGTGGCTGCTCTGATGATCTGGAAGATTGGCGCCAATACCGCCATCGCGTTTGTTTCGGGTGCTTTTTGTTCGGTCCTCGCGGGATTCATTGGAATGAAATCGGCGACGAAAGCCAATATCCGCACCGCTGCCGCCGCTAAGGACAAGGGCGAAGGCGCGGCACTGCTCGTTGCTTTCAATGGTGGAGCGGTGATGGGCCTTTCCGTAGCCAGCCTCGGACTCCTCGGCCTGGGAATCCTTTATTTGATTTTCGGGGGTTCGCCTGAAACCGCATCCATTATTAACGGATTTGGCATGGGCGCGAGCTCCATCGCGCTGTTCGCGCGTGTCGGCGGAGGCATCTACACCAAGGCCGCCGATGTGGGTAGTGACCTGGTTGGCAAAGTGGAAGCCGGCATTCCCGAAGATGATCCACGTAACCCGGGCGTGATCGCCGACAACGTCGGCGACAATGTCGGTGACGTGGCGGGTATGGGCGCTGACATTTTTGAATCTTATGTCGGATCGATCATCGCCTCAATCGCCATTGCCGCAACCATGACTGCCGGCACCCTGACGAACCTGGTGGACGAGTCCGTCACCGAGCAATTGGGACGTACCTATCTTGTGGGTATGCCGCTTGCGATGGCGCTGATCGGACTCGTGGCGAGCTATATCGGAATCCTCAGCATGAAGGTGCTGAAAGGTTCGAACCCCGCTGCGGCACTTCGTTTCAGCACCATCATCGCGGCGGTTCTTTTCTTCATCGGTGCTTACGCGTTCATTGCTTCCATCGGAGTGAAGAACAGCGTATTCGTTGCGCTGCTCGTGGGTAGCATCGGCGGGATTCTGATCGGACTGATCACCGAGTTCTACACCGCAAAAGGTCCCGTGTTCCGTATTGCTCATGCGAGCAAGACGGGGCCGGCGACGAATATCATTCACGGGTTGGCTGTCGGTCTTGAAAGTACCGTTCTTCCGGTGCTGGTGATCTGCGCGACGATTTTTTTCGCTTATGAGTTCGCT
>Ga0209518_1005070_pt1 | contig 10197 bp, 10 predicted proteins | sample RifGroB1_FD_183993 | JGI IMG/M metagenome (GOLD analysis project Ga0209518, IMG submission 183993) | Groundwater microbial communities from Rifle, Colorado, USA - Groundwater B1 (SPAdes) (version 2) | ecosystem: Environmental > Aquatic > Deep subsurface > Groundwater | place: Rifle, Colorado... | reverse complement strand
TGGAAGAGTCATGGAAATTTTAAGCGAACATACTTTGCAGGGATGGCTGCAGGGATATACTTTGACAGGAAGGCATGGAATCTTTCCATGTTATGAAGCATTTATGCCGATTGTTGATTCGATGGTCACCCAATATCTTAAATTTTTAAAATTAAGCCTTGATTACAAATGGAGAAAACCTGTTCCTGCATTGAATTATCTGCTGACTTCTGTCGCATGGAGACAGGACCATAACGGATTTTCGCATCAAAATCCCGGATTCATAAATGTTTTGCTGAGCAAAGCCACAGAAGAGCAGCTTGTAAGAGTTTACCTTCCAGCAGATACAAATATGTTATTGGCTGTTACAAACCATGCTTTACAGAGCACTAACAGGGTCAATTTAATTATTTCAGACAAGCAGCTGATAAGACAGTGGCAGACTTATGAGGAAGCATCTGAGCAGTGCAGGACAGGAGCTTCAGTGTGGAAATTTGCAAGCGAAGAGAATCCGGACATCGTCCTAGCAGGATGCGGAGATTACCAGACCCAGGAATGCCTTGCAACAATCAAATTGCTGAAAAAACTTGCACCTGAAATTAAAATGAGATTTGTCAATGTTTCTGAATTAAATGTGCTTGGAGGCCATAATCTATATCCTAATGCCCTGACTGAGAAAAAGTTCGAGGAATTATTCACGAATGATAAGCATGTCATTTTTTCATTCCACGGATATCCTGAAACTATAAAGCAATTATTATTCGACAGGCCGAATACGCAAAGATTCCACATCTACGGCTATATAGAAAATGGGACAACTACAACTCCGTTTGATATGCTTGTCCAGAACAAAGTAAGCAGATATCATCTTGGAAGAAGAGCTGTTGAACACGCAGCCAAGACAAATCCTAAAGTTTCTGCCAAATTCAAGAAACTTATAAGATTTTTTGAGGACAAGATAAAAGAGCACGGAAAATACATAAAAAAGAATGACAAAGACCCAGAAGAAATAAATGGCTGGGCTTGGTAGTGGTTTATGATGAAATTTAAATATCCAAAATTCACATTGTTTTTTGTGACAGTTATTCTTGCATATTTTTTTTATGAAAAAATAAGTTATGGGCCGCTTCACGAAATGATTGTCAGTCTGGGATATTTTGGCTCTTTTATAGCCGGAATGCTGTACTCATTCAGTTTTGGAGCTGCATTTTCAGTTGCCTTGTTTTTAGTCTTTGCAAAAACACAAAATATTTTTATCGCCGGTTTAATTGGAGGTGCCGGTGCTTTATTCAGTGATGCAATTATATTTAGGTTTATCAGACATTCTTTCGCAGATGAAATAAAAAGCATCTCTAGCGAGAGAATAATATGGTTTATTGGAAATAAGCTTCCAGTCTTTATCAAAAAAAAGATTGTTCCCATCATAGGCTGGTTCATTGTTGGTTCTCCGCTTCCGGATGAGATTGGAATTGCTATGCTTGCCAGTTCAAGAATAATTTCAACAAAAATCTTCATGTTTCTCTCGTACTTATTGAATACAGCAGGAATATTTATTGTTCTGCTGATTGGAGCCTGATTATGAACACATTAATCATTAATCCGGGCAGTTCAAATGTCAAGTTCAGCCTGTATGAGAATGATTCTGTCTATATGAAAGGAAAGATTGAGTTTGATAATAAGATAATTAATGCCGTTGGAAAATCAATTTTAAATAAAATAAAGAAGTTCGGCGTCAAAAAAATCGACAAAATTGCGTACAGAGTCGTTTATTCTGGAAAATATAAAGAACACTGCATCATAAACAGCAATGTTCTTAACGAATTGAGAAAAACAACTGAATTAAGCCCTAATCATATGCCTCAGACAATCAAGCTGATCGAATTCTTCATGAAAAATACAAAAGCAGTGCATATCGCATGTTTTGACGCGGTATTTCACAATTCAATGCCGGAAATCTCGAAAATCTATGCAATTCCTTTAAAATTGACTGAAAGATACGATATACAAAGATTCGGATTTCATGGCTTGGCTCATCAGGCGATGAGCGAAAAGGCAGATGCTTCAAAGGTAATTACCTGTCAGCTGGGCAACGGAGTAAGCGTTTCAGCAGTCAAAAACGGAAAATGCATTGACACCTCAATGGGCTTTACTCCATTGGAAGGCTTGATGATGGGAACACGCTCCGGAAATATTGACCCTGCATTGATTGAATATTTATGCAGAAAAGAAAAGAAAAATGTTTCTGAGATGATAAAGATGCTGCAGAAAGAATCCGGACTGAAAGGGATTGCGGGCGAAAGCGATATGATGGTATTATTGAAAAGAAAAGATTATAGAGCAAAGCTGGCTGTTGATATGTTTTGCTATGCTGTAAAAAAACAGATAGGCGCTTATATTGCGGCATTAAATGGAGCCGATTGCATTGTTTTTGGAGGAGGCATTTCATCCAATCCGTCCATAATCGCTAAAATAATGCAGGGGATCAAGGCAAAACATATAGTCTATGATGCGGATGAACAGGAAGTGATGCTCAGAATAAGCAGGAGGTTAAAATGAAAAAAGAAACTGTAAAAGTGTATTCAACACCTGTATGTCACTGGTGTGCTAAAGTTAAAGAGTTTCTCAAGGAACACAAGGTAAAGTTTGAAAGTATAGATGTCTCAAAAGACCACAAGGCTGCCCAGGAGATGATTAAGAAATCCGGCCAGATGGGAGTTCCTGTTGTTGAAATAGGCAAGAAAATCATAATCGGCTTTGAAGAGGAAGAAATACGGGAAGCTCTTGATTTATAGGTTTAATGCCGCGCCCCGGCCTGATTATTTTTATTTTAATTATTATAAAACAAAAAAGTTTTGCCGTTAAAAGTTAGCATCGGCTCGCGATTTAATCCTGAATTATCGGAAATCGTTGATGCCCTGCGGGGGTCGCCCCTCTCAACTCAGTTTATTCTAGCTTAAAAATCGCTCGCAATTGATGCTAACTTTTAATCAAGACTCGGTAATGGTGCTGACTTAAATTAGCCCTATTTATAGGTAAATTTTATAAATACTATAACCCTATACTGAGCTTTAGAGGTGTTTAATATGACAAAAACAAGCGCTATAAGCTGGACGGCATTAGTTCTATTGATTGTAGGTGGCCTTAACTGGGGACTTGCACTTTGGAACATCAATCTGGTGACTGCTCTGTTAGGAGCGGGAACTTTGACAAATGTTGTCTATGGACTGGTTGGTCTTTCAGCATTGTATGAAATATACTATGCATGGATCAAATAGAACTGATTTCTTTTTTATTTATTTTTTATATTGCAAACTTTTTTAAACACAAAGTAATTAATAGCAAGATATGGCTAAAGATATGAAAGAACAGCCGAAAGTAAAGAGAATAACGCTCGGCCTAATTTTATCGTGGGTTTTTGCATTGTTCTTTTTTTATATGGCAGTTATAATAACGCTGTTCTTTCTTCCTATAACAAAAACTTTCTTAAGAGAAAGGCTTCACATAGAGCTGTCCAGAACATTAAAAATTACAATACTTATCATTTTATTGATTATTTATGGACTGACCTTGCCTAAGCAGGAAACTGCAGCAACTCAAGAAAAAAACATTTCAGAAATAAATAAAACACATTCCATTGGAGAGAAAATTGTCTCTGGTGATTTTTCATACGTGATTCACAGCGCAGTAAAAAAAGACAGCGTAACACTGATGGATAATCAGGGGAAAACTGGAGATGCAAAGCCAGCAGGAATATTTATTGTTCTTGATGTAACAATGGAAAACATCATAGATTCAACAAAAATTCAGTCTAGCATTCCAATAAAGCTGGTTGATGATAAAAACAGAATATTTGATTTTAATCCAGCAATCAGCAATATGCTTCCCACAGCACTTATACCCGGCCAGATGCAGCCAGGGCTTCCAAAAAGAGGAGAAATTGTTTTTGATGTCCCTGTTGGGAATTATAAGGCAGAAATATCCAGCAATAGATTCACTTTCTTTTCAAAAGAAAAACCGAAATATGTTAATTTAAAATAGATTATTTAAGTACTTCTAATCCGGGGAGCTTCTTTCCAGCGAGATAATAAATCAAAGCACCGCCGCTTAAGCTTACATAACCTATTTTCTTTTTGTTTATGCCAAATCTCTGCATTGCTGTTGTTGTGTGGCCTCCAGCAATAACCGAGAATGCCTTGGACTGCTCAACCGCTTTCAGAATATTAAATGTCCCTTTCTCAAATCCTTTCATTTGTGAATAACCCGGAGTTCCTTTCATAAAGATTGACTTCGCTTTTTTAATTATATCGCAGTATTGTTTTATTGTTTCAGAACCAATGTCTAAGACTCTGTATTTGGAAGGCATATCATTCAGGCTTATCTCTTTTCTTTTTCCGTTCATATTTAGCGCCAAATCAACCGGCGTCTTGATATGTTTTGACTCTTTTTTAATAAAATTATTAATTTGTTTTTTTCTTTCATTTTCTGCTCCTAAATCAACACCTTTCGCCAGCAAACAAACTAACGCAGGAACTCCTGCAGACAAAATGTTCTTTTTATTGAACAATAACGCAACATCTTCCACTTTATCCCCGCCTAAGATGAAGACTGCATTTTTTGTATCTAACCTGTCCAGATTTTTTAATTCCATCTCCATAGTCCTTCCAATGCAGGACTTCAGAACTTTCGGAAACTCTGTTATTGAAGTTTGTTTTCTGTGTGACACAGAGAAAGCATCATTGACATAATAATCAAACAAAGGGGCCAGTATTTTCACCAGTTTATTGTCTTTTTTAGGCTCTAATTCTTCTTTTAAGAATCTTAAATTTTCCAGCAGCAAAACTTCGCCGTCTTTTAGTGATTTAATTGCAGTTACGGCTTTATTTCCGATAATGTCATTAACAAACCTTAATTTTGGAATGAAACACTTTAGTAAAGTAGAATGCTGAACTAAACTTATAAAATCAGAGCTTCCCGGCCTTCCCTGATGCGCGATTAAAACAACTTTTGCCTTCTTTTTCATTAATTCTTTAATTGTTTTTACTGAGGCTGAATACCTATCGGAAAATGAAACTTTTCCGTTTCTTACCTCGCTGTTTATGTCAATCCTGACTAAAACACGCTTTCCTCTGAAATTGAAAGAGTCTAACGTCTTATACATAGTACAGCTTAGGAATAATGGGTTTTTAAGGTTTAGGGTAGCAATCTTAATAAACTCCAATTAAGTAATACTATTTTTATGGATGTTATGCCTTGTTAAGCGAGAACTACGGAGAATAACTACAATATTAACATCCTTTGGAGTAAAAATGTTAAAATGAAAAAGATAATTTTATTATTAATTCTGGCTGTTTTTATCACTGGTTGTAATAAGGAAATAGAAAATACTGCAAAAAAATTATTGCCATCCGCAATTTCCAAAGAAGAAAAAATAGAAGTTACGTCTCCAACTGCCCAAAATGAAATAATTAATGAATCCGAGGAAAAGCCAATAGGGATTATAGAGCAGGAACCAATTATAGAAAAAACAAACTGGCCAACTTTTCACGGCAATACAGCACGCACAGGCTATTCACACTCTAAATCCCCTTCAACTCCCAATAGTTTATGGAAATATACAGTAAGTGGCTTTACGGGGAAAGAAATCGATAGTCTTGATGCAAACTGGCCGATAATTGATGATAACAAAGTTTTTTTAGCGATATCGAAAATTTTTGCAATAGAACTTAAAACAGGAAAAGATCTGTGGAGCTTTGGAGAAAAAACAAACTTTTATGCCAGAGGTCTTGTTGTGGGCAATGAAAAATTATTTGCCACCGTGAATGATAATGATAATCTTAAAAGCATCTCCGCAGGATTCGTTTATGCTTTAGACAAAAATACTGGAAAATTTTTATGGAAATACCAAACCGAAAAAGGCATATCTCATTCATTGCCTCTATTTGCTGGCAGTAAAGTTTTTGTGGGCGATGATTCCGGAAAAATATATGCTTTAGACTCTGCTACAGGCAGCTTAATTTGGAAAAAACAATTAGATGCAGAGGTTATCCACTCATCGCCCTCTTTTGACAATAATGCAATATTTGTTGGAACAGAAGGCTCACAGAAATCTAACTCTTTACCAAGTTATTTATATGCTTTAAACGCATCAGACGGCTCTGAACTGTGGAAATTTAAAATTGATTATCTTACTGGAAAATTAAATTTAGTCCACTCCACACCGGCTATTTTAGACAGCGTAGTTTATTTTGGAGCAGAAAACGGCTATTTTTATGCTTTATCAAGTAAAGATGGAAATTTAATTTGGAAAGAAATAATAGCCTCTGGTTCTGAAGAGCTTGTTGGTGTCTCTTCTGCCGCCGCATTAGGGTATGGAAAGATTTTCATCGGCACTTATGAAGGAAATTTTTTTGCTTTGAATCAGAAGGACGGCAAAGTGGTATGGGAATATAATTTTGGGAAATCTAATGCTGATTCCTCTCCTGTCCTAGCTGATAATAAAGTTTATTTTGGGGTTGGTGAGGGAGGAGACGGATACTTTTACAGTTTTAATGCTAACAATGGAGAAGTTATTTGGAAAGAGAAACTAGGAGGATCATCCGGGGCTTTAGCCGAAGGAATTTTAATTGTTCAGAATAAACTAGCTGAAGAAGAATTAAAACCGGAAACGCCGGTAATAATAGCCTTTTCAGACAAAGGAAGCGTGACAAAATGAAAATATTTGGAAAGGAACTCAGAGAGTATATTTGGCCGATTAGATACTATATTATCGGTGCTATTTTAGCGGTTATATCACAATACTATGTGGCAGTTCCTTTAAATAATCGATTTTCTTTCATTCTTAATTTAACGCAGGCTTTATGGACGGTAATGGTGGCTTTATCAGTAATTAAGCTTACTTTATATTACGATTTTACTTTTAAGAATGTTCTGTTTTTAGGAGTATTGTACTCTTTTATCATTCATGGACTTAAAGCGTTTGTATTCAGGGTGTTTTTATTTCCTTATCATGGATTTTCGGCTGGGCAAGTGCACTGGTATTTATTAAATAGATTTCTTTATGGCAGTTTTTTAGTGATGATTATTATAATCATCCTGGGATTTATGTTTATCAAGTTAAAAAATAATCCAGAAGTTATAAAATCTTTTAGGTGGCTTAATATATGAAAAAAATCTTGTTTGGAATAATATTTTTCTTGATGTTTTCAGCTGTTTTTGCCAATTCTCCGCCAAAATTAATGGAAGGACATGCAGAACCGCCTGTTGCTACGCCTGACACCCTTATTGTTTATCAAGTTAAGTACACCGATGGAGATGGTGATGCTCCAGAATATGTAAGAGTTATTTTTACGGGGATTACAGCAAAAGATATGAGGAAAATAAGCGGAGATTATAAAACAGGAGCAGTATATGAATTCAGCTGGAAACAAAATGATAGTTTCGACTATCGCTTTGAAGCAAATGATGGAAAAGAGACTGCTAAACTACCTTGGTATGGCGGCACTTTGGCTCCTGTTAATGTCGTTTCTGAAAAATTAGAAAGCAACAGAATTTATTTCTTCTTCAGAAAAAGTGATGAGCCGCTTTGGAGTTATGATCTTGAAGAAAACCAAGTGCAAAATGTTGTAATTTCTGATAATGGGAACTACATTGCTGTAAAAACAAATAATTATATTTACTTTTTTTCTAAAGAGGGTAATCAGCCTTTATGGAAATATCAGTGCGAAGATGAAGCAGAAGACCCCTCCGGGGGAAGTGGTTGGGTTGATATATCCGCTGACGGAGAATATGTTGCAGGCGGTTGCCGTGAATCTGTAAATTTCTTTTCAAAAAGCGGAAAATTAGAATGGACATACAAAGGAGATATTGGCATCTATGCTGTTTCTATCTCCGCTGACGGAGAATATGTTGCTGCGGGAACATCATTTAGTGACGAGCTTATCTTCTTTTCCAAGAAGAGCGATAAACCAATTTGGAAATACCAGGCAACATCAGATGTCCACGGATTGTCTGTTTCTTCTGATGGCAGTTTAGTTGCTGCCGGGTCTCATTCTCCAGAAGAAATTGCCTATCTTTTTTCAAAGGAAAGTAATGTTGCATTGACAAAATATAAGACCAGTCCGGATGCTCCTGTTTGGACGGCAGCGATGTCGAGGGACGGAAAATATACTGTCTATGGGCTGGATAGCGCAGATACATACACTTCAATTTTTCTTTTCTTAAATAATAAAAATACTCCTTTAAAAACATGGAAAACTGATTGGTGGGTTCGCTCTGTAGATATTTCTTCTAACGGCAAATATCTTGTCGCCGGAAGCGGAGACCATAACGTATATTTAATCGATAGGGATAAAGATGAACCATTATGGAAGTTCAAAGCTGACGAAAGGATCGGTTCTGTTTCAATCTCGCAGGACGGGAATTATATCGCTGCAGGAAGCAAGGATAAAAATATCTATCTTCTCTCCAAAGAAAGCAAAATTCCGTTATGGAACTATAAAACTGATTCTTGGGTTGATAGTGTCGCAATCTCGGCTAATGGAACTTACATTGTAGCTGGAACAGGTGCTGCCAACTATATGTCTGAAGGACATCACCCAATTTATAATCCGGAAAAACGTTTAGAGAAAAAGATCGGAGCGGGGAATGAAAAAGATGAAGAAAATTCTGAAAGAAAAGCAGTTTGCGGGGATAAGGTTTGCGAAGGTACAGAAACCTATGGAAGTTGTCCTAAGGATTGCTGCGGTGAAAGTTGTGATTTTGCAGAGAATGTTTCTGAAAGAAAGGATATCATTAAAAAGGGGGATACTAACCAAATAAAAAAAGAAGGGTTATTCGGGAAGATAATTAGCTTTTTTAGGAGTCTGTTTGGAAAATGAAAAAGATAATATTGATTCTGATGCTATTGATTTTTATTACAGGATGCGCTGAAGCGGAAATAAAAAAAACAATACCTGAGCAAACGCCCGTTAATATAGATAAAGATACTATAAATAAAGAAACCGAGAAGGAACAGGTTAAAACAGAAGCACCAAAAATTGCTGCCTGGAAAGCAGGCGGCGCGGCAATACCTGGAAAATATGCTGATGCTGACATTGTTGATATTGGAAACGGAAAATATAGATTGTATTACTCTGCTGAACCGGAAATTTCAGATTTTAAAGGACAGGTATATTCGGCAGTTTCTTCAGATGGTATAAACTGGAATCAAGAAAGTGGAGAAAGAATGGAATGGGCAACTTTTCCGTCAATAATAAAGCTTCCTGACGGAAGATACAGGATGTATTTCCAAAATCAGGGAGCAATCAAAAGCGCAGTTTCTTCAGACGGTCTTTCCTGGAATCAGGAGCCTGGAACAAGGATGGATAAGTCAAATAATGCCGGATTAAACCTGGAAAATGCCGCTGCACCGACAGTAATAAAGTCAGGAGATAACTACATCATGGTTTATAGAGGGACAATAAATGAAAAATATCCTGCGCAGGTGCCGAACAGCAATATTCAGATGTTTTTATGGGCAGTTTCAAAAGACGGATTAAATTTTGATAAGAAAGGAATTGCTTTAGACAGCAGGAATGAAATGTTTTACGGTCTGCTTGACGGACCTGAATTCACAGAATGGGATGATGGAGCAATACGATTGTATTTCTGGTCTTATAAAGGAGTTTATCATGTTACTTTCACTGATGAAAAATTCTCAACACCGGAATTTGACTACACGACATCTTCAAATATTCAAACTCCTTTCCCCGAAAATCCTCCCGGCGACCCTACTTTGGCAAAAATCAACGGAAAGTGGATGATGTATTACGGACAGCATACAAAAGGAATACATTACGCCGTATTGGAATAAATAAAGTGAGACATTGGAATTCTTCATTATGATAATAAATATTATTAAGTAAATCAAACACAACTCTATGTCTTCTAAATAAATCAAATAAATCTGCTCATTTCACAAGAATAGTACCTTTCATATTTGTATGGAGGCTGCCAAAAATACAGCCAGAACTGACAGTACTAGAATTATTCTGCATTTTTCATATAAATCTCTCCATCATCCTAACAACATCAACAACTCTTTGAGAATATCCGTATTCATTGTCATACCAGGCAAGGATTTTGACCATATCGCCTTCTTTCTGAGTTAATTTTGAGTCAAACACAGCTGAAAACGGATTTGCGATTATATCGCTTGAAACCAGTTCATCTGTTGAATAT
>Ga0209518_1005066_pt1 | contig 10206 bp, 11 predicted proteins | sample RifGroB1_FD_183993 | JGI IMG/M metagenome (GOLD analysis project Ga0209518, IMG submission 183993) | Groundwater microbial communities from Rifle, Colorado, USA - Groundwater B1 (SPAdes) (version 2) | ecosystem: Environmental > Aquatic > Deep subsurface > Groundwater | place: Rifle, Colorado... | reverse complement strand
GCCTCGTTGAGGATTCTCATGGCGGAAGAAGGGGCCATAATAATAGAGCATGACCGGCTGAGGCCAAGCGACCATACCGTTCTCAATATACGAGCGCATGATCGACGCGGTTCCTTCAGGACGGAGCGCAAGGTGGTCACCTCCTTTTGTGCGAAGCGTGTATGTTTCCTTTTCAATAATGTCGGTGCCTTCCCCTACACCCGAAGTGAATACGCCTTCTTTTTCAAGTATAGGCGTTTCAATGGGCTTGAAGCCGTAATACACGGCAACCTCCGCCGCTTTCTCGAAAAATCCTTGGTACTGATAATACTCGCTGTCAATAACATCTCTCATTCCTCGAGGACTTCCAAACGGTTCCTTCTTTCCTGATTTTTGTTTTTCTTTTGCCATAGTGATTGTAGGTGGTTAGAATTTGGGCTCTAGGGGGTTAGGGGTAAAAAACCTGTTCGCCTATTGTCTAGCGCCTAATCTGCTGTTTCATTGTTGTAATTTCCCGGCAATACCGCGGCGGATGCTATAGGGAGGAGGCGCACCAGCGCGCGTCCTACGACGAGATCGCGCGGCACTACTCCCCAATAACGCGAATCGGAACTTGCCGCGCGGTTGTCTCCCATTACAAAGTATTCTCCTTCGCCAAGCATTTTTGTCATCGTGTCGTTCTTTGTATATTTTATATACGGCTCACTCATCGCAAACCCCTCTGGGTGTTCCATATTTTTGATCGTTACCGCACCATCACGTATCTCAAGCGTTTCATTGGGAAGTCCGATAACGCGCTTGATAAAAAATTTCTTAGTATCATTTGGGTAGCGGAGAATAATGACATCACCTCGCTTGGGATCGCCGAGATGATATGAAAGTTCATCAACGATGAGATATTGCCCGGTGGCAAACGTGGGATCCATGGAACTACCGCTCACAATGAACGGCTGTGCGATAAACATGCGGATCGGCGTGACGATAATAAGTGCAAGAACGATAAATTTTATCGTGTCCAAGAGCGAGCTTCCGATTTTTTGCCCTTTCGCTTCTATTTGCGGTTCCAGATTCTTTTGCTGTCCATCCATATATAGAGTTTTTTGCTATTTAGGGCTTAAATGTCCGATTTAGTGCTCACATAGTAGTACAAAAAAGACCTTAACGCAAATTCAACGCGGACTTGCGCGGAATGGACGCTGACTGGCGCTGAAAAATGAAATCCCAATTTCTTCTGTCGCCAACAAGGCCCGACCTTAAGGTTCCCAAGGTCGGGCCTTTTCTCATAATTATGTTACTATAATTATGAACATTTATGTCATACATCATCGCAGGACTTGGAAATCCGGGAGAGAAATATGAAGGAACGCGCCATAATACGGGGCGGATGGTGCTTGAACACTTTGCAAAAAAGATAGAAGCGGGGGAGTGGGAGGAGAATAAAAAGATCAAAGCGCGCGTTGCGGAAGGAAAAATTGGAAGAGAAAAGATTACCCTTGTCGAGCCGGAAGCATTTATGAATAATTCGGGTAAAAGCTTAACCTCTCTTGTAAAGAGCAAAAAAGCGGCAGGAGAGCTCGTGGTTATTTATGACGACCTCGATCTTCCACTCGGGACATTAAAACTCTCATTTGATCGCGGTTCGGGCGGACATCGCGGACTTGAATCAATTATCAAAGCGCTTAAGACGCGCGCATTCATTCGGCTTCGTGTCGGCGTTTCTCCCGCAACTCCGTCCGGCAAACTCAAAAAACCATCAGGCGAGAAAGCAGTGATAGATTTTATTTTAGGGAAATGGAAGCCGAAAGAAGTTGAGGCGTTCAAAAAGATACTCAAAAAAACATCCGAAGCGCTCACACTCATTGTTTCCGAAGGAAGAGAGAAAGCGATGGGGGAGGTGAATTAAAATCACGCAGACTTACGCGGAATAGACGCTGACTAACGCGGAAAAACTAGCAAGTTAGAAAGTTGAAAGTTTTAAAGTTGAATAGCATATTAAACCAATGAAAAGAAACACCTACCTCTGGGCACTCTACGATTTTGCCAATTCAATAGTAATGATCGTTTTCTTGTTCTACTTTTCCCAGTGGCTGGTAATAGACAATAATAAACCCGATTGGTGGTTTAACGCATCTCTTATTGTCTCTTCGGTGTTTTTTATTTTAACTGCACCAACCCTAAGTCGTCGCCTTGATTTTAGCCGCCGTAAATTATCAGGATTACGGGTCACTACTGTTATTACATTCCTGCTCTACCTATTGGTAGCACTCATTACACTTTTCACACCCACTCACACACTAGAAGCAGCAGTAGTATTTACATTCGCTCTTTATTTCTACCTCATAAGTTTCATTTATTATACTCCGATGCTTAACGATATATCGGATGCCGGGAATAGGGGTTTTGTATCGGGATTGGGTCTAGGCGCTAATTATGCTGGTCAAGTTATCGGACTTCTTATCACATTGCCCTTAGCAACAGGAGTAATATATTTCTTTGGCGCCGAGGGGAGGGCGCAAACCCTTCTTCCCGCAACCATACTTTTCGGTTTATTGGCGGTGCCACTTTTACTGTGGTATAAAAATAAGGAAATATATCCACAATCTAAAAAGGAAAATATTAATACTGAATTCTCTAGAATTAAAGATACCTTCAAACTTATTTTTACTAATAAGAATTTAACCTTTCTTATTTTGGGGTATTTTTTATTCAGTGATGCTCTTCTTACGTTTGCAAATAATTTTCCGCTTTTCTTAGAGAAAGTTCACGGTGCATCGGATTCAGTAAAGACATATCTAACCGCAGGTATTCTTACGTTGTCAGCTATAGGCTCAATAATTGGCGGGAAAATCGCGGACATCAAGGGGGGAACTCGTACATTGATGTGGATACTTGTTGCCTGGGTAGTTTTGTTTCCCCTCATCGCATTTGCGCCATCATTTGCCATGGTTATTATCGCGTGTTTGATTGCAGGGCTATTCTTTGGACCTGCTTGGGGCGTAAGTCGGTCTTTGGTATCTGAATTTTCACACAGAAAGTTTGAGGCAAGCTCATTTGGTTTTTACATCCTCGCTGAGCGCTTCGCGACGTTCATAGGGCCGATTGTCTGGAGTATCGTTTTATCCACAACGGCGTCTCAAGGGCCAGTCAGTTATTCATATGCAATTTTTGGAATGGCTATCCTGATCTTTATAAGTATTTTTTTCATTAGAAAAATATCTCCGCCTGTCTTAAATAAAGTTCCACAAGTTTGATTCTTAACAATAAAAAAATTACAGAGATTTGACTTCCATAACTGATTCTCGTTTTTTAAACCCTTAAAAAGATTTTTTTCTTTTTAGAGAATACAAAATTACTAATTTATATGGAAAAAACCAAGAAGACACTATGGTGGATAGACAAAAGAATCGAAAATTATCTTTCTCTATTAACCCACATAGTGCAGGTTTATACAAAGGATGATAAGAAATCAAAAAAAGCCAAATTTTTACTTAGAACAGCGCTTAGAACCGCCTTTTTTCTAGATTTTCATTCTGAAACGAATGATAGCGATTTTTTAAAAGAAGCCAGTGGATATAGAGAACTAATGTACTCAAATATTTCTAAAAAAGATAGACAAGGCTTAGAGTTAGTAGAAGCCAAAATAATAAAGCTTTTTGATTATGAAAAACAAATCTGGACAAAGATAAAGAAAGGACAGCAGGTTTCTAATGAAGAAATAGAAAAATTTTGGCAGATGAAATCAGCAGACGCTTTATTTTACAGCAAAGTAATAAAAATCTTTACAGGTGATAAAGATTTTACCTTACCAATTTATGTTTATACTCAGATTCTTGACGTTGGTTTGGATTTTAGAGAATACGAGAAAGATTTTCAAAAGAACAGCCCAAATATTCTTTATATGAAACTGAGCCAAAAGGTTTCAATTGACCAAATTCCTCAATTAAAAAAAGATGCGATTAAAGAAGCTGTCTCTTTAGGTGTTCATTTAGACTTAGAGGAGATTGTAGAAAAATTAGCAAAACAAGTTTCTAATTTTGATTTTGGGGCATGCCCTGATTTAAAAGAAGCAATAAAACAAAGACACAAGGAATTTTATGAAGAATTGTTCCCTACATAACCATATCCATTTGTTGTTTCCGAGGGAAGGGAGCAGGCGATGGGGGAGGTGAATTAGTTAGAAAGTTTAAAGGTTGAAAGTTGAAAGAAAAACAAGAAAAAAATCCAAGGGTGTCCCTTGGATTTTTTACTTATATAAATACTAGGAAAAATTTTCTGATTTTACGGGATAGATTACTAAATTTTTTAATAATCGCTCGGTCTATCGAAAAAACAACTACACATCAAGCCCGATTTTCTTGTGTATAGCGATCAGTTTCTTTGTCTTTATTTCTTTTGCTTGTATTGCCATCAATATTTTCGCCTGCTTTTTTGTGATGTTCATTTTATCTAAAAGCTCGCGCCGCGCGATCGGCAACACTATATTTTCCAATGCTTTTGCAACTTTTTTATTTCTCGCGATTTTTGCCGTTTTCCAAGCCGCCATCAGCGACACCACAATCGGCGAGAATCCTTTAAGTGCAAGGAATGTATGGCGGGGGTCGTATCCGACGAATTCCATCGTCCACAACTCAACATTAAAAAACACTTTTTTATCAATGAGCACCGGGGTCAGGCGTTCGATATGTTTATCCCTCATAGGGATATGTCTCCCTTCATACAAATAATGACAAAATACTTTCGTCCAAATATTATGTTTGAATATGGCTAAGTTTGTAATCATGAATAAATTATACCGCAAACCGTTCAATTTCCAATACAGACGCATTCAATTGACCCGATAACTTGAAAGCTTGCCGTCACCAAAAAAGTCAATTCGAGAAAAATCCAATATATGCCCCCCAACTTGGAAGCGAAGCCTCCAAGTTGGGGGGCATATATGAAAAATGGGGACACTGGCGAATAACTAGACGTCGGACGTCTAGTTATTGTCTAGTTAGGAAGAATGAATGAGGAAGGATGGGTGGGGATAAGAGGGGACTTGCGCGGAGGTGTTGGGGGGGGGTAGAATTAAGTTGAAAGTTTTAAAAGCAAGGTTAAAAGTTTCCGCCAAAAGAATTTGCGTCAGCCAGAGGATAGTTAGCCCTTGGCCGAAATCACGCTATTTTGTTTGGAAAAAGTTATCAACTAAGATCTAAAAACTATGAACCCGGAAAAACTTGGCAGTACTGTTGTAGAAAACAAGGAGCAAGCGTATGTGGAAGCACTCGCGTTTAATGACCAAGTGACAAAAGAAACGGAAAGAGTACTCCATGAGCGCGGGATTGACACATTGAGTCCGAGCGACTACGAGAAGGCAAAAGAGGACGTGGAGCGTGAAATCATCCGTGAAAAGCTTAAGGCTGATCCATCGCTTGACGAGATACGCATCGAAGCCGCGAGTAAAATAGAAAGTGCCGAGAAAGAAATGGAAGGAGTTTTGAAAGAGGCGGGGGCGAGTGAAGACGACATTGATGTTTCGCGCAGGAAATTTTTGAAGTATTTCGGTTTGGGCGCTACCGCAATCGCGGCAGGCGCAATGCTGGGAAAATCAAACGAAGCGGAGGCGGGGGAATTGACGCAAAAAGCGGAGAAGATAGAGCGAAGCCTCCTTGCGTTTGAAGCTGAAATTGAAACAAATACTGAAATGATCGGCATTTTTGCTGCGTTAAGCGAGGATGAAATTGAAGCAATCAACAGTGGCGTTATCAAGCAAAAGAATAAGGAATTTCAGAGAGCGCGAAATTTTGCTGTTCCAGGATTACTGGCGGGGACCATGGCTGGCACGGCTATAGGTATAGATTATGCGGAAAAAAGCGGAGGAGGAATCAGAAACGTTACGCATCCCTTATTGGGGATGGTTGCTGGTGCATTATCGGGAATGGAATTAGGACTTATTGCTCATCGTGGTACACGCCGGGAGGAAGAAATTTCAGTGGACGAAATTACGGAACATCGCCTTACGCAAGTCGACGATTATTTCAAGAAAAAATTTTCTCACGACGGAAAGATGTCAAGAATCAGCATGAATGATGTAAAAAATGAGATTATACGGCTCAATGACGCCAACAAAGAACTCAAACAAAAAATAATGAAAATTCGTAAAGCATTTAGAGACCTTTAATTCCGCTTAATCCTTTCAAGTAGTTTTTAACCGCTTTTATATCCTCCAAATTTTCCGGTCTCAAAAAATCCAAGGCAAGGCCTTGGATTTTTTTCAACTATGCTATCTAGTTTTTTGGCTGCTCTTATTTACTTTCTACTTTCTTGCTTTCATCAATGAACGCAAGAGTCATTTTTTGGTCTTTCGGTTCAAATACCATAATTTGGAAGGTGTAGGTCTTGCCGAGTTCAAGCGCCGCCTTGAGTTTATCCGCAGAGCCGAATTCTGAAACATGCACGAGACCTGCAACACCTTCTTCAATAGCGACGAGTGCGCCGTATTGGTTGAATTTGATCACGACACCTTTCACAATTTCTCCTTTTTTGTATTTCTTTTCCGCGTTTTTCCACGGATTTTCTTTGAGCGCCTTAATAGAGAGTGAAACTTTTCCGTCTTTGATCTCAATGATCTTTACTTTCACCTTATCGCCAACTTTGAAAAGTTTTCTCGGATCTTCGACAAGCGCCCAATCAATTTCGGAAATGTGAACAAGCCCTTCGAGACCATCCTCAACCTTGACGAACACACCGAAGTCAACAATGCCGGTGATGGTACCGTCAATTTCTTCACCCACCTTGTATCGCTCAATAATTTCCTTCTTTTCTTTTTGGTTCGGATCTTTTTCGGAGAAAATAAGTTTGCCCTCCTTAGGAAGCGCGGAAATAATAGAGACCGTGATCTTTGTTCCAATGAGTTTTTTCAGTTCCTCCAGAATCCTGTTTTTGTCGCCGTCTTCAACGCGAGGATAGTGTTCGGTTTTAAGCTGGGATGCGGGCAAGAACCCTTGAATGCCTTGCCACTCGAGAATAAGTCCTCCCTTGTTCGCGTCTTTGATGGGAATTTCAAGAACTGTTTTATTTTTGATCGCTTCTTCCGCTTCCTCCCATGTGCGCGCTTGGCGAGCTTCTTTGAGTGAGAGCTCGACATACCCGTCTTCATTTTCACGGTCAACGACTTTCGCGCTGATGACATCACCCACATTGAGTTTCTTGATAACATCGCGGGCGTTCATAAACTCGCGTCCGTAGATGATGGCGGTACCGAACGTACCGAGGTCAATGTAGACCGCTGATTTTTCGATATTTACGACCGTCCCTTCAACCAGGTCGTCTTTCTGCGGAAGTTCAGGAGTATTCTTAAGAAGCTCTCCCATAACGGAAATGACTTGCGGCGATACTGCCTGCGCGGCCTCGTTTTCTGTAACTGTTTTTGTCATGTAATATTTTGTAGCTGATTTTTCATCGGCGAGAATTAAAAATCCCGCATGAAGCGGGTATTGTCTTAATACGCTTCAGGGTCCCCATGAGATGGCGGTTTCGCCTATCTCATGGGGGGTTATCCTTTTGCTCTAGTAATTATTCTATTGTTGAAAAATCAGAGTTACCCATAGTGTACACGATAGTGCCCTTTTTGCAAATAGCACGCTGAATGCCGCGGACTATACGCCGACCGCCGCAGAAATAACTTACCATTCGAACTTAGACATCCGATGTCCAAGTAAAATAAAAAGGGCGGCCATACAAAATTCGTATGGTCGCCCTCGCGTGCATGACGCTGGTTGTCTTCAGCTTATACCGTCCTCTTCCGATATGCTGATGGCAAGGTGGTCATGGTCAGGCCTTGATGTCGCCGACGCCTTCGCCGATGGGCGATCCGCCCTTGGTTCCCCAGGGGAGTTCGCCGAGCCCGACGCCGCCGGAGGTCAGGTTATTGCCGATGGTACTCTTGGTCACTAAAGAAGAAGTTGCGCCTTGCATTCGCATACGTATTGCTCCTTCCCCGACATGGGGTTTTGTTGACATTTTGGCCGGGATGGCCGTACAACGCTTGAAACCTTTTCTACCCTTTATATTATTTATACGTTGCGTCTTGTCAAGCCCCGTACGAAGTTGCCGTTGTTTTATCGCCCGATTGGTATAAATCTTCCCTAGGGGTATGTTTTTGAGAAAATGGGCAATAAGGATGATTGCAACTTCTAACGGGGTCAAGTACGATTGCCACCATGCGCCATGCCGGGTATCGGATAAACCACGCCGGCTTCTTTTTCTTTCTTGATCCGCTCGTAGATTTCTTCGCGATGAACGGGAATTTCTTTCGGCGCATGAATGCCGATACGGACTTGATTCCCTTTGATACCAAGCACGGTGACTGTTACATCATCACCTATCATGAGTACTTCACCGATCCTTCGGGTTAAGATTAACATGTTGTGCCCTCCGCACGTTATGTATAGGTACTGCTATGAATAACAATAACATACTTTAAGAAATTTTGCAAGCCCGCATGAGTCGATGTTCTAAAACACCATATTTATAGGCATAGTTTTGTATTTTAAAAAACTCTGATACAATACTATCTTATGATTATTACATACTACGGTGGGGAATTCTTTAAGATCCAGACGGGAGATATCACGATCGCCTTTAATCCAATAGGGAAAGATTCGACATTAAAAACTTCAAGATTTGGCGCCAATGTTGCGCTTGTTTCTCTCAATCACGATGATTTTAACGGCGCCGACCAACTCTCTTATGGCGACAAAGTGCCATTTGTTATTTCAGGACCGGGCGAATACGAAGTGGGAGGAATTTTTATCAAAGGATTTCCGACAGAGACGGTGTATAAAAAAGAAAAAAGGATCAACACGATCTACTCGGTGATGTTTGACAATATTTCACTCTGTTTTCTTGGCGCGTTGTCTGATCCAAAATCAATTGGAAGCGAGACCAAGGAGGGAGTGGGGGATGTCGATATTCTTTTTGTACCCATAGGAGGAGGCGATGTACTTGCGCCTTCGACCGCGCACGAAGCGTCGCTTTTGTTTGATCCGAAGATGATCATTCCGATGTATTATGAAGGGGACGGAAAAGGAAGTCCGCTTGCGACCTTTCTCAAAGAAGCAGGCAATGGAGCCGAAACTCTCGAAAAACTTACTATCAAAAAGAAAGACCTTGAGGGGAAAGAGGGCGAAATCGTGGTGCTCAAAAGCAACGCAGACTAATCCCGGCAGAAAAGAGCTTCATCATGAGCTTCCCGAGCTTCAAAAGCTTCCGAAGCTTAAGAAGCTAACGAAGCTAAAAGCTTAATTTTTAACTTTCTACTTTATAACTTTCAAACTCACCCATGTGGAATTATTTGAGAAATCTTCAGAGTAAACCGCTTCACACGCGCAAAACGATTCTCTACGTTTCTACTGTCATCTTATTTTCTCTCGTCGTTCTTCTCTGGATCCTTCTGTTAAACATACAGAAGGTCGGTGAATCCAAAACTTCATCGGAAGGAATCCTTTCGCCATTTGAGGGGATTAAGGAAATATTTACGAATATGTTTGAAAAAATTAATACAACGAACATTCCTGCCATACCTCAAGGATTGAACGAGAGCGGGGAGAAATCCCCAACAAAGAGCTTCAACAGCTTCGAGGAGACAGAAGAAGCTTCACAAGCTTCAACCACCATGGAACATGCGACCGGAACACCGCTTTAAATTTTAGAAAAAACGTGCTAGAATAAGGATATATGACAGAAAAGAAGGCTCCCCACGAGGAGCTCCCACCTCACAAAGGAATAATCCCCGTTGAAATAAGCTCCGAAATGAAGGAGTCTTATTTGGATTATGCGATGTCAGTCATCACCCAGCGTGCGCTTCCTGATGTGCGCGATGGTCTCAAACCCGTGCACCGTCGTATTCTTTTTGCGATGCAAGAAGCCGGACTCGTTGCATCCGCTCGTTTCAGGAAGTCTGCGACTATCGTCGGAGATGTGCTTGGTAAATATCACCCGCACGGAGATATTTCTGTTTACGATGCGATGGTAAAAATGGCACAACTTTTCTCACTACGCTATCCGCTCGTCTTGGGACAGGGAAACTTCGGTTCTATTGATGGTGATCCTCCTGCCGCATATCGTTACACAGAAGCAAAAATGTCTCGCATTTCGGGAGAGGTGCTGAAAGACCTCGACAAGAATACCGTTGATTTTCGTCCCAACTATGATGGTTCGCGCAAAGAACCAATCGTTCTTCCTTCG
>Ga0209518_1005065_pt1 | contig 10210 bp, 14 predicted proteins | sample RifGroB1_FD_183993 | JGI IMG/M metagenome (GOLD analysis project Ga0209518, IMG submission 183993) | Groundwater microbial communities from Rifle, Colorado, USA - Groundwater B1 (SPAdes) (version 2) | ecosystem: Environmental > Aquatic > Deep subsurface > Groundwater | place: Rifle, Colorado... | reverse complement strand
CACCTTGTACTATTTTAATTTTAGATAGGGCGTGAATAAGTGCTGATTCGGAACTATTGGTATCTCCGGAAATATCCATTGTTCGTTTGATTTGATAACAATTCAGATCGGCAGCTATATTCCGTATTTTAATACTATCGGATGAAACATAAACATCATTAATGTATTGTGATGCTTTGGCTTGTTCAATGGTCCATTGTAATAGCCGTTTTCCACAAAAATCAATGATGTTTTTGTTGGGAATGCCTTTGCTGCCGCCCCGTGCAGGTATGATGCAAATGATATTAAAACTTTTAACCTTTTTTCCCATTTTATAAAGTGATTATTCGTCCTTTAAATTTTGTATTGCATCTATAATGGTTGATGCTTTTTTACCATCATATCCTAATTGTATTGCGATTGCTTCAAGTGCTGATGGATGGGCATCTAATTTTTCACTTACGGCAAATGCTTTTACGAAAATTTGATTTCTCTCCGATTCAATTTTATTTCTTTTCACTTGTACTGCAAGTTTATATGCGTCCAATGGTTCAATTTCATCTTCTGCATCTAAAATTGAAGTTGCGATGTCCGATAATTCATCTACCAATTGTTTTATGGTTTCCATTTTTTTTGTTTTTAAAATAATTATTTGAATTATAAATATTTATCAACGGCTGTTATTAATTCTTCAAATGAATTATCGTTTCCATCTTTTTTAAAAAGAACTGTGGTTGTTTCTTTGGGTAGCCAATCGGTATAAAATGCCTGAGCAACATTGCTCAATACCAAATTTTTTCCCATGCCACCCGCCATGGGCCATACCCCGCTATCGGATGAAAGGAATACTTTTGATGTGGCTATAAGAAAAAGGTCATCCAGCATATTTCGGTTTTCATATTTCGCAAAATCAATGATGTTATCGTGCTTGGGCATAGGTATTTGGTTTTTATCGCCAATGCGAACTACCGTGTGCCCACGATTGGCATAATATATTGCCAGTTCAAAAAATGTTTTCGGGTTTACAAAACGGTTTGGTTCCGATTCTGCCCCATCCACCCGCTTCCAATGGGTGCCTCGTTCGCGGAATTGAAGTACAATGGTATTGTTGGGGAACTTGTGTTGGTTGCCATAAGAATGAAACGGGAATTCCAATGGTTTGTGTGGCGGACCAACTAACTCTGCCCATGAACCCGGGTATTTATTAAATGGCATCTTATCATTCCAATATACGCTGGGGATGTGCATATCTTCCGGTATGTGTTTTAAAAGTGATTCGAGTGTTGTATAATCACCATCCTTGGGTAACATTTCAATTTTTGAAACACCAGGAATACAAGCGGCAAAATGTGCCTGAAATTCGTTTTCAACAAAAACAGTGGCGTTTTTTATATTGTTTTTTTGCAGATGCTTTGCCAGCCCAACGGTTTGTTCGGCAGAATTGCCCAATGCGTTTTCGTGCCGCCAGATAAGATACTTCATAGGATACTAATTACAAATAAATATTAAGCCGTTACTTTTAATTGTATTGATTGGTATAAATGTTTTTTCAAGTTATCCTCCCCGCCAGCCGCTTTTATTTTACGGCCTTCTACAAAAAGCAAAATCCTATGTTTTTTATCGTCATAGGATTTTTTCTTTGCTCCGGCTTTCGACTTTTTCATTGCTTATTTTTTTTGCAATGATAAAAACTATTTTATTGCTGTTTCATTTTAATTACACTTTTTATTAACATTTGATTGTTTAAAGAATTGGTTCATTTTAGATACATCCATGGTAATATCGCGTGGCATGGTATCGTGAATTAATCGGTCGGTAATGCCTATTTCCGGATGGGTTTGAAATGCTAAATCGTACATCATTTTTATTTCAGTTCCAACATTAAATACTCCACGGGCATTATTTTCAATAAGCATTTTTATTAAACCTGAAATTTTTGAAACATAATCGAAATTTCCATGTTGAATTATCGCTTCTTCGTAAGGAAATGGTTCGGGCTTAAAGGAGGTGCGAATGAGTAAATAATTAATTAATTTTAGTTGTACATACCCATCGGCCAGTAATTTTGTGTAACCATACCAGTTGGCACAATGCGCTGGTACATCTGTTTCCTGAGCTACTGAAATGGAATTGGCATAAACATAATCGGTTGAGATATGCACTAATTTACGGCTGTAATTGAAACAGTAATCAACCAGTTCGGATACGGCTGCATAATTGGTGTTCCAGTGTTTTTCTCTGTCGGCATCGTAAGTTTTTGTGTAACCAATGCAATTTACTATGGTATCATAAATGGGGTCTAAAAGCCCAAGGTATGTTTGCGGGTTATTAAAATCAATACCGTCTTTTTTTCGGCTTATGTAATCCCACCCTGTTATTTGTTGAAGTGATTTTCCGAGTAGTCCATCACCGAGGATAAGTGTTTTCATGCTGATTTTCGATTATTTACTACCGTTTTGTTGCATTTAATACAATTGCCATTCAAAAACTCATTGGTTATTGAAACATTACAGGTACAATATGTTTCGCCATAAATTTTTAAAACATGTTCGATATAATCAAATACGCGTTGATTGTAGTGTGGCGCTGCGCCAATAAAAAATACGGTATCGAGCACTTTATTGGCATTAGGGTATTCGCCACTATTCCCTAATTGTGAATATGCCGGATGCAAAAGGATGTTGCCGGCAAAGTAATTACGGGTTTGAATGTTGTTTTTTTCGAGGTAATTAACAAGATGGTTTTTTTGATTGGATGTTTCACAGATAACCGGGGTGCCAAACCAGGAAGCAAAAGCCCATGGGTTAGCATCGGGTATTTGCAGTGATGGGATATATTTTTTCAGCAACTTTTCTAAAACGAGTTTGCTGGTTTGCCGTTTTGTTTCAATTTCTTCAAATTTTTTGAGCTGAACTAATCCGATGGCACCCTGAAGGTCGAGTGGTTTTAGGTTGTAACCGATGTTTTTAAATACATATTTATGATCAATGATGGTATCGTTACCCAGCCATTTATCAAATCGTTTGCCACAGGTACCGCATGGTAACAGGTTGGCAGAACCAACGCAATAGCAATCGCGGCCCCACCAACTTATGCTACGGGCTGTATCTACAATTTCTTTGGTATCGGAACAAACCATACCACCTTCACCGGTGGTTATATGGTGTGCTGGATAAAAGGAATAGGATGATGCTACTGAATATTCGTTAAGGTATTTGCCCCGCCACTGACTACCCAGCGAATCGCAGTTATCTAATATCAGTTTGATATTATACTGTTTGCACATGTCAATGATTTTATCCATATCCGGAGGGTTGCCCAAAACTGGCGAAACAAATATGGCTTTGGTGCGATGGGTTATTTTTTCTTCGATCAGGGTTACATCGAAATTGAGGGTTTGAAATTCAATGTCAATAAAAATGGGATTCAGGTTGTTTTGTATAATTGGGGCAAGGGTGGTTGGGAAGCCAACGGAGGAAAGTATTATTTCATCCCCATCGTTCCAGCCAAACACTTTTTTACAGGCAGCAATCATTACCAGGTTAGCGGAACTGCCTGAATTTACCATTAGGGAATGCTTTGTTTTGAATTTTTTAGAAAATTCGTGCTCGAATTTATGCACACTTTCACCGGATGAGAGCCATTTGCCAAGCAATACGGATTTAAAGATGGCGGTAATTTCTTTTTTATCCCAGTACGGGCCGGAATAGTAGATGTTGCTTTTGCTAAAGTCGGTATTTTCGGGTTTGGTATTGTAAATGTATTTGAATAGATCGTGCTCTTTGCTTAGTTCATCAATGAATTGGTTAATTTTTGATTCGATGGTGTTCATTAAAATATTTATTTAACTCGTTTATTTTTTCATATCGTTTTTTTATTAGCCGTTCGCATTTTTCACCTGCCATCCTCCGTTCTTTAAAAGTAAGCGAAGTATTGATGGACTTAGCGTATTCTTTCATCCATGTAAGCCAAAGCACCGTAAATTCATTAATAACAGTGCTGAATTTTTTACTTTTTACCTTCATAGGTTTTTATGATGTTTAAAAAGGTGTTTTTTTCTTTGCCATCAACCACCCTATCAATTTTATCATCTAAAAAATTAGAAATGGTGCTGCGGTTTTTATTGAGCAAATTCATTTGGTTGCTCATGGTAACATAACCTTCATCCGAAAGTTTTTTAGAATGCATGTTTTCGCGCAGGTTGAAAATTTTTATGTTTTCGATAATGAGCTTATCAATTAGGTCGCCTATGCTGTTCATGTTTATATTTGCCTGAACCCTCTGAAATTTGCATCTTTATTTATATACAAATTATCGAGGGTTTGTTTGTTTTGGCTGGTTTGTTTTTGAATATAGTTGTTTAACAGGGTTTTGTTGGCTTTGTATAGTGCGCTGTAATATTCGGTATCACTTAACCTGGTGAAATTTACACTCATTAAATCGGAGTTGGTATGCTTATTTTCGTAAAAATCTTCACAGTCCTTAATCATGCCTTTTTCAATGGCATAATCGTATAACGGGCTGCCGGGGTAGGGTGTTACGGGCCTGATGGTGCGCAATTGGGCACCGTCATCGTATTTTAACAGGAAATCAACGCCTTTTTGCAGTTCTTCGGCACCTTCACCGATGTTTCCGAATATAATGTTAAAACCGGGTGATAAGCCTTCATTAAGGGTGTTTTCTATGCCAATGCGTATTTGTTCGGTGGTGAGGCATTTTTTCATTTTACGCAGCATATTATCATCATAACATTCGATGCCGTAGTTAATAAAAACACATCCGGCTTGTTTCATTATTTTTATTACTTCGGGCGAAGCATAGTTTAACCTGCCGCTGCAATTCCATTTGATGTTTAATCCTTCTTTTATAAAATCATGGCACAAACTTACAACTCTTTTTTTTGACGACATCAACAGTTCATCAGAAAAAGCGAAATAGTTAATATTATACTCTTTCTGAAGGTGTTTTATTTCGTTTATTATGTTGGCATTTTTACGTTCGCGTAAGCCGGCATCCATGCGGTAACAAAAATTACATTTAAAATGGCAGCCCCTACCTGTAAGCACGGGCATAACAAAATCGGAGTTTGTGGTACGTGGTTCGCGCACCAGTCGGTAATATTCTATTGGGAATAAATCATAGGCGGGAATGGGGATAGTATCAATATCTTTTATAAGCGGACGGGGCGGGGTAGTTATCGTTTTCCCGACATCGGGAAATGCAATGCCTTTTACATTGTAAAATGATGTGTTATTTTGAACTGCCGATAATAGTTCTTTAATCGTTTCTTCTCCCTCACCTATCACTACGGCATCTGCTTTTGTTTTTTTTATAAAAAATGGTGGATCGGCAGATGGGCCGTGCCCGCCAATAACATAAAACGGACGGTTTTTAGAATTATTAATTGCCTCAGATATTTTTAATAGTTTACGATATTGATAATAGCCACCTATTACGCTTACTCCGATAACATCAAATTTGTTTTCGTTTAAGTATGCATTAAGGTGTTCGTCTGGGTAATGGTGCCAATCCTGGTTGTAAATGGTTACTTCGTGCTCGTGCCGTATGGCGGCTGCAATATAAGCCATGCCCTGCGGAAACCAGTGAATGAAGGAATCGTTATTATATACTACGAGTAAAACTTTCATCTATATGGAAATGCCGAAAATTTTGGATTCCTGTTTTTAATCAAACTTTGCAATGTTATTTTACCTGCGATAATTTCTTTTGCATGAAACAAACAAGGTATAAAGCCGGTAAATTGTCCGTTTAAAAAACCTGCCTTATATTTCCGAATATCATCTTTTGATGGCTTGCTGTGCTTTAATAATATTGGCGGCTGATTACAAAATTCTTTAATGCAACAATCAGGATAACCCAGAGCTTTGCCGAATGGTGTGTTTTCGTTTGTCCATTCTTCTATGTGTTTTTGTAGGTTATTTATTTGTTGTTTCATAAATTTCTTTTAAAAAGTTAGTCCAAATTAAATCTTCTGGTAATATATAATATTTTCTTGCCAACAAAAAGTTGTTGCTTATTGGTCCGTTATATATTAATTTTGAATCATAAAACTCTTGGGTTGCTGTTTTAATTATTTTTTCGAGTTCGTGAAATTCGCTGAATTGAATGATTGCATCGGTATTAAAATAATCGCCTATGTTTTTTGTTCCCCAGTAAATTGGTATGGTACCGGTAACAAAGCAATCAATTAGTTTTTCGGTGAACCAGTCATCGGATGTTTCGTTTTCAATTACAATTGAATATCTGAAATCTTTTAACGCTTCAATTTTGTTTGGTACAAAATCGTAACCGTTGCCAAAAATACCATCTATCCTATCCCTATAACACGAAATTACCTGATGCCGCAAAATATGCCCCATTGTGCTTCTTTTTGATGAAGCAATAATAGAAATGTTTTTTGTTTTATTGTGCAATACTCTTTTATTGGGATATATCCAACAACCGGCATAGGTGTAGTGCCTAAATTTGGGGTCGGTAGATAATAAATCGCGCTGATGGGTAAGTATATAATCAAATTTGTTACGAAATTCCGGCTTACATATTTTTACATAGGCATCGGGCCGTATGCATGGCGGCTCCATGATAAGGGCAATTTTTATTTTTTCTTTTACCGAATCAACATCATTAAAGCACGATTCGGTAATAACGGCAATATCGCCCACGGTATCTTTGCCCCTGTACCATTCAAAATGGGTTGGGTGTATATTTAGGTCGCCAGTGCCGAAGCTACCGCCATTGCTATGGGCAAATGCGGTATCGTAAATTTTAATTTGTGGTTTCATAAAATAATTTGAAAATGCGATAATTGGTTAATTAGCTAATTAAAAAATGTTTTATTTGTTCGCTTTTTATCTGGATGAATTTTAATTTATCTTCTTTGCTTAGGGCAGCAAATGAATCTACGGCATCGCGGGCTTCGGGTTTGGTGGTTCGGTTAAATGCCGGTGCATGAAATAAATGCAATAGTTCTATTGCCGGATTATCGCATGAACCCAGTTTGCATATTAAATTTAGCTTATCAAAGAAAAAACGGTCTTCCAACCCGTATTCATCAAAAAATTCGGGGTCGAAACCGCCTGCATTAAAAAACATATCTTTAGTAACAAAGATGGACCCACCCTGCGCACCCCAATCACCTGGGGTAATGCCTGCGCATTTTGCATCTAATATTTCGATGGGTGTTTTGTTTTCAATAATATTTTTTGATAATAATTCGTTGCAATAAAGCAACCGCCTTTGGGTAAATGACTGAAGTGCATCAAAACCATGCTCTAAATTCTCAAACAGTTTTACAAAAAAATCGGGTGGAACTAAAATATCTGTATCGTGAAACAGATAATATTTTGCCTTATTGGAATACAGTGCGCCAATATTGTGGGCAAGGCATTTATTGAATGGCTGTTTATTTTGCGGAATATGAATGTAATTTTTGCCGCTACATAAATCTTTGTGTTCGGGCGTTTCGGAATGTTCTACAAAGGTGATGGAAACATTTTTTGTGTTGCGGTGGAAATAAATAGCGTTTAAAAAGTGGATGGTTACTATGTGATTAAATTCTATACGGCCATGTACGGGGATAATAACCGATACATCAACTTCGCGGGTATCGGTTATGTTAAAATAACAGGATTGTTTTACCTGGTTGTAGTTGGTTTGGCGGGTTTGGGCTTCGTGAAGGATATTCATATTAAAATCCATTTATCATTATATAAATCATCCAAATTCCAGTGAGAATAAAGGATGCCGTAATATTTATTTTTTGCCGGTGCAAATACCATTTTATCTTCATAATAGTTTAATTCCTGCGCCCACCAGGAGAAACTTGAATTTGCAATTATGTTTATTGGGCAACGCGACATAAAGTACATATCCTGCGGGCCGCTGTTTCCTTCAGCAAAAATAAGTTTATCTTTAAATATTTCGTGTTTCGCAAAGTTTTCTTTGCACCACCTTATATCATTTGAAAATACTACATATTTAATGTTTATGTGCCTGCGTTCAAGTTTTTGTGCGGCTTGTAAATAATAATCCATCGGCAGTACCGGATGCTGGTTGGGCCAGTTTAAAAAATCGCCCCTGCGAACATGGATGGAGCACAATCCGTAATCGGGATTAAATAGTTCTTTGACATATTTCTTATTAATATAATTTACAATATCATGCCTGAATGTAAATATCTCTTTTATTAGTTTTTCGCAGTATTGCCAGTATTTTTTTGACTGAAAACCAAAATCGGGGCAAATGAGGTTGTAATTTTTTTCTGGATTTAAAATTACTTCGTTGTAATGGTAATTGGGTTCACGGTATTCTTCGGTAATGGTAAAGTGCAGGTCTTTTTGCGTTGGTATTTGCCCCTTAAAATATTCGTAGTATTCGCAGGGAGGAAATTTGTAATCCATCCCGTTTTTAATGGCAATACCGATGGTGGCTGCTGCCTGGAACATGCGGTTGCCTATATATCCGGAATATCCTCCGGTTTTATTTAAAATAACGATTCCTTTTTTCATTGGCGTAGGTGTTGGTAATCTGTGTGTCGTTCTAAAATATCGGAATAACTTGCCCGCTGAAAAGCAATATGCGGTCGAAAGCAATAGGACCGGAATTTATGATGCAGTGATGCAATGGCAATATCCACTTTCTCGTTTTCTTTGCTAAGAACTTCGATAATTGCATCGCGTGGTTCGTTACCATTAACTACATAGGCGTGAGTGGTGAAGGTTCGGTAAATACGGGCAATATTTTCGGAAACCATCATTAACCCGCCATTGTGGTTGCCTCCAAAATACAGAAATTGATAATCTTCGGGCACTTGTTTATAAAAAACAGGGAACAGTGTATTAAAATCGTCTTTTAGTTGGGCATCATCTTCAAATACTAAATATTTTTTTAGGTTTCGTTCTTGGGCAATTTGGGCAACCTTCAGGTGGCTTAGTGCGCAGCCAATATCACCACGGCTAACTATTTGCCCATCGGTTGATGTCATTTTGGGGATATTGATGGTTAGGCCATCAACCCCGGTAATGAATTCTACTTGTATGCCGTGTTTTTCAAATTCTTGCTTTGCCCGTGCAAGCCGATCGTTTCTGCGTTCGAGGTTTATGCAGAAAACGGCATCGAAATAGTCGGATAGGTTCATGCTGCCTTTATTTGTTTTTGTGATTGTTGATTTAATTCTAAGGATAGCGATTCTTTAAGGAAATTATCGGCAGTGGAAAAAACTACACGCATGTCGTCTGTTTTTACGCCATTGTAATATGTTTGTGTGGTTTTGATGTTTCGGTGCCTTAAAAACTTTTGAACAAAAGAAATATCTATGCCAGCCAGCAAAAAATGTGTGCCACGGCTTATCCGGAAAAGATGTGAACTGTGTTTTCCTTCTTTTTTAATATGAAGTTCTTTCATTGCATCGGTAACGATGGTTTGTACGGTGCGCAGCGAATATCCGTCTTTAAATTGCCCTGGGAATAAATATTCGCTCTGTTTATCTTTTTCGGAAAGTGTTGGATAGTAGTTTTTTATTTCGGTGATGGTTTCTTGCGGAACGGGGATAACATCGGTATGGCCACCCTTGCCGCATATTCTTAGATCGTAAACATATTTTTGCCCATCGAATTTTTTAACGAAATCTTTTTTCTTTATATTACACGCTTCGGACCCTCTTAATGCGCATGAATATAAAACCTTTAGTATGGTTCGCTGTTTTGCGTTTTTTACATGGTTGAAAATAAGATTTAATTCGTAGAGAGAAAGGTAATCAACTACATGGTGATGCCTTTTGGGGTTGGGTATTCCGTTGGCTTTAAAACCTTGCTCTAAAACGAAATTATACAGGTTTTGAAGCATTCCGTTTGCCTGAATGCGGGTAGATTCTGATTTTATTTTAGAAAGATAAAACAGTAAATGTTCTCTTTGTATGTTTTCTGGTGGTGTTTTTATTGATTCGCAGTATCTTATAAACGAATCGAATATTGCCATATATGTTTTGATTGAATTTGGCTGCAATTCTCTAATAATTAATATTGCCTGGTATTTTTCGCGTAGCGTCATAAGTGATTGATTTAAAGTATGGATTCGTTTATTGTCTCGTTACCGGAAATTTTATTTTAAAAAACATTTTGCCAACGCTCTCATAAAATTGTTCCAATTTTTAAAAGGTTAAAGAAACATTCCAATTTCTTTATACAATCTATTTTCCGCAATCTTAACATAT
>Ga0209518_1005064_pt1 | contig 10211 bp, 18 predicted proteins | sample RifGroB1_FD_183993 | JGI IMG/M metagenome (GOLD analysis project Ga0209518, IMG submission 183993) | Groundwater microbial communities from Rifle, Colorado, USA - Groundwater B1 (SPAdes) (version 2) | ecosystem: Environmental > Aquatic > Deep subsurface > Groundwater | place: Rifle, Colorado... | reverse complement strand
TGGCAAGCATCGCAGATACTTCAGGACATCATGGTTGAAGAGTCGCCGCTGAGAGGATGGGAACGCTATCGGCCTTCAAGCCGCTACTGGCAGAGCAAGCGGTGGTTCTGGGCTACTTTTTTGCTGGGGGGAGGCAAGGCCCGGGATAACGGCATGTTCAAAGCCGCTGCTGCTATCATGGCGCTTGCGATCATCCCAGGCTGCTCCACCATCAAAGTCACCGTCTCAGGCAACAACAACCGGCTGAGCATCGAGCAGCCCAAAACCGTTACTACCTCCCCGGCTGCGGCATTCACCACAGGAGATAACACCGTACCTGCTAGCGTTATCCCTTAGCCAATTGGCACAGGGCCGGTGTCCTCCTCACCGGCCCTGATATTTTCCATGTCAACGGTTATACATCCGCTCTTCGCGATCCTTTTCATCTTTTTGCCGCTGGTAGTCAAGAGTGTGTTCGTGTATGAGAATCATTGTAATACAGAAAACCACAGCCGAAATCAGTATACACACCCCAAAGAACTCCATCATCTTCCCTCCCTCTGTTATGGCTTGCGCCGTGATAGTGGTTACTCCGGTTTCTTCATGCCTTTGACGTAGGCATCATACGCATCATTTAAGTCTCTGATGTAAGCCTCAACATCCACGTTACCCCAGAATGAGCGGCTTGTATCATGCCGCAAACGATGGCATCCGGGACATAGGGGGATTGAACGCCGGTCGGAGGACTTTCCCCCCATTGTTCCGTGGCCCTCTTCTTGTTCATGGTGGGCGTGTACCCCCTTCACTGCTCCGCAGGTAAAGCAGGGCATGGACCGCACAAATGCAAGCCGTGCTTGATCCCTCACGGGCTTTTCCTTCTCCTGCGCCACAAGCTCAGGCCGCTCCGTGTTGCAGCTTTTCAGTTCCAAGGTAGGCCTCCCCCTCTCTGGCTTTGGGGGGGTGTGAAGCCTTGCGCATTTGCGACGGCAGTACGATTCATTGTACCGCTTGGCAAACTGTTCAGGCATCTCAATACAATGCTGATTTCTTGTTATCTCAGCCCCACAGTAGAGACAGTATTTAGACGGAAGGGGCATCACGCCGCATCCCTCATCCATGTTTTACCGAAGCCGTGTTTGAGCAGCCAGTAGTGCCAATCGTTGGTTCCTCTTCGGATACCGTCAATATCGGCCATACGGCGCATGATCGCCCACCGAATGTCCCTTTGAGCCGTCAATTTGGCATAAAGGCCGCGTTCCTGCATCTTCACTGCGATAGCCCATAAAAGAGAATGGTCGGCGTCTATCGCAGATTTCACCTTGGCAACGTACCTTTTCCGCATCTTTTTAAGTTGCTTTGCGGTTAGGTCCCGCACTACCCGTATTTCGGATGCTTTCATCCCCTCCCTCCTCTTATCCTATCCAGATTACGTTATCAGCAAGTCAATGTTGTGCACGGATTTCATCAGGTGGCGGCGGATACCAAAGGCTCGATCTTCCAACGTGGCCTTACTTTTGGAGTCCTCAACCACCAAAACCCCGCCTTGAAAATAAGTGTAGTCAGCCGTGTACATCAAGTCGGGTTTCTTCCTACCTGCTATTACCACCGAAGGGGCAAGCACAAATTTAACCTGCCGTTGCAGGTCGGTAATCTCCCCCGCTCGCTCCATCAGCTTCAACTCCTGATACCTGCGACCCTCCTTGGCAGAGTCAAACTTGATGCCGTCTATTACTACTTTTTTGTTGTGATATTTGGTCACGCGAGAAGGTCCGGTGTTTCATAGATATTTCCAATGACTTGAGGCCGGAACCCAGAATTCAGGATTGACAAGGCGGTACCGTTGTCAGAAGAAACAAAACAGCCATGCCTGAATTCAACTGCGATGTTATGCCGCCCGTCATCCCATAGGCAGTTGCGCTCGACAGAAAGGATATCCCCCTCGTAAATCTCCTTGCCGTTTTTGTCAAGGAGTCCGGTCCATTGTCGAGGTACAAGTGAAGGGATATTGAATATATCCTGGACGGTGGATTCCTGAATGTCATCCCACTGTAAAAACCGTTCTTCAACCGTGTCCCATACTCTGTATTTTGCAATCGGTCTGCTCATCTATTCCTCCTTGGCAAAGATAGAAACCAGCATTTCAACAACCCCGCCGTTTTCCTTGCAGTCCTTGTAAAATTTCGGCTCATCACATTTCCACATGCTCTCGCATTCTCCGTAGAATTGGCATTCATGGCAGCAAACGTTGTCGCCGCCTTTCTCGCATTTTGAATCTTGGCATGTAGTTGCCATGTCTATTCCTCCAGTAAAGGGTAAGAGCTATGCCTCTATGAAATTGCCGTCATCATCCAGCGTATACCACGTATCTGCCTTTATACCGTTCTCCCCCTCGTAGGCAACAGATATGCGGTAGCGTTTTTCTGTCGCAACCCACCGGGTTAGGGCGATAGCACCGTTTTTGCCAACTTTAGCCTTTCCGTCGGTCCCCGCTGACATGGCAATGCTGGAATTACCGGATGCTGCGAGCTTGCTGGAATAACCGGATGCTGCGAGCTGGCTGTAATGACCGGAGGCTGCGAGCTGGCTGGAATGACCGGAGGCTGCGAGCTTGCTGTAATCACCGGATGCTGCGAGCTTGCTGTAATGACCGGAGGCTGCGAGCTGGCTGGAATTACCGGAGGCTGCGAGCTGGCTGTAATCACCGGATGCTGCGAGCTTGCTGTAATCACCGGATGCTGCGAGCTTGCTGGAATAACCGGATGCTGCGAGCTCGCTGGAATCACCGGATGCTGCGAGCTTGCTGGAATAACCGGATGCTGCGAGCTTGCTGTAATCACCGGATGCTGCGAGCTTGCTGGAATCACCGGATGCTGCGAGCTTGCTGGAATGACCGGATGCTGCGAGCTTGCTGTAATCACCGGATGCTGCGAGCTTGCTGGAATGACCGGAGGCTGCGAGCTGGCTGGAATTACCGGATGCTGCGAGCTTGCTGGAATGACCGGAGGCTGTGAGCTTGCTGGAATCACCGGATGCTGCGAGCTTGCTGGAATTACCGGATGCTGCGAGCTGGCTGTAATTACCGGATGCTGCGAGCTTGCTGTAATCACCGGATGCTGCGAGCTCGCTGGAATCACCGGATGCTGCGAGCTTGCTGGAATAACCGGATGCTGCGAGCTTGCTGGAATCACCGGATGCTGCGAGCTTGCTGGAATAACCGGATGCTGCGAGCTGGCTGTAATGACCGGATGCTGCGAGCTTGCTGGAATTACCGGATGCTGCGAGCTTGCTGGAATCGGGAACATCCTTGCATAGTGCCATGAGGTAATTCACCGCTGACTTGATAAACTCGGGCAGTTTGATTTCTGCGTCGATGGTAAGAGTTGCCGAAGCAACCTTGCTGTCGCCCTCATACCGCGCTATCGTGCCGGATGCCGTTACCCTTGCAAAACGGCTGTCGCAAAGGTTATAGTAAGTCAGCACGTCCAGCGGGTTTTCGCAGGAGTGGAAACCGTTCTGACATGCCACGATATTGCCTGTCTGGTGATACGTCTCGCCTTCCGCAAACTGGTAGCCCCTGCATTTCATGTCAGCGTCAAACGCCTTGAATGCAGAGATGGTTTGCATGGTGTCGGTGGTTTTGGCCGCTTTCTTCCCCGCCTTGCCTTCATGATGGTGCTGATAGATAGACCCGTCTTGGTTGCCAGGTCTTCCGGCCTGACGTGTGCGATTTCCATTTTAGACTGCAATCGGTTTAACTGCATGGTGTCCCTCCGTGGTGATAAATTGATGCTAGGTAACTTACAGCACGCGGCCCCACAAGTCAAGCTAAAAAAAGTTTCGCTGCAATGTAAAATAACACTAGACATCCCCGCCAATATCGGTATACTGGCCCACAGTTGACGCACCAATCACACAGGAGGGGGTATGAAGAAAGCGAGAGTACAAAAGGTATGGGCAGAACTGCACAGAACGATTGACACCATCAAGGCGCTTGATGAGGCAACCAAAGCCGACAAGGAGAGGTGGGGCAGCAGTGCCGACTACTACCCCTATTCTCCGAGAGAGACAGGTGCGCTCCGCCGTGCAAGTATGGACCTCTCCCGTGCGCTGGCCGAAATGAGAAAAAGCGACTACGCCTAGTGCAGAGGGCAACCCAAAGGAGGGGATATGGGGAGAATGAAGGAGCCGCTTACAGACCATGTGCAGTGTAGGGTGGACAAAAGCTATCACTATGCCGGTGTTTTCTTCCTTAGACGCTGCAACGCTGAAAAGATCGGCATACGCCACAGCTCCGGAGAGTGGGGGCTGTTCTCCCTTTCCACCTTCGAGTCTGAAGTTTGCCCTTGGTCGGAACTGGCAACCACTGAGGGAGTGGCGGAGAAGATAGCGGCGTTTTATGCGGAGCATTTCTAGCACTCAACACCAATAAGCAGGAGGGGATATGAGCCTTACAGAAGAACAGAAAACGGGACTGCAAAAGCTACGAGAGGAGTTCCCCGCGCATCAGATCAGCCAGCTTCCCAAGCCGATGAAGAAGCGCGACGAAATGGACAAGTTGCCTAAAGCCAACTGCACCGTTTGCGGCGGTTACCATGCGACCAGCAGCGTCATACATCTGGCTTACGTGGGCCATGCTGCCTTGACCGACAGACTTCTTGACGCCGATCCGCAATGGTATTGGGAACCGCTTTCTTTTGACGCTACGGGCCTCCCTGTGCTGGACAAGGACGGCGGCATGTGGATCAAACTCACTGTTCAGGGGATTACCCGCCTTGGCTATGGTGACGCCCAAGGGAAAACAGGCGGAGACGCCATGAAGGAACGCATAGGGGATGCCCTTCGCAACGCCGCCATGAGGTTTGGGGCGGCTCTTGACCTTTGGCACAAAGGGGATTTGCACCTTGATCCCGATGCAGACCCCGAAGGCGACAAGCGGAAAACCGCAGCTAAAGAGAAGTCGCAGCAGAAAAAAGAAGAGATTGCTGAACCTACCAAGACCAGACTTGAACTTCTTGAAGCCCTTGGTACAACATACTGTGGCAACCAAGATGAAATGGCAGATGCCTTGCGCCATTACTCTTCTTTCCAAGGCAAAGACAAGGACGGCAACTCGGAAGAAAAGTTCCTGACTTTGGCAAACCTTGAGCATCCGACCACAAACGAGAAGATGCACAAGTGGTTTGCCTCTGCGCTCGGCAAGTTCAAAAAGGATTCTGCATCATGAAGCAAAGCATCGTCATAAAGTCTGAAGAGTTGCGCGGCAGAGCCATTGCCCTTGTCCGGTCGTTGCCGCTTTTCCCTCCTTACGAGGTTATGGTCAAGACCTACAAGGAGAACAGGAACCTGGTACAAAATGCTCGCATGTGGGCCATGCTGACTGAAATATCCGAACAGGTTGAATGGCACGGACAGAAGCTCACCAAGGAAGAGTGGAAGGATATTTTCACGGCGGCACTCAAGCGTCAAAAGGTCGTTCCTGGCATCGACGGCGGCTTTGTCGTCATCGGGGCGCGAACATCCCAAATGTCCATAGGCGAGATGTCAGAGATGATCGAGTTTGCTATGGCATTTGGAACTCAGCATCAAGTGAAGTGGAAGGACTATGAGTAGGAGAAACCATGCTTGACATAGAGCTATTCAGTGAGTTCTGCTGGTGCGGAGAACGCCCCCGTATCTGGAACAAGAGGACGGGCAGGGGGATCATCTACCGGGGATATGCCCACATACTTGACACTGCCGCCCCTTACCAGGCCATTGTCCGGCGTGAGGAAAGATACAGCAGATCGTTCACCTGGGGGACGTAAATAACCTGCAATTCAATTCAAGGAGGGAACAACATGGCCGCAAAGCCGCACATTCTCGGCCGTATTGGCAAGAAGTCTGCCGGCCGCACTCTTGACGGACGCGAGTGGCTGGAGGTGCCAGCATGAAGCGGCGCCCCTACTCCGGACCTTACCGCGTAGATCCGCAACCGGGTCTCGATTTTGACGGAGAACTCATAGTTGACCTCTTTGCCGGAGGCGGTGGTGCCTCCACCGGCATGGAATGGGCTCTTGGCCGCTCGCCCGATATCGCGGTCAATCACGATCCGGAGGCGGTGGCACTTCACCAGGTGAATCATCCGCATACCCTGCACCTCTGTGAGAGCGTTTTTGACGTGGTGCCCCAGGAGGTTTGTGGCGGGCGCCCGGTCGGGTACCTCTGGATGAGCCCGGATTGCAAGCACTTCAGCAAGGCCAAAGGCGGGAAACCGGTATCACGTCGGGTGCGCGGCCTCGCCTGGGTTGGTAAGCGGTGGGCCGCGACAGTGCGGCCGCGCGTCATTTTCCTGGAGAACGTTGAGGAATTCATTACCTGGGGGCCGCTGGTTCGTATCAACGGAGAGTGGCGCCCCTGCAAGAAGCGGTCGGGCCGCACCTTCCGCAACTTCGTGCGTGAACTGCGCCGGATGGGGTATGACGTAGACTGGCGCGAGCTTCGGGCCTGCGATTATGGCGCGCCCACAATCCGCAAGAGGCTGTTCCTGGTGGCCCGTTGCGACGGCGAGGCAATCACTTGGCCGGAACCAACCCACGCGGAACCGAAAGCCGCCGCTGTCTCTGGCCTGCTTCCCTGGCGTACCGCTGCGGAATGTATCGACTGGAACATCCCTTGCCCTAGCATCTTCACTCGAAAGAAGCCCCTGGCAGAGAATACGCTGCGCCGGATCGCACGCGGCACCCAGCGGTATGTGATCGAAAGCCCTGAGCCGTTTATCGTTCCGGTTACCCATCATGGCAAGCGACCAAACCACTCCATCAAGGAACCGTTCAAGACCATTACAGGCGCGCACCGTGGGGAACTGGCGCTGGTGGCCCCCTCCATTACTGAGCATGCCAACAGCTCACACCAGCGCACCTTCAGAGCTGATGAGCCACTTCGGACACAGTGCGCCCAGGTGAAGGGGGGTCACTTCGCGTTGCAGACTGCCATGCTGCTGAAGCATTACGGCGGCGTCGTGGGCACCCCGATTGATCAGCCGGCGGGGACGATCACCACGTCAGACCATCATGCCATAGGTGCAGCACACCTGGTTCGTCATTTCGGCGAGAGCGCCGGGCAGCCGGTGGACGCTCCAATGGCGACGGTGACAGCCAACGGGAAGGGCGGGGGGCACATCGCAGAGGTGCGGGCTTTCCTCCTCAAATATTACGGCGTCGATCAGGCTCCCGAGATGGGGGCTCCGCTTCACACCATCACGACTCGGGACCGCTTTGGTCTGGTCCTGGTGCATGGCGAGCTTTACCAGATTTCAAATATCGGCATGCGGATGCTCGCGCCGCGTGAGCTGTACCGGGCGCAGGGCTTCCCGGACTCCTACATCATCGATTATGTGGTGAAGATGGTGAAAAATTCGCATGGTGTCTGGGTGGAGCAGAAGGTGAAGCTCACCGCGACCGCGCAGGTGCGGATGGTCGGCAACTCGGTTTCCCCCAACGTCGCCTGTGCAGTGGTGCAGGCCAATACCCAGAAGCGGCTGCGCTACGCAGCTTAGGAGGTCCTCGTGTTGAAATCGATTCTTGCTGGTAGCTCGCTGTTCCGCGAGCATGGGAAATTCTGGACCGCGGCCTGGAGCTTGGTCGAGGGCTGCACGCCGGTTTCACCTGGTTGCGCTCACTGCTGGCTTTCCTCCTTGGAGGGCCGGGTGGGGGCCACGGCTGTGGAAGGGGGCGACTCGATCCCGAGTCCTTTGGCTCCTGGTGGTGTCTTCAACGGGGTGGTGCGCTTCCGCTCCGATCGCCTCGACCTGCCGCTGCGCGCTCGCAAGTCAAGGGACTCAGGGAAGCGCCTCACTGTTTGGCGTAGGACTGATAAGCCATTACCGGAGTAAAAAGGGAGCGCAAAGTGGATTACAACGAGTTTCTGCAATCAAAACTCATAACATCGGAACCGTCTGGGTTCGACATTGACCGAGGCAGACTTCCGTCTCAGTTGTATGAATACCAGAAGGATTTGGTGCAATGGGGGTGCAAGAGGGGCAAAGCCGCACTGTTTACCATGACCGGTACAGGGAAGACCGCCATGCAGGTGTCATGGGCCGACGAAGTGGTAAGCCATACGGGGGGAAAGGTTCTGGTACTGGCCCCGTTGGCGGTATCAAGACAGACCGTGATGGAATCGGCCAAGTTTGGTATCAATGTGCATATCTGTCGCATGTCCGGTGAAACGACGGAAGGTGCGGACATATCCAACTACGAAAAGTTGCACCACTTCAACCCTGATGATTACGCTGGCATTGTCCTTGACGAAAGCTCTATTATTAAGGATTACGCCGGTAAGACCCGTCAAGCCATAATCGACTTTGCACGGCAGATCCCATACCGGCTGGCTTGTACTGCGACCCCATCTCCTAATGATTACATGGAGCTTGGCAATCATGCCGAGTTCTTGGGGGTCATGAGCTACACAGAAATGCTCGCTACGTTCTTCGTTCATGACGGCGGGGACACTTCCAAGTGGAGGCTTAAAGGCCACGCCGAAGAATCATTTTGGAAGTGGTTGGCAACGTGGGGGGTGTTCCTTACTAAGCCTTCAGATCTTGGGTATTCCGATGAAGGTTTTGACCTTCCCCCACTCCACACGACACAGCATGTAGTCGAATCAGCCCCGACAGAGGGTAACCTTTTCGTAGTCAAGGCATCGAGTTTGACTGAACGTCGTGCGGCAAGGAAAGAGAGCCTTGAAAGGAGAATTGCCAAATGCGCCGAGATCGTCGCGCAGAGCCGAAAGCCTTTCTTGGTATGGTGCGACCTTAATGCCGAGTCGGAATCGATAACCAAGTCTATTCCAGGTGCGGTAGAAGTGACTGGCAGTGACAGCGATGAACACAAGGAACGGTGCATGTTGGACTTCGCCGCCGGCAAGATAGATGTCATGGTCACAAAACCGTCCATCTGCGGGTTCGGCATGAACTGGCAGGTATGCTCTGATACCGCTTTTGTGGGGTTATCGGATTCATTCGAGGCTTTATTCCAGGCTACCAAACGTTTTCATCGTCACGGTCAAACCCGCGAAGTCAACCGGCATCTGATCATCAGCGAGGCGGAAGGGTCTGTGATGACCAACGTCAAGCGCAAAGAGAAAGAGTTTGACATCATGATAGCCACGATGGTTGACCATACCAAGAAGATGACCATGGAAAACATCAGGAGTCTGCACCGGGAGCAAGACGAGTACAATGCCAACAAGCCGATTATTATACCTGATTGGCTGATTGGGGGGTGCCATGACAGTTGGTGAGTTGAAGAAGATGTTGGATAGTATGCCGACTGACATGGAAATAGAACTGTTCAACCCTTGTTATGAGTGGTATGGGTTGGAACCCATTCAACGAAAATCATTGAAGAGAATAGACAACAAACTAGTGTTCAATTTCTCCGGGGTTTGGGACGAATACGACTTTAAATCTTATCAAAATGAAAGGAGGAACAAACGTGGTTAAGGATCAAATCATCACAGACAAGTTTGCGGTATACTGCGGGGACTGCTACAATGTGGCTAAGGCACTTCCGTCTGACTCTGTTCATTTTGGCATATCTTCATGGCCGTTCGAATCGCTTTACACCTACAGCAACAGCCCCAGAGATATCGGCAACTGCCGGACGCCGGAAGAGTTTAGGCAGCATATGCGCTTTGTGATAGCCGAGCAGTTCAGGGCGATGATCCCCGGCAGATTGGTTGCCATCCACTGCATGAATCTTCCCACTTCCAAAGCCAAGGACGGTTACATCGGCCTGCGCGATTTCAGGGGCGATATCATCCGGCTCATGCAGGATGCCGGTTTCATCTACCATTCCGAAGTCTGCATATGGAAGGACCCTGTGACCGCCATGCAACGCACCAAGGCTCTGGGGCTACTTCACAAGCAGATCAAGAAGGACAGCGCCATGAGCAGGCAGGGCATCCCCGATTACCTTGTTGTATTCCGCAAACCGGGAGTCAATCCTGAGCCGGTCACGCATACCAACGAGTCGTTTCCGGTCCATATGTGGCAGCGGTATGCCTCGCCCGTATGGGCGCTGGTATCGGACGATTACGGCGACGGCATTTACAACTGCCATCAGGATATAAATCCTTCGGATACTCTCCAAAAGGAGTCGGCAAGGGACCACAAAGACGAACGGCACATATGCCCCTTACAGAAAGAAGTGATACGCCGCGCTATCGCTCTGTGGACCAACCCCGGCGACATT
>Ga0209518_1005063_pt1 | contig 10211 bp, 13 predicted proteins | sample RifGroB1_FD_183993 | JGI IMG/M metagenome (GOLD analysis project Ga0209518, IMG submission 183993) | Groundwater microbial communities from Rifle, Colorado, USA - Groundwater B1 (SPAdes) (version 2) | ecosystem: Environmental > Aquatic > Deep subsurface > Groundwater | place: Rifle, Colorado... | reverse complement strand
TCTTGAATTCATTTTTAAAAATCATTGTATCCTCCAATAATTTTTAATTGAAGGGTATACCCTTCAATTAAATCAATTAGAGGCGACAACTACCCTGACACAGGGGGCTACTAATTCACAAACTGACCAGATTGTGTAAGTAATATATAGTGTATGCGGGGTAAAATATGAAAATTAAAAGATACTTATTGATTTATGCAGCAAATATTGGATTGATATTTATAATTGGATTTCTTCCTCTAATCGATAACTTACTCATTCCAGTAAAAAATACTGGAGAAGAGAAATTAGAAATAACAAAGTCGGAAACAAATAGCGAAGTTAGTAATTTCACTTCGGTTGGAAATTATTTGCATGCTTTTAATGAAACAAATAATAATATATTAAATTTACATAATTTACATTTTATTAAAATGCCAGAGCCGCCATTTGGCTCTATAAATTATATAAATTCAATAGAGAGAGAAGAGAATACCAAAGAGTTGATGGAATACGAAATACCACTTTATAATGATAAAATTGCACCAACTGAAATAGTTGAATCTGAAATAATAAATAGTGAACCTTACGAAATAAAATTTCAAGCATTTAATGAGATATACACTGAAGTGGTACCAGATTTAATACTACCAAAACTCGCTTTGACTTGCGAAAACACTGCATTAACAATCCAGAATAGTTTAAAACTACCTACTTTAGAATATTTACAAAAACCAAAATTAGATTCACTTAGAATATTAGAAATATCACCAGATAATCCAAAATCAAAAATATCAAATGATTTTAGTTTGAATTTAATTGGACCCAGCCATAGTTCGGTTTCAAATTCGATAACCACAAATAGAAATGACAATTTAACAATTAATAATGATTTAAGAAATACACAAGATAAAACAAATACAATTATAAGAGCCCATAACAGAGAATACAATAATTGGTATTACGCTAGGGTATATTCAAAATAAAATAATTAATCATTTATTAAAAGGAGTATGTAATATGTTAGCTGAACGGAAATCAAATAAATACGAAGACGACGAAACGTTATTGGCTAAAGCAGAATATGATGCATTGAGCACCGAAATGGATGATGCCTTAATACGATTGGAAGAGTCAATGCTTATGAAAAAAAAGATAGAAATTACATGGTTTAAAGAATTTGGTGGTTATAGAATAAAAATAAACCATCTAAATAATGAAATCAGTAAATTAAATATTGAAATTGATTTTATTAAAACAGGGCAGGTTTTTTCAAAAGAAGAATTAAAAGATAAAATAAATTTAATATTAAAACAAAGACAAGATGAAATAGATAAGGAAAGAAAATATATATTGGAGGCAGCATTATCCTCAATTTCAATAAATACAAAAAAAGAACCAGTAACAATTTCACAGTATTATAACATCCGCGATGAAATTGCCAAATATAAATTGAGCAATGTGAAATATAGAAGGCAAATATGGATGCTTAGCCATCCTGATATTATTAATAAATTGAATTTTTCAGAAAACAATAAAATGAAGTTAAATGAACTAATCAGGAAGGTGAATGAGCCTGTTTATAATGATTCCGAGATTGTAGGAGGATTTCTATTAACAGATTAAGGAAGAATGCTTAATTTTAGAAAATCAGATAATAATTATAAATTCTCGAAAATTCGCCATCGATTCAAACTCAGAATACCAAGCAAAGCGTTTAGATCTTTTAGATATTGAACAAAGTAAAAAAGAAATGGAAGTGGAAATAAATACATTAAATATTATTTATGAAGAGTTAGCCTCAGAAATTAATGCATTGCGGAGCTAGAAAGTTATGGAAATAACAAGAGGGGAATTTAACTTACAAAAATACAACGGTAATTTAAAATATACAAAGCAAGTATACCACAAAAACATATTTTATGATTCCGTTTATGTGGCTAATTATAATAAGGAGATGAATTTATTATTATTAGTTCCTCGTTCGAATGGCAAAACCTTATATCTAATTGATTGTGTGACCGGTAAAATAATAAGAAATTTCCGACACAAAGGGTATATAAGTGATTTTACATTCTATAGCAATGAAATATACTCGGCAGACAGTACTGGAATCTTTGTATGGAATACTATTTCCGGAACCATTGTAAAGGAGATCAAGGCAATTAATTCATTCATGCATTTGGCGATAAATGAAGCCTATATTTATTATAGTATCGATAATATTTTATACAAATATAATAAAAGAACTAGTTCAGAGGAAACTATAAAATGCACGAAGGATACCATCTTCGGAGTTATACTATGTGATAATTATTTAATAATTGAAATTTCAAAAAGAAACAGTGCTTACGATATCCAATGCTTAAATACAAAAAACGGGAAAGAAATATGGACTTATAATTTATTTGATTCTTTTATTGAAGCCAGCATAGTAGTTATTGAACAAAGTGTGCAGATTCCATTGAGGAAGAATAAAATACTTATATTAGATTTGAAAAATGGAAATACTAAAAGTATATTAAAAAATATATATGATATTAATAGGGATATTTTAATTAGAAATTCAGATGGTGAGCTAGGAATAATAAACGAAGTTAATAATGGGAATGAAATAACTACAATTATCAAAAACATTCCCAGTAAAACTTCTAAAAAATTTGTTAGGAATAGAAATTATGATATTAGATCACTCAATATATCAAAAGACGGAAAATTGTTCAGCAGCGGGGAAAATGGAAATATTACCATTTGGTCGTTAAAAACAGGAGAACGGGAAATTGTAGAATTCGGAGAAATTGATGATTTGTTTGGTCTTTCGACTGCAATTTCACAAGACGGAAATTATTTAGTCGCTTTTTCTGAACAAACAATAAAAGTATTTAAGAAACAAATAGAAAAGTATTGTTTGATTAATCGGCTTGAGCATAAATATCATGTTTCGCAAATTCAGATCATTTTTAATAAAAACAGCAATGTGCCGTTATTATGCGTAACGGATAGTAAGTCCGGTATAACTATATACGGATTTGGAGGAGAAATATTAAAGATTGAAAAATATAAAAATCAAAATCTCGATAAAAATATTAAAACTATTTTAAATGAAAACAAATTATTAATTATCACCGAACACTTAGTTGAATTGTTTCTATTAAAATATAATAAATTTAAGTTCGGTTTAAGACATAATGCTTTAATTAGGGATTGCGCAGTTACAGCAGATGGAAATTTACTTATTATCAACGACGAAAATTACCACATACAAATATACAGCATTAAAGATTTTAAATGCGTATATTCGTATGGCATAGCAGAGTTCGTGAACAAAGATAGCTTTTGTAAAATATATGTGTCGCCAAACGGTAGATATCTAATAGTTAATTCACATGAAAATATATTTGTTTTAAATTTAAAAACAGGCCAGCGTATACATACGCTGGATACAAATTCCTCGTCTACTCGTGAGTCTGTTTGTTTTTATGGAGAAATACTAATTTCAGCTGGTTCCGCTGGTACAATTAAGATATGGAATATGGAGACTAGTGAACTTTTGGCAACAATTCATAATATTAATGATATTTTATGGGAAACTCCCCCGGATGATATCGCGCCCAATGGATGGTTATGGACAAATAATAAGGAATTAATTTCTGTATTTATCAAAAACCACAATTCGTTGCCAATATCACTTGCCGAAAATGATGAGGAATTCAACAATTACCTTAATAACTATAATCGAAAAGATATTGTTCTTTCCAGAATAAATGATTTCAGGAAGTATGAGAAAACTATAAATATAATGAAGCTTGCTTCAATTCCAGAAATGCCAATCGAAAATAGTTACTCAATCAATATATTGCCACCACGAACAACAGATAATTTTCATAAATTATAAAGAATTTGATTTAATATTAATAATAAATGGATAGACTATATGTTAAGCGATAAATATTTATTTGAACAAAAAGAATTTTTTGAAAAGTTACTAAAATCTGATGAGTATTTATATGATTCAGAAATTAAAATATTATTGGGTCAAATAATAAAGGTTTTGGATAATAAGGCTGAAGCCCGGAAGCCTAAATGGTCTGCCTATCATACCTTGATTAAATGGGAACCAATAAAAGCAGTTAAAAGTGAAATGGATGCATTAATTAGCACTGGAAAAGTAAGCATTGATTTGCTGAACGAATATTTGAAAAAATTAGATAATATACAATATATTAAAATACAAGACCCGCCTTTGTTTGTAAGTATATTTATTTCCAAATTTAGTACTATATTTATTTATATTGGCATTATAATAACAATTTTTACCTTAGTCATCAATGGAAATAAGTATGGGAATTATTTATTATTCAATTCTGGACTAATAACAAATTATTGGAATGTAAGCCAACCTTATTTAAATATTGCGCCCTGGACTATCGGGTTTGAAATTATTTTGTTTTTCTGGCTAATAGCTACACATTATTCACTTACAAATAGAATTTACGATCTCTCATATGAAATAATGATAATTCAAGGTTACGTAACAATACTAGAGATAAAAGCGATACTTGAAAAACAACATGGGCATTTATTTTGGTTAACAATAAATTTCATTGAAAATATTTTAGAAAAAAAAGTGAAAAAATGCTACATTAAAAGATATAATAACGAAATAGAAAAAATATACGGTTATTCGCTTTATTGACCCAAAAAAAGATTTCTTAATTTATGGCGCAGCCTCATTCAAATTTCTTCAATAAACAGATATTGTCAGATTAAGAATAGTGAATGCTGGAATTTCAGAATAAATAATTATAATTGAAAACGTAGGTACATATAAGAGAGTGGCCAAACTCAATACTCCTTCGCCAGCCCTTCGTTCACCAACTCTTCATTTATCAACTTCCCGTGACGAAGGATATCTTCGAATTTCGTATATTCCGGATTGTAATAAATGTAAGCGAGATACCGGCCATATTTTTCTTTTTTCCTGGTTTCGACAACAAGCCGGCATCCGGTTAATTTTTCCTCAACAAATTTCTTAGCCTCGGTTCCTTTTTTGGAAGACAGGGGAGGGGCATCGATTCCCATTAAGCGGACCTTAACCAGAGCCTTTATGTAGAAGCCGAGGTCGGCGGTAAGGTAGACGGTATCCCCATCAACAACTTTTTCCAGGATGGCGGAAAACACGGAAGGGGACTTTGCCCGGATTTCCACCAGTGGTTCGGAGATTTTATCAGGATTCAGCTTTAAGTCCTTGCTGATCAAGTCGCGGATGTAGCGGGAGACATTGACGGTTTTCGCCCGGCAAAGCTCCAAAAGCTCGGAGGAAATCCGCAGCTGGAATATCTTGTCTCTAAGCATAAAATCTGTAATTACCCTGAACTACCGATAACAATCTTTATGTCACATAAAACCAAACATTTTAGACCTGTTTGTAATTACATTTTAAGCAAAAAACAAGAATTTTGTCAACCAAATTATTTTCTGGACAGAGTCCTATTTAATAGGAATTGCCGTTTATGAAAAAGGATCAGGATATTTTGCCCGAGTATGATTTTAGCAAAGGACAACGAGGCAAATACGCAAAACTATTTCACGAAATGAAAACGGCAAAAGCCTTTGAGATTGCCAGCTTGCCGAAATTCAAGGGCAAGCAGGTTAAGCGGATTAGAAAATCAGTTAATCTAACGCAAAAAACATTTGCGGAATTATTCGGTGTGTCATATAAAACGGTTGAAGCCTGGGAGGATGGAACGAATTTACCCAGCGGTCCGGCTCAACGAATATTAGGCGCTCTAAAAAAGGACACTGATAATATACGATACTTTGGTCTAACGATTAAAAATCTGAACATTAAATAAGTCAATAAATTGAAATGGCGAAGAAGAAATTAAAAAAACTGCCTGCCTTTAAGAACGTCGAAGAAGAATCTGATTTCTGGGATAATAATAGTCTGGAAGATTTTCCAACAGTAGATGTAACTGAAGAATTCTTAAGAGAAATAAAAAACGAGAAAATCGATATCTCCAAACTTAGAAGAGTTGGTCCGGATAAAACAGAAGAAGAGGTATTCAAAGATATAATAAAAAAGTACTTGGATTTCACAAAAATATGACCCCAAAATAGCCATTTTTTGTGGATAATTTACAAGTAATAAAACAGTTACTCAGGCGGCATTTTCTGCTCCTCCCGGTTTTGAACCAAGTCCAAGATAAACAACCTCAGATTTTTTTATCCGGTTGATTATCGAATCTTTCCTAAGTAGAGACAACCATTTATTAAGGAAAATATTTCCTTCCTCGCTTCTGATTTTCTCAACAAAATTCTCGGCATTTTCAAGAAAAGCGAGGCGGATTACCGACTGGAACGTTATTGCTCCAGATTGCGGATTCAAAGAAGCCAGCTCTGCAATTTTTCTGTGGATCAATGCGTCTATGCAGGTCAGCAGAAGCAACGTTATTGTCACTCCTTGTTCACTCCTGACACAGGCGCCTTCCATGTCCAATTGCTGCTTGATGTTTCTAAAGAATTCTTCGATAATCCACCTCTTAAAATACTCTTTCACTACCTTAAGGCCTTCCCATGTCAACTCATTTGTTATTAAAAATTTAGTCGTATTTTTTTTCGGGTCGTAACTTCGGACAATTTTATGCATTCCATCAAGGGCATTAATTTGGCAGATCGTTTCTTTGATTTGATATAAAACTTTTTCAGTTTTAGCGGTTTGGATATCGCCTGTAAATCCGATAGTGCGTTCCACCCCGTGTTTATTCATGTAATCGATAATGTTTTCTGTTCGATACCATTTGGTGCGTTTTCTGCCGCGGCGACCGGGGGTATTTTTAATTTTAATTTTTACCCTGATGGTGGCATTGGTTTTACAGTCTAAAATGTAGATCAATCCAAGTTTCTGCAAACCGCTAACAAATGGATTTACGCAATACCAGCTATCGGCGAGAACCTCAGAACAAACAAAACCGTTTGCCAGGGCTTCTTTAATCAACTCCAGGGCCAAATCATTTTTTGTCTTTTCTCCGTTTTCATAATATATTTTCCAACCGATAGGGAATTTTATCCAATTGCCTTCGCAGTAGTATAAAAATACCAAGCACTTGCCGGGCATGGTTTTATGGAAAACATGATCATAATGCTTAAAAACACCATGAATGAATTTGCATAACCGGGAATGGTGTTCCAATGTATCATCAATGATGAAGCGTCCTCCTTGTAATTTAGAGGATTCTATCATCATCTTATGAAAGGATTTCATAGCATCATTCAGGGAGAATTTCGATTTCATTAAGCAATGGGAAAGAGCATTTACGGTTCTTTTTTTTAACCAGACCCGGCATGCGCCGGATAAATTGAACTTTCCGCTTATGATTACCGCCGTGGCTAATCTCATTAAATTTCCAATTTGCAAATCGGTCATAATACCGTTTAAAAACTGAAAACCATCTTTGACCATTCCTATAACTTCAACAATTGGCATAATATATCTCAAAGATTAGGTAAAATCTAATGAGACATAATTTAGAAACTGTCTAAAATTAATACAAAAAAAGCCTATATTTTTATCGGTGTCTATTTTTTTTAATCAAAGTAATCCTAAAATCAAATGAATCATGGTTCAGACATTTTATGGTTTTATAGGCTTGCCCCTAAAGAAGGTCGGGCTTCCGCCATCCTGGCTCGCCCAACACTCGTCCATCCTTGGACTTCGGGGGTAGCGGAAAAAGTCGAAGGTTTGCCCGGCCAAGCGATAGCGCGGACGAAAAGGCGACCGAAGGAAGTCCCCCTTGGACAAACCTGGCCCGTAGGGCGACTTTTGGAGCGTATGGGAGGCTTTGAGCAGGACTGGCGGAACGCCAGTGCGGGAAGACATTCCCCCTCTAAAAATGGTTGCGGTTATTAACATTTTTGTGAAAGTCGAGAAAAGTATACAAAGAAATAAACTTGAAATACACTTTCATTGAGTCAATTTTTTAAATTCATTAAAGGCGTCCATGGCTGGTCCGCCTTCATTAAAACACCATTTTTTTACAGAAGCTAATTTAAATTTTTGTCTTTTGGCAACCAAAACCGCCTGGTCGAGACAATCCCTGTCTTGAAAATAAATATACGAAGCCAACCTGTCCTTAATGCAATCCGTGGGCGAAAGAATCTTTAATGTTTTTGTTTTGTATTTTTTCGTTATTGGCTTTATCGCAAAATCTTCACCAATAGCAAGAGGAAACGAACCGAATTCAACCGCCAAGTGTTTGCATTTCGGATGCGTAAAATGTTTCGTTTTTTTAACGAATCCAAGTTGCAGCATAATCTTTTCAATTAATTGCCAGGGTTTTAAATCCAATTGCACGAAATCCAAATCACCGGAAACGTACGCGCCTTCCGTATAAATGCTGACAACGGAACCGCCAACCAAAACCGAATCAATTCCGGCTTGCGCCAAATGGAAACCGATATATTCCCAAAGTTCTTTTTCCGTGACCGTTTCCCATTCAGGTTCGCGCATAAACAGGTTTACCCTTTCTCCTTGGTTTTCTACGTGAAGAAAAAATTCGTTCCTTTTCAGAAAGTGGTATAGCCTGATGCACCATGCCAAGGATTTCTTTAATGGGTTTTACAAAAGGAGATTTCGGATTAAAAAAATAAACCCTGGTCCTGCCAAATTGTTTTGAAATAAGCACACCGGAATTTTCGAAACGGGTAAGTTGATTTTTAATAGGTGTTACGGGAATATTTAAATCCTTCGCTATTACCGAGGCGTAAGCATCGGAATAGTGGTAAATATACAACAACATCTGGGCGGCGGTATTGTTTCCGAATATTCCTTTTAATACGTCCATATGCAAATGTTAATAATACTATAAATTATATCAACTAAAAATTAGTCTATATAAGCTATTTTTTAGTTGCAATAAAAATCCCTGAAAATGCCTGTGTAGCCCCCGGCGCATAATAGAAGTTTTGCGCTCACTCCCGGTGGTCGTTCGGGCTCGCTTCGACAAGCTCAGCGCAAGTCGCCACATCCGGCGCCGTCTACGTTTCGGTTAAAAATTCGACAACGCCGGACGTCGCAAAACCGGGCTATTATGCGCCAGTAACCGTCCTGGCAAGGAAAATCTTTCCTGCTGGGATCCCCAGACGGAAGAAAAATCCATCTGCACAGTTAATCGAGCCATGAAACAGGTTAAGCAGCAATGTAAGGAAAAATTTAATGGCGTTGCGAAAGCTCGTTAATAATAAGCGAATTCAAGCTTTTATTTTTTTTCAAGGCTTTTATTGCAAGTTGCTGATGAAGTTCACTGGGCATTCTAAGGATGATATTTCCGGAAAATGGCGTTTCCGGTTCCACCTTCTCCTTTTTGCAAAAAGACAAATAACTATCAACAGCGGCCTTAAAATCCCTTTCTAATTTTTTTACACTGTCACCTTCAAAAGATATCATATGGCGAATGCCCAACACGCGACCATAAAATATATTATCATCATAATCATAGTTTACTTCTGCTTTATAGCCTTTGTATTCCATATTTAAAATCCAGCATTTTCTAAAAATTTACGCAAATACTCCACGGCATATTTTTTTAATTCTTTTTGTGGATGTGGCTTATGAAAATCTCCAAATTCCTCATTTAATCTGAATTTCACCCGTGACCCACTGCCATCCACCACTTTGCCTCCTAAAGCTTCAATGAGTTTTTTTACATCGGCATAATTAATATCCGAGCGAGTCGGAATTTCCTTTATTTTCTCTAAAGTCCTTTTCTGCTTATTATTCAATGATACTATATTATAGTATCAAATCATTGGCGTCAATCATTAGACGGTAATTTTAATGGGATAGGATTAATATTTTAAGATGCCCACGGTGCCGCCCGCCTCCCCTTTCGCCGGCGGCTGCATTCAAAAAGGAAATATCCTTCCCCCATCACGGCAGGTAAATACGGAGGGGTGGATTACAAACACAACGCCGCTGCAAGTAACCAGTGTTTGAGGCTGGCGCGATTTTTGCTGGGCGACTTACCGCGGGGTGGAAGAGAAAATTACCGCTATTTAGTTCGCCTTCGGGCGGGTGTAAGTCGGCCAGGCAAAGCCCCCTTTCCCTTATTGAGCCCCCGGAATATAACGCCATACCTATTAGCGGGGGAGAGGGATAAGCCGGGGTCCGGGGGCGGCTAAGGGAGAGGGGGCGTAAATCGTGACAGCCGGATACATAAACCAAGTTCCGATTT
>Ga0209518_1005061_pt1 | contig 10212 bp, 11 predicted proteins | sample RifGroB1_FD_183993 | JGI IMG/M metagenome (GOLD analysis project Ga0209518, IMG submission 183993) | Groundwater microbial communities from Rifle, Colorado, USA - Groundwater B1 (SPAdes) (version 2) | ecosystem: Environmental > Aquatic > Deep subsurface > Groundwater | place: Rifle, Colorado... | reverse complement strand
TTCCTTGGCCTGGCGGGCAATATCGCTTCTGGGCAAAGCCAGAAAAGCTATGGCGAATACTTTAACAAAACAAGCCAGTGCCAACGCGGCCGCAAGCGCCAGTAACGCGATTGAAACGACAACCGTGATTTTCACCGCCAAGCCGGCAATCATAAGATTATACAAAAGTCCTTGAAACACAAGCCACTCTGAAATGAAACCATTGAACGGCGGCAGGGCGGTAATTGACATCACCCCGATCAAAAAAAATACGGCAACGAAAGGCATCTTCTTTGCCAATCCTCCCATTTTCTCCAGATCATAAGAGCCGATTGCCCGGCCTATGCTACCCGCCCCCAAAAAGAGTAAACTTTTAAAAATACCGTGATTTAATATATGGAATAATCCGGCAGTCAACGCCAGCCCGACCAGCGCGTCATACCTAAACGCGGCAAAAAGCATCGCCGAACCCAAACCAATAAATATGATACCGATATTTTCAACGCTATGATAAGCCAAGAGTCGTTTCAAATCATGCTCCATCAATGCGTAAAGCACACCGGTAACCGCGGAAAGCGCTCCAGCTCCAAGCACCAACAACCCCCACCACCAAACGACTTCCCCACCCATAAAATCAAAAATAAAACGCAAAAATCCGTAGACGGCGATTTTGATCATGATGCCGGACATCAGCGCCGATACATGCGAGGGAGCGGCCGGATGCGCCTCGGGCAGCCAGATATGAAAAGGCACCAGACCCGCCTTCATGCCAAATCCGATCAGAGCGGACGCGAAAACAATGTTTTTAACCAATTCGGGCAAAAGCGCGCCGGCCGCTCGGAAATCGGAAAACTGAAACGAGCCGGTTTCTCGGAAAAGAAAGAAAAAAGCCGTCATTAGAAAAACCGTCCCCACCTGAGTCATTACGATATAAAGAAATCCGGCTTTCAGGTTTTCGCTTTTCTCGTGCTCATAAGTAACGAGGAAGTAAGAGAGGATTGACATCAGCTCCCAAACGATCAAAAAAGTAATAATGTTGTCGGCCGCGGCCACCAATATCATTGAGCATAAAAACAAGTTATACAAAAAACCGAGAAGAGCCGTTCGCGCGGCGGAATATTTACCGTGAGCCAGATAACCGAAAGCGAAAATAGAAACAATCACGCCCGCGGCCGATGTCAGTAAAATAAAAAAAGCGGAAAGACGATCCACGAAAAAAGAAAAAAGCGGAGCGGAAAAAACGGATGAAAAACTTATTTCAAACGGCGCCGGAGCGGCCAACGCCGATAGAGAAAAAATGGCTCCGGCCAAAGACGCGGCAATCGCGAAACCGAGACTCGTCATTTGAGCGGCCTTAGGATCGCGCCGAAAAAAGAATCCGGATATCGCGCCGAGAGAAAATAAAACTATGGAAGTGATAAATAAGAATGACATAATTATTAGTAAGAAATATGAGTTTTTATTTACTGTCGCGAAAATCACTTCCCTCGCCAACCATCTTCACAATAATTTCTAATTTCTAAGCTCTAATTTCTAATGAAATGTCCAATGATCAAATTTCCAATGACTGATTATTTTTGATCTTGGGCATTGGGCATTTGAATTTTTATTAGAAATTAGGATTTAGGAATTTTGATTTCATAATTCCTAATTTTATTATTTCTTATTTTCCAAAGCCCTCAAAATACTGGCCAAAATAACTTTGGGCGACGGCGGACAACCCTTAATGTAAACATCGACCGGTATGACATTATTCACTCCGTCCAGGGTCGCGTAACTGCCTTTGAATATTCCTCCGTCAAACGCGCACGATCCGCACGCGATGACTATCTTGGGAGCGGAGGTCGCTTCGTATGTCTTGAGCACCGCGTCTTTCAGAGCGCGCGTCACCGGCCCGGTGACCAAAAGCGCGTCGGCGTGGCGCGGCGAAGCGACGATGGAAACGCCGAACCGCTCCATATCGTAGTAAGGATTGGCCAGTGCATTGATTTCTATTTCACAGGCGCCGCACGAACCGGCGCTTACCTGCCGAATCGCGAGAGAGCGCCCGAAAAGTCTTTTAATCTGATCTTTGAGCTTTCCGCCAATAATTTCAATATCGTCTTCCGGGATAGAATCAAGAATCTGCTCCGCTTTCAGAGTGACCGTGCCGGTATTGATAATTTTACGATAGAGATTAAGCATACCCAGTATATCAACCCCGTATAATCACCCCGCCAAGGGGGAGCTATACGGGGTCAACTTTGATAATGACCGATCGCGTCTGAAAGCAAATCATAGTCATTATCTTCTTGTTGGATGGTAAAAATTAATATATGTCCCAAGATACACAATCAAAGTTGTATTACTGGGCATACTGCTTTAAAAACAACAATGCCCACTATCATAAGGCATTGTCTTGCGAAAAGTCAACTTGACTTTTTAATATTTTATATCTCCTTTGGCTTGAAATCTTTATTATCTTTCAAAAGTGAGAGTATTTCTTGTTTGTCCAGCAAGCCATTCTGCGGACCGGGCATACGAATAACATACGCGGAATTGAATGTCCCCCAGCGCATCGCTTCTTCCACGCTCAAATCATATACGCGCGCGGCAGTGAAAGCGGCGCCGAACGCGTCGCCGGTTCCGGTGCGCTCCACGACCGGTCCGTCAAAAATTTCCAAAAATAAATATTTCGCGCCGTCGTACGCGTATGATCCCTTCGATCCGTCGGTCAAAACGCAAATTTTGACACCCAGTTCGCGCATCGCGGACATTAGGTCTTTAATATCGGATCCGGCTGGCAAGCCAAGCACGCGCTCATACTCTTCTTTGTTCATAAACAAAATTTCACAGCAAGCGAAAAGCGGTTTTAACGCTTCCAAGCCGAGATGCATCTGATGCGTCCCCGGATTAAACGCCAGTTTGACCGATGGATTTTGATGTAAATACTTCAATACTTGCTCGTGCAATATAGGAATGGCCGATTGCGGACCGGCGGATGTCAGATAGAGCCATTTCGTTTCCACATCCATCGGCAAATTATATTTGCGCTCAACATGATATACCAAAATAGTCCGCTCGCCGTTAAACGATATAACGGCAGAAACATTGGTTGAATTTTCTTTGTCTATTTGAACGCAATTATCGCTAACACCGTATCTTTTCAACTGCTCCAAAATACCCTTGCCCGCGCTGTCTTCGCCCACCACCGTGTAAAACGCGGTTTTTAAGCCAAGTAATGATGAACTGATCGCCTGATTCATCGCGTTGCCGGCGGTAACGCGCAGATATTTGTCCACCGCGAGCTTATCAGCGTAATTGAGAATCAGCTTACAATCCTCCACATTGACATCGCATTGCACCGACGCGTCGTGTATAAAGAAAAAATGGTCTATAGTGGCATCCCCCACCGAAAGCATATCGTACATCATAATATTATTTTCTCGCGATTACTTTTTTTACCGCTTCTTTGATGTGAGAAACTCCCATGCCGTAATGCTCTAGCAATTCGTTGGGCTCGCCTGACTGACCGAATTTGTCGCGCACGCCGACGAATTCAATCGGCATCGGCTGTTTGCCGGCCAAAACTTCGGCCACCATACTGCCCATACCGCAAGCGATCTGATGCTCCTCCACCGTCACGATTGCGCCGGCCAATTTTGCCAACTCAACCACTTTTTCCTCGTCCATTGGCTTAACCGTGCCTAAATTCAAAACCGCCGCGCCGATGCCTTCCGCTTCCAGCTCTTTTGCCGCGATTAAAGCGTTGTAAACAAGCGCGCCGATGGCGATAATTCCCACATCAATTTTTTCCGGTTTATAAAAATATTGCGCTTTGCCGATTTCAAACGGCGTTTCTTCGGCGGTAATAATCGGCGTTTTCTCCCGTGCCAAGCGGATATATACCGGCCCTTTCATTTTAGCCGCGGCCAGTGTCGCCTTTTTCGCTTCAATGGAATCGCAGGGAACGAGCACGGTCATTCTCGGAATCACCCGCATTATAGCAATATCCTCTATCGCCTGATGCGTACCGCCATCCGGTCCGACGGAAACCCCCGCGTGCGCTCCGGCCACTTTCACATTGGAATCGTTATAGCAAATTGTGGTGCGAATCTGCTCCCAATTCCGCCCGGGCGAGAACATCGCGTATGAGGCAATGAACGGAGTTTTACCCATCGCCGCCATACCGGAAGCAACTGAAGCCATTGACTGCTCGCCGATACCCATTTGCACAAACCTTTCCGGAAATACTTTGGAAAAAACGTTGGTCATCGTGGACCCGGTCAAATCGGCGCACAAAGCGACGATATTTTTATCCTGTTTCCCCGCCTCCAACAAACCGTCGCCGTACCCTTGCCGGATCGGCGCCTGCTCCACATCTGTATCAAATAACTTTGGATTGAGTTTGACTATGCTCATAATGTTTATATTACTAAATATTTTCCGTTTTGTCTTCTTTGTCTTTTTTGACCATCCGCCAGTGATATAAATAAAGCGGCAGGCCGACGATAATCATCGCGAGCGACTCGGCCGCCTCCCTTTGGCGGTTGGATATTTTTTGATTTCGTTGATATTCTTCAACTTCTTCTTTGCTTGGTTGTTGAAATTCCTCCGTTTTACCTTCCGGTGTCGGCGTCACTTTTACTGGCCGGACCATCGGATATTCATAATACACATCGGCTTTTGTAAACACAAATGTTTTCAACCCGAGTCCCACCAAACGCACCCCGCCGATCACCACCAAAACCAACCCCACTAGTGAAAAAGTGTATAAATAAATTTTACGGATCAGATGATATTTGTTATTCATACTATTTATCAATAACCTGAAATGACGACTTCACTCTTTTGAAATCGCTGTCAAAAGTGGCTATCTTTTTAATATTACGCATCTTCAAAATAGCCATGGTAACGCAATCGCAGAAGCTGATATTCTTTGTTTTAAATGACTTGAGATAAGAAAGAGCATGCAACTCTGTTTGTTCGTCCGCTCGGAGTACATTCAGAACAGCTGTTTTACGATAAACCGTATCAGCAAACTGCAATGCGACCTGTTTGCCCACTCGCATGCTCAAAACAGTAATCACTTCACTGATAACGAAATTTGAAGTAATAAGACTATACCCTCTATTTTCAAGTTCACCCCATAACACAGACGCTCTTTCATGCAGTCCATCCTGCCGATTCAAAAGAGCGATAAAAACATTCGCGTCTATAAAAATATTATTTTCCGCCATATGCAATTTCGTCAACGCGCTTGGACAAATTCTTATCCCCCGTATTGACCGCGTATTTTTCTAATTTCCAAATCTCATCTTTCTTTTTCGCGCGCCTTTTAGGCATTGGCAGAGATGTTGCGATAAGCCCGCGCAGAAGCGCGGAGACACTTTCGTCCCGTTCAAGAGCAATGCGCTTGAGTTTTTTGAGATCTTCTTTCGCCACGCGAATATTTGTAACAGTGTATGTCTTCATCCCCACACTCACAAAGCTTTGTTTAGCTGTTTTTAGACAATATTCTAAACCAGTCAATTAAGCTCGTGAATTAAATTATGTTTATGCCCTCGCACTCGCAACCATAAGCTTTGTGAGTGTGGGGATTCATAATAATACAATTGTATGACATCGCCCTCTGCCTGTCAAACCAACCCCGCCAGCGAGAAGATGTACAAACAAATTTTGCGGATTAAATGATATTTATTATTCATGCTTATTTATCTTTTTTCCAAAGATATGCAATAATTAAAAGAATTGCTGTTCCAAGCAAAATATCATTTCTGTTTAGTAATCTAAGCGGGGTCATTATCGGATCTCCGTCACCAATTCCACCGAGTTTTAAAAGTGAGGCAATAGAAAAGAAATCACAATTAAGATAAGAATGATTGATGCACTAAATTTTTTCATAATTACTCAATTATTTTTAATTTTGATTTTTGCATTTTGATTTTTAATTTTCTATTCATGCTCTCCTCTTATTTTCCCTCCCAATGTTCTTAATTCATTCAACATCACCGCGCCTTGCTCGGTCTTTTTTACCCTGTCTTCCGGACCTTGCCCTGGCGGTATGCCGTGCCATTCAAAACGGCGCTCGGCGAAATCAATGCCTTTGCCGGGAATGGTGTGCGCGATAATCATAGACGGCTTTTCAAACACCGCCTGCGCTTCGCCGATCGCGTCGTTGAGCGCCTCAAAATTGTGCCCGTCCACTTCCAGCACATGCCAGCCGAACGACTCCCATTTTTCCTTGAGCGGTTCCAAGGGCATAATATCCTCCGTGAAGCCGTCAATCTGAATGTTATTGCGATCAATAATGCCGGTGATGTTTTGCAGTTTTTCCCGGCCGGCCAGCATCGCCGCCTCCCAGATTTGCCCGCAATCAAGCTCGCCGTCGCCCATCAAGCAATAAAAGTTTTTCGGCGTCGCCTTTCCGTTGTCCATCCGATCCGCCAGCGCCATACCGACTGTTTGCGACAAACCGGAACCAAGCGGTCCCGAGCTCGTTTCAATCCCCGGCAGCCATTCGCGGTGCGGGTGCCCCTGCAGACGCGAGCCGAATTTGCGCAATGTTTTTAACTCTTCCACCGGAAAATAACCGCTATGTGCCATCGCCGCGTAAAGCACCGGACAAATATGCCCGTTGGACAAAATCAACCTATCCCGCTCCGGCCATTCCGGATTTTTCGGGTCGTGTTTTAAAATATGAAAGTAAAGCAAAGTGAAAATATCGGCCATACCCAAAGGTCCGGCCGTGTGCCCGGACTTCGCCTCTATCAGCATCTCAATAATTGACTGGCGAATATCGTTAGCCGTGCCCTCTAGAAACTTTATTTTATCGTCGTGTAAATGCGCCATACCCAGTATATCAACTTCGATAATGACCGATTGGCGTCTGGAAGCTAATCGTAGTCATTATCTTATTGTTGTATTGTGAAATTAATTATGTCCCAAAATACACAATCGAAGTTGTATTACTGGGCATAATTTATTTTTAAATATTTTTAAATTCTTCTATTGTTTTTTTAATATTGCCGCTTTTGAAAATCGCGGTGCCGACGAGGAGATTATCGGCGCCGGCGGATAGAATCTTGCGGGCGTTTTCCAGATTCACTCCCCCGTCTACGGATATTGTAACATTTGGGTATTTTTCGCGCAAAGTTTTTATCCTATCCAAAACCTTTTCTTCAAACGGGCGGCCGTGATAGCCGATTTCGGAGATGGACATCAGTTGAATAGAAGTTAGCGAGTAGCGAGTAGCGAGTAGAGTTTCACTCAAAAAATCTACGACCCAGAGAGGGGTTTCCAATTTCAAGGCGATACTACTGGACTTACCGGAATCGGCGATTTTCCCCAATAATTTTTTAATTGTTTCCGCGTCGGTTGATTCGTAATGCAAAAGGATTCGCCTAACCGGAGAATTGAGCCAGCCGTCAATAATATTTTCCGGCTTCTCCACCATCAAATGCGCTTCCAGATTTATGGCGGAATTGATTTTTTCCAAGTCGGCCGGCTCTCGCCAGGTAGTCGCCGGCCCGCCTGCGCCAAGGCTTCGGCGGGCAGGCACGAACACGCCGTCCATCACGTCAATCTGCGCCCACGAAACCAGCCCCTCCACTTGAGCGAGTTTTGCTTTCAATTCCTCAAAATCTTTAGCGATAATAGCGGGAATTATCATCGGGGAGATATTTCTAAATTTTTCTTGGATTCTTCAATAGCGCAAAATTCTTCCGTCTCTTTTTCCAATTCAGACAAATATCCCTCTAGCGCGTTTTCAAACTGCTCAAGCTCTCCCAGTTCTTCAATTTTTATTTCAACGCTTTCGGTGCCTGTCTCCGTTATGCCTTTGATGCCGAGCTCTCCGTTTGAGAGACGCTCCAGTATGCCCGTCTTTTGGAATATCTCCTTTTGGGTCTGGTATTGCTTCTCCAGCTCCGGCTGGGATAATTCCTTGAACGGCCAGAGCTTTTCTTTGAGAGAGGCTATCTTTTGCTCTATCTCCGCTTTGAGAGCTTGGGCCGGCTTGAGATCGCCGGTGGTTCGGCCCTGATCCAGAGCCGAGCGGAACTCCGCCTGCTTTTCTTTGAGCTCTCGGAGAGCTTCTCGGAGATTGGCGCAATTGGGGGGTTGGTTTTTGGATTGCGGGGGCATGGGTTATTTTACCGCTCTAAAAGCCATTTATAGATCGGTTTAATAATGATAATTTTACCGTCCTGTTTGATTTCCGCCTCTTCTTCATCGTTAACAAGAATCCAGCCTTTCTTTAATTTCAATTCATTCATAGCGGAAATTAGTGAGCTGATTTCTCTTTGCCTGATTTGTTTGTTCTTTAATGAAAAACTGACTTGTATAATATCGGTTATTTTATTTTTCTCTCTGACAACAAAATCCGCTTCTAAATTGTTTACCGTTTTGTAATAAAAAATTTCTTTGTCTTTTCTGAGCAGAGTTAAAAAAACTAAGTTTTCATAGAGTGCCCCGAGATTTTTAGTTGCCTGAAAAGCAATATTATGAAAAAAAGCAAGGTCGGCCACGTAAACTTTATCTGGATTGTATATCTGCCGCTTATACGAATAACTAAAAAGCGGCACTTTATAAAACAAAAAACTATCTTGAAGATATTGGAGATAATTTTTAACAGTATTGATATTTTTGATTTCAATGCTTCGACTGATGTTGCGCAGAGAAGAGATTTGCCCCGGGGCCGCGAGCAGAAAATGAGCCAGCTCTTTTAGTCCTTGTTTGTATTTCACATTGTAACGATTCACAATGTCGCGAAGAATGATATCTTTGAAATACTCCTGAATCAATTCCGCTGATTCAGTCCTTATATATTCCGGCATCCCGCCTAATTGAAAATATCGGCCAAACGATTTTTTAATTTTCGCCCTTTCTTCTATATCATAAAGACTGTTTTTAGAAAAAGCGTTATTTTGAAAATAAACATAAAATTCATAAAAAGAGAGGGGGTGTAAAGCAATTGGTATATTCCGGCCGGTTAGCGCCGTGGCCAGTTCCGATGATAAAAGAGTGGCGTTGGAACCAGTAATGAATATTTTGAATTTTTTCTCTTCGTATAATCTCCTAGCCCATTTTTCCCAGTATTTGATAATTTGAATTTCATCCAGAAACAAAAATATTTTTTTTGTTTTATCGGGAGAGTTGGTCTCGTAAAAAATCTGAAGCGCTTTCGCGAAATCATCTTTGCTGAAATCAATCAGCCGTTCGTCTTCAAAATTCAAATATAAAAACTGCTCGTCTGAAAGCTTTTCTTTGCCCTTGACCTCGTCCCAAATCAGCCGCATCAGAGAAGACTTGCCGACTCGGCGCAATCCGGTAATAGCGATGATCGCGTCTAACTTTACGTATTTTTGGACAATTTCTCCGGCTAAATCCCGCTTAAAAAGATCGGTTTTGCCGAGAAAGACATCTTTTTGATTTTTTATGACTTCTTTTAACAAATTTTCATTTACCATAAATAACGGCTTATATTAATATTGCAATGCCATTGTAATATATATAATAAAACATTGCAATACTGATATAATATTCCCAAATCCCAAACATCAAGCTTCGTCACCCTGTGAAATACGATTTGAGCCTTCGTTTTAAAAACATCTTGCCATAATAGGTTTTTAGATGCTTTTCGCGACGAGTCGCGTCATATTGATTAAGACATGACTCATAGTAAATTAATTTCATCGGCCTTCTATTCTTTGTTGAGTCCACTCGCCCTTCCTGATGAAACTCAAATCGTAATTTTAAATTTTTCGTAAAGCCGGTATACAATTTATTATCTTTTTTTGATTGTAAAACATAGACGTAATAAAACATAATCAAGAAAAATTTAAAATTATTTCACAGGGTAAACTCTCACCCCGGAACGAAGACCGCAGTCGTCAACGCGGCGGTCCGGGGGCCGTACCCGCGCAAATTCGCCCGCCAGCTGACGCGGTCCCAACTCGCGCTCGGGACCTTGCCGGAAATGAAATAGGCTCCTAACTGGTATGATAGACTGCCGTTGCCTTGCCAATCGTCTATCACTTGGTCGGTTTGTTCCAGATGGAGAATGGCGTAAGCGAGCTGGTCTTCGGGAGTTATGCCTTGTTCGTACGCGTATATCGGCTCCTTTTGAATGGCTTTCAGATACTCTTGGTCGTCTATGCCTTTGATGCCGAGCTCTCCGTTTGAGAGACGCTCCAGTATGCCCGTCTTTTGGAATATCTCCTTTTGGGTCTGGTATTGCTTCTCCAGCTCCGG
>Ga0209518_1005060_pt1 | contig 10212 bp, 21 predicted proteins | sample RifGroB1_FD_183993 | JGI IMG/M metagenome (GOLD analysis project Ga0209518, IMG submission 183993) | Groundwater microbial communities from Rifle, Colorado, USA - Groundwater B1 (SPAdes) (version 2) | ecosystem: Environmental > Aquatic > Deep subsurface > Groundwater | place: Rifle, Colorado... | reverse complement strand
TCTGGCTTTCTTATCTCAGGAATTAATCCGAATATATTCCTCAAATCTGCCATTTTATATAATTGGTATTTTTATCCTATCGAGATAAATAAATCACGCTTTAATAACTTATTTTCACCACCATTTATTATCATTAACATTTTTATTTTATCCTTAGAAATTATAACCTCTTTCGTCATTTAGCATATTCTTTGCCCTCAATTTAACTTTCACTTTCTTTAAATCGCCCGCGCTTGAGCGATTTCTTTGAGACAATAATTTCCCCGCCAGCTTTCTTTACCTTTTCAGCCGCAGAAGCAGAAGCCTCTTTTGCCTTTATGACTAATTTGTTTTGGGGCACATATTCTGCAGAACTGTCAAGAATCTTGTATTCTGGGAGATTTATATGCCATGCATTTCCCTCTTTTTTCCCGTATTTTTCGATATTTAACTCCAGGTCCTCAAGATTTATTCTTTTTCTTTTATCTCTCTGCGTTTTTCTGCTTGTTATTCCCTGTTTGCCAAAATAACCATGGCCATAAAGTTTTGTCATCAATGTTTTTTTCTGGTCAGCCCGCTTTCCAGTTCCAGCCATTCCCTTTCCTCCGCGATGCCCTGACTTCTTGTGCTTCTTCCTTGCGCCCCACCCATGCGTTCCTGCACCTCGTCCGTGCATCCTCGAAGCTTTTTTTCTTTTCTTTGTTTTTCTCATTGACATTTTATAACCTCCTTTCGTTCGACCACGCTTGGGCGGACGACCAAAAATTTATTCTGGAAATTTTTGTTTTCATAGCATCCTCAAAACAAGCTCGTTTATTTTTTCTTTGTTGTTTCCCAAAACGCCCTTGGGAAAATGAACCTTGCTCTTTATGCCTCCTCTTGGAGGATGCAGCCTGAAAAATGGCTTGAGATTCAAATTTTCATATTTTTTCCCTTTTTCAAGCTCTTCTGCTGCCTTCTTTGAATCCACTTTTTTTTCTTTGTTTATTCTTTGTCCGCGGGCATCTATCAGTTTTTCAAGGATGTCCTTGCTTATTTCTCCAAAAGCAACAAAATCTTCAAGCTTTTTTATCATCCCCGTTTGCTCTTTGTTCGGATTTATAACAATGCAGGAATATTTTCTTCTGAGGCGCAGCCTGTCAAATGTTTCTTTCACATGCCCGTCAATTTTTGTTTCTCCGCGGATTCTTATTATGCATATCATTTTATTTTTTGTTTGTCTTGTTTAAAGCATCAAAGCACGCCTTTATTATATTGAACGTTGTTCTTCTTCTTCCGAATGTTTTGCTGTAAACATCTTTAATTCCTGCAAGTTTTAGAAGCTTTTTTAATTCGCCCGCAACTACCAACCCTGTTCCCTGCGGCGCAGGTATAAGGACAACACGGACGCTTCCCGATTTTCCAGTCACTTTGAATGGAACAGTGTGTGCTTCATCGCATGCACAGTCGAAAGCAGAGCAGGCTCTTCTTATTTTTATGATATTCAGCTTCGCTTTTCTTATCGCCTTGTCTCTTGCGGGCAATGTTTCCTTTGCTTTCCCGTCGCCAAATCCCGCGTGTCCAGCCTCGTCCCCGACAACAGCCATTGTAGAGAAAGTAGGTATGTTTCCCTCCTGTGTTTTTTTCTGAGTCTGTCTCCATGCCCTTCTTTTTCCCCCGCCGAACTTTCCTTTAGCCTGCCCTATTGAAATAAGGTCTGTTTTCAAATTAAGCAGCTTATCAACAATCTGCTCCTCTAGTATTTTCTTTCCCGAATCAAGGATTTCATCTATGTCTTTTATCTTGTCATTCTTAACTTCTGCGCCGAGTTTTGTTTTAGGCTCCCATTCAGATATGATCTCTTCTCTGCTTTTCCCGGCAAATTCACGCCCCATCTTCTTTGCCGGAGCAATGATCTCTTCAACTACTTCGGGTATGTCTGCCTCAAGTATCTCTTCTTTCACTTCGTCTTCAATCATTTTTTCAGTGACTTCGCCTATATCTTCTGCTATCTTTTCAGCCTCTGCCTCGTCAACTATCCCGTGGGCACGCACTGTTTTCTTCACGGCTTCAAATTCTTCTTTTTCTTCATGTTTTTCTTTAACTTGATCGTTTTCGAGCGAGTTTTCTTTATTTTGTGCCTTCATTTTTTATCCCATCAATTTGTTTTTTTACTTTTGCGAAAATAACAGAAAAATCTCTTTTCAGATTTTTCCCCTTTATTCTTTCCTCACTTGGAAAAGATGCTTCTTCATACTTGACTTTAACTCCGGAATCAACAATGCCCTTTACAAATGCAAATGCTCTGCTTTTATTCACATTTCTTATCATGCCAAGGTCAACAATAGGCACAGAGAGTTTTTTCTCAAGCATTTTTTTTCCAAGATAAAATCCGGTGAGATAAGAGGCAGGCAGAGATTTAAGGCTCCCATTCATATCTTCAGGCCACCCGTGTTTAAGCAATATTTTTGACGTCGTTCCCATGATAACTTTATCCTGGGCTTCGCTGCTTGTGATATACTGTGCAACCACATACCTGTTGCTTTTTCTGAAGGCAATTCTTGGAGAATGACCTTTAAGCAGACTAAGCCTTTTTCCATAATCTGTCTTATTTTCCCCTCTTCTACGCTTCAAAGTTTTCATTTTTCTTTTCTGATTCCCCTGATATATTCTTTAAGGTGAACTTTACTCCTGAATTCCTTGTTTCTTATCCTTTTTCTCATACTTTCCAGGTCTTCGTTGGAAATTTCTCCTCGGGAATAAAGATCCTGCAAATACTGTCTTAATTTTCTTGTGATTATGATATATCCTCTCTTTCTGCGCCCCATCTTTTTCCTTATGTTTCCCGCGCTTCTGCTCTTTCTCTTGCTGACTTTTGCCCTTCCTTTTTCGGACAACACGATAATCGCCCCGCTTTTTTCAAGATCTCTTATGTCCTGTTTTGTTATGGCATCTTTTATCTCGTCAAGCCTTGATTCTAGGAAGACTATCCTTTCTGAACCAACACCGAATGTTTTCTTTGCAAGTTTTTTCTTTTTACTTAGATTCATTTTTGCCCTCTGTTTTAAGGAATTTTTTTATATTTATATTTTGGAACACTATTCCCATGCTCCCTGCCCTTTTCGCTATTTCTAATTTGTTTTTCTTGCCAACTCTTCCTAGAACGACAACATCGCCTTTCTTTGCATTTTCCAGGTCTTTGGTGTTGTATATCTTAACAATTCTTTGACCTTGTTTTCTTTTTTTATAGCCTATGCTTACTATTGGCGGCTTGCCTTTTCTGTTTTCTCTCATCTTATTGTCTCTGCCCTTTGGCTTTCTCCATCCGACCATTCTTCTTTTACTCTTTCCTATCCTTTTGTGCTTGTACCATCCGCGCCTTCTGAATTGCATCATATTTCTCCTCCCGAATGGCGCAGCTGCGACGTTCGTTGTATCATATTTCTTCTCCTGCTTTCTTTGTCATGAAAATCCCATCCTGGAAAACTCTTTTGTCCCTTGCCCTTATTCTTGTTGCTGTTTCAAAATTTGCAGCCGTCTGCCCCGCAAGTTCTCTGTTTGTAGAAGTGACTTTTATTGTATTGCCCTGGACTTCAACTGAAACCCCAGCCGGGATTTTCGCCTTTCTCGGGACTTTCTCTCCAAGGAAATTTTTTATGATGAACTCGTGCCCTTTCACTTCGAGCGTCACAGGAAAATGGCTGAATACGGCCTTCAGTTCATATTCAAATTTCTTTTGCACGCCGAGAATCATGTTCCTTATGTGTGCTGCAATGGTATTCATCATTTTCTTTTCTTTTTTTGTTGCGTTCTCGCTTCCGACAGTGATGTTATTTCCCTCTTTTACAAGTTCCACTTTTCCAAGTATGAATCGTCTGAAATTTTCTCCTTCTGGACCTGTTACTTTTAACAAATTTCCTTCTAATTCTGCGGAAACATCGCTAGGAATTTCTATTTTTCTGTATAATTCTTTTTTCATTTTAGTAAAAGTAAGCAATCAGGCTGCCTCCTGTTCCCTTTTCCCCAGCCTCTTCATGGGTTATAAGGCCCTTGTTTGTTGAGATGATTATTGTTCCTATGTCTCTCGCAGGAAGGTATCTGCGCCTGTATTTTTCAATGTCTGTCTTTTTAACTGTGAATCTTGGCTTGACTGCCCTGCATTCGGTCAGGTCTCCAAGGTCAATTTCAACGCTTTTCTGTTTCAAATCCATCTTATATCTCTTTATTGCTCCTTTTTGCTTCATTATCTTCAATACTTCTATGAGAAGACCGGAAATTCTTTTTATCTCCAGACTTTCCTTTTTTGCTTTCTTCGCATTTCTTATCATGTTCAACGCGTCTGCAACAACATCTTGTGACATTTGTAAGACACCTACGGTTTCTTTAATTCGCAATTTCCCTCATTGCGGATTTGCAATTTAATTAACCTCGTGAAATTGCTCACAATCAACTTCCCATTGTCATTTAATTTAATTATCATTTTAGCTGTATTTTTTAAAGCCGATCTCCTCTGCGATTTCCCGGAAGCAGTGTCGGCATAGGTTTAATCCGTATGATTTTATATGTGCTCCAAATCTTCCACATCGCTCGCATTTTTTTACTGCAATTCCTATTTTTCTTTCCTTTGGCTTATTATGTTTAAGGAACTTCTGCATTTTCTCTGGCTTGTTCTGAAGCTGCTTCAAAATTTTTTTCCAGTCGCTTGCCGTCATTTGGCATACCTCCTATGGCGAATGAATGAAAATCTTTGATTTGCTATCATTTTGTTTTTTAAATGAAATTTGTGTTAAACTTTTCCTCCATGAATTTTATTATTTCTTCTCTGCTAACAAAATTTCTCTTCGGAATTCTTCCCCGTTTTATCTTTTTTAATTTTACTCTTCTGCCTGCTCTTGTGAAGGCAACAGTTACATCGAACCCTCTTATGCCAATATCCCTTTGATATTCAATGCCCGGAATTTCAATGTATTCTTTAACGCCGAATGAAAACCCATTTTCTCCTACCTGGCTTTTTCTTAATGTATTGTCCCGGGTTGCCAACATTTTTTTTAGAATGTCTTCGGGTTTTTTACGCAAAGTTACTATTGCACCAACCTCTAATTTTGGCCTTACCCCGAATGCAGGAATCCTTTTTCTTGACTGCATTTTTGCGGGCTTTTTTCCTGTAAGAAGCCCGAGGAGCCCGACTCCTTTTTCAAGATTTTCCCCGGTGTTCCCAACACTAAGGACAACCTTCTCGATTTTTATCTCTTTCATTTTATTCATTTTACTCTATGACCATCATTTGTTTAATTAAAACATTTACCATTTCATTTTTTACTTCAAGCCCAACAATCTTCTTTTGTAAATCAACAGTCTTCACTTCTCCTTTTTTTCCCGCATGTTTTCCCGAAAATACTATTGCCCCCGCACCAGGTTTTAATGGAATACACTTTTCTGCCTTCTTTTCCCTGAAATTTATAAGGACAGAATCATTTATATTGCAATCAATATCTGAAAGAAGGTTTCTGCCATCACCGAGATTCAGTTGTATTTTCTTTCCTCTTAAAATCCTTTTATCAACAACCTTTACGGCCTTTTTGTTTATTTCATTTTCCCTTATCTCTTTTAACGTGAATTTTCCTTTTTCTGAAAGGTCAAGCCTGTAACTCTTTTTTACAGGAACAATAGATACGGTATCAAAGAGAAGGATTGCTTTTTTTTCATCACGCGGTATTTTATTATTGACAAGTATATGCTTCAGGAAAATAGCTCTTTTTGCTTCTTTTCTGTTCTGTGCAATGTGAAGCATATCTCGCAGAACAAGAAGCAACGGAACTCCTGTTTCAAGAGCAGACCCTGGTTTCACCACATATTTTGTGCCTTTTCTGTAAACCGGCCAGCTTTTTGGAACTTCCTGCCTTTTAAGATGCATTTTCTTTCTCCATTTTCATTTTTGCCAATATCCTTTTTTTGTCTTCTATATTTAATTCAGTTATCTGTAAAATCGAGGGATTGAATCTAACATTCACTTTTGAGCCATCTTGTTTTTTTATTTGCAGACCCTCTATTTCTACCTTCAGTCTTTTTTCATTGACCGTAATTATTTTTCCTGTTTTTTTCTTGAATTTCCCTTTCATGACTCTGACAACATCGCCTTTTCTTAAAGGCATGCTTCTTTTGACATATTTTTTTCTTAACTCTTTTGAAAGATTTGCGCTTAGAAACCTTCTTCTTAAGTGCAAGGGAGCCAGGGCTGCATATTTCCTTTGTTTTCCAGGTCTTTTGCTCGCGCGCCATGAAGTATTAAATTTTTTCATTTTGTTTAATGGACAAAAGCCGCTATTTTGGCAACACTTGGCCAGCGTTCCAATACCTCCTTTGCAACAGGCCCTTTGATTTGGGTTCCTTTTGGATTTCCCTTATCATCTTTTAAGATTGCGACAGCATTATCTTCAAAAGCTATTCTTTCCCCGCTTAGCCTCCTATAAGGTTTCCGTTGTCTTACAATAATCGCGTCAAAAACCTTGCCCCTCATGTCGGGAATGCCTTTTCTTATGCTTACTTTTACAAGATCCGCAACTTTTGCATTCCCCTGTCTTCCTTTTGTTCCCTTTCCTCTTTTAACAGAGACGAGCCTCACAATCTTGGCTCCGCTGTTATCGGCTGCAACAAGCATTGCTCCCAAATTCAACCCTGCAGTAACACGCGCAGATACGGCTTTCATTTTATATGTCCTTTATCTTTAATTAATAAAACAATGATTGTTATTATGGTAATGACTAGTAATCCAACCCCAACATAAAGCAAGGGTAAATAAATTGCTGAACTCTCACCTATTATGCTTGCAATAATACCTGTTAGAAAGATAATTATCACAAATCCATATAAGATATTTCTTAATTTCATTTTTTCACTTCTTCTGCAGATTTAATTTTCTTCACAACAACAAAATGGATTATCTTACTTAATGGCCTGCATTCTTGAATCTTTATTAAATCTCCAATGCCTATGTCCTTCTCCATGCAAGAAGGTAAGCGGGCATGAATTTTTGTTCGTGACTTCGTGTAACGCTCATATTTTCTCACATATACCATTCTTTCAAATTCTATTACAACTCTCTTCGGGAATTTCCTGATTACATGCCCTTCAAAAACTCTTCCTCTGGCTTTAAGATTTCCATGCACAGGGCAGTCTCTATCATTTGCCACCGTTATTTCTTCATGTTTTTTCTCAGTTTGTTTTTCTTTTTTCATTTTCATTTTAATCTTCTATTGAATCAGCGTCAAAGCCAAGCCCGACAAGGATATCTTTTACCTTTTTCCTGTGGTTTCCCTGAAGCTCAATCATGTTCTCCCTGAATGTTCCCCCACATGCAAGTCCGTTCTTCAGGGCCTTTGCAATCTTCTTTATGTCTATCCCGCTGTCAAATCCGGTCACAAGAGTCACAATCTTGCCATATCTCTTCTTGTCTGTTGTAATCCTTATCCTTTGGTCTCCCTTTATTATCTGCTCGCATACGCAAGCCTGCTTCGGCAATCCGCATTTTGGGCATATTTCCATTTATTTACCCTCCCCAGATTTATTTTGAGATTGATTTTTTTCCAGCGTTAAGATTCTCGCAATCAGCCGTTTGATTTCCCTGACTTTTGAATTCCCCGCCTTAGCTGCAGAGACGCGGGCTTTTACCATCTCAATCCTCAGCTCATCAAGTTTTTTCTTTCTGTCTTCGCTTGTCATTTTCTTTATTTCTGTTGCTTTAATTTTTGCCATTTTACTTTATTTTTTTGCTCCTTTTTGCTTTTGTCTTTTTCACTTCTTCTTTGGGCTTATTCTCTAAGTTTTCCCTTATTTTTTTCAAAAACTCATCATCAATTATTATTTTGTCAGTCAGCACAGCATCAGGAGCAAGTATGCTTACTTTTACCCCCACGGTGCCTGGCTTTGTCTGTGCAACTGCTTGCGCCCGATCAACAACCCGTGCAGAATCACCTGTTTTCTTAAGATACCCCTGTGCAAATCTCCATGTTTTTGCCCTTGCGCCGGGAAGCTTCCCGCTAAGCCTTATTTCTGCTCCAAGAGCCCCGGCATCCATTATTTTTTGCAGCGTTCTGTATGCAGTAACCTTAAATTTTAGGGGGCCAAAGCGTTCCAAGCTCAAAGCAATATCATCAGCCATAAGTTGTGCATCAAATTCTGGGACTTTTATTTCATCAATTTCCACACGGGGGTTTTCAAGTCTGAATCTTATTTTTAAGATTCTTGTCAGCTCATCTATTTTTTCTCCGCCCCTGCCAATGACAAGCCCCGGCTTGTTTGTTGAAATTATTATTTTCTCACCAACAGGGGTGTATTCTATCTTAACCTTGCTTACTTTTCCCTTCCCGAGAGAAGTCATGACATACTCCCGAATTGCGAATTCTTCTTTCTTGAACTTTACAACATTTTTTTCTTCCATTATGCAAAATCTCCGGATTTTGTATCCTTGAAAAATTTTCTATTTTTCATTTTATCTTTTTGCTCCTGCTGGTTTTGCAGTCAATGTTATATGTGTCCTTTTTCTCCTGACGCCATATCTTCCGAAAGGTCTGGCGCCTATGTTTGCCGCAGCTCCCGTGATTATCGGATCTTCAATTCCGTGATAGTTTGCATTTGCGGAAAGGCTCTTCAGCAAAACAATAAATTCTCCTGCCGCCTTTTCGGGAAAACGGCCAGACATCATTTTTCCTTTTCTATGCGGGATTTCGCCGCGCATGGGAACAGCTTTTCTTAATCTTGCAACTTGCTCCAAATCGCCTATTGCATTGGGAATCTTTTTTCCTTTTATGAACCTGCAGATAGCTGCGGAATGTTTTGTTGATATCGGGATGTCTTTTGCGTTCACAACAGCCTCTGTTTTTTTGGACTTTGCATGAACAGGCCTTTTATCAGATAATTTAGCTTCGCTTTGCTCGGATTTTTCTGTTACGGTTTTTAACTCAGAATCTTTTTGTTTGTTATCTTTATGTTCGCTGCTATCTTTATCATTAACTTCATTTTTTTGCATTTCTTCTTCTGTCATTTGGATTTTTCTCGAATATGAATGAATGAAAATCTTTGATTTGCTTTCATTTTTATTTTTTAGCCTTGAATTTGCTTCCCTTTGTTGCACCTATTCCTGCCTTGCTGTGCTTTACTTTTCCTCGCGTGATTGCAAATTCTCCGAGCCTGTGCCCGAGCATCTCTCCCATTATCAGGACAGGGACAAAATTCCTTCCGTCGTGGACGCTTATTTTCATACCAACCATTTCAGGAACAACTAGAAGCTCTCTTTGATGGGTTCTTATCTGCTTATTCTTGCCCGCCTTTGTCTTTGCCCTGCTTACAAAGTCCTCTATCTGCTGGAACTGCCTGAGTGCGCTTCTTCTCGCTCCGGACTTTAGATATTTTGAAAATTCCCTGACATCAAGCTTTTTCAGCTCATCAATTGTCTTTCCGCGATATGTGAATTCTTTTCTCTTTATCTCCGCCGTATCTTCTGTTTTCATTTTATCTTTTGTGCCCTGTTCTTCTTGGTCTCAGCAATCCGACTTTTGCTCCAGGAGGAGCATTCCTCTTGGCAACTTTTGATTTAATTCTCTTGCCTCTGCCTGATCCAAATGGATGATCTATGACATTCATCTTTACTGCAGAAGTTCTCGGCCATAGTTTGCCCTTTGATTTTTTAATATGATATTTCTTTCCCGCCTTCATTACCGGCTTTTCAAGCCTTCCTGCCCCCGCAATCACCCCTATTGTTGCCCTGCATCTCGGATTGAATTCCTTTTCTTTCCTTGAAGGCATCATGACAAAAACACCGTCTTCTGCAATTCTGCTGACAACTCCAGAGCTTCCAGCACTTTTTATGAAAACTCCCCCATCTCCAGGCCGTGATTCAATATTATAGACATTAGTTTTTACGGGAATACTTTCCAACTCCATCACGTTCCCGCTGCTGACATTTTTTCCTCCGAAGCTTATTTTCTGCCCCTCTGTCATTTCTTTGAATGCTGGCATATAAAAAATTCCTCCAGTATAGCTTACTTTTGCCAAAGGAGCCGTGTGTGCAGGGGAATTTATTAATTTTATAACAGTTCCTTCTCCGGAAAGTTTTGAGGGATATTTGACTTCGAATCTGAAAGCTTTTCTTCTTACTCTATACGTTCCGCTTCCATGCCCCCTTGCCTGTGAAATAATTCTTTTACCCATTATATTATCCCGAGTTTCGTAGCAACGTCTATAGCTGGAAACTCTTTC
>Ga0209518_1005051_pt1 | contig 10226 bp, 13 predicted proteins | sample RifGroB1_FD_183993 | JGI IMG/M metagenome (GOLD analysis project Ga0209518, IMG submission 183993) | Groundwater microbial communities from Rifle, Colorado, USA - Groundwater B1 (SPAdes) (version 2) | ecosystem: Environmental > Aquatic > Deep subsurface > Groundwater | place: Rifle, Colorado... | reverse complement strand
CGATCTATATTGCCATAGATGTCATTCCAACTGGATCAATTGCACTTGATTTGGCGTTGGGAGTAGGAGGGGTTCCAAGGGGTCGTATTGTGGAGATTTACGGGCCGGAAGCATCGGGTAAAACTACTTTGGCACTATCCATAATCGCGGAGGCGCAAAAAAAAGGAGGACAGTGTGCATTTGTGGATGCGGAACATGCATTAGATCCTGTTAGGGCTGATATTATAGGAGTAGATTTAGACAATCTTCTTCTCTCCCAACCAGATACCGGGGAACAGGCGTTGGAAATTACCGAAACACTAGTCAGATCAGGTGCTCTGGACGTAATTGTGGTTGATTCGGTTGCTGCATTAGTTCCAAGGGCTGAACTGGAAGGAGAAATGGGGGATGCGGTTATGGGCCTTCAGGCAAGGCTTATGAGTCAGGCATTAAGAAAACTGACAGGAGCTATATCCAAATCCAAAACAATTCTTATCTTTACCAACCAATTAAGGCAAAAGATAGGAATTATGTTTGGCAACCCAGAAACGACAACCGGGGGAATGGCCTTGAAATTTTATGCATCTGTCAGGTTGGACATAAGAAGAATTGAATCAATCAAAGGGGAGAATGACACAGTAATCGGTACAAGAGTGAGAGTTAGAATTGTTAAAAATAAAGTAGCCCCACCACTTCGAATGGCGGAGTTTGATATTATGAACGAAGACGGTATCAGTAAATCGGGGAATCTTTTGGATGTAGCTGTAGAGCTTGGTTTAATTAATAAAAGCGGTTCATTTTTTAATTACGGGGGTAAAGTCTTGGCACAGGGAAGAGAGGGAACAAAAGCAGCAATAAATGAGAACAAAAAACTGGCTGATGAACTAGAGAAAAAAATCAGGGAAATGGCAGCTTCAGGAAAAAAACTTCCCAAAGAAATAGGTGAAGAAGATAAAGAAGAATAAATTATTTCTCAGGACCTTTTCGTTTCATTACCACTTTTGGGTCAGTTTCTTCGTCAATGATAGTTAAAGACAGATTAGTAAGGCCAAACTCTTGGTGTGTAAGATGTCCCCGTATACTTCTGCTTGTATTTTCAGCTTGACGTATTAAATTTTCTCCTTCAAATTCTATAGTAATAGCCCCACCTGACCGTATGTATTCATCCCTAATTTCTTTTATTTGATCGGGTAAAGCTACTCGCGGAGGTGTTGCTTGACGTTTAGCCAGTATTTGATTTGCTTTTGCAACCTCTTCGTTTTTTGCTGGTCTGATATTACTTATTGGAGTCATTTGCAGAATTTTATGACTGTTTGTTATAAAATGCAAATAGTGGCAATAATCACTTCCATAAAACCTCAGAAAAACCAAAAGAGGGTGAATATATATCTGGATAATAAATTTGGTTTTGGACTGGATCTGGAAAATTTTGTAAAACACCATTTAAAAGTTGATCAGGAACTTTCTGAAGAACAAATATCTGAAATTGTTAAAAAGCGTGAATTTCAAAAGTCGTTGGATAAACTGTTAAGGTTTGCCACACTAAGACCAAGATCGGAGAAAGAAGTTAGAGATTATTTAAAAAGAAAAAAAGTACATGAAAGTTCTTTTGATGAATTGTTTAACAAACTAATAAGATTAGAACTAATTGACGATGAAAAGTTTGCAAAATGGTGGGTGGAACAAAGACAATTATTTAAACCTAAACCCAAAAGAGTTTTATCACAGGAATTAAGAATTAAAGGAGTTAATAATGAATTAATTAAAGAAGTGCTCGGAGAAATAGAAATAGACGAAAAAAATATTGCAAAAGCCCTAGTTCAAAAAAAAATGTATAAATGGGAAAAATTAGATGAAAATACACGTAAACAAAAAATTACGCAATTCTTGGCTGGTAAAGGATTCGGATGGGATGTGATTGTTCAAATCATAAATAATTGATTTTATCTATTTACATAGTTTAAAATAAAATGTGGATAAAATTTTAAGAGTGCAGTTGGATGACTTAAGCACACAAGAAGCAGATGCTGAAGCAGTAACTCAGGAGTCATTAGTGGCTTCTATGTTGAAAGATCTTTCTACTTTAGATGGTGCTTTTAGAGATGAAAGATTTTCTAAAAAAATTGTAGGACTTAGAGTATTTTTCCGTGGATCACGCAATGTTGTAGAAGTTAAACTCTCAAAATCAAGAGCTGATTTGGAACTACAACAACTCTTAACTGAATTGAGTACAGGAAAGCCAAAAATTTTAGATTCAGAAGGAGTTAACGGTCCAAGAAAAGACAAATTAGGAGTAATAGAATTTACGCATCTTTCTAAAGTCCGATTGATTAGTCTTTATCCTGATAATGGAAATTCACCCAGAAGTATAGTTCTCGCTAGATTTCTTGAAGAATAAAATATTTGAAATTAATTTAATTATGGATTGTGTTATAATACAATCATGGGGTTAAATATAGGTAAAGTTTTAGAAAAATTTGCTTCAGAGACACTCCATATTTTATATGTCTGCACAAACTGATTACATCAAAGCATTAGAAAAAGTATCCAAGATGACGGCTGATGAAGCCAGGAAGTCTCTTTTGGATGAAGTCCAAAAAGAACTCACTTCTGAAATAGCCAAAAAAATAAGGGCTGCTGAAGAAAGGGTAAAACTGGAAGCCAATGAGAAAGCTAAGGATATCTTGGCTGATGCTATGAAGCATGGTGCCACCAATTATGTAGCGGAATATACCGTTTCTTCGGTTACTGTTCCCAATGAAGAAGTAAAAGGAAGAATTATCGGTGCGGAAGGTAAAAATATCAGAGCATTTGAAAAAGATGCCATGGTGGAAGTTATCATTGATGACACTAATGAAATTAGGTTGTCTTCTTTTGATTCAATCAGAAGAGAAATTGCCAAACGAGCCTTGGAAGTTTTAATCAGGGACAGTAGAATTCAACCCTCAAGAATAGAAGAAGTATTAAAACAAACCCGATCGCAAATGGATGATGTTTTATTGGAAGAAGGTAAAAAAATTTCAGAAGAATGTGGAGTTTACAGTCTGCCTTTAGAACTTCTTAAATTAATAGGTCGTTACAGATTCAGAACATCATATGGTCAAAACCTAGGAATTCACACTATTGAAGAAACAAAGATGGGAATTGCCATTGCAGAAGAGCTGGGGGCAAACGTAGATATAGTTAGATTAGGATGTTTACTTCACGATATAGGAAAAGTTGTTACGGACGAAGAAGGTAACCATATTACGGCAGGTGTTAACACACTTAAAAAATATGCTATTCCAAAAGAAGTTGTTGCAGCAGTTGCAGAACACCACGAAGATAAACCATTTTCAGCTCTAGAGTCGGTTATAGTTTGGATAGCTGATGCAATTTCAGGTAGTCGTCCCGGAGCCAGATACGAACCGCACGAAGGTTATGTTTCCAGAATGGAAAAAATAGAAAGCTTAGTTAATTCATTTGCCGGTGTTGAAATAGGTTATGCATTTCAAGCAGGTCGTGATGTTAGGGTCATTGTAAAACCGGAAGAAGTTGACGATGAAGCGTTGACTGTACTTGTCCATGACATAGCCAGAAAATTGGAAAAAGAAGCTGAATATGCAGGTCAGGTAAAAGTTACTGCAATCAGGGAAGTCAGAGCAACTGCGACGACATCTGCGAAATAGTGTATTATTAATTATGTCAAGATCTGATATGGACCCGATCCTTAAAAGACTTCAAGAGACAAATACGACCCTGGTTCGATTTGATCTAGATATACTAGAAGCCGGAAATTCCGAGGGCGAAGAAGCTATGAGAGAGTTGATAATAAAAATAAGCCAGGAGACTGGTGTAAGCCTAGAGGTAGCACAACAATTTATAGCTACACGAGCTGCAGTAAATTTAGATAGAGTAGTGACCGAAATGCAATCAGATTAAAAAGATTATTTTTTTACAATATTGTTTTCAAGTTAATTATCATTCATACTTAATTTCCAGGAGGCAAGTTTTTCGAAAATTTTTTTGGCGACCAACCTTTATTTTGAAAGAAGGTGAAGTAAATTGAGTATAGAAGAACCAAAAACTGAAATACAAAAAGCAATACTTATTTCTGGTGGTAAAGCAAAGCTTGTAGAATTGGTTACTCGTGGGGAAAACTATGAACAAAAAAAGGGTGAAACTCCAAATCACGATAAAGTTGATGTTTTTTATGTTGAAGTCAATTAGCCCAATCTATTGACAATTAGTAGGTCTTGATTTATGCTTTGAGTCGAAATGACCAAGAGAGATTTAATAGATCAGGTTTCAAGAAAGGCCCATTTAACTAAAAGAGCAGCTGAAGAAGCTGTTGAAGTATTCCTAGCCGAAATTGGCAGAATTACCTTTAGAGTAATCTCCATGAAAGGTAAGACAGTCAAAATCCCCAATACAGATACAATGGTCACTATCAAAACTCATAGGTCTCCACGTTTCACTCCGGGAAAAACTTTGAAGCGCCAGGTAATCCGCTAATGCTATACTAAGAAAGTCATGAACTATGCTATCGTAGTCGATCGTTTGATTAAAGATTTTGAAGTTGTTGAAAGAGAATCTGGTTTAAAAGGAGCTGTCACTTCAATCTTTAAACCTAAAAAAAAGAAAGTTAGGGCTGTTAGGTCAATTTCCTTTTCTCTTCAAGAAGGTGAACTGGTTGGGTTTATAGGACCAAACGGAGCAGGAAAAACTACTACTTTAAAAACGTTGTCAGGGTTATTATATCCAACCTCAGGATTTGTATCAGTCTTAAACTATAACCCTTGGGATAAATCCCACGATTTTTTAAAAAAAATTGCAGCAGTCTTTGGTCAAAAAAATCAAATGTGGTGGGATCTTCCGGCTATAGATACCTTTGAACTAAATAAAGAAATTTATGAACTTAAAACAAGAGAATATGAAAAGAATCTGGAAGAATTGGTAGCACTTTTGGATGTGGGGAAATTACTAAAAACTTCTGTCAGAAAACTTTCTCTTGGTCAAAGGATGAAAATGGAACTTATTGCTGCATTAATCCATAAACCAAAAGTATTGTTTTTGGATGAACCAACCATAGGCCTGGATCTGGTAGCCCAACAAGTACTGCGTGACTTTATCTATGAATACAATAAAATAAATAAAGCCACTATCCTATTAACTTCACATAATATGAATGACCTGGTGGATTTGGCAAGACGTGTAATTGTAATTGATGAAGGTGAAATCATTTTTGACGGAGCTTTGGAGAAATTGGTTTCAGATTATGCTAAAGAAAAAATAATTAAAGTTACCCTGGCATCCGATGATAATATTAAAAAATTAGAGGAGGTAGGAAAAATCAAAAAAATGGCATTTCCTGAAGTAATACTTTCAGTACCTAGGGCAACTGCAGCCATTGCCGCCTCCGAAATATTACAAAATTTTCCGGTAACCGATTTGAATATTGAAGAGACCCCTATTGAAGACGTCATCCGCAAAGTATTCAGAAGAAATAAATGAGAAAGTTTATATCAATTTTTACAATTTCATTCCAACAGGAATTCGCCTATAAAATAAATTTTATTATGTGGAGAGTCAGGAATATGTTTCAGATAATCCTGACTTATTTTCTTTGGAATTCGGTATTCGCTGACACCAATACTGAAGTCTTCGGTTACAACAGGGAGAAAATATTAACATACGTATTTGGAATAATAATTATCAGAGCACTTGTTTTTTCCGCCCGTTCAGTTGACATACCGGGAGAAATTGCTGACGGAAAACTTAGTAATTATTTGATAAGGCCGATTAATTATTTTAAATATTGGTTAACGAGAGATCTGTCCAGTAAGGCTTTAAATTTAGCCTTTTCAATTTCAGAATTTATTATTCTGGCGATAATTCTTAAACCGCCGCTTTTTTTTCAATCTAATCTGTTATATATACTTTTATTTTTAATAATACTTCTTCTAGCAAATTATCTGATTTTTGTAATAAGGATGATTGTCAGTTTTGTTACATTTTGGATGCCGGAGTTGGCTTGGGGGGCTCAGTTTATCTTCATGATGATTATCACGGAATTTCTTTCGGGTGCAGTTTTCCCCTTAGATATATTTCCGGATACCTGGCAAAAGACAATTAATTTAACACCTTTTCCGTATCTGGTCTTTTTCCCGCTACAGGTCTATTTAGGTCAGATAACCATAGTTGAGTCTATGCAAGGTATAATGGTTGCGTTGTTTTGGAGTTTGATTTTGTCAATTATTATGAAAAAAATTTGGTTAAGTGGTCTTAAAATTTATAGTTCAGAAGGAAGATGAATATTAAAAAATTTAAATATTATTTAAGAATTTGGTGGCACTTGAATGTTAAAAATATTTTACCTGTGTTTAATCATAATCCCACAATAATTGTTTTTCTTATTGGAAAAATAATTAGATTTACTTTTTTCGGTGGTTTTATTTATTTTTTACTTAAAGGCACTAATACTTTAGCTGGCTATTCTTTAAACCAAACATTATTCTTCTTTTTGACTTTCAACCTCATTGATATAATAGGACAGTTTTTATTTCGGGAGGTATACAGATTTAGGCCACAAATTATTTCAGGTACCTTTGATTTTATATTGACAAAACCCATGAGCCCCCTTTTTAGAGTACTTTTGGGGGGTGCTGATGCGACGGATTTAATTACAATTCCCCCTCTTGTAATTCTTGTCTGGTATATAGGAAACTTATTGAATCCAAGCGGATTGGCTATATTCTATTATGTTATTTTAGTTTTAAACGGCCTTGTTATTTCTGCAGCCTTTCATATCCTGGTATTGGCTATGGGAATAATTACTTTAGAAATAGATCACACTGTGATGATCTATAGAGACTTGGTAGGACTGGGGAGATTTCCGATAGACATTTACAAAGAACCACTGCGTAGCCTGATAACATTTATTGTACCAATTGGTCTTATGATTTCAATTCCTGCCAAAGCTTTTATGGGTTTGATTAATCCTATCGGAGTTATCTCATCAGTACTTTTTGGAATGGCACTATTTATGTTGTCTCTTCAGTTTTGGAAATATGCTCTTAAAAAATATACAAGCGCCAGCAGCTAAAAGAAAAAAATGAAAAAACTATTGGTAATCTGCGGCCTTACAGCCACCGGAAAAACCTCCTTGGCTTTTAAATTGGCGAAATCATTTAACGGTGAATTAGTTTCTGCCGACTCCAGACAGTTATATAAAAAAATGGATGTAGGGACAGGCAAAGAATGGGGAGAAGTTCCGATACACGGTTATGATTTGGCGGAACCTGGTGAAAATTTCAGTGTTTCCCAATACGTAGCTTTTACACAAAAAGTCATCAAAAAAATATATTCCAGAAATAAACTACCTATTTTGGTTGGTGGAACAGGACTTTATATTAAAGCTGTGGTAGATGGCATAAGTACTGTTGACATACCTAAGAACGAAGATCTGAGAAAAACTTTAACAGAAAAAAATATATTGGAATTATTTGAACAATTAGCTACTCTGGATTCTGCAAAAGCAGCGTCTCTGAATTCTTCAGATAAACAAAACCCCAGGCGATTGGTCAGGGCAATTGAAGTAGCAATATGGAAAATGGAGAACGGAAGCAAACATCTGTCAGTGGTATATGAAAAACAACGGTATGACACTTTATTTATAGGTCTTAAAGCAGACAGCAATTTATTGGACAAGAGAATTGGAGATAGGGTCGAAATGAGGATGAATAACGGTTTTATTGATGAAGTTGAAGATTTATTAAAGTCTGGGGTTTCCTGGAAGAATCAATCTATGAAATCAATTGGATATCGTGAGTCAGAAAAGTTTTTAAAGTCGGGACTGGGTTATGAAGATTTTATTGTTGAATGGATTAAAAGTGAAAAACAGTATGTTAAAAGACAATATACTTGGTTTAGAAAAGATACAAGGATTAATTGGTTTGACATTAGTGAACAAGATTACTATAAAAATGTGGAAATTTTGGTTAAAAAATGGTTAAATAGAAGTTAGATGACAAGAAAAGTCGAAATATCTCACAAAACAATTTTATTTGCGCTGTTTTTAATTATTGCCTCATGGTTAGTATATAGAATAGGCGATATTCTTTTGCAGGTTTTTGTAGCTCTTATCATTGCTGCAATTTTAAATCCTTTAGTCAACAGATTAAACGGATATAAAGTTCCCAGGATAGTTTCTATTCTTGTTTCGTATCTTTTGATTTTTGGTATTATTGGAGGTGCGGTTGCCGCAATTATTCCACCTTTGGTAGAACAAACTACCAACTTAGTAAATTCGTTACCTTATAATCTTCAACAATTGGGATTGGATCGGTTTGCCAATGGTGAAATTCTAAATCAACTTATTTCTGCATTGGGTTCTGTACCTTCACAAATTGTCAAAGCAGGTTTGGGAATTATTTCAAATGTTTTCAATGTATTGACGGTTTTAATTTTTGCATTTTATTTTCTTCTGATGAGAAATAAACTTGACGATACTTTAAGTTTCCTGTTTGGAAAAGAAAACAGTGATAAATATACAGAATTAGTTTCTCTTTGGGAAGAAAGATTAGGAGGATGGGCTAGAGGACAACTTCTTTTGATGTTTTTAGTAGGATTATCTAGTTACTTAGGCTTTTTAATTTTGGGAATTCCTTATGCCCTGCCACTTGGACTTTTAGCCGGATTATTTGAAATCGTTCCCTACTTGGGACCACTTATTGCTGCTGTCCCTGCAATAATTTTAGGTTTTTCTTACAGCCCGTTTTTGGGTTTTGCAGCCATAGGTTTAACATTTTTAATACAACAGCTTGAAAATTATTTATTTGTTCCCAAGGTAATGGAAAAATCGGTGGGTATTTCTCCTGTTATTACTTTATTTGCATTATCGGTTGGTTTTAGACTAGCAGGTGTGGTTGGAATAATTATTTCCATGCCGGTAGTTTTAACACTTCAGATAATATTCAGAGAAAAGTTTGCTTCAAAATGATATAATGTATGAGCTTTAGAGGTGAGACAATTGCTGTAGTGAAAGCTACAGAGGAAAGTCCAGGCGGCGGAAAACAGCGTGTCCAGACGAAAGTCTGGAGGTCATGATCAATTAAATGGTCATGGGACAGTTAGAGCAACAGAGACGATTTTGCACTATCCCTAAAAGATAGTGGAAAGTGAAACGGGCAATCCTCCGCGCCGCAACCTCCGAGCAGGTCGTTATTAGGATGTTTTCCCGACACCTGGTAAAACAGGTGACGATCTAAAGTTTGAGGGCTTAGATAGATAGTTGTCTGAAAAACAGAACCTGGCTTACAGCCTCTAAAGCACAAAGAGTCCCACAGAAAGTGGGATTTTTTGTGTAAAATAACATTTATAAAAACTGATATGAAATTAGTAATACAACGAGTCAAAAAAGCAAAAGTAATAAAAAAAGAAACCAAAGAAATTGTGGGAGAAATTGGCGCAGGTTTGTTTGTACTTCTGGGGATTAAAAAGGGTGACACGGAAAAAAATGCTGATCAACTTGTAGAAAAACTTTTAAAAATAAGACTAATGTCTGATAAAAAAGATAAAATGAACCTCTCAGTTGTAGATACAAAGTCAGAAATACTAGTTGTTTCCCAATTTACTTTATATGCAAATACTAAAGACGGAAACAGACCTAGTTTTATTGAGGCTGAGGATCCCGAAAATGCTAAGAAATTATATTTATATTTTGTTGAGCAATTAAGAAATAAGAATTTGAAAATTGAAACAGGAAGCTTTGGAGATTATATGGAAATTAACTGTTTCTTAGATGGGCCGCTTACAATTGTTGTAGAAAAATAATAATATCCAACCTAATGATTTATTACAAATTTCGCAAATGGTTTCCGCCATTGACGTAAATTTCCTCACCGTTTAAGTATTCTGCTTCATCAGAGTCTAAATAGTAGATTACTTTTGCTACATCCAGCGAAGTGCAGTTCCTTCCTAGTGGATTATTTTTAGCCATTTGCTCCCAACCTTTGTCATCTACTCCCCAAGGATCCCATAAAGGAGTGCGTGTTACACCCGGATTTACCGAATGTGTTCTGATTCCGTATTTAGCAAGGGTAACTGCGCATGTTTTAGTAAAATTCATTTTAGCAGCCTCCGCAGAAGCAGCAGCGGGGAATGAGGGTTGAGTCTCGTAGGCCCAAGAAGAAGTTATATTTATTATGGTAGACTTTTTACATTTCCTTAATAATTCGAGGCTATATTTAGTTAGTAAAAAAGTTCCT
>Ga0209518_1005049_pt1 | contig 10227 bp, 26 predicted proteins | sample RifGroB1_FD_183993 | JGI IMG/M metagenome (GOLD analysis project Ga0209518, IMG submission 183993) | Groundwater microbial communities from Rifle, Colorado, USA - Groundwater B1 (SPAdes) (version 2) | ecosystem: Environmental > Aquatic > Deep subsurface > Groundwater | place: Rifle, Colorado... | reverse complement strand
GTCTTCCCGGGACTCCCATCGATAGGCCGTTACACGGTTCACGCCAAGCGCGGCGCTTGCCGCCGTAGGACGAATCCCCTTAGCCCGCATCTTGACGTATTCTTTCTGCTCCATAACCTTCGGCATAGGACCAGTATGCATCATTATGGTGCATAACGCAAGCCCCTGCATCAAAACGTTGCGTCGGTGCAACAAAGTGTTGCGGTCAAGTCTATTCCTCATATGGGGAAACCGTGCCTCATACGGGGAAGTAGTGCATAAGGCGAAAAACCGTTTATTATTCAATACGTAATTACGCTTGCGCCTTTAATAGTAAAAAACTATGCCTTATATGGGGAATCGTGTCCGAAAAGCCGGACCGTAAGTATGCGAAAAGGTTGAACATGTCTTATGGCATAGCACGTGCTATGTAATAAGGCACTACGACGGAGGGAGGAAAAGACGATGGTCACAATCAAAATCAGTACCGCAAACGAGGCATTCGACGTACCAGGTCCGGAGATTGCCCAGATACTTCACAATCTCGCAAACAGGATCGATTCAAACTGGAAGCTCGGCGGACTGGAGTACAAGATTCAAGACGCAAACGGCAATACCGTCGGGTCATTCAAATACACGGAGGAGTAAAAACGATGACATTCAAAAACATAATCGTAGGCGAGACGTTCGATTTTATACATTCTGAATGGTACGGACCTTCGTTTTTCCGCCCATGCCAAAAAATATCCGCCCGGAAATACCGGGATGACATAGGGCAAATACACGAAGTCGGCACGATAAACACTACCGTATTCCACCTGAACGAACACGCCAATAAATTCCCCACAGAGGAGGAGTAAACCAATGACCCGCTCCCAGGAATACTTTTGCATGGTAGTAGTCGCCGTCGCATTCTGGTTCGCCGTCGCCGTTCTGTTCATACTCTAACCCGAGGAGGAGGTATAACTACGATGCTTTGTACAATGTGCATGTTTGGGATCGACGTAAAAAAGACGCGAACCTGTCAAGCTTGCGGCGAACGATGCTGCCCACACACCATCTGGACACGCGGGGATACCGCGATCTGTCATCGGTGCCAGGCGCGTGAAAAGACGCTGTATGATGGGATGAACGCCGAACCAAAGGAGGAGGTATAAGACAATGCGGACCATTACCACGCATACCGATGCGTACAAGTTCGAGGAACTGACCGACGATGCGAAGCGAAACGCAATCGAAAATCTCCACAACATCAATGTTGATTTCGGCTGGTGGGATTGCATGTATGAAGACGCGAAGATGATCGGCTGCGCGATCAAGGGATTCGACATCGTCCGGGGAAGTTATTGCAAACTGGTATGCAGCGACGCACACGAAACGGCGAACCTGATTATAGCGAATCATGGGGAGACTTGCGACACATACAAGCTGGCAGCCGAGTACCTGAAAGATCGTGATAAGGTTATCGATGAAGCCGAGAGAGACGAAAACGGGGAACTGGCGAACGGATACGCCGTCGATAAACTCCTGGGCGAACTGGAGACCGAGTTCAAACGAGCACTCGGGGAAGAGTACCTGTCTCTCCTCCGGAAGGAATACGAGTACCTGACCAGCGAAGACGCTATCGTGGAAACGATCCTGGCGAACGAGTATGAATTTACCAAGGGAGGGAAGTTAATATAGCAGGTGCCTTTTTCCCTGCTATTATCTTAGCAGGTGCCTTTTTTCATGCGTTGGCAGGTACTAAAATACCTGACAGGTTACATAGCACCCGCAATACAAGACGCATTTAAGAGGGGATAAAACATATTTTATGCGATGCGCGAAGTCATGAATCGGCCCGTAAGTCCACGGAAACATTAAAAACGAGGTCCTTTCTCTATGTGTTTAAAAAGTCATAGAAGAAGAGAAGTATGATACAGCATATAAATGCGATGAGGATGATGTGGTATAACGTAGTGCACGAGATAGTAGTAGTATACACAAGCTGGGCTCTTTATATACGTTTTCAGATGCTTTTTACACATGCCGTTTCAGCGTCGATTTTAAGCATTTTCAACTACTTACGCCGAATTTCATGCGTGTAGCAACCACAATAAATATGTCGAAGATGACTATAAAAATTATACCTGACATGTTTTCGGGTTGCAAAATGACATTAGACACGCGTTCCCCGAGCGAAATAGTACTATTCCCCACGGGTAAACGCGCTGGACGGGCGAGGATGACACCCCGCACGTCTGTATGTCAACCATCCATCGTCCGTATGCAGACGTTCAACAGACGCTTTTCTCTTGACATGCAGACGTTAACCCGTCATTATAGAGACGGAAGAAAATTCTATACCTTGGGGGAAACGGCATGTTAACCTGTAAGCAGTGCGGGCATACCTGGTATGCGCGGGCCGGGCACCCGCCGAAGTCCTGCCCAAAATGCGGATCGGCTCGATGGAATTACGTCCCGATACCGGAATGCCCGGTATGCTGTTTGTGCCCGACGCACAACCCTAATGGACAGACACCGACACCGGCTCCAGCCGCGCCGAAAAACCCGATCCTCGACCGGTTCAACACCTTGGTCATCCCTGACGATTCGGAGCCGAAGACCGCAACGTGCCCGAAGTGCTCCCACGAGTGGCAATCGCGGACCGACGCACCGAAACAGTGCCCGAAGTGCCAAGCGCGACTTGACGCGGACGTAGGAGCGAAAGCCGAGAAACGCGCCAAATACTGCGCTGCCGGTCCGCTCGCCGAGGAAGACCCGAACGCGGCGCGGTATTCCTGGGATGTTTGCGACTGGACCGGCGCGGGCGGGCGATGGAAAGAACCGAAGCTGTACGGATGGATCCGACGCGAACACCTGACCCCGAAGGAGGGATAAACGCCATGAGGAAAATTATCAATCCATGCCACACCAAAGACGGGAACGTATTCTGTGAAATCACATTCAAAGATGGCGAGCTGTCAATCCACGGTGTAGTAGGCCCGAAGGCGAACGGAGACGCCCGGGGCGGGTGCGGGCAGATCAACATGAGCTTCGCCGAGTCGTACCCCGACCCGACATTCACCCCGCCCTGGACCCGGGAGCTGTTCGACCGGTTCATGTCCACCTGGGACCAGTGGCATTTAAACGATATGCGGGCGGGATGCCAGCACCAGCGGAGCGACCCCGCATGGGATACCGCAAAGGAAGTCATTATCACCATCTACATGTGGGGTCTGGCGTTCTACACCATGAGACGCAAGGTCGAAGACGCGACGGCGACACCGGAGGAATACGCGGCATATCAGACGACGAAACGTCGCGTCTTTGCGGCGACGATGGGATTCAACTGCCCGAAACACGAGACGCCGGAGATTGGGGAACTGCTCGCCCTCGGCATGGTTGCCATCGAGAAGACCGAGACCAAAACGGCGGGATGGGTTTCCCACACCGAACACCCCGACGGTCTGTTGGTGAAACCCTGCCCGGTCTGTGGGTATAAGTACGGCTCCGCGTGGTTGAAAGAAGACGTACCGCCCGAGGTTCTGGCCTTCCTGGAAGGCCTGCCGGACAGCGTGTTAACCCCGGCGTGGGTATAGGGGTAAAGCCATGAACAAGCACACGCCGTTCATCCTGCTTGTGGTCCTGGTATGGATCTACCTGCTCGTGCAGTCGGTAGCGAAAGAGACGCGGCAAGAGACCGAGATTTGGGAACTCGGGAAGGGCTACCGCGCAGCGACAGCGGAGGAAACCGCGTACGACATTGAGAGGGGGAAATGGAGATGAAATCATGCGGCAGTTGCGACCAGTACCATCCGAAAGGCTTTGACGGCGATTGCAGAGACGACGCGAATCGGTTTCCTGTGTTTGACCCGACCACTGTCGTCTTTCGCCGCTGGCGGGCCTTCGACCAAACAGTCATAGCCTTGTTCCCCGAGGATGTCGACAGGGGCTTCTGTTCCTCCTTTGAGCACGTCGGGCAACATGGGGATGCCAGTTACAGCGGGGTAATACGCCAGACCACGCCCGCGACACCGGAGGAATACGCGAATCTGAAACGGGAGCTTGAGTCTGCGCCGTATAACTACGTCCTGAGAGTCGTAAAAAGGAGGTACGCCCGATGACACTAAAAGACCTGAAAGCCAGCGCGAAGGCGTCCGCACTCGCACGCGGACACGACATGAAACGGTTCCACAGGGACAGCTACTGGACCCGGACGCACCTGTCCGCGTGCCGTCGGTGCGATATGACGGCCTACGTTTGCGAAAATCCAGCGGCGAACGGAACGAACATCTTCGGCCCGGCGGTTGCACAAAACTGCGATGGGAAAGGAGCCTGACATGACCACCATTTACAAACTGACCGACCAGAGTATGCAGACACACAACGGCTTCCAGTGGACCTTGAACAAGACGGAGCGGGCGTCAGGCGAAGGAGATCTGTGCGGCTCCGGGTTTTTCCACGCCTATACGGACTCGCTGTTAGCCGTCCTGCTTAACCCGATCCACGCAGGTATAGAGAACCCGCGTCTGTTCCGGGCCGAAGGCACGATCAAAAAGACCGACCACGGGTTGAAGGTCGGCTGTACGAAGATGACCTTGGTTGAAGAATTACCCCTACCCGTGGTGAACACCACGCAGCGGGTTGCGTTCGGCATCCTATGCGCTAAAGAGGTCTGCAGAAGCGCGGAATGGACTGCTTGGGCCGATAACTGGCTTTCGGGGAAAGACCGATCGGAGAGGGCGGCGGCGAAGGCGGTGGCGAGGGCGGCGGCGAAGGCGGCGGCGGAGGCGGCGTGGGCGGCGAGGGCGGCGAGGGCGGCGGCGGCGGCGGAGGCGGCGGAGGCGGCGGAGGCGGCGGGGGCGATAGACCTGATCGCCATCGCACAGAAAGCAATGGAGGTTGAATGACATGTTCCGTCTAACAATCTGGGATCGGCACTACCGGGAAGTTGGCACGATCGAACGCGAAATCGCGGGGACGCTGCTCGACATGGGGGCGAAGCTCCAGGAGGACTACGGGGCGAACTACAAAGTCGAGTACATTGACGAAAGGAAAGAGGAGATTTGTTCCGACTGCGGGAAGTCGTGTTTCAAGTGCTGTTAACAAAATCAGAGGAGGAGGGCAAAGCTATGAAACACACGCCGGGGCCGTGGATGGTAAACGACAAAGCAGTAGGAGGAATTGACATTGAGGATTTTAATCAGGCTTTCGTGGTTTGCCGCACTTCGTCCGAAGACTACCCGAACGCCGACGAAGAATTAAGGTACGCCCGCCTGATCGCCGCCGCGCCGAAACTGTTGGAGGCGGCAAAAGCATACATGGCGATGATCGAACATCCCGAGACACACATCATCCGGGTCGGTGGTCCCGATCCTGTGAGGACAGTAAACGAGCTACTAGCCGCCATCTCAAAGGCGGGCGGTTGACTCTTGCAACCGCACGTGATAGGGTGTAGCATCTAATACACGGACAGGAGGCCCGCCACATGGCAAAGCTCAAAGACTTCGACGTGGAAGTTGCTGACTGGACGAAGGAGAACGCTCCGGAGCGTATGAAGGCGTTCATGGAACGCACGCGGAAGAACCAGATGCAGATGGCGATTTTTCTCGGCGTCTCCGTCACGACCATTTCCCGATGGGCAAACGGACACCACATCCCTGATTTCCGGGCGAGGAGAACGATTCAGAACCTGCTGGAGGCGGGCATATGAGCGCAGACGACACAATCCACCACCCGAAACACTACACACAGGGTATTGAGTGCTGGGACTATATTGTGTCGCACGAAATGGGGTATCTTGAAGGCAACATCATCAAGTACATTACCCGGTACAAGGATAAAGGCGGGGCCGAAGATTTGCTCAAGGCGAGGGCGTACCTTGACCGTTTGATTGAGTCGATGCCATGACCCCCGACTCCGAAGTCCCCCGGCAGTTGACCGTCCCTTGTTACAACGCCAAGTCCGGATGTCTCAATACCGTCCGGTTCATGGGGGTGAAGCCGGTGCGGAAGATATGCCCGAACTGTCTAGACTGCGGAGCGCCGGAGGAACGCACCCAGGCGGGGTTCAACTTCGAGACGTCGACGCGGAAACTACGGGCGGTGATTGACCCGGTCCGTAATTGCTACGACAGCGAGCCGGTGTACGCCGTAACGTGCTGGCCTAAAACGATGCACGGCGGTAGGGTGATGCCTTGCCGGAGGGAGGGCTGACGTGGAGACTTACGTCTGTAAAAAGTGCGGTGAGGAGCTAATCCTCGATGACATCGAGAGTTGGGACGAACTCGCCTGTCCCGGATGTTCCGAGCCGATACCCGAGGAATGCGTTCCCCGGAGTCTGAACTGCAAAAAGCCGGGGCTGCACGGCTGTGGCAAATGCGAGGGGTGTTTCGACCGGAAACTCGACCAGCTGTTGGAGAGGGAAGGATGAAATAGCCCCGCCTTGCGCGGGGAGAGGGGGAGGGGGATGGAAATTAAGCCTTGTCCATTTTGTGGCAGTACGGCTATCGAGTGTTTGCAATACGACGAGGATGGATATTACGCCGCAATCTTTTGTCGTAAAAAGGAGTGCCACGCATCGGGGCCGCCAGTTGACGCCATCCACGGCGAGGACGAGTACGACGAAGAGGCGACTTACGAAAAGGCGTTGGAAGCATGGAACCTGCGCTCGCTGAAGGCGGTCCGATGATGACGGAAGAATGGGGTTTTACGCATTGCTCCCGCGACGAACTTATCCACGCTATTGAATCGTTTCGCGCTGAAGCGGACCGCCTCCGAGATGAACTGAAGGAGCGCAGGGAGGATGCTAAGCGGTGCGAGAAGATGGCCACATTATTCCGTGAGATTCTGATTCTAAAGGGGCACGATGTGATGGTGTGCCAGTGTATATATTGCGCCTCTATCCACTCTGCCGCACGGGGGAAATGAAGATGGGATGGGGACTGATGCGCAAATTTGTCTCCGGAGGCAGACAGCCTTGGGGATCAGGCGATAGAGGAGAAAGTTATATACCTGATAAGCACCGTCATAAAAGGAACAAGGCGGGTATCCGCTGTGTTAAGTGCGGACAGTTTATGAAAAAGAAATTCGGTAAAGCCGCACGGGGGAAATGAAGATGCTTAAGAAAAAGAAGAAGGGGAAGATAGACCTGACATTCAACGGTAGAAAAGTGTCGCCAGAAAGTGCGCGCCCAGACTGGACGAGGCATTGCCTGAGTTGTGGGTCATCCCCCATATTGCCGATTACTGACTTATGCGGCCCCTGTACTTTTGGAGAAGCAGATATGACGGGCGGAGGATGGTGGGATGAAGATGACGAACTCGACGCCACCGACGCCGACATCCGGCGCAAATAGGAGGAGGAATAATGTCAAGCGAAGGCGTATTTTACGGTTGCGTTTGCGGCGCGATGTATGAGCGGTGGCAGGATCGAGATTCATGTGCAGAACGCGGACATGATGGAAGATTTTCTCGGCTCTGCCCCCAATGCGCCCGCTTCCGGGAGAAGTTGGACCGGGAGAAGATGGCGGTGATAGTTGATTGGGGCAGGAGAGGCTTTCTTGACGACTTAGACATCGCCGATAAATTGCTCGCCTATCTCACCGAGTAGGAGGAGGGGATGAGTCCCACCCGACAATCAGAATGCTGCGTTGATTGCGATGCCTATACGGGCAGAGCAGGTGCATCCGATGATTCGTTGTTCCTCGATGACGGCAGAGGGCCATTCTGCGAACTTTGCTATTACCGGGGGCGCATAGAGGAACTCGAAAAAAAACTCGCCCGATTCCGAGAGAAGTTGTTGGATAAGGATACGCAAGGTCGCATCATGCACGAATCATGGACGCAAACGAAGAGGGCACAGGGCTTTCATGGCCCTAGGGAATATTGCAACACGGCAATCGAACTTGATCGCGGTCAGCACAGCGAATACACAACCTGCAAAGTCGTCGGGGATGTTTGCCCGAAATACCACCGGGACCTGATCCCGTGGGAGCAATTACCCGAGAAGCAGAAGGACATTAACCGGCACGCTTTTGACGCCCTGATCGCCTATCTCACCGAGTAGGAGGAAAACGTGGAACTAATTACGAAAGCGGATGATGGGAGGTTCCTGGATATTTGCAGTACCGGGTACGCGAGTCCCGACGATGTGAAATTGCTGACCCGCTCTCTATACGCCGCCCTCGCCCAACTCGCGGAGAAGGAGGCGGAACTAAAGGGGTACGAGGCAGAGAAGTTTCGGCGCATGTACTACCAGGGAATCGTTTATTCGGTGTGCAACTGGATCGACTCTATTGACGGGAAGAAGGGGACTGGAATCGTGTGCGGGACTTATGAAACTCCGACCGAGGAAGTTGAGGAAGCACTTGAGCGAATCGGAAAGAAACTGAAAGAACTTCGGCTAATAAAAGGGGTGAATGATTTTACAGAAGCGGAAGAGAAAGAACTTGATGAACTGCGGACGCGGGTTGCCTCGCTTGGATCCCAGCTGTGCCGGACAGTGGAAGCATTGTTGGGAGTCGAGAAGTGGGTTAACGCTTCTATCCGTTTGGAACAACCAAGTTTCGATATGCCGCCTGAACCTGCTACACAACGGGACCACGAAGCAGCGATGATATGCGCCATGATTCAAGACGAACTCGCCCTTGCCTCTTCGACCCCCTGCGCTCACGCGAAAGAGGCGGAGAGGCTGCGGGAGGAACTTGGATTAGCGAGAACTTACGGATGCCCCTGTTGTTCGGATTTAAGGGAAGCAGGAGAGGGGGCGCTGTCTTCTATTAACGAACGAATTCGTCAAAAGCGGGCTGAAGGATGGACTGCTGACCATGACGCGAAACACGAAGACCAAGAGTTGGCGGTCGTGGCTGCTTGCTATGCCGCAAATGGGACTTACGCTCCCGCCATAGACTGGCCCGAAACGTGGGCGTCAGAATGGGACAAAAGAAAGAAGCATAACAGGGAGAAACAACTGGCAATAGCAGCGGCATTATGTATGGCAGAAATAGACCGATTAGCCGAACTCCGCCGCCGCGCGGGAAGATAGAAGGCGCGAACCGAGAGAGGGAAGGCAACAATGGCCGAAACCGTCTCAATAAGGTGCCGAAAGTGTGGCTCTCTATCATCCTTCACTTTCGATTGGTGGACAGCGATTTATTGTATGCACTGTAAAACAACGCGACGATTTAAGAGGACGCATGGGCTTCGAAAGCGGCTACGTTGCGCCTCTATCCACTCTGCCGCACGGGGGAAATGAAGATGCTGAAGGAAGAGAAGGAACTTCACGACAGGATACTTGAACTTTGTCGATGGGCTAACGTGGCTCCGCAATCGTGCCTTGGTAAAATAAAAGTTCTCATTCGTGCCGTCCGGGAGGACTGCGCGAAGGTGGCGGAGAATGTTGCGGAATCCTCCCCCTGCCGACACAAAGAAATATTATTTGCTATAGCGGAGAAGGCCGACAACCTTCTCCATGCCGCCATGCTCCCCGTACCATCGAATATTCATGTCGAAGGATTGAAGGGTGGAATGGAGGAAATAAAAAAGATGGCCGAACTCCGCTGCCGGGCGGTGAAGGAATGAACATGGACACCGGCCCGTGGACCTTCCGCTACGATGAGGAAACGCGGGAAGTGTACGTTGAGTCGGGCGATTTCAACCACGATGTAACGCTCACCGTGAACGGGGATTTCAGGCACCGGGCCGAGCGTCTACGGTACGCGAAATGGCTGGCGGGGAGATTGAACCAAGTCGACAGTTCCGCCCTCTCACGTTGACAGCCGTGATCTCCATCTGGCACATGATGCCTGACTCGTGGGTACCTGGTTCCGCTTGTACGCTTGTCAAATACGTTCAAGAGGGGGTTGACATGGACATGGCAATGTGCCAGAACGCGAACTGCCCGGCACGAGGGCATTGCTACCGATTCCGGGCGCAGCCTGACTGCCACCAGGTCTACGCGCACTTCACTGTGAAGCCGAAGGAAGACAGGTGCGAGTATTACATCCCGGCAAAGATGGAGGAGAAGTAATGGACCTGTCCAAGCCTGACACGCTCTGCGTTTACTGCGGTACGGACCTTGGAGATTTGGCCCAGGCAGAGGAATTGCTACAGGAAATGGTCGATGCCGTGAAGAAGGGATCGGCGACGTACGACATGAGGTACAAAGTAATCTCTTTTCTCAACCGTCGTAGGCGAGTTTATCCTTGACATCCCGGAACCGATGTAGTACCGTGGACAGTACATGCCCCGACACGACTACGCACAAA
>Ga0209518_1005047_pt1 | contig 10236 bp, 11 predicted proteins | sample RifGroB1_FD_183993 | JGI IMG/M metagenome (GOLD analysis project Ga0209518, IMG submission 183993) | Groundwater microbial communities from Rifle, Colorado, USA - Groundwater B1 (SPAdes) (version 2) | ecosystem: Environmental > Aquatic > Deep subsurface > Groundwater | place: Rifle, Colorado... | reverse complement strand
AAAATCCTATGAAATACTTTATCTACATAAGAAAATCAACCGAGAGCGAGGACAGACAAGTGATGTCACTTGAATCGCAACTTTCTGAATTGAAAGAATTTGCCGCCAAAGAAAAACTTGAAATCGTCGCCTCGCTAAGCGAGGCGCAAACTGCCAAAGAACCTGGGCGAAATATTTTCGCAGAAATGCTTGATCGGATTTGCGCCGGAGAAGCCGGCGGAATTTTGGCTTGGCACCCGGATAGATTAGCTCGCAATTCCATAGACGGCGGAAAGATTATTTATCTCTTGGACACAGGAAAAATCCTAGACCTCAAATTTCCTACATTTTGGTTTGATTCAACGCCACAAGGGAAATTTATGCTGAACATTGCCTTTGGTCAAAGCAAATACTATGTGGACAATTTGAGCGAGAATATCAAACGAGGCCACCGCCAAAAACTGCGAAAAGGAATATGGCCGGGGTTTGCGCCGCTCGGCTATCTCAATAATTCTCGGACAAAGAGTATAGACCTTGATAAAGAAAAATCGGTGTTAGTGAGAAAATGTTTTGAACTCTATGCAACTGGCGACAACACGCTAAAAAATATCAAGCAGTTTTTGGCGGATACCGGACTCGACAGCTACAAAGGCAATGTTCTCTCAACTTCCTGTGTCCAGCGAATGCTCAAAAATCCTTTTTACTATGGAACTTTCCGCTTCAACGGCGAGCTATATGAAGGAAGCCACGAGCCAATTATTTCCAAGAAACTTTTTGATGACGTTCAACAAGTGATGAACAATCGGGGCAAGAAAAAGAGGAAACGAAAACATGAGTTTGCTTTTTCCGGATTTATGAAATGCGGGAAGTGCGGTTGCCTCATTACTGCCGAAACCCAAAAGGGACATATCTATTATCGTTGTACCAAGAAAAAGCAAACCTGTAATGAAAAGTATCTGCGCGAGGAGGCACTTGTTGAACAAATGAAATCCGTCATTCAAAAAGTTTCTATTCCCGATGACTGGGCAGACAATATGCTTGCCGAGTTAGACCGCGAAAAAGCAAGTATCCAAAACGAAGGCATTTCTTTTGTTCAAAATCTGAAATTCCAAAAAGTTGAAGTTGAACAGAAAATAGATCGGCTTCTTGATATCTACATTGCGGGCAAAGGAATATCGCCGGACGAGTATCAGACCAAGAAAGCGAAACTCTTAAACGAGAAAGCCGATATTGACCAAGAAATTAGAGATTTTGAACAAAAGGGAAATAATTGGCTCGAACCCATGCGAGAAGTCATTTTATTGAGTAGCCAAGCCAAAATTCTTTTGTCGCAGGGCGACAAAACGCAAATCCGCGCATTTCTCAAAAATGTCGGCTCGAACTTTATGCTGAATTCAAAACGGCTTGAAATTTCCCCGAAAAACGGCTGGCGAGCCCGCGTAGCGGGCGAGCCAATGACTTCATTTCCTAACTGGCGGAGGGTGGAGGATTCGAACCTCCGATGCCCTTTCGGGCATACCGCATTTCAAGTGCGGCGCGATCGTCCACTCTGCCAACCCTCCTCCTTGAGCTTACGTAAGTGGTATACTAAAGAAAAGGTCGAGGAAGAACAACGTTTTTATACTTATGGCGAAAAAGAAGAAAAAGGTGGTGCGCAAGAAAAAGCGCGCCTCGCGCAAAAAGCACATGGCGTATTATTGCGTACGGTGCGGCGCGGAATCGATGAAGAAGATGCGCCACCACGGCAAGATGATGGAGAAGTGCTAGCGCACAAAATCCCCCGCCGCGGCGGGGGATTTTTGGTCTTGTTTTTATACACAGGCGCTTCCAATCTCGACCTGCGCTATACTCAATATAACCATGGGCAAGCACACGAGCCGCGGCGGGTTCACCCTCATCGAGCTCATCATTTATATCGGTATTTTCTCGATTGCCGCGGGACTTCTGACCGGCGTCTTGACTACGTTCACGAGGGTCCAGCTGCGGGAGTCCGCGACGACCGCGGTCTCCCAGGAGGCGCAGTTCGTCATCCAGACCATCCAGCGGCTCGTTACGGACGCAAGCTTGATCGAGCTTGCCAAGGATTCTGCCACTTCCACCCTGAAGCTCCGCATGCCCGTCGCCGCCAATGACCCGACCTGCATTCAGTTCTCGAACGGGACGGTCTACCTGATGCAAGGTAACCCCACGTTGGATCCGGCACAGAGGCAGAATTGTCTCGCGACCTCGACCTCGCAGGCAAAGACGCTCACCACGAACAAGGTGGTGGTGAACACGCTGACCTTCAAGAAGTTCGAGAATCCCCCCGCCACGGACACCGTCAAGGTTGACCTCACTATCTCCCACAACTCCACGAACCCGCAGGAGTCCGCCATCTCGCGTACCCTCCAGACCGCCATCGCCAAGGTCTCGGCGGCGACCTTCGACTCGGACATTATCCCCTCCGCGGATACCCAATATGACGTGGGCATTGGCGGCAACCGCTGGCGAGACGGCATCTTCTCACGGAACCTCACTGTTGATACCAACACGCTCTACGTGGATGCCGCAAATGACCGCGTCGGCATCGGGACGACGGGGCCGCTGGCGCCCTTGGATGTTGCCGGGGGTGCAGCGGGAGACAGAACGCTTCTCTACTTAGGAGAACCTGGAGATCACACCTATGGATTTGTTTTCAGGAACAGCAATACCGACGGGGTGCTGAAACTGTACAGCCTTGCTGCGTCTGTGCAATCAACAAATCCTGTCATGTCCTGGTCAAGACCGACTGGCAACGTCGGCATCGGGACGGCGGGGCCGAGTGCCAAACTTCATGTATACGGGACGGGTGGGCAAAATGTCTACGTTGAATCATCGCAGGATGCGGTTGCGGCAACACGATATTACAACAGCATCAGTACCAATCCTCTCTACGTTGGTGTTGAGCCAAGCGGCGGAGCGAATCTTGCGGCTGGAACATCAGGCAACGCTGGGGTGATTCATCGGGCTGGAGCATATTCATTGCAATTTGCCACAAATAATGCCGTGGCAATGACAATCAATTCAAGTGGCAACGTCGGCATCGGGACGACGGGACCCGGGTCAAAACTTCATCTCGGCGGAGTTAGTCCGGTATTGACGATGGGGGAATCTGGCACTCCCGGCATACGGAGTTACAACACAACATCTGGGGGCATCTATTTTGAGACGCCTGCTGCAAATGACATAAAGATTCGCACTCACGATACTGACAACGTTCTGGTTATCAAAAATAGCGGCAACGTCGGCATCGGGACCGCAAGCGTGACGAGCAAACTGCAAGTCGCCGGCGGAGACGTGGGATTGGGGGATGCCACCGCCACGGGCAATCAGCCGGTTACCGTCTGGCTCACGAACGGAAGCGGCGTCCAGCGGGTCGCGGGCGAGATCGTCATCATAGGAGGCAGCGACAACTCGTTCACCACGACGACAACCGCAAATAATTTCCAGGTGCTGGGGGTCGTGTACGACACGACGATCGCGATCGGAGCGGTGGGAAGAGTCGCCATCGGCGGAGTCGTGTCCGTTCTAAGCCAGGGGGCGGTTACGCGCGGCAACTACCTCGTTACTTCGACGACAGCCGGCAAAGCGACGCACGCAACATCGCTCGCATCGGGCCAGAGCGCGCTCGGACGGTGGCTTGAGTCCTTGGGCGGCGCAAGTACCGGACGCGCCCTCATCCGGTACTAAATTACGTTGACCACGCCCGCATCCTCGCTATAATAAAAGCGTGAAACATAACGACGGGAAGAAATCTGTTCGACCCGACACGGCGCATGAGTTGCGGCGGCTTGGCGTGGTTATCGAACGCGTAGACGGAAAAGTTGACACGCTTGTGGAGGGGCATAAGACGTTGGATACAAAGATCGACAATTTGCGCGAAGAAATGAACGAGCGGTTTAAAGAAGTGGACTACAAGTTCGGTGTCGTGTTCGACGAGCTGCGCCTCATCCGCCACGAACTCAAAGAAAAAGTGGGCCGAGAAGAGTTCTTGGTCTTGGAAAAGCGCGTTGCGGCTCTGGAGCGGCCGAAAAATCATAAATAATTCATCATGAAACAACTCATCCAATCCCTCGCGACCGCGAACAAGTTCCTCATTCTCCTCCTCGTCGCAGCGCTCGCCGCGCTGGGATACGTGCTGTGGCAGTATCAAACGCGGGCGGAGCGCCCCGAGACCTACACCGCCGTCTATATGAATACGGGCGATCTTTACTTCGGGCGGCTTCACCTCTTCCCCTCGCTTTCCTTGACCGACGTCTTCCTTCTCCAGCGGAACCAGAACGACGCGGCAAATCCCCTCTCCCTCGCGAAGTTCTCGAACGTTTTCTGGGGCCCCGCGGACCGTCTCGAACTCAACCGCGCGAACGTCGTCTGGATGACCGCGCTTGACGACACAAGCAAGGTGCTCGAGACCATTCGCGCCATGAAGACAAACCCGACCTTTTCGGCAAATCAATGACGCAGTTCAACAAGATCCTCCTCGCCGTCAACGTCGCCACCATCGCCGCGCTCGTCCTTGTCATAACGGTCTACGCCTGGAACGGCCCGAGCGCCGCCCCGCCGACCGGCGGCGGAGCGCTTAGCGCTGCCGCAAATGCGCCCAAGGATACGATCGTTATGAACGCCGACGGCACCATAAACGCCACCAGCACCGTCACTGTGGGTGGCGGCTCGGGCAAGATAAACGTCGGCACCGTGGACCCCATCTACACCATCGGCGGCGCGCGCTACGCCACCTACATGGCAGGCATGACAGGGGTGAAGGAGGAGACGACGGGGGTTGTGCAACTCCGGAACTTCCGGCTCGGAGAGCCGCCGTATGAATACATAATCGACTCATACGTTATCGACTTCTCGAAAGCGAAGAAGGGTTCCGACGCGTGGCTCTTCTGGCAGACGACGGACTTCGGCCGGGACTGGGGGCGGCTTTCGGTGCTGCTTACCCCGAACTTCGACGGGCGCGTGTGGTACGAAAAGAAACCCGCCGAAAAGAAGCTCGTCATCTACGCCGCGCTCGGTTCGCCGCTCACGCTTCCCTCTCCGAGCTTGGAAGTGAGCTATCGCCTTACCGCGCCGCGCTTTGACCATGCAGAATGGCCGAACACGGTCCTTGCCGATTACCAAGGATTTCTCATCCCCGAAAAATAGGAGCCATGTTACTGCGCAGAATGGCAGGCCTGCCTGCCGGCAGGCAGGGTCAGTCCATCATGGAACTGATCGTGGGGCTCGGGGTAACCACCATCATCGTCTCCGCCTCCGCCATCACCATCGCGGCGGTACTGCGTTCTGACATACAGGCAAAACGGCTCCAGGTCGCCACCAACCTCACGCGCGAGCTTTCCGATAATACCCGCGCGTTTGCCGCGGCGGACTGGCGTAATATCTACGACCTCATCCACGGCTCCGGCAACCGTTACTCTTTTGACACCTCCGCGTCCCCTTTCACGGCGTCCTCCAGCTCCGAGACCATAGAGGTCGAGGGCGTGACCTACAACCGCTACTTCTACGTGGAGAACGCGAACCGCACGCTCTGCGGCGAGGGCGTTATCACGACGGACGGAACCACGGCATGCCCCCAGATCGGCGCGACGGGCGTCGCCGACGACCCTTCGACGCAGAAGCTCACCATCGTCGCGACGTGGCCCGGCACCGAGACGGGCGTACGTCTTGTCGAGTACGTCTCCCGCTCGAGGAACGCGATAACGCGGCAGACGGACTGGTCCGGCGGTTCCGGTCAGGAGAGTTTTCCTTCAAGCGGCGTGAATACTCAATTCGCCTCAAGCACCGGCATTAGTTTCACCGGAACCCCCGGCTCGCTCAAGGTAGTGCTCCCATGACCAAAAAACTTTTTGCCGTTCTCGTCCTTCTCCTTGGCGCGGCGTCCTTCCTTGTCCTGTGGCGCACGGCGCTGGCCACGACCAACATCGACTCGGCCAAGCGCTACGCGTGGAACGAGGCCATCGGCTGGATCGACTTCTATAGTTCTGGCACGGTCACGGTTCTCACCAATAGCCTTGAGGGCTACGCGACCTCCGCGACCGGCAACCTTGCCCTAAACTGCAACACCACGCCGAACGGCGACATCTGCGCGACCCGCGACTTCTCGGTGTTAAATGACGGTGAGGGCAATCTCTCCGGCTGGGCGTGGGATGACGGCATCGGATGGGTGAGCTTCTGCGGCGGCGCGCAGACCGCCAACTGCCCGGGCTCGGTGAGCTACCAGGTGACCATCAACCCCTCGAACGGGGTCTTCAGCGGGTGGGCATGGAGCGAAACAGTCGGCTGGATCAGCTTCAACTGCAACGACCCGGTCCCGAGTATCTGCGGCTCCTCGCCCTATTCCGTGCAGACCTCGTGGGTCGCCGTAACCGCAAGCGGCCTTCTCTGGTCATCCGTGTACGACACGGCGGATACGAACGGCGTCGCTCCGAACGCCATCCTCTGGCAAGGCACCCAGCCCACGGGCACGTCGGTGCAGTTCCAGTTCTCCTCCTCGAACTGCTCGAACGGCAAGACCAATTCGACCTGCGACGATACGGGCACCTGGACGTACCTGGGGCCCGACGGCACCAGCGCGACCTACTACACCCTCGCCAGTCCCGACACCGCGACCATGCTCAATCTCGCGCAGCACAACAACAAGCGTTACTTCCGCTACAAGATCCGCATAAACAGCAACTTCGCGCAGACCCTAACGCCGACCGTGGACGACGTCATCATCAACTGGAGCTACTGACAACGTGACAACGCAAAGGAAAAAGAACCGTTACAAGATAACACGCCATGGCGTGTTATATTGTAACGACTTCCCTTTGTGGACCTACGGGGAATCGAACCCCGATCTCCCGGATGCAAACCGGGTGCTCTGCCACTAAGCTATAGGCCCGCCGATTAGAGCGTACGGGATTTGTACAGAAAGTTGAAGCCCCGCACGGTGCGGGGCTGAAATGTGCGTGCACGCTACGCTCTCGTCATTCGAGCTTCTTGCGATAGACGTTGGTAGCGCGCCGTTCGTAGCCGAGCTTCAGGTATAGGCGGTTCGCCGCTTCGCGCTCGGGGCTCGAGGTGAGGTCAAGGTGCTTTATCCCGATGCGCCTGGCATGCTCGATGATCTGCTGGTTCAGCCAGGTACTGATCCCCCGCCGTTCGTAATCGGGATGCGTTGCCACATCCTCCACGAAGCCGAAACAGCCCATGAGCTGCCGTTTCGGCACGAGCGTCGCCATTGCCACGATGCGGTAGCCGTTGCCGCGAGGCGCGTCGAGATCGGAGACCACGAAGAGATGGCTCTCGATGGCCACCTCGAGAAGATCCGCCGGACTCACGCGCGGCGCATGGTCGGAAAGGCACCCGAGAAGAACGCCGATATCCCGGATGTCGTCATCGGAGATACTTGAGGCAGGCGTGAATATCCCGCAGGCCAGCTCCATCTTGCTCCTCCAACCGTGCGATATCAAAATAAGCTGCGCCTAGTGTAGCGCACAGAAAGAAAGGGTCAAGAATCGGTGGACCTACGGGGAGTCGAACCCCGGCCTCCTCCATGCCATGGAGGCGTAATACCGTTTTACTATAGGCCCATTCTGATGTCTTTGTCTTCAATAACTTGTTCGATGATATTCCGATTTTTAAGCTTTTTCAACTTACGCTCGACCATCCGGGCTACCCCTAAGTTTTCATACTCTTTCATAAATACCAAGGTAAGCGGCCGAAGGTGTTTTAGAGATTTCGTTTTGCCAAATTTATGCTCAGCCAGTCGACGATCCAAGTTATTCGTACTACCAATATAATATCGGCCGTTTTTCTCGCTTTTCAGAATGTAGACGCAGTTCATGGCGAGAGCGAAGCGTATATGCACCCCGGCCTTCCCGATGGCCATCGGGACGGAAATACCGTTTTACTATAGGCCCCTCGACTGGATCATCTACCGACTTACGGCGTCGATAGATTGGCGGTGGGGGTGAGATTTGAACTCACGATACCCTTTCGGGCATACCGCATTTCGAGTGCGGCGCCTTAAACCGGACTCAGCCACCCCACCAAGCTAAGCTTGGTCCACCATGAGACCAATTGTTCCGCAAAACTTCCAAAAAGTGAAGCACTGTCGTATTCTCTAAGCGCAGACGCCCTTGTAGCTCAATGGACAGAGCTATCCCGTCCTAAGGGAGAGATGCGGGTTCGATTCCTGCCGAGGGCACACCATTTGGTACAATAAGAACTATGCGTAACAACAACAATCCCGTCGTCGAGACGGTGAAGAACGTAATGCCCGCGGTCGTTTCGATCGTCATCTTGAAGAGTTTAGAGAAGCTCGAAAAGGAGCTGCCGCTCGACCTCATGCCCATCACGCCCTGGAACGCGCCAGAGCTTCGCATACCCGAAGAGATGATCGACGAACACGGCATGGTGAGGATCGGCGGCGGAAGCGGCTTCATCGTCGACCCGAACGGCATCATCGTGACCAACAAGCACGTCATCGCGGATCAGGACGCAGAATATATCGTCATCCTGAACACCGGCGAAAAATACGGGAGTGAGATCCTCGCCCGCGATCCGATCAACGATGTCGCGATCCTCAAGATCAAGGCCAAGAATCTTCCCGTCGTCCCCCTGGGCGATTCCTCCGCGCTCGAGCTCGGCGAGACCACGATCGCCATCGGGAACGCCTTGGGCATCTTTCGGAACACGGTCTCGGCAGGCATCGTTTCCGGCCTCTCCCGTTCGATCGCGGCCCAGCCGGATCCGCAATCGCCTGCCCAGGAGATGCGGGGCCTTATCCAGACGGACGCCGCGATCAATGCGGGAAACTCCGGCGGCCCCTTGGTGAACATCGGCGGCGAGGCCGTCGGCATCAATGCCGCCATGGTCTACGGCGCGCAGAACATCGGCTTCGCGATACCCATCAACACCGTGCGGCGCGACCTCGAAGACCTTAAAAAGTTTGGCCACGTGCGCCGTCCGCTCCTCGGCCTCCGCTACCTCATCATCGATGAGACGCTCAAGCACAAAATGAGCCTCCCGGCTGACCACGGCGCGCTCATCATCAATCAGGGGCCGCATGCCCCGGGTGTTGCTCCCGGCAGCCCGGCGGCGCACGCGGGCATCAAAGAAAAGGACATTGTCCTCGCCTACGGGAGCGAAACAATCGACCCCGAGCACACGCTTCAGGACTGCCTTGAGAACGCCTCCGTCGGCGATGTCATATCTCTTACTCTTCTTCGAAACGGAAAGGAGGTCACCGCCAAGGTGACGCTTGCCGAACGAAAGTAGCGAAACCGCTAATAGGTGTAGTCGGAAACCAGAAGTCCCCGCTCATCAAAGAGCAGGATGCGGTCGTGCGTTTCGTTGAGGAAGTGAAAATCCTTATTGAACGAACCCAGCCAGATGCGCACTTCGCGCGAGAGGAAGTCCTCGTCATTCTTGTGCGCGTTGTAGCAGCTGCCGTAGTTGACCGTATTTAAGAAATCGCGGCAGGCGGCGTCATCCGCCGGTATCGGCGGGTTGCCGGAAGGGTACTCGCAGGAACTCAAAGAACGAATGTAGTCCTGACATTGGCTGGAGAAATCCGAGAGCTCCGCAACGCTCTCGTAGAGCCGAGGGCATGTTTTGGGGAGCGCCGGCCGGAACCCGAGATCGAGCGTCTCAAGGTAGCCGACGCATGCGTTCAGCCGGAAACCAGCGCCCAACTTTGGCGGGCTACCATAGATGCGCACGGTATCCCCGCTCTTGAGGATAAGGTCCTGCGGCGGATTGCCGCCGAACGGGTCATGGGTAAGCGGGATGCGCGGGATCGTGAAAGAGTTGGTCTTCGTTTCCACCCGCCAACCGTCGACCGCCACGGTTTCGTCGCGGGAGAGCGAGGCGGAGAGTACGAGCGTTTCGGCGCTGCTTGCGGAGGGTTTTCGCGTGACGGACGATATCCTCACCTTCCGGAACTTCAGTGAAAGCTGTTCCCTAGTGAATCCGACGGGGATCGAACTCGTCGCGACGGAAAGGCGTGGATCCGTTTCCGGCTCCGGCTCCGGTGCGGGGGTCGCCGGGCGAGGTTCTGGGGGTTCAGGGCGTAGCGTGCGAGGCGCGGGCTGTTCCGAAGGGCCGGAGGGAAAGGAGAAATTGAGCGATTCCGGCACGCTGCGCACGAGAAGCGAACCGACGCCGATCGCGACGATCACCAGGGCGAATGCAAGAAGGGCGCGAACATTCATGATTCGAGCTTACTCGACAGTCACACTTTTTGCCAAA
>Ga0209518_1005046_pt1 | contig 10238 bp, 9 predicted proteins | sample RifGroB1_FD_183993 | JGI IMG/M metagenome (GOLD analysis project Ga0209518, IMG submission 183993) | Groundwater microbial communities from Rifle, Colorado, USA - Groundwater B1 (SPAdes) (version 2) | ecosystem: Environmental > Aquatic > Deep subsurface > Groundwater | place: Rifle, Colorado... | reverse complement strand
GGGAAAATAATCCAGTATAGAGAGAAGAGAAGTAATTTTGTGTTTTTTCCAAGAAAAAGCGACAGTAATCCCAAAAAGCTCAAAATTACATATAAATAGAGTCTAGGTCCGGGTCCGATTCCGAACCAGGAGAATATCGCATAAAAAAATGTTTTGTTAAATGTTAAAAGATCATTACCTAAATAGCCGGTTAATGAATAGCCGACCTTCATGGGTTTGGATAAATTTAATGATATGTCTGACAACGTCTTGAGATATCCATTGTTTCCGAATCTAAAAACAAAAAAGCCACAAACAAAACAGGTAAAGACCAGAAACAACCAGTATTTTCTTATTATTTTTTTTGAATTACGGCTAAACAGGAAATAAAGGACAGCGAAACTACCCTCTATGGCCAAGACCAAAAAGGAAGAAACGTGAGTCATCAGGTTAAGGAAGGTGATTGCAATAAACATCAGGGAACTCCTGAAAAAATCTCGTGAACCTATCTTTTCCAAAAGGTCGAAGAAAAAATACAGTCCCAGAACGGTAAAAAAATTAAAATATGAATAATGAAGGATTTGCCTGGAGAATTCGATATACATGGGTGAAATGGCAGCTAGAAAAGAGGCTATCAAACCTACTTGGTGGTTGAAAAATCTTTTACCGATCAAATAGATGACATAGACGGTGCCTATACCGAAGATGACGGAGGGTAGACCAAGTATAAAAGTGTTCTTGCCAAATAAGAGAAAAAGGTGGACTATGTAGTAATGTAACGGTGTCTGAACATCGTGAGCTATCTGAAGAAGACTTTTTTCAGACTGCAACACATCTAAAGCTTCGTCGTACCAAATGTCCCTTGAGGAAAGTCCATGTATTCTCAAATACACCGAGAAAAGTAAAACCGTGATAATCGGGAGTTTGGCCCACAGAGAAAGAATGGTATTCTTGAGATAAGAGAACTTATTTTTCATTGATTGCCTTGAATCCTTTGACGGTAGATTTTGAGAAAAACTTGTCAAAAAAGTATTTGATGTTTATAGGTTGTAGGATATGTTCAAAAAGTTCTTTGTCATCGATGACTCTTTTTGATTGTATAACCTTTCGCTTGGCCAATAAACTGGGAAGATTAAAGGGAACCCAAAAGATCCCCTTCAATATATACATTCCCGATTTTATTTTCAAAGTTAAGATTTGCTGAAAGGCCACGATCATCCAAAGAATAAGGTGGAGAGGTAGAATCAATAATAGTTCTTGAGCTGACAAGTTTTTGATGAGTGTGGAAATGTAGTTCTTCGATCCATGAAACCTGGCCAAGAAAGATTGAAATTCTGGAAATAGTCTGTATGAGGTACCGAATTTGTGGTAGACAACTGATTTTGGGAAATAGACAATCTCATATCCTGTGAGCCAAATTCTCCAGCAAAGGTCGGTTTCTTCCACGTAAATAAAGTAATCACTATCAAACCCACCTGCCGTCTCAAAAGCCTTTCTTTTTACAATCATACCGGCAGATTTAGCCGCAAATATTTCTTTTGTTTCATCCGGTATGCTTTTAGCCCTATCACCCATTTTGAAAGGTTGCATCAAAAAACCGGTGCGAGTCAAGTAATCGCCTACATAATCGATCTTTTTGTGATCATCCATCAAAAGTAGCTGACATTGACAAGCTCCGATATTGCCATTATTTTCCATAAAAGTGATTGACTTGGAAAGCCAAAATCTATCCACCTTGGTGTCGTTATCCAAGAATGAAAGATATGTACCGATGGAATTGCTGACCGCCACATTTCTGGCAAACGCGGGACCCATATTTTCTCGTAGAAAGATGACTCTGACTCTTTTATCTGCTCGCATTTTTTTTATAAGAAATTCCCTCGATCCGTCTTGCGATCCATTATCTACCACCACGACTTCAAAATTCTTGTAGTTGTTTTTCTTGATTGAGAGCAGGCATTTCTTTATATGATTGAGTCCGTTAAAATTTACGATAATGACTGAGGCCAGAGGATTTTTTTTGGGGTTCATTTTTTATTTATGGTTATCCAAAAGTCAGTACCAAAAAAAAGATTTAGGGGAAAATGACTTACCATTTGGTAAACAGGAAAATTATCGAAAATTTTATCCAAAAATATTGTAAGGGGTTTTATTTGCCGCGATAAGAAGCTGTTACCTAACTGTTTGTGTAGTAGTTGGTTGTTACCAATTTCTACAAAGAAATATTTCTTTTCTTTTTCGATTTCAATAGTTCCCTTGATTTTCAGTTTTCTTAATAAACTTCTCAGACTAAAATAGCTTTGTTCATTGATGTGATATACCGAGCTATTCCACTTGGTGACACCAAAAAATATTTTGGCTAATTTGTACCCGGTCTGAGTAAAAAGCGCGTTAGGTATGGTATGGATAATTATTCTCCCACCTGGTTTAACTACCCGATAGGCTTCCGCGACGGATTTTTCTAGTTTTCTTTGAGGTAAATGCTCAATCACGTCCATCATGAAAATAATGTCCATACTGTTATCAGGAAAGAGCAGCTTGGAGATATCCATTAACTTAAAATGGAGATTGTTTTTCAACCTATCGGGAAGTTTTCCTTTGATATATTTGCCCAACTTAATTGAATCCTTGCTGAAATCAACACCGACCACCCGACCACCCTTCATGGCACAGTGATAAGCAAATTCTCCTCTGCCTGAAGCCAAATCCAAGACTTTCTTGTTTTTTAAATTACCACCGAGAAGCAAGGCCTTTTTTAGCGGACGATTGAGCTTAAATCCATCTGCGTACGAAGTCCCATCTCCTTCCACCAACAGATAGTCGGTGTCATAAAATTTTGGAATGTTAGGAATTTTTTTCATAGATTATACTTTTTTAGCTATTATAATGGTACACGACCCTTCATCTTCGTTGCATTCCCAATTTACAATTTCTTTTAACAAGTAAGTAGTGACTTTATCTTGGATTTTTTCAACCCAATAGTTCTTTTGGATGGGCTTAAAGATGAGGAACAAGACTCGAAAAATGTCCCAGAGAGCCGTCTGTCTCTTGTCAAGATAATAGGCAATGTAAATAATTTTTAATTTATTCTTGTCCAACAATTTGCGCCATTGTTTCTCCGACAACAAATTATAATGATCCAGTTGGCTGTTTATCGACCGCGAATACCACTTACCCGCCCCGACCAGACCCACTTGCCTGAATAGACGGGTAAAAAAGAGATTGCGTCTAAGTTTTTCATTTGGCACAGTAAACATAAAGGAACCCCCGCTTATTAGTATCCTTGAAGCTTCCTTGATGACTGAATCAATTCCGTCTATATGTTCGATGACACTATTGCTAAAAATAAAATTGAAGGAATTACTTTTAAATGGCATATCTCTAGCATCACCAGGAACTACTTTCTTGTAGATGCTATTCTTTATAGCTTGTGTCACCATTTCCGGTTCAGGATCCATTCCCACATCGATATGTTTTTTGCCAAATATGATTTCTGCGATTTTGCCCTCTCCACACCCGAGATCAAGCATTGGATGGACTTTGTTGATTTTTGAGAGATTTTCCACTATTGCCTCCAACTCTAACGACCTCCACAAAACGACTGATGGGTGATGAAAGTATTTGGAGATTTTGTTACTAATAGATTTAATGTTCTGGTTTGTAGATTTCATAATATTTTTAATTTCTAAGAACAGTCTTGATGCCGGAAATGGTACCGGAAATAACTCCGAATATCGGATCTAGATTCCTTGACTGTATCGATTGATATACACCTCGATAAATGATAACTACTAAAAAATAAAAAAGAAATCGAAAGAAGTTGTCAAGGTTTGATATTTTTATGTGTCGAAAATAGAACAATAAATAATTTTCGATTTCCGATTTAGACTTCGTTCGCTCCTTGAAAACTCCACCCTGACTCGGCTTATGGTGAACAATAGCCTTAGGATTAAAAACAAGCTTTAACGAACCAGTTCTTAATCTGAAGGCAAAATCGGACTCAGAATAGGACGCCAGAGCTTTAAATTGGCTATCAAAACCGTGACATGATAGAGCGTTTTTTCGTTTTACGGCAAAATTACACGCTTGCAAATCCATAACTTCAATGTCATGGCTGAGTCTAATCTTTTCAGGATAGTTGGCACCTAAAGAAAAGGCTCCACTTTTAAACCACCTACCGATTGCATATGGTTGATTCTCGTAAAAATACCAGAAATATATTTTCCCTAAACTCCGCCAAAACAAGTTACCGTTTTGGAGCATGTCGATAAACTTTGTCAAATCCCTATTATTCAAAAAATCCTCAGGGATAAGGGATGGACCGGTGGCTCCTATAATTTTAGGATCTCTTTTGAATGACAAATAGAGCTCCGAGAGCCAATGTTTGGATGGTTCAACATCATCATCAGTGAATACAACAAATTCACCACTAGCGTATTTTAGTCCGGTGTTACGGGCGGAAACTAAACCTTGACCCTCTTGTTTCTTAATTACCAGCTTCAAGCTTCGATATTTCTCCGAATAAATCCTCTTAACATTCGGCGGAATCTCTCTAAACACAAGTATGGTTTCGAAATCTTTTAAATCCTGTTCGGTTAGCAAGCTAAGCATGATATCTAGGTTCTCGTCTCTACCCACGGTAGGGATAACCACCGAGAATTTCGGTGTTGATGGTCTATTGGTTGTCATTTTGTTTTAAGATGAAATTGATTGCGTCGGAAAGTGAATTCAATCTAGGAAAGTTATCACTAGTTTCACTCTGATCATCAAAATATTCCTGATTTCTTTTTACTAGTATACCGAGTTTGCATCCGATTGTATCTCCGGGAATCAGATCCGAAAGTTTATCCCCTATCGCAAAAGATTTATTTGTCTCGATTCCGTGCTCAGCGACCGCCTTTTCAAATAATCCAGAAAGAGGCTTGCGGCATGAACACAACTGCGGAGGATAATGAGTACAATAATACGTCGAAAAAGACTTTTCCGAAATATGATTTTCTATTAACTTGCTTGAAATGTATTTATCCATCTTCCTCAATTCCATATCAGTAAAGCCCTTCTTTGAATACACCCCGCCTTTATTACTTATGAAGACGAGATAGTATCCATGACACCTTGCCTTACAAAGCGACTCTAATACACCAGGTAAAAACATTATCTCGTTTACATCAGATAAGTAACCAGGATCATAGATTATGACTCCATCGATATCGATGAACAAAGCCTTCCTAGTATTACTCCTCATTATCGCTAAAAAAGGATTTGTCTAACAGATCGCAAATCGCATGGGCAATGGTGATATGACATTCCTGTATGTGGGCTGTCGATCTGGATGGAACAATTATTGCCACATCAACTTCGTGGGCAAGTAACCCCCCATCTTTCCCGGTAAAGCCGACGACTCTGGCACCTCGCTCCTTAGCAACCCTCACTGCCCTGAGAACGTTTTCTGAGTTGCCACTTGTACTTAGCGCAATAACAAGATCCCCCGGTCCGACGGCTCCTTCTATTTGTCGCGAAAAAATGTTTTCAAACCCGAAGTCATTGCCGATGGCTGTGATAACCGCACCATTATCAGACAAGACTCTTGCGGGCAAACTCCATCTCTCTCTTGTTTCAAAAGCGGAAATGAGTTCTTCGGCAAAATGTTGCGCGTCGCACGAGCTTCCACCGTTCCCCATTAGATAGACCGTGCCCCCGTATTTCCAATATGTTTCAATCAGCATTTTAGCTACCCGTTCAACATCGTCCATACAGAGATCCAGAAGTAATCTTTTGACTTTAATACTCTCCTTTAAATGTTTTTCGAGGTTTTTTCGGATATTCATTGGTTCTTATGAAAAATGGAAACTAATTATTTCGCCATCGTATTTCTTGAGGACATCCTTAACTTTCAACAACGCAGTTTGCGGAGAATAGATAAGAAGACATCCACCACCCCCAGCCCCCAATAATTTTCCTCCCAAGGCGCCGGCTGAAATTAATTTATCGTAAATTTGGTCGATTTTCGAGTTAGAGATTAGTTTGTTTGTTTGGCGCTTAAGCTGCCACGCCTTATTCAAAAGTCTGCCAAATCCGTCTAAATCACCATGCTCTAGGTCGTGCTTGACTTTTTTGGAGATCTTAATTGTTTCTAGGAGAGATTGAACGGCTTTTTCATTAGTTTGAATGTTTTTGTTCAGACTGATCTGTTGCCCCGAGCCACGATTGTCTCTTTTAATATAGTATAGAATCAAGCTGTCGTTTAAAGACTTGATGGTGTCTGGGCTTAGATCAATCCTTGAAACCTTCACCTTACCCTCCTTAGAAATCTTGAATTCGTTAAACCCTCCATAACTAATTTGATATTGGTCTTGAATTCCACCTTGCTGATTTAGGACGTGACGCTCGACTTTTATTGCTTGCTGGGCGATTTCTTCGGGGGATACTTCCTTTGACTGCATTTTGTATATACTCCTCAATATCGCAATTACTGTTGCGGATGAGGTACCCAATCCGGATTGGGGAGGAGCGTTGCTTTCGATTCGAATATTTATCCCCGAGCTTACTCCTGCTTCGGTAATGGTTGCTTTGGCGATATCAAAGTTGTCACCCTTAAAATAGGCTAGTTCATTCGGAAAAAAGGATTTTGTTTCATTATAGTTAACAAGCGAAATCGTGACGGGTTCTTTTTTATTTTTTGTTTTGGTAATGGACGAAGTAACTTCGATATCAATTGAAGAAGAAATAATTTGACCTCCGTACTTTTGATAGAAACTTTCCATGTCAGTACCTCCGCCAGCAAAGCTTATCCTTAAACCTGCCCTACCAACATGCTCTCGGATTTTTTGTAGAGAAACTTTTTTCTTAAATGAAGTCTCTCGGAGTACAGTCAGGGCACTGTAATATCTTTCAGGAGTACCAATGTCAATATAATTATTATCGACTATGTATCCGCTGATATTCTCTCCGGCCCATATTAACGATGGTATGAGATGTGTCTCTAAAGAAACTTTTTTGTGTCTTGAAACTGTTTTAATAACGGACTTGTTCATCATGTACACCCCGGCATTTGTGAAATCTTGAACACCTGCCGTTGTGTCGGAAACTTCATTAAACGAAATAATTTTACCGTCCTCGCCGACAAGAACCGAGCCTCGTTTCTCACTTAGTCCTTGCCTAGTTAAAACAATAGAGATACTGGCTTTATGCTTCTGATGGTGTTCGATTAGATCGGGAATATCAACATCAATAAAGGTGTCTCCGTTTAGGACGAGAAAGTTGTCTTCCATTAGGGACATGGCGTTCCTGATGGCACCGGCAGTTCCCAGAGGCATTTCTTCCCTAGAGTATCTAATTTTCACACCAAAGTCTTTTCCGTTATTGAAATAATTTTCAATTTGTTCGGATAAGTAGCCAACACCGAGTACAATATCGGTGACATTACTCTTTGCTAGATTACGAATTAAAATTTCCAGAAATGGTTTGTTGCCAATGTCGGCCATAGGTTTTGGACGATCTGCAATAACTGGTCTGAGTCGTGAACCAAAACCCCCAGCCAAAATAAATGCTTGCATTTTAGTTTCTATTTATCAATTGTGAATAAATCGAATTATACTGCCTTGCAATGGTAATCGGCTTTCTATCAGTGGCTTTTTGCATAGTATTTTTTTCAATTTGTTTTACCTGTGATGGATTATTTACCACCATATCGAAAGCTTGATCCCACTTATCATTGTCTGTTAGTATACCTGTTTTACCGTCATCAATGTCCTCCAAATAGTGGCCAATCTTGGTAGCGATGATGCATTTCCCGTAGCTATTGGCGTGATAGAGCGGACCACTGGAACCCATGGATAGTACAGCCGGAATAATGACACAGTAGGCCTTGTGGTAAAGATCGTCTTGGGCTTTCTCTTCAATGAATCCCTTGTAAACAATCCTCTGCTCTAATCCAGATTTAGTAATCATATCGGTGATTTCCCTGAGAGAATCTTCCTGACCCTTAATAACACCTCCGGCCAGGATCAATTTGAATTTTGATTTGGGGTTTGTCTCAATATATTTCTTGAATCCATCCAAGGCGTAGCCCAATCCTTTTCTTCTGGCCATGTAGCCGAAATAGAAGAAGTAGGGATCTGTTTTCCCTGTGTATGGTTTCTTTTCCGGAATTACGGCTGGAATGACATGCACCTTTGTACCGTCTACGCCGTAGTCTTGGGTAATGATCTTTTTGGTTAGGTGGGTGTGTACGATCATTATATTTGAGATTAGAGAGATTGAATGGTAGACGTAAGAGAAGAAGGTTTTGAGCATAAACGGTCTAATGATTTTCGGATTTTGATTGAAGATACGGACGAATTCGTCATCGATTTGCTTCTTAAACACCGCGGCGTGAACAGTAACAACTATTTTGTATCCTAGTAATTTTGTTAAGAGAAGCAACAGAGGAAATAAAGCAGCCGTGAACATTCCGCCATACATATTTAACTCGTGCTGGAAATGGACGATGTCGGGCTTATCCTGCCGTAGTTGCTTGAGAACCTCAAAAATAAACTTAAATGACTTCGACCAAACAGGAATTATCTGGCCACAGCCCTTGATGATGAGATTTTTCTCGTCTTTGTCGGTATAAACCAATAGTTCCACCTTCTTGGTTTCCACTAAACCATGAGCAATATATTGGGAATAATGCCCTGAGGGCAACATGCCGGTAACAAAGACAACTTTCATATATTAATTAAACCACCTCTATTTTGGGAAGTGGGAAGACCAGATGACCACCGGCATCTAGGTATTCTTGTTCTTTGCCGATGATATTGTCTTTAAAATGCCATGGGAGGACCAGTAGATAGTCCGGTTTCAAGGCTTTGACTTCAGCTTCAGACCTGATAATAATGTCTGTACCCGGAGCCTTTCTGCCATATTTATATTCATTCACCTCAGCGATTGCGGGTAGATCTTTTTTACTTAGTTTGGCAAATTGTAGAATAACGTTTCCTTTGGTAGATGCACCGTATCCATAAATAGTCTTTCCCTCTTTTTTTATTTTTTTCAAAAAGCTGAGTAGGTCCTCTCTGTGTGTCATGATTGACTTGTTAAAATCTTCATAGGTCTGTGGCTCTTGGAGATTCCTAGCTTCTTCTGCTTCAATAATGGCTCTAACCATTTTTTCATTACCTGGCATTTTGGATCCTTTTTTGGCAAGATAGACCTTAAAACTCGCACCATTTGTTTCATTTAGTTCGATATCCACAATTTTCATACCTATCCTGGAGACCATCCAGCTGAATTGTCGAATCGCATAATACTCCAGGTGCTCGTGACAGATAGTATCGTAGGAGACATTGTCGATCATTCTAGGCATATAGCTTTGTTCCAAGACCCAGACACCTTCATCGTCCAGAATTTCATATACTTGGGCCATAAAATCAATCGGGTGTTCAAGGTCGTAAAACATGGCGATCGAGGTTACCACCTTAGCTTTTCTGTCACCAAACTCTTTCTTGAAAACTTCAGAGGAAAAGAAATCGGGTATTTTGATGGCACCTCTTTGGTAATACATGCCGAACTTTTTGATGGTAGGATCAATGCCCACCAAATCAACACCATCAATTCCATAACACGAAAGAAGTGTGCCGTCGTTACTACCGATATCGAGAATTAGATCTCCGGATTTAATATCAACCTTACTCTTAATTTGGTTTGCAAGCTCTTGAAGGTGGGCGACCATAGATCTATTTAACCCTGATCGATAACCGTAATTATCTCCATAAAGTTTTTCCGGTTGGTAATTGTGAGCCAATTGAAGCAGACCGCAACTTATGCCATCTCGATCATCACACTTTAACAAGGTGAGTGGCCCTGCTTCTACTTCTTCATCAATCTGAGGAAATACTCCAGTCAAAGCCATATCTCCCAATTCGACCACTTGATAAATATTTTTATTTCCACAAATACGACATTCAGTTATTTCTCTATAAAGCATTTTTCCGATGAAATAATAATTATGTCTTAATATATAAGACTAGGATACTTTACATCAACAACTAATATATGTCTATGGAAATTTCAGAAAAAGAATTTAATCGTTTTCGCCGTGTTGGCCGAGTTGTTTGGGTGAAAAGTCCATCATGTGACCAAGGAAGCGCCAACCGGCCATGAAGAGGAACTTGATATCATCAAGATTTCTGATCTCGGTGATTTTTCTTAACATAAATTTGGGACTGAGAAAAGATTTATAAAGATCCTGAGTCAGCTCCAATACCTGTTTCTCGGTC
>Ga0209518_1005043_pt1 | contig 10239 bp, 16 predicted proteins | sample RifGroB1_FD_183993 | JGI IMG/M metagenome (GOLD analysis project Ga0209518, IMG submission 183993) | Groundwater microbial communities from Rifle, Colorado, USA - Groundwater B1 (SPAdes) (version 2) | ecosystem: Environmental > Aquatic > Deep subsurface > Groundwater | place: Rifle, Colorado... | reverse complement strand
AAAATCAACACGGAAATCAGTACGTTGCTGAAGGCAACTACCAGATTAGACGTTTAACTTGTGTGGAATGTGAACGCCTACAAGGCTTCCCCGACAACTGGACTCAATACGGAGCAGACGGGGAACTGATAAGCGATACACAGAGGTACAAGATGATGGGAAATGCTGTCACCACAAATGTTGTAACAGCAATAGCAATGAAACTATTATGAACCCCCCACCCACAGGAGCAGATGATTGGGAAGAGCAATGGAAAAAAATTAGGGACAATGGGCCTGATGAGGAAACTATGGGAGAGTTCTACAACAAGATAGAAGACTTTATAGTCCGCCATAAGCTCCTATGGGAAGAAGAGGGGAGGAGAGAGATCATAAAAAAAATAGTGACGGAATTACGACAGCGAGCATACGATTATACCAAGGGAGATATGTACGCCCAAGGATATTACCAGGCGGTGTCAGATATTGCCGCTAGAAAAATGCATAGCGGAGAAGAAGATAAGAATGTATGAAACTCATCGTTGAAGAAATGAAGTATAATAATAAAAAGAGACGGGATCTGCCGAAGATGATCTTGAAAGGGCAAAATAAACGCTCCTACGGGTTATTAGAGACATTTTTCCGTTTCGTTAATGATTGTTTATGGCTATGGATCATAAGACCATATCGCGGAAGGGCGGAATGACCACAAAACAAAAGTATGGGAGTGAGCATTACTCTGCAATCGGTAAGCGCGGGGCAAAAGCGAAGATGAAACGATACGGCCCGGACTATTTTAAGCGACTCTCTAAGTTAGGGGTTGCCGCACGACAAAAATTGTCAGAAGAAAAAAGCTCTTTATAACGGGATAATTAGGTTCTTGACAAAACTACCGCTTGTTTGATAGAGTACGGGTATGAAGACTTCTCCACGATACCTGATACTGATACTGCTTTGTTATTTACTTTATCCTCAGGAAATTAAGGCAATCACTTGGACTGGAACTGCAAGCTATTACTCCGAAACCGGATGCCTGGGATGCAGTAAAACCCTCACTATGGCGAATGGTCAACGGCTGGATGATCGCCGGTTGACGCTTGCTATGATCCCTTCTACTGTCCGGAAGTACAAACTTCTCAACAAGAACGTGACCATCCGGAACAGTAAGACGGGAGCTAGCGTCGTAGCGACAGTTACGGACACCGGAGGATTTGGGCGATATAGCCGGATCGCCGACCTCTCTGTGGCTACGAAGCTAGCAATAGGATGTGGAGATTTGTGTAGAGTGGAGATAGTTTATTGAAAGGGGGTGAGAAAATTATGGCAGGGATAGACAAAGCGAGAGAAGAAGCAGATAAATTAAAAAAAGACATACTTGACGAGGACTTTAAGGAAAAAGTCGTTATGGAACAGGTGAAGAATGAATTAGCGACGATTGCTAATAATCCAGAACTTGTGAAGCTCTATAACGATAATGCGCGTGTTGGTTCGGAGAATCTTGGGAGCGATCTTCCGCAGCTTAAGATACATGCTACAGGTAAGAGTACAACAAATACGCTGGCCGATGGTACAGAACCGACCGATGGCTATTTCTTTTACAAACCTTCACAACAGCAATTTAAGGAAGTCGTGGTACATATCTTAACAATCAGTCGGGGATTTCGTGCGGAAGGAATGAGTGGACAAAAAGATGTATTTAATCAAATTCTTTCTGGTGTAATCATCAATGAAGGAGATCAACGGCCATTTATCATGTATTTCACTGGTACAAAGCTACAAAATCTTTGGAATTTCGGGAAGGAAGCGGGTAAATATACCCATGCACGTCCAGTAGCAATTCCATTGTTTGCTCTACTGGTAAAAATGAATACGCAAAAGGTAGAAACGACATACGGTAAGAGTTGGGTTGTATCATTTAGTATTATGAAAAATGAGGCTGATGATCCGATCGTTATTACAGATATTGGAGAGTTTCAGTTTCTTCGTGACATGGTAGACATGATGAATGAAACGATTGAAAAGGTTATTGCCGCGAAGGTTTTAGAAGAACCGGAAGTAGTGAAAGAGATTAAAGTAGAATAGTCTTTTGACTTCGGCCTCTTTTGTGGGTTTTGGAGAGGCTGAGGATGAGAAGATTATGATTTTATTTAATATCACACCAGTAGCAAAGCCCCGCATGGTACGGTCCGATGCTTGGGCCGGGAGGAAGTCGGTCGCGGAGTATTGGGCGTATAAGGATAGGTTGAATTTACTTGCCAAACAAAAGCGATATAAAATTGGTGATACGTTGGATATTCTTTTCCGTCTTCCTATGCCGGAGTCGTGGAGCAAGAAAAAGAAAGCGAAAATGAATAAACAATATCATAAACAAAAGCCGGACTTGGATAATTTAGTCAAAGGATTTACAGATGCCCTAATGCCCGAGGACAAGAGTTTGTGTGAGATCAACGCGAGCAAGTTTTGGGATTTAGAAGGCTGTATAGCCATTTTTAATAGTTAGCTTCAAAAACAAGTCCCTGTATTGACCTACGATTCTCTAAAAAGAAGTAAGCCATATATTTCATCCTCTTAAAACGCTTGCTTGATTAGTATGTTATACTTAGCGAAGTATCCTCTATGTCTCACACTGTCTATGTAAGTATCAATGAGTTAAATAAATTACAGACAGAGATAATGAAAGTTGTTGACAGTTGGGTTCACCGAAAAAAGACACCTATTCCACTAAAGGAAATTATTACAAAAATGACCAGAGAAGGAATTAAAGATTTTACCGCTATAAAATCTATCAATGTTCTTGTTAAGAAAGGATATATACGAAGGGCTTATCCAATTACTAACAAAACATATTTTGTTCAGCTTAGGGGAATCTAAAGAGAGGAGGAACTATTCTTGGAACCACAACCTATTGTTAAAAAATACTCATTTTCAAAGGAAGAGCATGATAAATTGCAGAGCCTCCATATTGGTATTACCGCTTCAAACGCTGCGCTTGATGGTATGCAGATTTATAAAAACGTCATTCTTGGCGGTGCATATAAGCGTCTTGGGATAGATACAGAGCCTAGTAAAGAGTGGACTAAGAGTATCAGCTATAATTTAGCGAACGATGAAATTACTTATACCAGGACACCAAAGAGGGAAGAGCCAAAGGAAAAAGTTGCCAAAAAGTAGCTTTATCATTATGCTTATATAAACCAAACTCTTTATGAATAAGAACGGTAAAGTTCGAAAGGATAAGCCTCAAGATTTGCTTCGCCAACGCCTTCTGATAAAGTTGCTGTCTGAAGATGGTGGAAAATCTCCTCTCGGTAGATTGATGATAAAAGCTGGTTATACAAAGTCATACGCGAAAACTCCACAGAAGGTTAAACAGACTCTTTCATGGGAACAATTGATGGAGAAAAATTTGCCAGACGATCTTCTCTCTAAGAAGCACAATGAGCTTCTTTCTTCAATGACGATAGACCACTATACTTTTCCTAATGCGGTGACAGATGAAACGATAAAGCAAATTTTGGATCAAGTCGCTGGCTGTAAACTTTTAAGAGTTCAACGCAATCCTCAATGGGTTCGGGCCTATTTTGCCATTCCGGATAACAGAAGCCGGAAGGATGCGATAGACATGGCGTATAAACTCAAAAGTAAATATCCAAAAGGTTCACAAGAAGAACATGAAGTGACTATCCACGTTAAAAATGATTGAGATCAATGTTGATATTCCTTACAATTTTACAGCCCGTGACTATCAAAAACCATTCTTACATGAAGTAAGAGCGGCAATTGAAGGAAGAAGTCAGAAGCGGTATTTTTACCAGATTTGGCATCGGCGATCAGGAAAAGATAAAGTAAACATTGCTTCTGTGGTTCCGCGACGTTTAATGCAAGATCCGTGCCTCGTAAAGTATGTCTATCCCACGCTTGTAATGGGTCGTGAGAATCTTTGGGATGGTATAGGAGCTGATGGATTTAGGTATCGTGAGCATATTCCTTCTGAAATGCGAAAAGGTATTCCCAATGAGACTACCATGAAGATTCCGATATTCAATGGTTCTCTGTTTCAGATTGGAGGTTCAGATCATCCGGATTCACTTCGCGGTGGAAATCCAAGACTTATTGTTTTTTCCGAGTGGGCCGAGCAAGATCCGTATGCGTGGGACGTTGTAGAGCCTATCCTGCGGGAGAATGACGGAATAGGAGTATTTAACACGACGCCGAGAGGAGATAATCATGCCCGGTCGCTCTTTGAATTTGCAAAAAATCATCCTAAGTGGTTTGTTCAGACCTTGACGGTAGACGATACGCATATATTTAGCGCACAACAGATGGAGGATATTAAAGGAGATACCCTTAAGCGGTTTGAAGCAAGTGGAAGAAGTACAGAAGAAGCAAATGCGTATATCAATCAAGAGTATTATTGTTCGTTTGATGCTCCGGTTCTCGGTTCCTATTATGGCGCGGCAATTCAGAAGGCGGAACAGGAGGGAAGGATAACGTCAGTGCCGTATGACCAGAGCTTGCCAGTACATACTGCTTGGGACTTAGGCATGGATGACTCTATGACAATTTGGTTCTTTCAGATTGCCGGCATGGAGATTCGGTTTATTGACTACTATGAAAATTCCGGAGAGGGATTGGCTCATTATGCTTTGGTTTTACAAGAGCGAAAGTATATATACGGCAATCACTTTGGACCGCATGACATAGAAGTACGCGAGCTTGGAACTGGTAAGTCTAGGAAGGAAGTAGCAAGAAAGCTCGGGATAGACTTCAGGGTAGCTCCAAAGTTGTCTATTGATGATGGCATCAATGCCGCCCGGTCTATCTTTACTCAATGTTGGTTTGAGAAAGATAAGTGTAGTAGAGGATTACAGGCATTGAGAAATTATAAGAAGGATTGGGATGAAAAAAATATGGTGTACCGTAAGGGTCCGTTTCACAATTGGGCTTCACACGGATCGGATGCGTTCCGGATATTTGCAGTAAGCTTCCGCAGACCGACACAAATACAACCAGGGGAAGACGTAGGAGGAGTAAAGCCATATATTGAGGGCGTCGGTTAATACTTGCCTTTAAATAAAACTATGCTTTAATCTTGAACTATGGCAGATATTACACGTGAGAATTTAGAACTTCAGATGCTTCTCAACAATAAAGAGAATGGGTTTAACTACCGCCGACGACGGGAAGAAGATTGGCGGGAAAATTACGAACTCTATAGGGACAAGGTTACAATAAATCGTCTGACTCAGCGCCAAAGTGTAAATCTCCCGTTAATGAAAACAACTCTCCGGACGCTTCTTAAGGACATTGACGATATGCCAGTTATTCAGTTTGAGAATTTAGACAATGACAAACAAGCAGAGGTTTTTCAAAACGAGTATTGGAAGTTGACGCTTACAGATAATAACGCTGAGATTCAGGATATTGTTGATAAAAAGCAGGACTTTTTCTTCGGCAGGACGTTTGACTCATGGCAAATAGAGGATGGAAAAATAGTGTTTGATGTTGAAGACTCGGAGGACATGCTCGTTGATCGGTTTATGAATCCACATGATATAGATTCTTCACGGTTTTTAATCCATATACACATTTTTAAGCCCCTAAGTAGTCTCAAAAACAATCCCGACTACGACCAAGAGGAAGTTGCAAAGCTAGAGTTATTTTTTGAGTCGCAACTTGGAATGATAAAAGCCAAAGATAACGAAAATTCTCTTCAGCAAAAGAATAAAAAGATGGCTGACATGGGAGTACCTGATACTGAAGACCCTGTACTTGGAGAAACGTATGTAGAGTTAACAATGCATTTTGTTTTTAGAGATAAAGGGGAGAAGTGGATAGACAACAAAGATGGGAAGAAATACATTTCTGAAGCAGAGCAGGTATTCGTATTCGTTGAGGCGGAAGAACGAACAATTTTAATGAAAAAGCCTCAAGAAAAGATTATCGGTACTACACCCGATCATTATTGGCGTAATCACTTCAGATACAACACCTGGGGGGATGATGTAGACAAACAAGACTTCTGGACAGACGGGATAGCCGATATTGTAAGAGTACCCAATAAAGTGCTTAATTCGTGGTTCTCACAATTGGTAGAGAATCGTACACTCCGCAATTTTGGTATGCACTATTTCGATTCCTCACTAAAATCAGATGGCTTTGTGCCTAGTACTTTTAATCCTGTTCCGTGGGGTTGGTATCCTGTTCCGGGGAAACCTTCTGATGTGTTACAAAAGGTAGATATTCCTGATTTATCTGAGTCGTTGGATGAGATGACCTACATAACAGAGATGACCGAGAAGGCAACAGGGGCTACTGCAACACAGCAGGGAGTACAGACTTCGAATCAACGTACATTAGGAGAGGTACAACTGGCCCAAGGTGAAGCAAAAGCAAGAACGCAGGGTATGTCTAAATTTTACACGAATGTCTGGAAACAAAGAGCTACTAAATTCTTAAAGTTGATTGAAGCTGCTTCCGATAGACTTGATGCGGTTAAAATATACAAGAAAGGAAAAAATACAGATAATGTTTTTGAAAGAGAGATTGCACCGAAAGACTGGATGACAAAAGCCGGGTATAGAGTTAAGGTTTGGAGCCAGGATGAGAAGAAAGCCAATGATACCGACTCACTCACAAAACTAAACGCAGTTATGATGAACATGGCGGATAATCCGAAGTTGCGGGAAGTCTATCAAAGAAAACTTCTTGAGTTTGCTGATCTAACGCCTGATGAAATAACTGAGATTATGCAGTTTGAGAAACAAAAAATGATGATGATGGGAAATGGTATAATGGGATTATCGCCTGCCCAACCCATTATCCCAGGGCAACCACAGCGGGGACAACAACTGAATCAGCCACAAATCATTCAATAATATGTCGGTAACCGACGAACTAGAAAAAAAAGGAATAAAAATAGATACTCTAAGTCCTGAAGAACAGCAGACATACTTTACGATGCTTAATGCTGTTGCCGAGGCGCAATTAACCCCAGAGAAGCTACGAGACTATATTATTTCTATGAAGGGTGCAGTTGAAGATGAACTGACGAAGCCCAACTTAGACCTACAAGCAGATCTATTCCTAAAAGCAAGACTTAAGAATTATATGCTATTAGAATCGTTCTTAATTTCACCGCAAAAGGCTAAGATAGCGTTTGAGAAAGCCATTGCGGGATTGGGGGGGAAGTGATACATTATGCCACACAAAGGTAGCTATAAAAAGGGTAAAAGATCAACAAAAAAAGGACACAAATTAACGAGTTCAAAAGCCAAGAAAATTTTATCTGATGGATCGGTGAGAGGGAAAAAACTGAGTAGAAAACAGAAAAGGTTTTTTGGTGCAATAGCGGGGGGACAGAAGGCGAGGGGTAGATCCAGAGCTTGACATAGGATAAAAACATACTTTAGTATTTATCTGTGAATCCAGAAGCTCAAGAGTACTTAAATAAAATTCTCGCAAAAGAACCTGAAACACTTACTATTGATGAGATACGTTTTCTTAGAGCAAGAAGATCATACCTTAAAAATTCACAGTTGGAAGAATATCAAAGCGTATTAGAAACCAAACCTCCTGTTAAGGAGCCGGTAAAAAAACGAAATGCCAAAGCCTAAAGGACACATAAAACCCACGAAAGAAGAACTTGAAGAAGCCCAAAGAAGGGCATTAGAAGCAGATCCCGCTTCCGATCCGGAACCAGAACCCGAACCAACCCCAGATCCGGAACCAACTCCAGATCCGGAACCAGAACCTGAACCGGAGCCACGGGCTGAACCTTTCGAAGAAGAAAAAGAAGCACTCAAGAAAAAATTAGATGCAGAGAAAAAGAAATCATCCGCATCTGCCCGGGAAAATCAGAAGATTTACGCGAAGAATCGGGTTATTAACAAAGCTCTCACTGAGGCTGACGACATTCCGGAGCCAACAGAAGAAGAATTGGCAAAAGAATTTAGCGATTGGGAGGTAATGAGTGAGTTTGAGAAAACTCTTGCTAAAGAAACGGTAATCAGCCGTAATTGGAGAAAGGTCATATCAGAGGCTAAAGCACAAGCCAGTAAGATTGAGAAGTGGAATGAATCGGTAGAATCATTTTTAGGTGATCCACAGACGTTAGTTGATAGCCCGGATTTAGAAGGAAAGACTGAAGAGTTTAAGACGTTTGCAACACAAGAAGCGAATAATAGTGTACCATTTACTATTTTAGTATCCGCTTTCTTACACGAACACGCCAAAAATAAACAGATCAACAAAGGGAGAATGTTTGAAAGAGGTAGCGGTGGGCCGAATGATAAACCAAAACTAAAGTCCGATAAGATAACTCTTGAAGAAGCCAGAAAGTTACGAGAGAATAATTACAATAAATACAAGGAATACCTTATCGCCGGAAAAATAGAATCAAACCTTTAGGTACAAAATTGGGGTATTGACAAGAAGTAAGAGTAGTCTTTATAGTTCTACATTAGATAACTTCCTAACCTCGTAAGAGCCGGTAAAAGTAATCTTCAACTTTTACCAAAATGTCAGACTACGGAACAAAGCTAGCAGAAGGTTTTTCAAGCAAAGTCATGCAACAGATGTATGACAGGAATTTGCTTGATTCTATTGTTAACAGAAACTATGAAGGCGAAATTAACGCCATAGGCTCTCTCCTAAATGTTTTAGATTTCAGCAAACTTACAGAAAAAACCTACGCAGACGCAGCGCTTACAGCAGACTCTCTTTCGGAAAACAACGGTCAATTAACTATTGACCAATACAAGTCTTTCTATTGGAAAGAGAAAACTCTTGATAAGTGGCTTTCCTACATCAAAGATCCACATCCCTATATAGTTACTCAAGTTGCCAATGAAAGATCCAAAAACATGGATAGCTTCGCATTTGGGCTTTATACAGATGTTGGAGCAGGACACAGGGTTGGAACTGATGTAACCGGCGGAACAGTTGAAGTAGCAGCAACCACAGGAGTAGTTACTGGATCTGGAACGACATTCACTTCAACAATGGTGGGCCGGGGCTTTAAGGCGGATGGACACACGACTTGGTACAGAGTAAAGACCTTTACAAATACAACCTCAATCACGATTGAAGATGATTTTGATGATATAACATCAGCTTATACAGGCGGAGCAATCGCAGCCAGCTCTACGTTTACAGTTGAGGCAGATACAGTTATTGCAATCACAGCCGCAAATATTTTGAATAAAGTTGCATTGTTAAAGCAGGCACTTGATCTTGCTGAGAAAAATGGGTATTCATCAGTGCCGGATGAGGGAAGGTTCTTAGTTGTCCCTCCGGAGTTTTTCACAATACTATCTCAAGGGACCGGGATAGTCCTTCATGTAGACGAGGCATACCAGGATTTAGTTAAAAAGGGTTACATGGGTAACTTGCAAAACTTCCAATTGTTTAAGAGCAATAGACTTACCGGCGACAATACGGACGGCTACCACTGTATTGCAGGACACCAGAATTGGTTGACCTTTGCAGAGAAGGTACTTGATGCACGAATGGAAGAGGATTTAATCGGAGACTTCGGTACAGCCTACAAAGACTTGTTCGTATATGGAGCTAAGGTTAAAGACATAATGAGACACCAAGCAGCAGAATTGTTTGCCACATTCTAAAGAGAATAAATAGTTAGATTGGTAAAGCCTAAAGCTTAAGGCCTAAAGCTCAAAAAAGCATTAGGTTTTGAGAATAGGCTTTTTTTAATAGGAAAATATGGCAGTATTTAAGCGTAAAGCAGATTTATCAAAAGATACACAAGCCGAGCTTGCACGAATTGAGGCCAAAGCTAGTGGACTTCGGACCACTGTTGAAGCAAACTTTCTCACGGCACTTTTACCGTATAGAACAAACAGGGTTTTACGATGGGATAATGACCGAGTTGCAAGTGCGACCAATGAAGATCATGTTTCAACTGACAATATTTTAGAGGCAGAGGGTAATTCACTTCCAACAGGAGATTCGGGGTTCAAAGTAGGTGCAATTTTCTATGACCTTACCAAAACCGGCAGAAATGCGTATAGGAATACTGGTACATCAACTGCCGCTATCTGGAGTATAGTAGGTTCGGCAGTAGCTTCGCCATCGCCATCGGTAAGTCCTTCACCATCGGAAAGTCCGTCAGTATCACCTTCGGTTAGTCCATCGGTTTCGCCGTCTGGGAGCGCTAGCCCGTCAGCCTCTGCTTCCAAAAGCGCCTCAAAGTCAGAATCAAAGTCGTCAAGCCCGTCACCATCACTCTCTCCTTCAGCCT
>Ga0209518_1005040_pt1 | contig 10242 bp, 18 predicted proteins | sample RifGroB1_FD_183993 | JGI IMG/M metagenome (GOLD analysis project Ga0209518, IMG submission 183993) | Groundwater microbial communities from Rifle, Colorado, USA - Groundwater B1 (SPAdes) (version 2) | ecosystem: Environmental > Aquatic > Deep subsurface > Groundwater | place: Rifle, Colorado... | reverse complement strand
TAGGAAAAATAGAGGGTGAATTAAAAAAACGTAACGATCACATCTTGGCTCTGGGTGAAACTACACATACCCACCGTGTGGCAGTAGAGGACATCAATAAAGTGGAAATGTTTGATTTAGACGAAAGATTGATTATGCGTGTTAAATCACCCGCGAAAATTGAGCACGAAGAACATAATACAGTTTTGGTGCCAGTTGGTGATTATGAAATTAAAAAAGTTAGAGAATATGATTATTTTCTTGAAGAGGTGCGTTCTGTTCAGGATTAAATGGAGGTACAAGATTGATAAACCAATTGACTGATAAACAAAAAGAAAAATTAAAAGAATATAAAGAAAAATATATTAATATTGGCCTATCTACAGAGAGAATTGATCGGACTGAGGCAGAGAAAAATATAAATATTTTATATGAAAAAATATTGAAGAAGAAAAAACCAAGTAGGATATTTTTTTTCGATAGCCCATTGCAATTATGGAGACAATTAAGTTTCTATGTATTATTTAAAAGACTTGTTTTAAATAAACTTAAACATATTGATCATAACACAACGAAAGAAGTCGAGCTTGATAGTTCTTACCAAATTCCCCTCTCCATTTCTAATGAAGTCAGGGATGAAGTCGAGAAAGAAGTCAGGGATGAAGTCGATAAAGAAGTCAAGAATGAAGTCAGGGATGAAGTCGTTAAAGAAGTCAGGAATGAAGTCAGGGATGAAGTCTGGAATGAAGTCGGGAATGAAGTCGGGATTGAAGTCAGGGATGAAGTTGGGAAAGAAGTCAGGAATGAAGTCAGGAAAGAAGTCGAGAAAGAAGTCGAGAATGAAGTCAGGAATGAAGTCGGGAAAGAAGTCTGGGATGAAGTTTGGAATGAAGTCAGGAATGAAGTCAGGGATGAAGTCGGGATTGAAGTCAGGGATGAAGTCAGGGATGAAGTCGAGAAAGAAGTCAGGGATGAAGTCGGGATTGAAGTCGGGATTGAAGTCAGGGATGAAGTCAGGGATGAAGTTAGTGATGAAGTCGGGGAAGAGGTCTGGAATGAAGTCTGGAATGAAGTCGGGAATGAAGTCAGGAAAGAAGTCGAGAAAGAAGTCAGGGATGAAGTTTGGAATGAAGCCAGGAATGAAGTCAGGAATGAAGTCGGGATTGAAGTCTGGAAAGAAGTTGGGAAAGAAGTCAGGAATGAAGTCAGGAATGAAGTCTGGAAAGAAGTCGAGAATGAAGTCTGGAAAGAAGTTGGGAAAGAAGTCAAGAATGAAGTTAGTGATGAAGTCGGGATTGAAGTCTGGAATGAAGTCGGGAAAGAAGTCTGGAATGAAGTCGGGATTGGAGTCAGGGATGAAGTCAGGGATGAAGTCGAGAAAGAAGTCAAGAATGAAGTTGGTGATGAAGTCGGGAATGTTATAAAAGAGCGCAACGGAAAAAAGAGATACTTAATCGATTTTTGCTCCCCATATCTTTTTGGGTGTTATGATTCATATTATTTTTCGTATTATTCTTTTTTCAAAGACGAATGTTCTGTTAAATATAAATGTGTAAAAAAATATGAAATTTACGAAAAACTTTGCGAACTATCATTTGTTTATCCTCTAAAAAATGTGTGCTTTGTGTCTGAAAAACCAATTGAAATTAACATTAAAGACAAACATTTACATGCAGATGGTAAGCCAGCATTAAAATACAGCGATGGATTTGGCCTTTACAGGCTAAATGGCATTGATGTACCCAAATGGCTTGTGTTAGATAATGCCGAAAGAATTGATCCTAAGAAATTCGTTGAGATAAAAAATGTAGAAGTAAGAAGAGAATTTGTCAGGAAAGTTGGAATTGATCGGATAGTGCATGAGCTCGGGGCGAAGTTATTAGAAAAATCAGAGGATGGTGTTTATGAACTTTTAAATTTTGATTGGGATGGGAAAGAAAGAATTTTCTTAAAAATGATAAATCCATCGATGAAATGCTTTCATGTTGAGGGAGTGGCAATAGAATGTAAAACGATTAGGCAAGCATTGGCATGGAGAAATCAAGAAGAAGAAATGCCTGTGGTATTAACTTAAATGAACATTAAATTTATATCAGATAACAGAATGAAGATATTAATCTCGGATGATTACGAAGCATTTGCCAGTCTTTTAAGTGAAGAGTTAACTAATAATTATGGGTTTAAGTCAGAAAGTGTTTATACGGTCTTTGACACGATCAAAAAATTAAAAAGAAATAAGTACGATGTTTTAGTGCTTGATTATAACTTCGGACGAATGAAAAGAAACGGCGAATTGGTAATGAAATATATTAATAAACATAATATTAAAATATTGGTAATCCCAAACTCTGCTGAACAAGAATATAACGACAAATTAATTCTTCTTGGTGCTATTAAGGAAAGCCCCGAGAAGAGCTTAAATAAACTCATAGAGATTTTAGATAATCTGGATGCATAGTTTGGAAGTTTAATATGAAACATAAATACTGGAAAGAAAGGCATTGTGATTATCCTTGCGAAAATGATGGTTTAAGTTATTGCTGGTCGTATGCTACTTTTGTTGATAAAGGAAAAATTACTAAAGCTTCTATTAAAAAATTTGAAAATAAAATTTGTAAAGGAAGTGTGAATTGTGCGTTTTATTGCAAAAGAAAAGGGCGATTAAAAAATGAATAAAAAAATACTAAGCAGTCAACAAAAAGAAAGAATTGTTTTAATTGAGCAAAGTTTTAATGATGCCTTAAAACGCATTCAAACTCTTCAAGAATCAATAGCCAAACAAATTCTTTATTGTGACCAATTTAGGGGCGACAAGAAGAACCTGCTGGAAGCAAGGAATATCATAAAACATATCATGGAATGGCTGGAGCCGAATAGGTTTGGGGAGATAGTTTTTAAGAATGAGAACCTTCATGAGTATTTTAAAGACAGGGTTAATTATTATATTGATTTAGCAAACGAATGGATAAAGAAATGAAATAGAAATGAACTTTAAAATAGTTAACTTTCCAGTAGATATTGTCCACGCTAAAAAGCGGTTACAGAAGTTAATTAACTTACGTTTTGAACTGTCTGATGAAGCAGATACTATCATGTGGAGAATGGAAGAGATCGGGGAAGACTTGGTAAGGATCGATGAGCAGATGCTTAATTTAAAGAAGTTTTTGGATAAGAGATTAAAATCCGGTGTCCACGACTCCAAGTTCGTGCTTGGATAGCAAGGTTATCTGATCGATCAGAACTTTGCGAAACACAGGGATAACAACCCTGCGCCGGATTAAAAGATAAGGAGTAAATAAAATGAAGTTTTGCAATAAATGTAAAGGCGTAACAGAAGTTGATATTAGAAATGATCAACCTGTTGTTCTTGACAGGCTTGTTAACAAGTCTTTTGTTAATGGAAATAAAGTTTGTGATTGTGATAACGCCGGCAAAATTATAAATAACAGTGGTTCAGTTGGCGAGACGTTGCCTGATGGAAGATGGGAAGAGTTCTTAGAATATGTAACAAATAATACAAAGTCGGAAGATTATGATTGTGTTTCAGGTGCATATAACTGGTTAAGAAATTCAGGAACAAAACTTGGTTTGCTTATTCAGTTTATTCAAAAAGAAAAGTTATGGCCAACAGAAGGTCGTTCGTCCAGTTGGATAATAACAGAAAATATTACTATTGAATTCCTTGAAAAAATAATTAAAGATGTAAAGCCAAAAGATAAAGAAAAAATATTAGAAAAAAAACATACCACTGTTTTTGAAAGCTGCCAATTTTCAGAAGAAGATATTTTAAAGGCCGTTGATAAATACCAAGACGGAACATATTTATTTCAAAATTGTCATTTTTCAAAAAAAATGCATGATAATATTATTGAAAGAGCAAAGACAAAACAAACAGAAAGACATGTAAGAAATACTTTAAAAAGAGTGATTGAGATAATTAAAAAGTGGGCTTTGAAAAAGGTGGGACTTAAAAAATAATATGTATACACTGTACATAAACTATACATAAGCTATGCATATCTTATATATGAGACAAAAAAATGAAAACAATAAAAAAGCAGATTGAAAAGAAAATAAAAGAAGTAGTTAATGAAGTTAATAAATACACAGGAACATATGATCTTGAAATTAGTTGTCATTTAGGTGGTGAGATTTGTGCATTGTATTGGGTGCTAGAAATATTAGAGTTAGAAGAGGAGAAATTAAAAAATAAAAACAAAAGACACAATTGAATCAAGAATTTGTTATTTGAAAACAATTAAAAAGATGATTCCTGAAAAATTCAAAATTGAATTTAATGTTAATTATTATGACGGCTTAATCGATTCATTAAATTGGGTGTTAAAATCCAATGAATGAAAGAAAAAAAAATCATCCAAGTCAAAGAAGCGATAGCGATTATTAAACACAATGAAAAGATGAGATTGATCAAGTTATTTAAAAAGCATACAGACAAGATAATGAGCATGTTAGTTACTAGTAATCATAAGACTGATAAGTTTGAGGTTAAACATGAATAATAAAATAAAGAAAGAACGGAGCTACAGAAGGCAGAAAACTGCTTTAGAAATCATAATTGAAAAGCAAGATAAGTTAAGAAAACAAATGATGACTAGAAACAATAAAAAGTCTATTTAGAAAAACAAATTTATTTGTTACAATGTGTCCGATGGATTTTGTTATAAACATAATCATTTTTTCAGTTATATTAATTATTGATTTAACTCTGTCTTTAAGGGCAATTTGGCTCTATTCTCAAAACAAAGATCCATTAGGTGCATTAATACCACCCAATCCAATTAAGAATTTATATAATTCTATAAAAAATCATTCAGAAAAGAAGTTAATAAATGAAAAATTAGAAAAAATAGGATGAAAAAATTAGAATACTTAGATATAACTGAAATAAAACCTTATGGACGTAATCCGAGGAAAAATGAAAAGGCGATAAAGATAGTCGCTGAGTCAATAAAGAAATATGGATTTCAAAATCCGATCATTGTGGATAAAAATAAAATTATAATTGCTGGTCATACACGATATCTTGCCGCGAAAAATCTTAATTATGAGAAAGTGCCTGTTTGCAGGTAGTGGCACAATGTTAATTGCTTGTGAACAAACTAAACGTAAGGCTATTTGTATTGAATTGTCAGAACATTATTGCGATGTAATTGTAAGCCGTTGGGTTAAGTTTACTGGGCAGACTAAGATCAAGTTAAATGGAAAAGAGATTGAGTGGCCTATAAACAAAGGAGAAACAGTGGCATGAGCGGAATAGACAATTTAAAACCTATGAAGCCAGGAGAAACATTGAATCCGAATGGAAGGCCAAAAGGTTCGAGATCAATGAAAACAATTCTTAGGGAAGCATTAGAGTTATTAGTAGAGGTCCCTAATAATGAAATGATTAAGCAATGGTCAGAAGAAAAGAAATTGCCAATCAGAGAGGTGCTGGTTCTTAAAGAAATAGCTAATGCATTAAGGGATAAAGAAAAATCAAAGCAGCGTATTTGGGAGTACATGGAGGGAAAGCCAGTTCAAGCCAATGAAATCAGCGGACCTGAAGGGAACCCAGTATCAATTATCAATATAGAAAAAATTAAATGAACTTAAAGCTTACAGAGAAACAATGGGATTATTTTAATGCTGTTATTTCTCTAAAATATAAGGAATGTGCATATTTTGGAGGGTTTGCTTCTGGGAAGTCATTCGCGGTCATGCTTTGTATTTATTATTTGTCATCGACTTATAAAAATTTAAATATTCTTTATGCAAGAAATTCATATCCAGAATTAAAGGATTCAGTTATTAAACAATTTATTCAATTATTCCCAGAACATGAGTATGGTTACGAATATCTAATATCAGAAAAACAGGCAAGGTTTAGAAATGGATCTATTATTAATTTTAGATCGTTTGATAAGCCTGAAAAAATGCTGTCAAACGAATATGATGTTGCAGCTATTTGTCAGGCAGAAGAAGTGCAAGAAGAGCTTTTTTATCAAGTTTTGGGAAGGCTCAGGGGAAAGAATATCGATAAAAATATTTTGTTGATAGAAGGAAATCCTGCATCAACATGGCCTAAAAAAAGATATAAAGATAATAAAAGAGTAGAAGATATTTTCTTTATTGAAGCAAAAACTACAGATAATCCTTTTGTTTCAGAGGAATATGTAAATAATCTTATACAAAATTATCCTAAAAACTGGATTAAAAGATATGTGTATGGAGAGTGGGAAAATTATGATGAAATGGTATTTAATGAATTTAGCGAGTCTGAAAATATTATTAACCCAATAACTATACCTAAAACATGGGACAAAATTATAGGTTTAGATTATGGTTTTAAAAACCCAACTGCAATAGTTTGGCTATCTGTTGATTATGATGGGACGTGCTATATATTTGATGAATATTATGAATCTGAACGACTGATAACAGATATTGCAAACGCATCAAAGAGACACGGGGCACTAACATGTATAGCAGACTATTCAATCAAAAGCCCTGGTAAGGATGGTAGATCTATATGGACAGAATTATTAAGTGAGGGCTTAAAATTAATGGAATCAAATAAAGATAAACTGGCAAACATAAATTTAGTTAATAAGCTTTTTAAACAAAAGAAACTGTTTATATTTAGGAATTGTGAGAAATTAATATGGGAAATTAAAAACTATAAATGGAAACGTTTAAGGCTAGGTGATGAAAAAAGTATACCTGAAGAAGTAGTTAAAATAAATGATCATGCAAATGATGCCATGATGTATGGACTTGCTTATTTATTTGGGAGTAAATCAAAAGATCCTAATAGATTCCCAGTTGAAAAAACGATTTCTCACTTAACAGAACAGATAGACTATTCAAAGGCATATAGTAAATATGGATAGGTGGTGATTAATTTGGAAGATATTAATAAATTAAAGTTAGAACTACAGCAATTAAAGTACATTCATTCTAAAAGGGTGACTAAAGAATTGAGGTCTCGGATAATAGAACTTCAAAAAAAAATAGAAAAATTAGAGGAGAATAAAAATGGGCAAAATATCTGATAACGAAAAGCTTACGTTGAACCAAAAGATAGAAAAATTAGAGTTATATTGTCATAAGATTGAAAATGCATTTAATGAAGTCAAATTATGGACAAATCCTCAAGAAATAGACAAAAGAATACAAGATACTGAAAAATGTGTCTTTGAACTAGGTCTTAAAATGAATTTTATTGAAAAGCAAATAAATAATATTACTCCAAAAACAATAGTGCACAGTGTAGACGACAAGCAATTAAAAGAATTATGGCAAAAATCTGGGGTTAAACAAAAGCAAGTTGCTGAAGATTTTAATGTGTCTATGAATACAGCCGCGAAATATTGTAATGGTGAAATTAAAGATCTAATGACGAGGCATAACATAAAAGCTTATTTTTTAAATAAGATATCAGTTAATAAATCAGAAATAAACACCAATCTTGAATTGGTTAAAAATTGATTTTATTAAAAAATCAATAAAGATATTATATTGATATGTATCACAAGAAATTTAAGCCATTTTTTGATATGTCCTCTGGAAAAATGATAAATTCTGTAAAAGAAGTAAAAGAGAAAGAGTCAAGGGGACAGGTTTTAATATCTAATAAAGAAGCAAGACAAGAAGCCGAAAAAAACAGAAAAAGAATTGAAAGTGAAAACAATAAAAAAAATGAATATGCTTTAAATAAAGCAGCTTACCTTTTGTCACATGGTGAAAGACATATTGCTCAAAGAATAATGGAAGACATGAGATGAACGAAGATAAAGACATTCAATCTTACGATAATAAACTTGCTGAACATTGTGAAAGATTAAGAAAAAAAGTTATTAATTCTCATCCATCTGACAATTTCAAAAAATGGTTTAAGTATTATTTTGGAAGGTACGATAAAACAGATTTCTCGAATAATTTAATTAACATGAGAAATATTGTTAAGCCAATTGTTGAGACAAAAACAAGATATCTATTGGATTCGAATATTACAACCGCTGTTATACCTAAAATAATTTCACAAATAGATATTGAGAAAATGAGAATCGTAGATAAGATAGCTTCTTTTCAGGACGACACGCTTAAACATGTCTTCAAAATTAATAAATTTGAAAGAATAAAAGAAAATTTTGCTAAACATGGAAATATTACAGGCATAGGAATCATAGAAACAGTTTGGGATAAAAAGATGTCTCAGGGCCTTGGTGATGTAAAAATAATAAATATCAATCCGTTAGATTTTTTTTGGGACCCAGATGCTAAAACAATAGAACAGATGAATTATTGTTTTATTAAACTTAAGATGAGCAAATACACTCTAAAAAAAGATTATGCAGTTAATCCTGATGGCTCTGTTGACATAGAAATGATTGAAAAATTAAATAAAATTTCAAATTCAAAATCAGAAGATAAGGGAAGCAAAAAAGATCCAAAGGCAATTGTTAGTTACCAGACAAACGAAACTGGAAATTTGGCTTATGTTTATCCAAGTGATGGGATGGCTACTGGATCGGATGAAATAGAGGTATGGAAATGTTATTTGAAAGATGACACGACATTTATTCCCGAAGGTAAAAGCGATCCAAAATTAAAAGATAAAGAAGAGTTACGTTTCAAATATCCTTTTGGAAGAATGATACTTTATACAGGCAAAGAAGGTCAGTATGTAGTATTAGATGACAGGCCGATTGATTACCCTTTTGGATTTCCTATTGATATTTATAATGATATGGAAACTGATGACATTCAGGGGCAGGGAGAAGTTGAAGATTTAATAGAAATTCAGGATAGAATCAATAGATCTTATATTCGAATAAGGGATCTAGTTCAAAAATATGTTTCTTTTATTGCTTACGATCCGAAAACCACAGGATTAAGAGACCAATCATTTATAAATGCAGTATCTGCTTTGCCAGTTGAAGGACTATCTCAATATCCTTCTTCAGTGCAAATGATTACTAATAATACTCTATCTGAAATACAAAGTGTTTTGGAAATGATAAAGGTATATGAACAAGAGTCTTATAAAATAGCAAGAATTAATGAATCTATGGTGTCAGGAGAAAGAGCACAGGGAGTTAATTCTGGTGTGATGGTAGAGGCATTAAATGAACCTGCTATGATTTCGATAAGATCAATGCAAAAGAATTTTTCTTCCGCAATTATATCGATTAGTGAAAAAATACTTATTTTAATTTCAATTTATTATAATGTTCCAAGATTTTTAAGAATAAGCGAAGGAAAGCAATTTATAAAAATCCCAACAAGACCTGATAGCGAAAAAATGAACCAGATTCAATCCCAGTCTGAATCTGAAGGAATTGATAAGTATGAAGTTAAAGATGAGCTTGGACAATATGCTATGCCAAGTATGGAAGTTTACGAAAAGAAAGAAGATGGAGATATTGAGTTAATTGAAGAGATAAGGGGAGATATGTCTCTAGGCGAGTATGAGGTTGAAATAGTTGCTGGCAGTGAAATGCCTAGATCAAAGACTCAGTTCGCACAAATAACACAACAATTAGCTGCACAGGGAGTTTTTGGAGACCCAAACTCAATAGAAGTTAAAGAATTGTTGTTAAAATCATTAGATTTCCCAAATAGGCACGCAATAATAAACGAAATAAAAAAGCAGCAAGAGAAAGCACAAGGTGCTCCTCCACCACTACCCCCGATTGAGAAAATGGGATTGTCTTATAAAGATTTAAGCCCAGAACTTAGATCAATGCTTCTTAAGAGTTTGTTTGGTCAAGATATTCCACCTGAACAGACATTAACTGCCGATGAAAAATTAAAAGCTCAAGATGAAATAGCGAAGGCAACAGATAATCAACAAAAAGAACAGATGATTCAAGAAACAGAAAATATTAAACAGCAATTTAATACTATTGGGTTATAAAAAAAGAGATTAAAAAAAACATTTAAAGAAAATAAACTATATTAATTCTAAAAGGGGTGAAAAAATGGATGAGAAAATGATGTCAGAAGAGAAAGAAGAATATTCTAATATTCAAGATCTTTCTGGAAAACTAAGTAATATTAAATCTCTTTTAGAAGACGGAGACAACGAAACAGCTATGCAAATGTTAGATGAATGTATTGCAAAGCTTGGGGAAATGGAAGGAATGGAATCTGCACATGCAGAAGGAAATCCTGAAGAAAAATCAGAAGAATTTAAAAATGCTTTAAATAATGCATTTAAAGAATAATATCTAAGTCTTAATGACTTCGATCTTTGTCCCA
>Ga0209518_1005035_pt1 | contig 10255 bp, 15 predicted proteins | sample RifGroB1_FD_183993 | JGI IMG/M metagenome (GOLD analysis project Ga0209518, IMG submission 183993) | Groundwater microbial communities from Rifle, Colorado, USA - Groundwater B1 (SPAdes) (version 2) | ecosystem: Environmental > Aquatic > Deep subsurface > Groundwater | place: Rifle, Colorado... | reverse complement strand
CACACAAGATGCACATCTTCACACGCAAAGAAGAAATAATGTCGCTACCGGCGCGAATACTGGCTGGACGACAGCCTTTGACGCATCATCATCAAGTCCCGTCGCTGATGTCAATACAGGTACCGGTTCAACGGTTGCGACAAACCAAGCCGAAGCGGCGCATACTCACTCTTTGGGCGGAAGCGGAACGGCTCTTGATGTGATGAACCCATTTTTTGTAGTATATATTTTTAAAAGAACTGCTTAATTATTATTAAATAAACAAAAATATAGCAATATGTTAACATTAGATAAAATCCAAGAAGCGCAACAATTATTAAATAAAGTCCAAGAAGCGGCTTCGGAAATCAATACAATCTTAGTCAAAGTTCAAGAAAATATCTTTGAGGATGTCGCTTTAGACGCGACTCAAAAAACATCATTATTGGCTAAATATAATACGGCTAAAATTAAATTGACAACAGCCGTAAATAATTTACTATGACAGAATTAGAAAAATTAAAATTACAAGCGTTTGAAATAATGCGGGAGATGGGCGTTTTGCAAAATCAATTCAAACAAAAAAATGAATTGCTTACTCAAATTCAAAAAAAAATTGAAGAACTGGAATCTCTTGACAAGCCGAAAAAATAAGATATAATACAATTAACAAATTAGAAAAAAGCAAAATTTGACCTTAAGCGGGCGGATTCCATATCCGCCTGTTTTTTATTTATTTTTATGAAACAATACGCAAAAGGCTATGTTGCCGAAGTCAAAGGCGAAGATATTGTCGGCGCGGTCGCTTCCTCAGGATCAATGGATAGGGACGGCGATATTCTAATGGCCGCGGGCTGGCAACTGGACAACTTCAAAAAGAATCCGGTGCTTTTATGGGCGCACGATTCGCGCGAATTGCCGATTGGCAAGGTGACGGATATAGGCATTTTAGGCAATGAATTGCGTTTTAACGCTCAATTTGCCTCAAAAGAAAGCGAATTTGCCAAACAAGTGGCTGATTTGATGAAGGGCGGTTTTCTCAACGCTTTCAGCGTGGGCTTTATGCCGAAGCAATTCGGCCCCAATGGTGAAATAAATAATATGGAATTATTGGAAATATCCGTGGTGAATGTGCCGGCCAATCAAGAAGCTCTGACTTCGCGGGAATTTAAAGAATTTCAAAATAAAGTAAAAAAGCAAAATGAGGAAAAAAGCCCGATGTGCCGAATGGACGGAGAATCAAAAGATGATTGCGTATCAAGAAAAATACCGGAAATTATGAAAGAAAATCCTGATATGGAACGAGATCAAGCGGTCGCAATGGCCTCATCTATGTGCGATGAAGCGTGCGAAGCGAAAAGCAAAAAGGAAGTGAAAGCGGGTAGAGTTTTATCCGATGCCAACAGAAAAACAATCGCCAACGCAATGGATTCAATGACACAAGCGCAGAATGCTTTAAGCGAAGTGATAAAAAACGCCGATCTGACGGAAAATCCCCCAACTGATAATCACGCTGTTTCGCGCTCTAACGCCGGACAGATTGAAAAACAAAAGGTCGAATCCCGCAGTGCCGAATTAACGCGCACCTTGCGGATAGTGGACAGAGCGGTAGAACACGCTCTTAAAATCTTGAAAAAATAGTATGAAGAAATTTATCACAGTAGACGGCAAAAAAATCTATCTTGACGATGTTAAAGTGGAAAACGAAACGGAAACTCCGCCGGTTGAAGAACCGAAAACGGAAGTTCCGGCCGAAAATGTGGAAGAACAGGCCAAAGCCATAGCGGAAAAAATCATTGCTCAAATTACCGAAAGCCAAGCTAAAATTTCCAAAGAAAATGAGGAAAAATTAGCCAAAATGAAAGTGGAAAAAATGGAAGTTGAGGAAGGAGAAGTCCTTTTCCGCACCACTTCAAAAGGCAAGGATTTGACGATGAAAAAATCCGCCGTGGAAAATGTCGGAAAACTAATTAAAGCAATGTCTCAAAAAAATCAAAAAGGCATTGATGAAGCAATGACCAAATTGGAACCTTTGAATGAAGGAACTAATGCGGAAGGCGGCTTCTTGGTTCCGACTATTTGGTCTAATATTCTCGTTCCCATTATTGACGATGTGGCGATCGTGCGAGGATTGGCAACAGTCCTTACTATGACATCAAATCAATTGAATCTATCAGTTGAAGCAACAAAGCCGCAAATGTCGTGGGGAGCGGAAAATGCCAATAAATCCACCACTTCTATGACCTTCGCTCAAGTGACTCTTACCCCTTACAAATTATCGGGGATCGTGACTTTGACCGAGGAACTTATGGAAGATGCGATTTTTGATATGGTGCGAATCATAACTAATCGTATGGGTGAAGCTATTGCCAACGAGGAAGATCGCGCTTTCTTGACTGGTAATGGCACAAGCCGGCCGACTGGCATTGACAATTACACGCTTCCGTCGCAAGACGCAGGCGGCGCATTGTCATTTGACCACATCAACGCGGCTTATTGGCGGCTTCCTCAGGCTTACCGCGCTCAAGCGGTTTGGCTGATGAATGGCCGGACGATTGAGGCGGTGTCTCAATTAAAAGATTCCAATAATCGGTATCTTTTAGAGCAAAATTCCATTCTCACGGAATCGGGCATTCCTTCGCTTAAAGGACGACCGGTTTATGAGTCAAATTTCTTGCCTTCGTCTTCAATTTTCTTCGGCGATTTAAGCTATTACTATATTGGACTGCGCAAAGGCTTGACAATCAGAACCTCAACCGAGGCTTCTTTGTCGCTGGGCGGAGCCAATGTAAGTTTATGGCAGAGAAATTTGCTGGGAATTTTAGCCGAGGAAAGAGTAGATGGCGAATTGGCTTTGACCAGAAGTTTTCGCGAGATTACAAACACCGGCGTAAGTTAGAAATAACTTTGCCTCTGAACCTCCTATCCCTCTTTACGGGGGATAGAGGCTGGGAGACAAAAATATGAAAAAAGATTATCGCAATAAAATGATGAAGCCGAAAGGCAAACGAAAATACCGCATTAAGAAAAAATAAATATGGCTCTCTTATCGCATTCTTTAACCACTCTCAACCGCGCCAAGTCTTTTATGGAGATCGGCGGAGCGCAAGATGACGATTTGATTACATCTTTAATCAATATGGTTTCGGATTTCGCGGAAAGTTATTGCGACCGGCGTTTTTTAGAAACGGCTTACTCCAATGAATTATATGACGGCAATGCTTTTGATAAAATTCTTTTAAAGCAATATCCGATTTCGTCATCCGAAACATTCACGCTTCAAGTAAGGGATTCCGCCGATAATTCCGGCTCTTTCACGACTATCCCCGCCCAAGATTATTTTATTAAATACGCGCAAGGAATCGTCCAATATGTCAATGGCTCTTTCGCGGATATTCCCCAGCATTACCGCGCAAGCTATACGGCCGGATACGCCTTTGACAATGACGGCGGGGGAGCGACCTTGGAATCATTGAGCATTGGCGACTTGGAATATGCTATTTGGAAACTAATCACCGCCGCATATAAAAATCGGCGCGTGTCGCCCAATGTAGTATCGGAAAGCATTGGGGATTATTCCGTGACATTCAGAAAACAAGTAATGATAGATGAAGAATTAAGAGCCATTTTGGACAAATATCGGAGGCCTTCAGGATTTTAATTTTTTATGAATTATGAGTGTGGAACATTTTTTTCAAAAGTCAATAATCATCAGGAGACTATCAACAGTCTCGGGCGGGAAAAAGAATTTTGTAGCGACCGGCACAGTGGACGGCTATATCAGGCAAACTTCCGATTTACCGGTTAATGCGGGAAGCTATGGAGTGACAGAGATAAGCCATAAAGCCTATGTGGACATTAACGCGAATATACAAAGAGGCGATAAGATAACGGATAGCGACGGCAATGTCTATAATGTTGAAGGAGTGAATGAAAAAGGGCGGGGCATAGCAATGAACGAACACTTGGAAGCATATCTCTCTTTAATCTCTCAATGAAAATATGGAAATTAAAATAAGTATTCCGAAATTGGGCGCACTGCAAAAAGCATTAAAACAATGGCCGGAATTGTCAGCCAGAGAGATTGATATCGCGATTAAAAAAAGCGTTGCTAAGATTACGGAAAAAACCATACCGATAACGCCGATAGATACCGGACGGTTGAGAGGATCGATTAAAGAGGGAACAAGCTTTGCGCCCTTCAAGGGAAAAATACAACCCACTGCGAATTATGCGATAAAAATACACGAAGGAACGGCTGAATATCCACTAAGCAGGAAACCGAAAAATCCTTCAACTGTCCGGCAATTTTTAAAAGTGGGTGTGGAAAAATCAATGGGCGATATTAAAAACTTTTTTACGCAAGCATTAAAAAACATAGCGGATAAAACTGCGGGAAAAATATGAATACTTATAGAATCATAAAAAACAAAATGATCGCGAAACTTCAAGGAATTTCCACTTTGCAAGAAGTAAAGACGGAGAAGACTTTTGATTTTACCGGCTTTCCTTCGGCCTTTATTATTCCGGCGGAAGGTTCGGGAGATTACGAGACCAATACGGAAGATGAGAGAATTTATGCTTTTGAATGCCATATTTTTTATCAATATGACCAGCAAAAAACAGCCGTGGCGGACGCTTTGGATAATTTGTACGATGTTTGCGATGATATTCTTGATTCATTCGCGGAAGACAAACAATTATCGGGCATTTCTTTGCCAACCGGAAAAATGCTGATTGATACTCGGCCAGTCTTCGCCGGTTATGAAGAAATTCCCGAAAAGGAATTATTAAAAGCGATTATTAAATTATCAGTCCACATTTCAGTGGATAATTCTTAAAATTATTAAATATTAAAGAAAGGAAAATTTTATGTCAAAAGGAATTGGCCGTTTATGCAATTTAGGACTAATCAAGGAGGCATCAAGAGGCGCGGGCGGCGCGCCGACATATTGGCTGCCTCGTACATCGTTCTCTTTGGATGAGAGAGCGGAAAAGGTCGTATCGGAAGAATCATTGGGCGTAATTGAAGACGCTCACGAATCTTATGTGGTGGCGCGATATGGCGAGGGCGATATTGCCGGAGAAATTAGAGACGCTTCATTCGGGCTTTTATTGTATGGATTGCTCGGAACAGTATCATCAGCCGTTTTGGAAACAACGGCTTACAATCACACATTCACACTGGCGCAAACCAATTCGCACCAATCGCTCGGCATTACGGTAGATGATCCATTGACCGGTCAAGATATTGAATTCCGCTTGGCAATGCTTAATAGCTTGAGCATTGAAGTGGCCTTGGGCGAAATTGTCAAGTATGCGTCATCTTTCATATCGCGTCCGGGCGCGGATGTTTCCCGTTCGGCGACTTATACGGCGGAAAATAAATTCACGGCTACGCACGCGCGCGTAAAGATAGCGGCTGATCTTGCTTCTCTTGGCGCGGCTTCGGCTTTATCCATAAAATCAGTCAAGGCGAATTTTGGAAAGAATGTGATGAGAGACCATACACTTGGCACGGCGACGCCGGAAGAAATTCATAATCAGCAATTTTCAGCGGACGGCGAATTGATGCTTAATTTGGAAAATGAAACATATAAAGATTATATGCTTAATAATTCTTACCGCGCTTTACGCATTGAATTCATCAATACCGGAGTGACAATCGGCGCGTCCAGCAATCCGGCTATACAAATCAATTTTCCAAGAGTGCATTTCTATGACTGGGAGGGGGACAGAGTCAATGACGCAATCGGCACGCAAAAATTAAACTTCAAAGCGTTAAGAGATGTATCGGGCGGCAACGCGGCGGTATCGAGTATCGTACTGACAAATACGGCAGTAAGTTATTAAATTATTGGCTAACCTTAGATTAAATTATGGACAGAGAAACTTTTGAGTTTACGACAACCAATGGACACAGAATCGTAATGAAGACTTATTTGACCGTGCGCGAATTGCGGGCGATTGAAGCCATATATCTGACGGCGGGCAAGATAGATGAATTGGGCAAGGCGCATTTTGAGGCCTCGCCCGAAATGATACAGGGCTCGGAAGATGAGGCGATCAAGCAAGCAGTCGTCTCGGTTGACGGAGAAGCGAAAAATATTCTTGACGCGATTCTCAACTTTAAAAGTAAGAAAGATTTCGACGAGATCAAAACGAAAATTGACGAAATCACCAAAAGCGATGATAAAAAAAAAGCGTAATGCATTTATGCCGCGAAATGAAATGGACTTATGAGGAATATCTGAATCAGCCGCAATGGTTGATTCAAATATTATCCGAACAAATGATTGAAGAATCCAAAGAATTAAGAAAAAAATAATATGGCCGAGACAAAATTATCCGTAATTTTAGACGCGAAAGATAATGCTTCCTCTAAAATAAAAGGGATGGAAACATCATTTTTTAAGCTGTCTTCGGCTGTCGCCGTAGGAACGGCCGCTTATGATGTTTTTAAAAAAGCCGTATCAATCGGAACAAATTTAATTAAAGATTCCATAAAAGATTTTAGCGTGCAAGAACAAGCAATCGCTCGGCTTCGCGCCGGCCTTAAAAACACGACTCCCGAATGGGAAAAAGGCGTTGATTCTTTAACGGCTTATGCTTCTGAATTGCAAAAAGTGACAACTTTTGGCGATGAACAAATAATTTCGGCGCAAGGAATGCTTTCAACTTTTATGTTGAATGATACGCAAATTAAAAAATTAACGCCCTCAATCCTTGATATGGCGTCCGCTTTGGAAAAAACTGGCGGGCAAGAAGCTGATCTGCAACAAATTTCTATCTTACTCGGCAAGGCGATCGGCGGAGAAGATGTGGCTGGATTAGCCGGAGCATTAAGACGAGTGGGCGTGGTAATGACCGAGGCGCAAACCGAATTGCTGAAAACCGGCACAATGGAAGAACGATTGAATGCGATTACTACTATTGTTCGCCAAAATTTTGGCGGATTCGCGGAAGAAACAGCAACAACAATGACGGGAAAAATGAAACAAATGCAAAATGCGATTAGCGATGTGCGAGAAGTCATCGGCGAAAAACTTTCGCCGATTATTACATTATTCGCCGGAAAAATAACCGCCTTCGTCACTTCGGAAAAATTCACCGATTTTTTAAATAACGCGCAAAAATTTATAATGGAAAAATTAGTGCCGCCGATTCGGGATGTGGTTATTCCTTTATTAAAAGAACATTTTGGGCCGGCGATTGAAGCTGTAAAAAAATTATGGGAAGATCATCAAGATGTTATTAAAATGGCTCTAAAAATTATAGGTATAGGCGCGGCCGGAACTCTTGTAGCCGCTTTATTGGCGGCCGCCGCCGCAATCAATCTTATCGCCACCGCTCTTGATAAAGCTATTGACGGTTTTAAATGGATTCTTGACAAGGCGGGCGACATACAAGGCGCTATGAAAGGCGCGTTTGGCGGAGGCGTTAAAGGAATTGTCGGGGATATTGGCGGTTTATTCGGCAAACAGCACGGCGGATTGGTATCGGCCGGCCGGCCTTATCTGGTCGGGGAACAAGGGCCGGAAACATTTGTGCCGAATGGCGGAGGCCGGATTCTGCCGAATAATCAAACGGGCGGAGCGATTACCGTGAATTTTAATAATCCGATAGTCAGAAACAATACCGATTTAGAAACCATTATCAATGAAGTGCGCCGATCTTTGGGTGAAGACCTGAGATTGATGCGGATAGGAGCATAATATGGCTCGCCGGACAATTTCTTTTGACGCGGTAAGTTTGCAAGATTCCACTTATCAAATACAAGAGATAGAACACGAAAGCGTGGATCATCGGGAAATAAATATTCAAAGATTGGGACGAAAAGAAGGCGGCAAGTTTATTTCCGATACTTTCGCGCCGCGCATTATTCGCGTGCGCGGGCGCATAGCCGGTTCATCCATAGACGATTTGGAAGACAAGATAGATGATTTAAAAGAACTCTTGAATCGCAAAGAAAAGAATTTGGATATTCAATATGCTTCCGGTACGCGCCGTTTTATCGCTTCTTGCAATTCTTTTAAAATAATTCGGGCGCATTATCATATAACTTTTGCGCCTTTTGAAGCTTCTTTTTTAATCGGCAATCCGCCTTTCGGTCAAGCCATTGATACTTCCACGGCGGAATTTAACGGATTGACCAATAGCACGACCAATAGCGATTTTACGGCTTCCGGCACATACAAGCCGATGCCGATAATCAAAATGATTGTCAATTCGGAAACGGCAATGACGCAAATATCTTTCACGAATACGAATACCGGACAAACAATTACGGTAACGCCTGCAAGCGGATTTACCGCCGCTGATATTCTTTTAATCAATACGGATGATTATACGGTGACGCTCAATGGAACAGCCATTGACTATACCGGATATTTTCCCGAATTCGTACAGGGCGGAAATAATTTTAAATTTGTCGTTTGGAGCCAAGCGCATAATATAGATTTGCGTTTAATTTATCGCCCTTTATTTTTATAATATGAGCGGAATAACCAAACAATTTCTTCATAAAATCTATAATGGTTCAACTTATATCGCGACCATTGATCCTTTTATCGTGATGAATAAACCGGCTTTCACTTGGGAAATCAATGGTGGAATGGGCGAAATGAATATTGATTTAGCTCTGACACTTAAAGAATTCGGCGAAAATTATGAGGGAACGAGTATTATCTTCGGGTATAAGGTGCAAACTTTCGTGCAAGGCGAAAATGAAACCGCCGGCACAAAGATTTATGAAGGCTTGATCACTAATTACGAACCTTTAAGCGATGAAGAAGGAAAAGAATTTGTCCGCGTGCATATAGTATCGCAAATGACGACTCTGGCCAATGAATTGCTGAAAGACGGCTCTAATACGGAGGTGGCGTATTCTTCGCAAGATCCGTCAACAATTTTAAAAGATATTATAGACAAATATAATGGCGCAATTGATTATACGGCGACGAGCGTGGAAAATACCGCTACGGCTATATCATATACTTTCACTTTTATCACATATTTAGAGGCGATTCAAAAAATCTTGGAATTATGTCCGGCTTGGTGGTATTGGTATATTGACGCTTCTAACACGATTTATCTGGCGGAAAAAAATTTGGATACGGATCATAAATTATATTTGGGAAAAGAAGTGATTTCAATCAATGCCAGAAAATCAATAGATGAATTGAAAAATGTGATATACTTCAAAGGCGGAGGCAATCCGCCTTTATACAAAAAATATACGCGGACAAGTTCCGTCTCGGCTTTTGGAACGCGCGAACATAGGATGTCAGACGAACGGGTGACAGTCGCGGGAACGGCGGAAACAATAGCCGCTAAATATCTGGATGAACACGATCATCCTATATCTATCGTCAGTATTAAAGTGATAGATGATTCAGCGGATACCTCAAAAGGATATGACATTGAAAGTATAAAAGTCGGGGATATTGTCCAAATTTTGCATCCGAATTATGAAAGCAAAATAACCGAATGGGATGTCGCCTTATGGGATGTGGATTTTTGGGATTTTGATATACGGTATTCAATCGGCTTGCCGATGCAAGTTAAAACCATTAAATATGAATACGATTCAATAACATTAGAATTAAATACGCAAGCGGAAGATATTGCTTATCGCATAGAAGACATCAGCAGAAATCTTGATGTCGTCCGAAGCGAAGGGATACCATCCGCTCCATCTTAAAATTTATGCCAAAACTAACCATAACAAATACATTTTCAGCGAATACGCAAATTAAATCAGCGCAAGGAAACCAAAATTTTACCGATGTAATGACTTTTTCCGGCTGTCTTTTATATAAATCCGCTTCGGAATTGTACGCTTCGGGAGCTTGGGCTAATGTTTTATTTAATTCTGAATCTTTTGACACGGATTCATATCATTCCACTTCTTCCAATACTCAAAGAATTACGATTGCCACTGCCGGATATTATTTCTTTTTCGCCACTGTCCAATATGCCATTAACGCAACCGGCATCAGAGCAATGCGTTTTGATAAAAATTCAGGAACATATTATTTTAAAAAATCGCATAATTCAACTGATGGCGGAACGGCCAATGGATATTTATCGTCTTCGGGAATAATTTATTTGGCGGCCAATGATTATGTTCAAGTTAATTTTTATCAAGATTCGGGCGGAAATTTGAATATTATCGGCGGTGATGCCGAAAGCACCACTTTTGGCTGTCAATTTTTAGGAACATAAAAATATGGAAACAATCTTTTCAACTGAATTGATACAAGCCTTGGGCGTG
>Ga0209518_1005030_pt1 | contig 10258 bp, 11 predicted proteins | sample RifGroB1_FD_183993 | JGI IMG/M metagenome (GOLD analysis project Ga0209518, IMG submission 183993) | Groundwater microbial communities from Rifle, Colorado, USA - Groundwater B1 (SPAdes) (version 2) | ecosystem: Environmental > Aquatic > Deep subsurface > Groundwater | place: Rifle, Colorado... | reverse complement strand
TGGTAAAACTGTTCGCTTTAACAAACCTTACAAACGGTCTGATTTGAAAAACTTCCACGATAAAATTTATTTCATCTTCGCACTCAAAAGGATGAGCAAGCACGGATTTCTGCAACTCAACAAATCCGAGTTCCTTTAATTTCCCTCTTAGCGCTTCTCTCGCTCTTTTGAATCTTTCAGGTATGTCAAAAATAACGATTCGCCATTGTTTGTCCCATTTTTTTGGTTTTTTAATTTTCATATCGTCCAGTTTGAATTTTAGCGCTTTTTTCACTCCGTCTTTGGTTAATACTATCTCGGTTAAACCTTCGTCATTTTCTTTGTAAGAAACAAGCCTATCGTTGTAAAACTCCCTGATAAGTCCGCGCAATCTTTTTCTCTTTATTTCTTTCAAACCTTCCGGCAAGCCTTTTATGATCTTAAAATATCCTCTCGGGCTTTTTGATAAAGACAATGAAATACCCGCCAAAAGAAGGAGTAGTATTTTTTTCTTTGTGTCTCTTTTCATATTATAAATTATACCACTAATTAGGCGATAGCATAAATAAGAGGAACATTTTATTTTTTTCATACAGGTGCAAAAAGCGACTTTTATGCTATATTGTCTTTTATGGATAAAGATAAAAACATCGCCGGAACGACTAAAAAAATAATAGTTATTTATCATGATGATCTGGATGGATTCACCAGCGCGTGGGCGGCGTGGAAAAAACTGAAAGATAAAGCCGAATACATGGAACTTGGTTATGACACAAAAAATTATGATTTTTTATTCCAACTGAAAGATAAGGATATATATATGATTGACTGCTCCCTTAACACGCAAGAAATGTTGAGGCTAACTTCAAAAAACAAAGTCATTCTCATAGACCATCATTTTTCCTCCAAAGAAAAAGCTGACTTGCTACCCGGAAGCGTTTTTGACGAAAAACATTCCGGAGCGTCCTTGAGTTGGAAATATTTCCACGACGGAAAAAAGATGCCGTTTATTGTCCGCCATGTTGAAGACTACGACATTTGGAAATTTAAACTTCCTTACACCAGAGAATTAATAGCTGTTTTAAATTTGTACAGTTTTAATTTTAAAGTGTGGGATAAAACAGCTAAGATATTTCAAGACAAAAATAAAAGAAAAGAGTTGGTTAAAAAAGGCCAAGCAATCGTTGATTATCAAAAATCTTTAATCGGCGAATTGTCAAACAAAGGGCAAGAAGTTATTTTTGAAGGATGCGATGCCATCGCCGTCAATTCTCCCATTTTATCATCTGAAATAGGCAACCATATTTACACAAAAACCGGTAAAATCGGGATTGTTTGGTCGTATAAAGGAAAAGATATGCCAAAAATACATGTATCATTAAGGGGAGATGGGAAAATAAACCTTTCCGAATTGGCAAAAAATTATGGCGGCGGCGGGCATAAAGCCGCAGCTGGATTCGCCGTTGAGGGCGACATTAATTTCCCTTGGCAAATAAAATGATAATTCTCTCCATAGAAACATCGTGCGATGAGACAAGCATCGCCATAATCAAAGGCAAAGGAGGGTTAAAAAATCCGTCTTTTGAGATTTTGTCCAATGTTGTTTTATCGCAGATAAAACTTCACGCTAACTGGGGCGGAGTGGTGCCGATGATGGCGAAAAGAGAACACTCAAAAAACTTGATTGCTATTTTGGAAAAGTCGTTAAGAAAATCAAGTTTTTTAATTTCTAAATCCGAATTTCTAATTTCTAAACAAATTCAAAATTCTAAATTAAGAATCATAAACAAAATACTGGAAAGAGAGCCGGAATTGCTGGAACGATTCTTGAAATTTATTCCGACAATCAAACCGCCGAAAATTGACGCTATCGCCGTAACGGTCGGGCCGGGGCTGGAACCGGCGCTTTGGGTGGGCATAAATTTCGCCAAAGCCTTGGCGTTTGTTTGGAATAAGCCGATTGTGGCGGTTAATCATATGGAGGGACATATCGTCGCAAGTAGACTCACAACGACTAGTTATAAAGTAAAAAGTGGAAAGTCAAAAGTTGTGGAATTTCCGGCAATCGCATTGCTGGTCAGCGGTGGGCATACGGAGTTGGTGCTTATTAAAAAATGGGGCGATTATAAAATTATCGGACAGACCAGAGACGACGCGGCGGGAGAATGTTTTGACAAGACGGCCAGGATGCTTGAACTTCCCTATCCGGGCGGACCGCAAATCTCCAAACAGGCGGAAATTTTTAAAAAATATCCGCTCACTTTTCGTATGGGCGGATGGGCTAGGCGGGAAATGGAAAAAGAAGCTTTTAATATCAAACTTCCCCGTCCGATGATTGATTCCAAAGATTACGACTTCAGTTTTTCCGGCCTTAAAACCGCCACGCTTTATATGTTGAGAGATATGAAAGAAAGGCATATAAATATTGGCGACTTTACGCCAATGATTTGCAATGAAATTCAGCAGGCCATTATTGATGTCCTAATCGCTAAAACAATGAAAGCCTCTAAAGAATTCGGCGCCAAGTCAATCATCCTCGGCGGCGGCGTAGCGGCCAACAAGGAACTCCGCGCGCAAATAAACAAGGCTGTCGGAATGTCAAGGCGAGACCTTGACATTAGGGGGCAGACGACCGCCTTGTATCTTCCCTCCGCCAAACTCACCACCGACAACGCCGCCATGATCGGCGCGGCGGGCTATCTGCGCGTGGCAGACGGCGATTTTGCCAAGCCAGAAAAACTGCAAGCCAAAGGAAATTTGGGGTTATAAAAAGAAATCAGATAATCGCACAAAACCCTTTAGGGTTCTTACATTTTAGCACTTTTATGTTTTGAAATATAGCGCAAAATAAAGATATTTTAATGCTCGCTTTTCAAAACCACTGGCGGTGAGGGAGGGAATTTCGAAACTTACAGTTTCAGTACCCCGATTGGATTTTTTGTTCGTTCAGAAACTCCAAAAAATGCTCAATCGGGCTTCGAACCCCTCCTCGCGACACAAGCAGTTGTGTCGCTCTCTCCTCATTTCGCTTCGCTCATTCGGTGAGGGAGGGATTCGAACCCTCGATACGGAAATTAACCCGTATAACAGGTTAGCAACCTGCCGCCTTCAGCCGCTCGGCCACCTCACCATAAAATCAAACTTAAGATAACACAAAAAACTTTAATTTACAAAACACAAAATTGTTATCTATTTCCCCTATCGTCCGAATAGACAATAATTTTCATCCGCCATAGTATTTGATTATTATAATTTTATAAGTAAAATATGAAATATATGAAAAACAAAATAATTTTATGGGCGATTATTGCGGTTGTCGTTATCGGTTCAATTTTTGGCATCGTTAAGCTGGCGTCAAAATCTCAAACTCCCGGCTCGGACAACTTAGCCATTACTATCTCTGCCATCAACGATGACGAAAACATCAAAGGCGACAAAGAAGCCCTGTCGACCTTGATAGAATACAGCGATTTCCAATGCCCCGCCTGCGGTTCTTATTATCCGATTGTCAAAAAAGTCAGCGAAGATTTGAGCGCGCAAGTAAGATTCGCCTATCGGCACTTCCCTCTTCCCCAACACAAAAACGCCAAATTGGCGGCCACTGTCGCCGAAGCGGCCGGAAAACAAGGCAAATTCTGGGAAATGCACGATTTGATTTTCCAAAATCAATCTGATTGGTCGGAAGAAAAAAATGCGGCGGTTCTCTTCGCCAAATATGCCCAGGATGTCGGCCTTGACCTAGCCAGATTTCAGACCGATATCGCCTCCGATGAAATAAAAGCCAAAATAGAAAATGACTACAAAAGTGGAGTCAAAGCCGGAGTCAATTCCACCCCGTCTTTTTTCTTAAACGGCAAAAAAATAAATAATCCCCGCAACTATGACGAATTCAAAAATGCTATTGAGCAAGCTCTTGGGCAGTCCAACTAAAAAAGCGATATTTATCGGCCTGTTTTCTTTCCTCGGCCTTATTGACGCTTCTTACTTGGCGGCCAAGCATTACACCAGGACAATTCCCCCTTGCGCCATCGTCAAGGGATGCGAAGTTGTCACCACCAGCCAATATGCGACTATTGGCGGAATATCGGTGGCGCTTCTGGGGGCGATTTATTATCTTGCCGTTCTTGTCATTTCCATCGCCATCATAGATACAAAAAGCGACCGGCTTAAAAAGTTTTTGGCCAGATTTTCCGTCATCGGCCTGCTGGCTTCAATTTGGTTTATTTCTTTGCAACTATTTGTGATAAAAGCTTTGTGCCTTTACTGCCTCGTTTCGGCGTTTTCTTCCACCACCATTTTTATAACGGCGTTTTTTCTTAAAAAAGACTCCTCCACTCATTGATTGCAAAACTGCGTTTAGTGTGATATGATGTGCAAAGTTAGTTATTTTAAATAAAAACAGCCGAATTGTCGGCTTTTCAAAAATTTTATTTTATAAGGAGGATTTTTTATGGCAACCACATTGCCGAAAAATAAAAGGAGGAGCGGAAAAGAAATGAGTATGGGGCAAGAAGACATAAAAGACAGTACTGAAATAAATGATGAAGTTAGTACTGTTTATGATGAAGTCTACGGCAATAAACTACGAAACAAAATACTTCAAGGTATGCAGTAAAAAATTTATTTTTAAAAACCTTTTACGCCTCGCGCTTTGCGCGAGGCTATTTTTTTACATATACTTAAACTATGGAATTAATCAGGCAACTGGACATTTCAACTCTAAACTTCGTGGAGCAAATAAGAAGCCCATTTTTGACAGCATTTTTCAAAGCCGTTACTTTTATGGGCGAATGGTATTTAGTTTTGGGCGTGCTGGTTTTGATTTCCCTGTTTTTTATAATTACAAAAACATCAAGGTTTAACCTTGCGGTAAGGTTAAACCTTGATGTTTTTGTTCTTTGGCTGATAACCATCGGCGGGCTTGGTGCCGCTTCTGTCCTTAAAGAAATTTTCCACCGAAGCCGTCCCGTCGGCGCTCTTATTGCCGAAACATCTTCGTCTTTTCCCAGCGCGCATAGCGTAATTTCCGTCGCTTTTTACGCCTTTGTTTTTTATCTGCTGGCTAGAAACACCAAGTGTTGTTTTTCAAAATATTTATTAATTTCGGGGGTGTTTATCGCCCCTATTCTTTTGGGCTTCAGCCGGCTCTATTTGAGCGTCCATTATTTGAGCGATGTTTTGGCCGGATACGCCATAGGAGATATTTGGTTTTTAATCGGAGTTTATGGAATTAAATTCATCAATAGAAAAAGAATTTCGGCTTAGCCCTAGACAAAAAACGGCTCTGGGCAAACTCGGTCTTAAAACAATCAGAGACCTGCTTTTTTATTTTCCTTCCCGCTACGAAAATTTTTCGGAAAGGAAAAACATCATCAATTTAACGGAGGGCGACAAAACAACCGTCTTTGGCGAAGTTCTTGAAGCCAGCCTCGGCAAAACCTGGAGAAAAAAAATGGCTGTTTCCGAGATAAGCCTTGGCGACAACACCGGAATAATCAAAGCCGTCTGGTTCCATCAGCCGTATATGGCGAAAATTATAAACATCGGCGACAAGGTAGCTCTGACCGGGAAAATTTCCCGAAACAAATCCGTCCTTTTCATAAGCAATCCTGATTTTGAAAAGATAAGCCAGTACGAAGCCTTGGGCGAGGGCTCTATGATTCTGCCCGTTTATCCGGAAACGTCCGGCATCACTTCACGCTGGTTGAGATTCACCGTCCAAAAAATTTTAAACTCGCTAAAAGAAAACATCGTTGACCCGATTCCAGAAGAAATATTGAAAAAATACCACTTGCCGTCATTAAAGTCTTCTTTGATATTTATTCACAAACCCCAAAAACTGAAAGATGCCGAAGCGGCCAGAAAAAGGCTGGCCTTTGAAGAAATATTTTTCATTCAATTGGCTCGGCTTTGCCAGCGCAAAGAACGGGAAAAACATCATTCCTTGAAAATAAATTTTGACCAAGAAGAGCTGGAAAAGTTTTTGTCTTCCTTCCCTTTCAAGTTGACCGGCGCCCAAAAAAACGCCGTTTCCGCCGTAGCCGAAGATATGCAAAAAAACTCCCCGATGTCCCGCCTGCTGGAAGGCGATGTCGGCTCGGGCAAAACGGCCGTGGCCATAGCGGCCGCTTATTTGGCGATATCCGCCGACTATCAAGTCGCCTATATGGCGCCCACGGAAATTCTGGCCGGACAACATTTTCAATCGTTTATTGAATATTTTTCCGAGTTGAGATTGACGCCCAAAATAGGCCTGATCACTTCTTCCGGCTGCCAAAAATTCCCTTCCAAGGTCAACCCGAGCGAAGCGACAAAAATTTCCAAAGCCCAGCTTTTAAAATGGGTGGCTGGCGGAGAAATCCCCATTCTTATTGGCACTCATTCCTTGATTCAAGACAGCGTTAAGTTTAAAAATCTGGCGCTGGTGATAATAGACGAACAACACCGTTTCGGCGCGAGACAAAGAGCGTCTTTGGCGATAAATAAATCGGAAAATACGCCGCATCTGCTATCAATGACGGCTACGCCGATTCCCAGAACACTGGCCTTGACCATTTACGGCGACTTGGACTTGTCTCTTTTGGACGAATTGCCCGCAGGCAGAAAGCCGCCTGTCACGAAAATAATAAATCCCGAAGAAAGAGAAACGGCTTACTCTATGATAAGGGAAGAAATAAACAAAGGCCGGCAAGCTTATATAATCTGCCCGAGAATAGACGAGCCCGATCCGGAGAAAGAAATGGCCATTCTTGCCAAGTCGGTCAAAGAAGAAGCCAAAAGGCTGAAAAAAGAAATTTTTCCAAAATGGGAAATAGGAATTCTGCACGGCAAGATGACACCGCCGGAAAAAGAAAAGGTGTTATCCGATTTTAAAGACAACAAAATCCAAATTCTTGTCGCCACTTCGGTGGTGGAAGTGGGCATCAATGCGCCCAATGCCACCGTTATCATAATTGAAGGAGCGGAAAGATTCGGCTTGGCTCAACTTCATCAATTAAGAGGACGGGTTATCAGAAGCTCTTATCAGCCTTACTGCTTTGTTTTTGCTGAATCAAAATCGCAAAAAACAACCGAAAGGCTGAAGGCGTTGACCACCGCCAAAAACGGCTTTGAACTGGCGGAATATGATTTGAAGATACGGGGCGCGGGCGAACTTGGCGGCGGAAAACAATGGGGAATATCCGATATCGGCATGGAGGCGCTGAGAAATATTAAAATGGTGGAAGCGGCCCGAACCGAATCTCAAAAAATTATCGCCGAAAGCCCCGGCCTAGAAAAATATCCCCCGCTCGCTCAAGCGTTAAAAAACAGAGTCAAGCAAATTCATTTTGAGTAGGCGTTATAGGCTCTAGACTAGCTAACCTTTCTCCGCGCATAATTCGCTTTGCTCTTATGCGGGTAAGGAGAATCGAACTCCTGTCTCATCCTTGGCAAGGACGTGTTCTGCCACTAAACCATACCCGCCTTCGCTATGTTGTCTTTAGTATATCATCAGTATATCATCTTTGTTGTTGTAGCGAAACTCGCATTCCTTCAAGTGAAGCAAGAAATTTTTTCTGGAAACTCCGTTGAATTTATATGGCATATTCTAGATTTTAGCATTGATTTGCTAGTCTAGAGCCATAATTTTTATCTTGCTTTTGGCAAATGACGAGATATATAAAATGAGTAAGGATGATAAGGTGAAAAAACCGAATCCGCGCCAGAAAGAAATTTCCGGCAAAGAGTAAAAAGAATCAGCGATAAGAGCCGCCACCGTCCCTTCCAAATAATTTTCAAACAAAATAATAAAAACGATAACGGCCACGGCCGTTATCTGCCATGGCGCCCAAAAAAACAAACAAAAAACAAAAATGTCGGCTATTATTCTTTCGCGCATATCATTTTTCTAGGCCGATTTTTTGAAGCTCGTTCAAATTAACCGGCGTTCTAAAAATAATTTTTTGAAAAGGATTGAGCGCGTCGACTTCTATTTTGTCCGCCGTTCCCAGCAAATAACGAAAAGTTCCTTCTGTGTTTATTTTGTCGCCGGAATTTATTTTGACCGAGCTTGGAATTTTAACCTCAATATTGCCCCCGCCTAAACCTAAACCAATGGCGGAAATTTTGGCGTTTTCCATTATCAAGTTCGTTTCTTCTCCCGGATATGACACCAGCTTAATCTTGCTGACGATGGGAAATGTTTCCGCCACATGACCTATCAAAACACCGCCGTAAGCTACGGCTTTCATTCCATTTTTTACTCCGTTATCCGAACCGGTGTCAACGACTATCATATCATATGGCGATTGGGGCGGTCGAGAGATGATTGAACCGAGAATGTAGCTTTTTTTCTCCGGCCGGGAAAGCATAATTTTCAGTTCTTCATTTTCTTTTTTGGCCGATTCAAGCAAAATTATTTCATTTTCCAATTCAATATTTTTTTCTCTCAAATAATTCAATTCTTCGTCCAAAGATTGCTTATTTTTGAACAAGAAAAAAATATTGTCTTTTTTTTCCGCCGCGAAACGAGAAAATTTAAAAAATGGATTAACCGCCCCAATAATTGTTTTTACCGTAAAATTCCTTACATCTGCGTTAGTCGCGCCAAGCAGGGTAAAAACCGCGAAAACAAAAAACCAAGTTTTTTTTGTTTTTCGCCTGCTTGACGGCGAGGCCAGTCCGCTTCTATTTTGGGGGTATGTCTTCGTCATGTTGGATTAAAACTTCGCTCATCTTGTCCAAATCCTCAAGAATTATACCGGTTCCGCGCACCACCGCCGTAAGCGGGTCCTCGGCCACATAAACGGGAATTTTTATTTCGGATTCAAACATTTGAGCCAAACCCTTAAGCAACGCGCCCCCGCCGGTCATAACAATGCCTCGGTGCATTATGTCCGACACCAGTTCCGGAGGAGTTTCTTCTATGACTTCTTTGGTGGCGGAGATAAGCGCTCTGACCGATTTTATCAAGGCTTCTCTTATGTCGGAGTCGGTGACTATCACTTCCCGCGGAAGTCCGGTGATCATATCCCGGCCCCTTATCGCCGCTTCCAATCCTTCCCCGTTTTTGATCACCGAACCGATGGACATCTTCACATCCTCGGCCGTCTTTTCTCCAAGCAGAAGTTTGAATTCATCTTTGGCATATTGAATTATGTCTTGGTTAAGCTTGTCTCCGGCTATTCTCATATTTTTGGCCGAGACTATTCCACCTAAAGAAATCACGGCAATGTCGGTCGTTCCTCCGCCGATATCCACGATCATATTACCGACAGGCTCATGCACCGGAAGCCTTACGCCGATAGCGGCCGCCATCGGCTCTTCCACTATGAAAACTTCTCCCGCGCCGGAATTTTTGGCCGCGTCTCGGACGGCCCGCACTTCCACATTGGTTATGCCAGAAGGGACGCCGATAACGATAGTCGGCCTGGATAAAAATGAGTGTTTGTTTTTAATCACTCGGCGGATAAAATAGGACAGCATTTCTTGCGCCACTTCAAAGTCGGAAATAACGCCGTCAATAAGCGGTCTGACGGCGCTGATATGGCTGGGTGTCCGGCCGAGCATTCTTTTGGCTTCGTTGCCTATGGCCACCACTTGGCCGGTTTTCTGGTTTATCGCCACCACCGAAGGTTCGTTTATCACGATTCCCCCGCCGCGGACATAGACAAGAGTATTGGCCGTGCCAAGGTCAATGCCGATACTGCTGGAAAACATTTTTTTGAATTTGCCGAACATATATTTATTTTATAAATAACTTTTATGATCCCCGATCGTTACATAAGAAATCATGTTTTCAATTTTTTCTAATAAGTTTGACATATTTTTTGCTTCGTGTATATTATTAATATCACCACGAAAAGTCCCCCGCAGGGTTCCGTCCCTACGGGGTCCTTTTCTTTTTATACTCCAATTTATTTCTTAAATCATTCATAAAACTTAGTTGCTTGCGTCCAAATCTTTTTAAAAGCGCCGAGTATTTAAATAGATTTGGTATGACAACGCGCTCAAATTTCCCCTTTTCTATCAAGTATTGCACCAAACAATAAAAATCGCCATCGCCAGTTACAATTATCGCTTTATCGTAGTTTGGATATTCAATCATTGCGTGAAGAACAAGCTCTGCGTCGCAATTGCCTTTTGTTGTGCCATCTTTGTATTCTAGTGTCGGCTTGAAAACACAAAGAAAACCAGCTGACTGGAGAGAAACATACAGGTCATTATTGCCTTCCACATAGCCGATAAACAAAAACGCCTTTGTCACTCCGTATTTTTCTTTGAGATAGATGCGGAAACG
>Ga0209518_1005029_pt1 | contig 10260 bp, 9 predicted proteins | sample RifGroB1_FD_183993 | JGI IMG/M metagenome (GOLD analysis project Ga0209518, IMG submission 183993) | Groundwater microbial communities from Rifle, Colorado, USA - Groundwater B1 (SPAdes) (version 2) | ecosystem: Environmental > Aquatic > Deep subsurface > Groundwater | place: Rifle, Colorado... | reverse complement strand
AGATGTTGGTGGAAAATTTCTAATAGTTTCACAATTTACGCTTTATGCTAATACAAAGGATGGCAACAGGCCTTCGTTTGTAGATGCCGAAGAACCTTCAAAAGCAAAGCAATTATATGAATATTTTATAGATAAATTAAGAGAGTTAGGAGCCGAAGTCGCGACAGGTAGTTTTGGAGATTTTATGAGTATAAAAACTACTCTATATGGCCCTGTGACAATAATTTTGGAAGTCTAGTAACACAAAAGGCCCCGCAGCTGCGGGGTAGCCTTTTGCTTTTTGTTTCAAAATAGGGGTTACCCTCCGATTTTGAACATTGTTGTACCACAAACTTCACACTTACCTTTTTTGGCCTTCTTGCCATTTTTCATGGTCACATCTTCAAGATCTTTACCTTCTCTTTTTGCGCGGCATTTTACACAGTACATTGCCATTTTGAAATCACCCCCTTAAATATCACGCTCAAAGTATAGCACTAATCCCTCTTAGGCTCACTGTGCCTACAAATTATTCTACCTAGGCAAAAAGTTTATAAAAATTTAGATTACCCAGCAGAATAGGCTCTTTTAGTATAAATGTTTATGCCTGATCGAAGCTATAAGAAGGATTTCAAATGCCTCTTGACAGCCCTCTAATTTGACTAAAAATACTTGACCTATGTACACTAAATAGGTAACTCTGTTACAATATTTGAGTTAAAATGTTACTCAATTTTACTTGCCCAAAATTAAATCTTAGTCAAATTGGAAAATCCAATACTGGTAATTATTATAGTTTTTGGTTCATGGCTGATTTTTCTTAGCCTGGGATTTTTCTGGCTCACAAGGCACACAAAGAAAAGGATTATCGAAAGCGTACCTTGGGAAGAGTTTGCAAAAGACACTGACAAAAAGTTTGGAGATTTGCAGAAACAGCTTAAGAAGCAAAGCGATAGCAGCATTTTCTTTATTCAGAAAATAGGTTTTTTGCGGTTCAATCCTTTTGAGGAAACAGGCGGCGATCATAGTTTTTCTATAAGCTTATTGGACGGTCGAGATAACGGTTTTGTTCTAACCAGTCTGCATACCAGAAGTAGTACAAGAACATATGCCAAGGCGATTAAAAACGGCACTAGCCCGTATGGCCTTTCCAAAGAAGAATTAAAAGTAATACAAAATGCAAAAACAGATACTGGCTTTAAATAAAATTATTTCTCAAAAAAAGTTTGTAACGATTTTGGGTTTTTTTGGGCTATATTTATTAGCAAGTGGATCTTCATGGCTTGTTTTTTCTTATCTTTCCAAGCCTTCAGGTGGCGTTGCAGTTATTACCGGGGATTTAGACAAAGCCAGATCAAAAATTGACACCAGCGGTCCCAAAACCGAAGAGTGCCCTATAAATGGTATGAAATATACAAAAATTGAAAGAGGAATCTGGGAAGGCAGGCGGCCAATAACGGCAATGATAGAAAATCACGCTGACTCCCGCCCCCCATCTGGGCTATCGCGGGCAGATGTTATTTATGAAGCAGTGGCAGAAGGTGGTATTACTAGGTTTTTGGCAGTGATGTATTGTGGATTATCAGCGGGAGATGTTGAAATTGCTCCTGTTAGAAGTGCCAGAATTTATTTTGTTGACTGGGCCCAGGAATGGGGAGACAAGCCGTTATTTGTGCACGTTGGTGGGGCAAATAATTATTCTGGTTCAGGTGACACGGCAAGAGAAGTTCGTGCTCTTGAAACTTTGGAGGCAATGGGGTGGAGAATACCTAAAGGCAATGATTTTGACACAACTTATGATTCAGGCTTTCCAGTTTTTTGGCGAAATTATGAGAGGTTGGACCATGAGGTAGCTACGGAGCACACGATGGTTGTATCAACCGATGCAGCTTATAAAGAAGCAGAAAAACGAAATTTGGGGGCCCTTGATAAATCAGGAAAAGCATGGAACACCAATTACATTACGTGGAAATTTGCCGATGAAAAAGCACCAGCTACTCCCAAGGCCGATAAAATATCTTTTGAATTTTGGAGCAATAAACCAGATTATAACGTTGAATGGAATTATGACAAGGTAAACAATATTTATCTTCGTACCAATGGCGGTAAACCTCATACGGACTTGGAATATGACTCAGCTCAGCTTTCTACCAAAAATTTAGTTATTCAATTTGTGGTTGAAAAAGGATCAGTAGATAGAAATTTACATATGTCTTATGCAAATATTGGACAAGGCAAAGCTCTAGTTTTTCAAAATGGAGATGCAGTTGAGGCAACTTGGAAAAAAGCATCAAAAGGGGCCAGAACAGTTTTTTATGCCAAAGATGGTAGTGAAATATTATTTGTAAGGGGTACAATATGGATTGAAGCGCTGCCTGTGGGAAATACTGTCCAGTACTAGCTGCCCAAAGATAAATAATTATGGCTAGTCTAGATGATCTAATAACTTCTAAAGTAAGGATAAAATTGATAACTCTGTTTTTTGCAAATCCTAACGAAATGTACCATGTTCGTGGAGTTGTCCGTGAAACAGGAGAAGAAATAAACGCGATAAGAAGAGAACTACAAAGATTTGAAGAAGCAGGTGTTATTAAGCGTGAAGCCAGAGGAAACAGGATATATTATTGGGCAAACCAAGATTACCCACTGTTTGGCGATCTTGTTTCCACTGTTGCAAAAGAGATTTCTTTAGGCAGTGCCTTGATTGCAAACAAAGCGAAAATAGGCAAACCATCATTTATCATGTTTTCAGGTAAATTTGCAAGACATGTGCCCCGTAAAAAAGAAGACCATGTTGATGTTTTAGTTGTTGGCGAGATAGTCTTACCTGAACTGGCTACTCTAATAAGAGAGGAAGAATCTAAAAGAAACCACGAAATAAATTATACTGTTATGAGTAAGGAAGAATTTGATTTCCGGAAAAAACGCCGTGACCCTTTTATTTTGAGCATTTTGGCAGAAAGTCGGGTGATGATTATCGGAGACCAGGAGGATCTTGTTGGCTAATTATGAAAAAGTTAATTATAAGGAAAATTCTGCCTATTTTTTTAATCACTCTTTTTTGTGGGTTTATAAGTCTTCCTAAAACTTTCAAGATAGCTGGGAGAAATATAGATTTAGTTTTAGGCCTTGATTTAGTTGGAGGCAGCCATTTGGTATTTGAAGCAGACTTATCCAGTTTATCAGGTGAAAAGAAACCTCAAGCACTGGAAAGCCTGAAAAATGTTATAGCGCGAAGAGTAAACCTTTTTGGAGTATCAGAGCCAAATATCCAAGTTTCTTCCTTTGACGGCAAGGACCGGGTAATAATTGAACTTCCTGGAATTAAGGACACCAATCAGGCCATTGAGCTTGTTGGGCAGACGGCGCAACTTATTTTTGCAGAACTCGGTGAACCAGTAAGCCAAGGGCAACAGCCCCAAATAAGCCCTACTGATCTTACTGGAGCCGATTTAAGCGACGCCCGCGTACAATTTGATCAAACAACTGGAAAGCCTGTTGTTCAACTTAAATTCACAGACGACGGAGCAAAAAAGTTTGAGGGCATCACAGAGCGAAATGTGGGTAAACAAGTAGCTATCTTTTTGGATCAAATGCCTGTCTCGGCTCCAGTTGTTAACCAAAAAATAACGGGAGGATCAGCGGTTATAGAGGGAAACTTTGATCTGGAACAAGCTAAAGGCCTAGCAATTCAACTTAATGCAGGTGCTTTGCCTGTCCCCATAAAACTTATAGAACAAAGAACAATTGGGGCTACACTTGGAGAAGAATCTGTGCAAAAAAGTATTCAAGCCGGGGTAATCGGACTGACCGCGGTACTAGCCTTTATGATGATAATGTACGGCAGGCTCGGAGTGATAGCCAATATTGGGCTTTTGATATTTGGCGTGATTACATTAGCCCTTTATAAGTTAATTCCGGTTGTGCTTACATTACCAGGAATCGCTGGGTTTTTGCTATCAGTTGGTATGGCGGTGGATTCCAACATTTTAATTTTTGAAAGGTTTAGAGAAGAAAGGCGAGTCAGATCAAATATTGTGGACGCGCTTGAAAATTCATTTGGCAGGGCTTGGGATTCCATCCGCGACGCCAATATTGCCACTTTAATAACTGCATTTGTACTGGCAAATCCGCTGGACTGGCAGTTTTTGCATACCTCCGGACCAGTACGGGGTTTTGCAATCACGCTTGCTTTGGGAATTGTAATTAGTATGTTTACAGGACTTTATGTTTCCAGAAATTTACTGCGCTTGTTTGTTAGACAAGGGAAAGGTGAAAGGTAAAGGGTAAAAAATATGAATATAAAATGGATGAAATTTAGGCCAGTATATTTTTTAATTTCAGGAATTGTGATTATTATTGGGATTTATAGTTTACTAACATGGGGTTTACCTCTTGGAGTAGATTTTAAAGGAGGGTCAATTGTTGAATACAGATTTGAAGCGCAGGTTTCAGGAGAGGAATTATCTGGTGAAGTAGAAAAATTAGATGTTGAAGTACAAAGTGTGGTAGATACAGGCGAGGGAACTAGATTGTTAAGATTAGGAACTATCGATAAGGCAAAAAAGGATGAAATAAGCGGAAAAGTAAGCGAGTTGGCTCAAGGGAAGCTAACAGAACTTAGATTTGAAAATGTAGGGCCTACTGTTGGACCAGAATTAGTTAAAAAAACGCTAATAGCTTTGGCAATCTCGGCCGGGTCAATTCTCTTATGGGTTGCCTATCAGTTTAAAAGCATTAAATTTGGGATTTCTGCAGTGCTTGCTATGATTCATGATAGTTTTGTGTTGATAGGGTTATTTACCCTTTTTGGGCATTTATTTGGGGCAGAAATAGATTTTTTATTTGTGACAGCACTTTTAACAATATTATCTTTTTCAGTTCATGACACAATTGTTGTTTATGACCGTATACGCGAAATTCGCAAGAAGCACGGTGGGGAAATAAAAGACATAGCAGACAAAGCGGTTAATGAAACCATGAGAAGGTCCATTAACAATTCGGTCACAATCATTATTATGCTTTTGTCCTTGGTGATTTTTGGAGGAACAACGGTTAAGTGGTTTGCGGTAGCGCTTTTGATTGGTACAATCTCTGGAACTTATTCCTCCCCCTTCGTCGCCGTCCCTCTTCTTGTTACTTGGGATGAAGTGGCCAAAAAGATTAACCTTCGCAAAAAATAATTGCACACATATTATAGTAGTTGTATAGTATTAATATGAGACCCGTTGAATGGATTAAAACTCATAAAGTAGCAATTATTTTAATTGTTGTAGCTTATTTTGGATATCAATTCGTGAGTGCTATATTTGGTATTAACATTTTGAGATTGAGTGCGCCTGCTACTCAAAAAATCGTAACCAACCCAAGTTTCAGCGGGCTGGAGACTGGAAGTAGTTTCGGTGCAGCTTCCGGTGGGTTGAGTCTTGCCCCCTCATTTTCCCTAGATCAGCGATCCGCTACCTCAACTAACGCAGACCAGCGGCTGGTAGTTCAAAATTCAAATCTTTCACTTTTAGTTGTAGACGTTAGAGAGTCGGGAGATAAAATCTTGACATATGCCAAGCAAACAGGCGGATTTATGGTGTCAACTTCATATAGTCGTCCCACAGAGTCACCTTTCGCTACAATAACAGTTAGAGTCCCATCAGCAAGATTTGACGAAGCTCTCGCTTATTTCCGGTCATTATCCATAAAAGTAACCAATGAAAACTTGGTTGGCGTGGATGTGACGGAACAATTTGTCGATATCGACGAGAGGATCCGCACATATGAGCGAACCAAACAAAAATTCGAGTCTATTATGGACTCGGCAATAACCACTCAGGAATTGTTAAACGTTCAGCGGGAACTTATAAATATTCAAACTCAAATCGATAGTCTTAAAGGTCAAAAACAATCGATTGAACAAAATGTTGCCTTGACAAAATTTACAGTTTATCTTTCTACAGACGAGCTTGCTTTACCATACACTCCGGATAAAACTTTTAGACCGGACGTGGTATTTAAATTAGCTGTGCGGAGCTTGCTTAATTCTCTGAGAGTTATAGGTGAAGCTTCAATCTGGGTAGTTGTCTATGCAGTAATTTGGGTACCCGCTTTATTGATTTACTTTGGAATTAGAAAGTGGCGCGAGCGAAGAAAGGTGCTTAAGCAGACCTAGTTAAACCTGAAATAAATAATTCAACATCGCTTAGATATGCTTTTGCATTTAAACAGTCGCCCTTGGATTCAATTAACTCATTAACCCAATTTAAATCGGCTTTTAATGCTTCCTGGTATATGGGATCTTGCTCTTCTAAAATTTTTGCAATTTCTTGTTTTAAAATTGCTGTCCCCTTCTCATCCCGCCCAAGCGTTGTTCTTTGTTCTGGTTCGTGAGCATAAATAAAATCAAGCATGCAAATATAGCAAGCGTCTAGATCAAAAAGTACATAACGATTGCCTTTAGCAGTCACAAATAATTCTTTAGTTTTTGCTAACCTTTCTTCATTTTGAATTTCAAGTGGCGTTTCAGCGTTAGTCATTTTGTTTAAATTCTTTTAACTTATTTAACAATAATTCCTTTTCATTTTCAACTCTTTTTTCTTCAACTTCTTTAAATAATTGATTTAAGATTTCTCCAACCCTAGGACCGGGTTTGAGATTTAGTTCTCGCATAACGTCTGTGCCATCTATTTTTAAATCTCTGACACTAAATGGCTGCTTTTGAACTTCAATAAGACGTTTTTTAAACTCTTCAAATCTCCAGGAAGTTTCTTTGGCTCCTCCCCCAAGCCTATCGGCTACCCGCAAGTGAATCATATCTTCTACGTTTTCTAACCCCACATTCCTAATAAATCTTCTGATTGCTGAGTCAGTTTGGGTTTCTGTTAATACAAACTGGTGCCAGCGGATTAATCGCCAAAGCTTCTCGGTTTGCTTTGCAGAAAGTCTTAACCTTTCTGCAATTTGTTTTGCAATTCGGGCTCCTACGACTTCATGATTATAAAAAGTTATTGTTCCTGTATCTAGCTTTTTATAAGTTGAGGGTTTGCCAATATCATGAATTAAAGTTGCAAGCCTTGTGATTGGGTCACCTGATTTACAATATTTAAGCGACATGATTAAATGTGTGCCCACGTCATAAATGTGATGTCTTCCTGGGGATTTTTGCTCCACACCAAAAGCCTTTTCAAGTTCAGGCAAGATCTCTTGCAAGATTTCCGTATCGCGGAGTAGCAAGATTCCTTCGTCTGGTTTAGGAGACATTATTATTTTTAATAACTCATCTCTCACTCTTTCTTTTGAGATTTTGTTAATTAAACCCGCATGCGTTTTTATAGCCTCAAAGGTTTTATCTTCAATCTTGAATCTTAGTTCAGAAGCGATGCGGACTGCTCTCATCAAGCGAAGCGCATCTTCTGAAAACCTCTCGTGAGGGTCTCCTACTGCACGGATTAATTTTTTGTCTAAATCTTTTTGCCCGCCAAACGGGTCAATAATTTTTTTATTAAATGCTATGGCATTAATGGTAAAATCGCGTCTTTGCAGGTCTTCTTGCAAAGACTTGCCCCACTCGATTTTGTCAGGGCGCCTTGAATCAGAATATCCATGTTCTGTTCTATACGTAGTAATCTCGTGTGGATCAAAATCCTCTGACTGTGCAGGGATCCCAACCGTTCCAAATTTATTGTCATAAAATCCATCAGTAAAGACTTCTAATATTTGCTCTGGCGTAGCGTTGGTCGTAAAGTCCCAGTCATCTACAACTTTACCTAATAATAAATCGCGCACTGCTCCGCCTACTAAGTATATTTCATATCCAGCCGGTTCCATTTTTTCAAAAATATCCAACACTTCTTTCGGTAAAGTAAAATCCATAGTATAAGTATTATACCAATATGAAAGATAAAGTTTGGGATATTGTTAATAAATCCAAAAAAGAGGTAGTGGAAATACTTTTGGAAAATCGTGGTATAAAGACCAAAAGTCAAAAACAAGAATTTTTTAATCCGGCACAGCCAAATAAAATTTCTCTAAAAGATATTAGTTTTGATCCTAAGCAAATATCAAAAGCTGCTAAACGAATTGAACAAGCAAAGAAAAATAAAGAGAAAGTAATAATTTTTGGTGACTATGACGCAGATGGTATTTGTGCAACAGCTATTTTGTGGGAGGCGCTTTTCTCACAAAAAGTAAATGTACTTCCCTTTATCCCCGACAGATTTACAGATGGGTACGGATTAAAGCCTGCTAGTTTACAAAGAATGCTGGTGTTGCACCCCGATACACGTTTAATTATTACAGTGGACAATGGTATTGTTGCTCACAGTGCAGTTGAGTTTGCTAATAAGAACAATTTAGACGTAATTATTACAGATCATCATACACCACTTAAAAAAAATCCAAAAGCACTAGCCGTTATTCATACACTAAAAACGAGTGGGTCAGCAGTTACTTGGTTTTTTGCAAGAGAGCTGGGGTGCAAAGTAGAAAATTCTTTGGAATTGGCTGCAATTGGCACAATTGCGGATCAGTTGCCTTTAGTTGGTATTAACAGATCGGTTGTTAAGCACGGACTTGATGCTTTACGCAATACCAGCAGAATTGGGATATTAAGTTTACTTGCAAAAGCAGGTATTGAAAGAGAAAAAATTGGAGTCTATGAGGTTGGATTTTTAATTGCCCCAAGGATTAATGCCATGGGAAGGTTAGCAGACGCTACAGATTCTCTTCGGCTTCTCTGTACAAAAAGTGTTTCAAAAGCCAGTCTGATTGCCAGTACAATGGACAAGACAAATCAAAAGCGCCAACAAATTGTAGAAGATGTAATTTTTCATGCAAGAAGAGGTGTATTTGAAACTGACACCAAAGGCGTAATGCTTTTGATTCACGAAAGTTATCATGAGGGAATAATAGGCCTTGCTGCCTCAAAACTAGTTGAAGAATTTGGCCGCCCTGCAATAGTAATTTCAAAAGGCGAAATTTTTTCTAAAGCTTCTGCGCGTTCTGTTGTAGGCATTAATATAACCCAAATTTTGCGCAGTTTGGATTTTTTGCTCAAAGAAGTTGGGGGGCATGAAATGGCAGCTGGGTTTACTATAGAAAGCGCTAATCTTGCTGACTTTGCACTAAAGTTAGAGCAGTTAACGGCACCTTTAGTTACAAACGAAATATTAAACAAAAAACTAAAGATAGATTGCGAATTATCTTTTGATGCTTTAACTTGGGAATTAGCCGAAAAACTGGTAGAATTTGAGCCAACAGGCACTGGAAATCCAAGTCCCTTGTTTGTAGCCTTTGGGGTTAGCGTATTAAGCGCTCAAACGGTTGGAAAAACAAGCAAACATTTAAAACTTAAACTAAAACAAAAGGAAAAAACTTTTGATGCAATAGCTTTTGGCATGGGAGAGTCAGCCAAAGAGTTATCAGCAAAGCAGATAGACATAGCCTATGGGTTGGAAATTAATCAGTGGAATGGATCAAAAAGTTTGCAATTAAAAATTAAAGGCATAAAGCCTCCCTCCGTCATCCTGGAGGGAGCGTAGCGACCGATAGGATCTCATAATAAGTTAGATGCTATCGCTTCGCTCCAGCATGACCAATATTATGGAAGAAGAGTTCAAAAAATTCATAATTAAGTTAAAACAATATTCTGATCCTGACGTGGAAAAGATTAGACAAGCCTGGGCTTTTGCCAAGCTTGCTCATAGTGAACAGAAACGTTTAAGTGGTGAACCTTATGCCAACCATTCTTTGGAAGTCGCCAAAATTTTATCATCTTGGGGATTGGATGAGAATTCTATAATTGCAGGGCTACTTCATGACACAGTCGAAGACGGAGGGGCTACCAGGCAAGATTTGGTAGAGAGCTTTGGAGAGGAAGTGGCACTTTTGGTTGACGGGGTTACAAAAGTAACCAATTTGCGTTTACGCGGGACAATGGAAGAGCGATTTATGGAGAACCTCCGCAAGATGGTTCTGTTTATGGCAAAGGATATTAGGGTGATTTTAGTTAAACTTGCAGACAGGCTTCATAATATGCGTACACTTTGGGCAGTACCTGCTGACAAGCGATACAGAATTGCCAAAGAGACCTTGGACATTTTTGCTCCTCTTGCAGATAGACTGGGAATGGGGGAAGTAAAAGGAGAATTGGAAGATTTGGCTTTTGAATATTCAGATTCAGTGAATTTTGAAAAGACGAAAAATTTGGCAAGCCAGCGTTACAAGGAAGCTGAAGCACATATTAAAAAAATGAAACACTCATTACTTCGCCGTTTGGTTGATGAGCAGATT